>JADMIO011413698.1_pt1 | contig 61134 bp, 40 predicted proteins | sample 8958161 | NCBI WGS metagenome assembly JADMIO01 (sample SAMN16585339, study PRJNA669376) | soil metagenome | isolation source: Crop rotation soil | place: USA: Cullars Rotation, Alabama | collected 2011
CCGCGACTTCAAGTCACGTGAATTCCAAGCTTCGGATCCCACTGTGCTGGAAAGGGTTATAGTGCCCATCGGTTCGTGATTTCGAAGCACCGTAAAATCGGCAAACTGATTTGCCTGCAGATTATTGAAAACCGCGTTTTGCGGGGCCACGTCGAACCCTATCTTCGAGACCGTGACCGTGTAGTTTCCGCCGGCCGGCAGGCTTCCGAAGCTGTAATTTCCGCCGGAAAAAGGCAAGTTCATCGAGCGATTGACCGTACCTGTAACGGTAACAACTATCGGCCATGTAAAGCCCGGCACCTGCGGGTTCTGGTCGGAGACGGTCCCGCTTATAGCAAATGTTGGCGCGGTCTCGTCAGGCGCGGTTGCAACCTTTACCGCGTATCCGTCCTTATCGGAAATATTGTTCGGATTCCGATTGCGGACCGTTTGAACGGCGTTTGGTGTCACGAGAATATTGGTCGTGTGGCCGGTAACATATGCGTTGTTGCTGCCGTCGACGGCGATGTCGTAGCCGCCGCCCGTTCCCAGGTATGTCGAATAAACAAGCGCGCTCGCATCCGAGTTCAGCCGCGTTAAAAAGATGTTGCCGGTCGAAACAAGCGTGTTCTTCAGGGGAAAATTCGCACCGCTGGTCGTCTCGCCCGTAATAAATGTGTCGTTATTGGTGCCGAGACCAATAGCAAACGGCTGGTCTTTCCCCGCAGCGCCCAGGAAAGTCGAATAAACAAGCGCTGTGCCGGCGGCGTTAAGTTTCGTCACAAAACCATCCTCGCTGCCGTTAAAGGTCTGATCCAGAACCCCCGGGGTCGTCGGAAAGCCGTTATTCTCTGTACGTCCGGTAACGTATATATTGTCCGCCGAATCGAGCGTAATACCGCTGACCCGGTCGGATTGCAGGCCGCCGCCGAGAAACGTTCCGTAAACTAGCGTATTTCCGGCCGGGTTTAGCTTGGCAATATAACCGTCAGCGCCTCCGCTGCTCGCCGGTTGAAAAGAACCGGAGGTCGTAGGCGCGCCCGTCCCGGCGCTTCCGCCCATCGTCGCGTTGTCGCCGCTGTCGAGTACGACGTCCGCAAGAGCGGCGTCGAAAAGCGTCGAGTATACGACATCCCCCGTAGCGGTCAGCTTAACAACATAGCTCCCGCTGTAAAATATCCCGTTACAGCTCTGCCCGCCTGTGCACAATCTTTCCTTGAACGCGCCGGGTGTGGTCGGAAAATTAGGCGAAGAGGCCCCGCCTGCAAAAACGGTGTCGCCCGTGGCGGCATTTACCGCGATCTTACCGCCCGTGTCCGTGTTATTTCCGCCGAGGAAGGTAGAATATATAAGCGCCGAACCGGTGGAATTCAATTTCGCCGCAAAGGCATCGTCCGTTCCGCCGAACGCCGCCTGGTAAGCATTTACCACCGGCATATCGCCGGCCATCGTCGTCCCGCTGAAGATCACGTTGCCCTGCGGGTCGAGCGCGACACCCGTTCCCGTTTCGCTGCCGTTGCGGCCACCGAAGTACGTGGAAAATACCAGCGCCGTGCCGGTCGGGTTGAGCTTTGTTACGAACGCGTCGTACCACTGCACATTATTGGTTGCGGGCGGATTCGAGGTCTTGAAAGCGCCGGGCGTGACCGGAAAATCGAGTGAAGCCGCGGTACCCACTACATACGCATTTCCCTGCGCATCCGCCGTGATCGAGCCGCCCTGGTCGAAGGCATTTCCGCCAAGATATGTTCCGTAAGTCAGGATCGGGTCGATCACAAGCTCCTTCGCCTTATCGTAACCACCGACGTCGAAACCTACCTCCGCCTCGCCGTCCGAATTCCGGTAAAGTTTGTAAGAGCCTTTTATCTCGGTCCTTCCGCCGTCCGATACCTGGTAAACGATGGGCTTGTGCTGGCGGATAGTTTCGCCTTGAAGATTAAGCAGGAGATCTCCCGTTTCCCTGTCGAGCCTCGCCCCAGTTATCCCCGAAAAATTCAAGCGAATAACTCGCGGATCCGTATTTGGGGCGACCTTGAAGTCGTACTCGAGCTGCTGCCCGTTGCCATAATAGACCAGGTCGACACCCGTGTAGACCGACTCGTATTCGACCTTTTCGTAATTCGCGACATCGGTGCGCCATTCCGCGGGGTCGTTTCCAATGAAATAGTTAGTTTTGCCCTGCGTCTGGTTCAAGCCGGCAGCCTTCGACCGGCCTTTCGCCCCCTTTAGGGACATTTTAACGGCCGCTTGCCTTTTGCCTTGCCGCTTATTAAGCGCCAGTATTGCCTCGTCTCCGCCGAGAAACAGCGCGTACCCGTCACCGCGAGCGAGAAAATCGAACCCGCCGTCGGCCTGCCCCACGTTAGGCTCGAAATTGATCGGCAATTTGCCGTAATTTTCGGCGATCTCGCCGCGGCTTATCGCTCGCAGAGAAGAAATTTCCTGCGGTTGGGCAGCGGTTGCCGCCGCCGGCCGGCCCGTGAGGTTGTTTTTGATCTGATAAATATAAATACCTGCGCAGACTGCAAATAAACCCAGCGCGAGTGCAAATAGAACTCCCCTTTTTCCTTTCATCGACTGCAAGACCTCACCAAGATAGAAATATGCTTCGTTAAACAGTGTCGCCGCGTGGCCGAAAAAGACCGGGAACTGTAAAAAATAACGCCGGTCTCGATTTTGGTATCGCCGATCGCATGGCGTATTAAAACTAAATGTTTGCTTCGGATTTTTTTGCAGCAATTTCCGTGCAAATTATTCGCTGTTTTGAAGGAGGTGATACCGACTTTTGTGTTTTGTTTGTATAACATAGCAAGTACGTCAGACTTAGGCGGGTTTAAAACCTCCACCAGGGTGCTTGCGGTGAAAGAGAGTGTATTGGAATGATACTAGCGCCAGCGGTGCGTACGTTTTTGCGGAAGGTAAGGCTCGAGGTCGCGGTTGAATTCACCATTCTCGTCAAAAAGCGGAAATAGCTGGAGGTCGCTTGAAAGATAAGCGGCGCGAAGCTCGACCGGCCGCGACCCCGCCCGATTTATTACTCTCACGCGGGTGCCGCGCACCTCTCCGATCCATCGGGCAAATTCCTCCGCTCGTCCGACAGTCGCCGAAAGAAGCAGCAGTCTGATCCGGGGAGGCGACAGGATAATCGCCTCCTCCCAGACGTGGCCGCGCTCGTCGTCCGCAAGGTAATGGGCCTCGTCCAGGATCACAAAATCCGTTCCGACCTGCTCGCCCTGTCTCAGTGCGTCGAAAAGCTGGTTGCGGTATATTTCGGTGGTCCCGACGATCAGCGGTGCGCCGGTATTTTCCTTCCGGTCGCCGGTAAGTATCCCGACGTTTTCCGCGCCGAATTCGTGGCCGAATTCAGTGTATTTCGAATTGGTAAGCGCCTTTAGCGGGGTCGTGTACCAGGCCCGTTTTCCCTGCGCCAGCAGGCGGCGGATCTCTTCGCGCGCTATCCATGTCTTACCACTTCCCGTCGGTGCGGTTACAAGCACGTCTTCGCTCTCGATCGCCGCCAGCGCCTCCAGCTGAAAATCGTCGGGCGTAAACGGCCGCTGCTCGGGCGTCCCGATCCCATCGAGCAGTCTTTCGACCGCTTTCATCTGTTTCAGCGTTTGCGGCCGCGGGCCGCGTTCCGCGGAACTTTCGCGCGCAAGATCGCGTTTATATCTTCGTTCTCTATCCTGGCGGGTATCAGTGCGTCCGTGGTCGCGCTTGTTCCGGCCGCGTTTATCTCGTTGCGAGCGTCGCATATATGGCAATGTTAGAGGTTTATCGGCGTAAAGTCTATTGCTTTTAATTGCCCGGAAGAGGTGTTAATATTGAAAATTACGCCGCAACTAATTAGCGGCGCCAGGCGTCTAATTCAGCGTTACTTGTAGTTCGCTAAATTATTGGATTTACGCATAGTTTTATGTTCGAAGAAACACAACAAGGTCAGGGTGATCAGACGGCGGATGCCGCGCAGGCTCCGCTTTTTAAGAATTACGAGATCAAGAGCTGGAAATTGTCGCCGCGTATTTACAAAATACTGGCGGCTTCACTGGTTTTTAATCTGGTCGCGATCATCGTTGCGGGACAGTCGAATCTGCTTACCCGGAAAGGCTGCGACAGCCCTTTGGTAGGCAGCGTTTGCCAGGTGCTCGACGTCGTATATCTCGGAAGCGACGTTCTCGGTACCCAGACCCAGTATGTCGACGGCAGCTCGACCCACATAGACCTTGGCGATTCGGAGATCACCTATCTCGACCTTACCGGCCAGGACCCGCCGCTCACTTATCCAGCGGGGTACTTTGCTATAGCCAATCCGGAACAGTTTCAGCAGTTTGAGCCGATCGCAACCGCCCCTACGCAGCTGGACCAGAGCGGCTTCCCGACAAACATTCCTGGAATTTCCAATCCTATCCCATCGGCCGGGGCTATGAGGCCCCAGGTGACCCCGACCCCTAACAAAAATGCGGTTCCAAGCGATCTTCCGGATGAAGACGACAATACGGCGGGCGACTCGACCGTTGCCGTAAGACCGGGCGGCGGCGTTAAAGGCATGGGCCAGCTGTCTAAGGGCGGAAAGAAACCTAAAAATAATACCCCGCCGCCAACCGATCCCACGGCGACCGCCGGGGTAGAAACCGATGCCAACGGTAACCTGATAATCCAGATCGATCGCGACCCTTTGAGAAAATTGGGAAGCGATGTTAGAGGTATGGTCGAGCGGAAAGAGGTAAATCTCGGAGCGCAATTTATCGTAACGGCTACCGGTAAACTCAATAAAGATGGGAAAATAGAGGAGACCGATTTTAAATATACTCGGCGTGAAAGCGCCGATCCCAAAATGATCGAGGTTGTCCAGAGGGCGCTAATGGCCGTTAATGACAGCGGTTACTTAAAGTACCTGGCAAACTTGAGCGGGAAGAATATCAGTCTCGAGATCGGTCAGGACGACAATTTCATGATTGGTACTGTTATATCCGAAGTCGAATCGCCCTTGCGCGCCTCCTCTCTCAAAACGGCCTTTAGACTGATGATCGCAGCGAAGGTCAATGAAAAACTGACGTCGGATAAGCCGGACGACAAGGACGATATTGCTATTCTCAATACGGCAACCGTCGACACCGATGGGAAGAAGGTGATCATCAAATTCGCGGTTCCCAAGGCAGTCGCCCAGGAGTTGATACAAAGAAAATTGATCGACAACTCGGCGGCACAGGAGCCGACAAAGCCCAGCGGCGACGTTCAGAATAAGAATACGAACCCAACGGCGGTTAAATGAAGATAGCAGCGATAATTTTCCTTTTTATAGGTGGCATGCTCTTTTTGCTCGCCGCCCGTCCTACTTTCGCTCAGGAGCGGGAATTACCGGAAAATTCTATCAATAAGCAGGTTTTACGCGATTTTGAAAAGCTTTTCATAGAAAAGGTGGCGGCGGGAAAGGTCGACCTTGAAGCGTCTTTCACGATAGAAATAAACGGCAGCACGGACAAGGGTGGCCGCGTGGACCCGGCTGCAATAAAGTTTACAAAATCGGAAGGCGATGCACGTTCCATACAGTTGATCCGGGAAGGCCTTAAAGCATTAAGCGAAAGCCGTTATTTGGATTATATCGGTCGGTTCTCTCCGGGAAAGCCCTTCACCCTCTCGGTTGAGCAAAACGAGGCAAATTTCGCTGCCAGTTTCGCTTTGGATATGGAATCGGCAGGCCGGGCCCGGAATCTTAAAACGCTACTCAGCATGTATATTTCTTCGATTATTCAGAAGCGGCTCGAATCGCCTTTTTCCGGTAATAAGGAAGATTTCGAAAGTTTTCAAAACGCGGTGCAGGGCGTTCTCGTCGAAGCGGTGGATAAAAAAGTCGTTCTCAAATTTACGATGGCGAAGCCGGCATTTCAGACGCTGTTGCGGAAACATATACCGGCGCGCGCGGCAGTGCCAAAATGACCTTAAACTAATTGAGTAAAACGAAAAACCACAACTCGATACTTTTTCTCACCACCCTGGGCCTTTATCTCGGCCTGGTGATGGTTGGCGGCTCGCCGCAGGTCCAGGCGCGCGCGGCCACCACACGCAATTTCGATATCCGAGACGAGATCGAATTCAAGGACGATCTCGATAACAAGCCGGACACCGATCAGCAGGAACCCCTTTCTTTTAATGTTGATCAGTATTTTGATGAGGTCGAGTCTTTTATTTCCGACCTTCGCGGCATAGATAAGCTTGGAAAGTTCATTCCGGGCCTCGATAACTATCATTCTTCAGAATCGACTTCAGTACCGTGCTTTTATAACGGCGACCCCGTACCCCAAATTGCCGGGACTACGGTAACCGGTAACAACAAGTGGCTGGCCGCTGCTTTTGATGACGCTCACGAGAGATTTAATTCGTACAATTACTTCGCCGATTGCTTCAAAAAGAAAGACTTCAGCAAATACCGGGCAAGAACCACCGATGTTGTGCTGGATTACGACACATCGGGATTAAAGATCAAGATTTCGGTTCAGAAAAGATCTGCTGCCCGCGCTGAACAACTGATCGGCATTTTTAACCGCGCCCTGACCGGCTTTAAGATCGAAGAGGACGAACCCACTGTAAAGGTCCTCGCTCAAAACACATCATTTTCGATAGAGAACGATCAGGTTTTCATCGTTACGCGCCTCCCGCGCGGCTCGATAGATTCTCTTCTCCGCTCTTAAAACGCACCCCGGAGCGGCGAAGCACGGATCGAAAGACCGAAAATCCTTTTCAATCCACTCGCCATAACTTTAATAATTGTTATTTTTATGAGCTAATAGCTGTTTGCTGATTGCTCGGTAAATGAGGATTTTATGGCTGTCAATAGTTTTGTAGATAAATTTTTTAAGAAGGTGCTGGGCACCAATAGTGAGAAGTTTCTGAAGCAGGTCGCGCCGACCGTTCAACAAATAAATTCTCTCGAACCTTCGCTTCAGGCGCTTTCTGATGAGCAGCTGCAGGCGAAGACCGCGGAATTTAAGGCGAAGCTGGCTGCCGCGCTTGAAGGTATCGAGGACAAGGACGAGCGCCGCAAGCGCGAGCAGGAGGTCCTCCACGATATCCTGCCCGAAGCATTCGCCGTGGTTCGCGAAGGCTCGCGCCGCGTAACCGGCATGCGTCACTTCGACGTGCAGATGATCGGCGGCATGGCGCTTCATACCGGACGCATCGCCGAGATGCGCACAGGTGAAGGCAAAACCCTCGTCGCGACGCTTCCCTCATACCTGAACGCCCTTACCGGCCGCGGCGTCCATGTCGTCACGGTTAACGATTACCTCGCTTCGCGCGACGCTGAGTGGATGGGACGTATTCACACCTTCCTGGGCCTGACCGTCGGCTGTATCCAGAACGATATGGACGATTACGCCCGTAAGGACGCCTACGCATGCGATATAACGTACGGTACCAACAACGAATTCGGCTTCGATTATCTCCGCGATAATATGAAGTTCGATGTCGATACTCTCGTCCAGCGCGACCACTATTTCGCGATCGTCGACGAGGTCGATTCGATCCTTATCGACGAAGCCCGCACCCCGCTTATCATATCGGGCGCATCCGACGAGGCGACCGACAAGTATTACACCGCCAACGAGATCATTCCGAAGCTGGAAAAAGGCCACAAGGACGAGGAAACGAAGGTTACAACCGGTGATTACCTGGTGGATGAAAAGAATCACTCCGCCGTGTTGACCGAGCAGGGCGTGTCCAAGGCCGAGCGTCTTCTGGGTGTTTCGAATCTTTACGATCCGGCGAACATGGACCTGCTTCACTGTGTCGAGCAGGCGCTAAAGGCCCATACGCTTTATAAACTTGATCATCATTACGTCGTTCAGGACGGCGAGGTCATCATCGTTGACGACTTCACCGGCCGCCTTATGCAGGGCCGCCGCTGGTCCGATGGCCTCCACCAGGCCGTAGAGGCCAAGGAAGGCGTTAAGATCGAGCGAGAGAACCAGACGCTTGCGACGATCACGCTCCAGAACTACTTCCGTATGTACGAGAAGCTAGGCGGCATGACCGGCACGGCCGAGACCGAGGCCGAGGAGTTCGGAACTACCTATCACCTTGATGTGATCGCGATCCCGACTAATATGCCGATGGTCCGCAAAGACGGATCCGACATCATCTACCGTACGCTGCCCGAAAAATGGGACGCGGTGATAGATGAGATCAAGGAGCTGCATGCCAAAGGACAGCCGGTCCTCGTCGGTACCGTTTCGGTGGAAAACTCCGAGCTTGTTGCCCGCATGCTCCAGAAGATCGGGGTACCGCACAACGTGCTCAATGCGAAATATCACGAGCGCGAAGCGGAGATCATAGCCCAGGCCGGCCGAAAAGGCGCGGTTACCATCGCGACCAACATGGCGGGCCGTGGTACGGATATTCTGCTTGGTGGGAATCCGGAGTTTCTCGCCCGTGAATACCTGAAACGCCAGGAGATCAACCCCGACGAGGCGACCGAGGAGCAGTTCGAAGCCGAGCTTGCCAGGGCAAAGCGCGTCGTTGCCGAGGAACACAAGGAAGTAGTTGCGGCAGGCGGTCTGCACATTCTGGGTACCGAGCGCCACGAGTCGCGCCGTATCGACAACCAGCTTCGCGGCCGCGCCGGCCGCCAGGGCGACCCCGGTTCGTCCCGCTTCGTGCTTTCGCTTGAAGACGACCTTATGCGCATCTTTGCGGGTGATAAGGTCCGCTCGATGATGGAATGGCTCGGGATGGAGAAGGGCGTCGCTATCGAATCCCGAACCGTCTCAAAGCAGATCGAGCGGGCGCAGAAGGCGGTCGAGGCGCGCAACTACGAAACGCGTAAACACGTTCTCAAGTACGACGACGTCATGAACCGCCAGCGCGAAACCATCTACGGCCTGCGCCGCCAGCTAATGTTCGAGCCCGAGCATCGCGAGTACCTGCTGGGCGAAAACGGTGTCGCCAAAGACCTGCTCCACGATCTGACGCACAGCTTCCTTAGCCTCGACGTAAGTCCCGATTCGTGGGACGTCGATACCTTCGCTGCCGAGATCGAGAGTATTTACGCGATCGATCCGGCGGTCGATGCCGGGGTCGATTTCAAACGGATGAACCCGATGCAAATCGAGGAGGCCATCTGGGAAAAAGCTTCGGCCGATTATGCCGCAAAGGAAAAACTGGCCGGGGCGGAAAGCCTGCGTGCTTATGAGCGCTACATCATGCTCAATATTATCGACTCGCAGTGGAAGGACCACCTGCTTGCCATTGATCATATGAAGCAGGGTATCGGTCTCGTCGGCTACGGTCAAAAAGACCCGCTCGTGGAATACAAGAAGCAGAGCTTCGATATGTTCCAGGATATGCTCGACCGCATCGATACCAACACGACCAAGGCGCTCTTTAACCTCGAGATCGTCACGCGCGACGAGCAGGAAGAGCGCGAGCGCCTCGAACGGCTTGAGCAGCAGCGAGCCCGCAGGCAGGCGGCCGGAATGGCCTTCACGGGCGCGATGGCTACGGCTACCGCTGCCGGCGATACGGAGGAGGTCCGCCACACACCGTTCGTCCGCGACCAGCCCAAGGTCAAGCCGAATGAACCGTGCTACTGCGGATCGGGCAAGAAATTCAAGAAATGCCACGGCGCCGGCATGTAGACGTAAATAATAAAGGTAGAAACGCGACAGTAATGAAGCGTGTGAAAGGCGGCGGAATAGCCGCCTTTCCTCTTTTGCCGCTAACTTATGCTAATTTAATAACTTACGGGTTCGACCGGTATGATGAAAGGTTCCGATTTTGGTGCTCAAACATCGAATTTCCGTGCACAAACATCGGATTTTGATGCGCAAACATCAAATTTTCGTGTTCAAACATCGAATTTTTGTGTCAGAACATCAAATTTCGAAAGCTTCTACCGAAGGACTAAAAGCTCCCTTTTTGACTGTTAACTTACGAGAATTCCGGGAATGTCAAAGAGCAGGATACATGTCAATTTACACCACCCGGCGCGGGCCGCCTACGGGGATTTAAAAGGTATTGGACATTGTCTTTATAATCGAAGAAACATTAAATATTTAAGCTGGTTGTCGTACACTATATGCGAAGCTATTTAAGATAATCGTCTATGAAACTGGTCAGGCTATCGTTATTTTTCGCGCTCTTTGCGCTGCTTTCCGTACCCGCCTTCGCGCAGGCCGAGCGTGACAACGGCCTCAAGCTTTTTAAGGAAGGAAATTACAAAGGCGCGGAAGAATCCTTTAAAAAGGCCGTTAAGACCACGCCGGCGGATTACCTGGGCTGGCTTTATCTCGGACTTTCCCAACTAAAGCAGGACGAGGTGAAAAATTCGATCAAGGCCCTAAAGACCGCGGAGCAGCTCAACGGCAGCGAACCGATGGTCCACGTCGCTCTCGGCTATGCGTATCTTATGCAAAACAAACTGCCCGACGCGAGAGACCAGGCTCGAGAAGCGCTCAAGATCGATCCGAAAAACGTCGAGGCGCTTTACATCGATGGAACGGTGGATTTTCGCAATCAGGTCTATACTTCGGCGTATGAAAAGGCCAACAAAGCGATATCGGCAAACCCTGCATTTTCGCTGGCGTACCTGCTGAAGGCCCAGGCTTTGGTGATCAGTTTTGTACAGCAGGCAAACACGGTGACAAAGCCCGAGAACTCCCGGTATACACTTCTTCAAGAGGCCGAAGAGAGCCTTACAAAGTACCTAAGTGCAGCTCCGCCCACCGAAGAGAGCCGCTTTTACAGCGATTACCTGGAATCGATAAAATTCTTTTCCGCCTACTATAACGGTCCGGATTTCAGGCCCCCGTCAAGCGTCGATGCGGCTCCGGATGCGGGGCTCACCCCGCTGAAAATACTCTCCAAACCTCGCGCATCTTACACCGACGCAGCGCGCGTGAACGGCATAAACGGCATCGTCCGCCTGCTGGTAGGTTTCTCCGTCGATGGAAAGGTTTCTCATATTCTTGTCATTAAACCACTCAGCCATGGCTTAAGCGAACAAGCAGTCCGCGCCGCCCGCGCGATAAAGTTTGTCCCGGCGGAAAGGAACGGAAAACCCATCTCGGTCGTTAAAACGGTCGAATATCACTTCGAAACCTATTGATCGATTGAATAATGCGGTGATATGGAACCGCCTCATGGGTGCAAAAAAGCTCGCTTCCTTACGAAGGAGCGGTTCCGCTTAGCGGCGGGGTGGTTCTCTCTTGTACCGCTACCAACGCGGCAAACATTTCTCCCAATTTGCTGCCGTAGCCATTTAGGCAGAAACGCGACAGCAATGGAGCGTGCAAAAGCTCCCCTCCTTACGAAGGGCCGGTCTCTCTTGTACCACTACCAACGTAGCAACATTCTCCCAGTTTGCTGCCGTAGACAGAAACGCGACAGCAATGGAGCGTGCCCAATGAAAGATATCGATGCGATCTGCTGGAGATTTGCACGCTCGTTCGCACTTGCGTTCCGCCTCGATAGCCGGGTTGCGAGTACAGAATCATGTTGATCGTCATTCTTCTGGTGGTCCTGGGTATTCACTCGTACCGACTCGTTTGCCTCTATCGCCGTTCGTGTAAGAAAACATCGCTTTCTCTCATATCGTTTATGCGAAGCGTCCGGTCCGCTTGATCTATCGATCCGGAGGCGCGGGTTCCGCAAAAACATTGACATCGCAAACGTTGTCAAATACAATCGCGGTGATTCAACCTAACTAATAGTGTCTAGAGGAGGAAAGTAATGTCTTCGTATACAAGAACGAATGCGTGGAATAATGGCGGCACTTTCGATAATCCCACCCTCTTGTGGTACGCAAAGGGTGTCGGGGTAATGCAGTCGCGCGCCCTTAATGATTCAAGCAGCTGGTGGTTTTTTGCCGCCATTCATGGTGAGTATATAGGCGAGAGCGGATATCCCGGATGGGGATCCATTCCGGCTCCGCCCCAGGTACCGACCTCGCCCATGCCTTCCCAGTCCGACCAGGAAAAGTTTTGGGACCAGTGCCAGCATCAAAGCTGGTATTTCCCGCCGTGGCACCGCGGCTACCTGCTCGCGCTCGAGGCGCAGGTGCGCGAGGCTGTCATAAGCCTCGGCGGTCCGTCCGATTGGGCCCTGCCCTATTGGGATTATTTCGGTCCCGGTGACGAATTTGAGATACCCCCCGCCTTTACCGAGCAGAATCTGCCGGACGGCAGCCCGAACCCTCTTTTCGTAAACGCGCGCTACGGGCCGAACAGCGACGGCAATATCTTTATCCCTATTCCCCCCGTATCCCAGAATTGTGAGAACAACACTCTCTACACGGGAAGCAACACGCAAACCCGCCCGCCGGGTTTTGGCGGCCCTTCGACCGGTTTTTCACATTCCGGCGGAATGTCGGGCAATCTCGAAAGCAACCCGCATAACCAGGTGCACGTCGACGTGGGCGGCAATTCGCCCGACGGCGATATCTGGGGCCTGATGAGTGATCCGGGAATAGCGGCCCTCGACCCCATCTTCTATATACATCATTGTAATATCGACCGAATGTGGGCCGCCTGGAACGATAAGGGAAACGGCAACCCGACCGATCCGAATTGGCTCAGCGGGCCGGCCGCCAGCGGCGAACGCGAGTTCATAATGCCCATGCCCTACGGCGACTGGGTTTATACCCCGGCCGATGTGAACAGTCTTAGCCAGTTGGATTATACTTATGATGACATGTCTACCGCATTTGTCGCGCCGCGTCCGTCGGAAAACCTCGCGTTGAGGTTGAAGAAGCTCGGAGCGGCCCGCCCGGCGGAGACGGTGTCGGGAGCGGATATGGACAGCGAACTTGAACTCGTCGGCGCCAATGATAAGGCCCTTAAGATAAAAAGCTCGGGCGCCCGCGCAACTGTCAATCTCGATTCGGGCGTTCAGGATAAGTTAACGTCCAGCCTGGCGGAGGCTTCAGAGGCCAGCCTTCCGGACCGCGTCTATCTTCAGCTCGAAAATGTCCGCGGAAATCGCGACTCGTACAAGCTCGATGTTTCCGTCAACCAGCAGAAGGCCGGGACCGTTGCGCTCTTCGGACTCAGGCGGGCGAGCCAGCCCGATGGCGAGCACGGCGGCGAGGGGCTCAACTTCATGCTTGATATTACCGAGGTGATCGACAATCTTTTCCTGAGCAATACTCTCGATGAGGGCGCGCTCGATGTAAGGATCGTGCCCAATCAGGCTGTTACCGACAGCTCGGACCTCAGCGTGGGCCGGGTCAGCGTTTACAGACAGGGCCGTCAATGACGCTCAGTCGTCGAATTACCGTTCGGGTGCTGCTCGTGAGCGCTTTAACGTGGATGGTGCTCCTTGTTAATACCTGGAGCACCATGACGATCGCGCACTGCCCGGTATCGGATTCCGGGGTTTCGCCGGCCTCGTTTCGGATGCTGCTCGAGATGAACCCCGTCTCCTACCTGATGGCGGGATGGGCCCTGATGCTGGTCGCGATGATGGCGCCGACCCTTATCTTCCCGGTCCGTCATATCGTTCGCCGCAGTTTCCGGAGCCGCGCCGCGAGATCGGTAGCGCTTTTCGTCGTCGGTTATGGGGCGGTGTGGATGGCGGCGGGCATCGTAATTCTGGCCGCCGTTCTCCTGCTCAGCCTGCTCTTCCCGCGATCGTATCTTCCGGCTGTGGCAATGGCCGTAATTGCCGTCGTGTGGCAATGCTCGCCTTTTAAACAGCGCTGTCTAAACCGCAATCACAATCACCGCGAGCTGGCGGCGTTCGGTTTCGCCGCCGACCTCGACGTTCTGCGTTTCGGGACCGCTCATGGATTGTGGTGCGTGGGCTCCTGCTGGGCGCTCATGCTCCTCCCTATGCTTTTGCCCGAGGGACATTTCGCCGCAATGATCGCCGCGGCCTACGTGATGGCGAGCGAACGCCTCGATCGCCCGCGCACCCCGCGCTGGCGACTGTACTTCCCCGGAAAATTGATCAGGATCGTCATCAATCAGATCAAAATACGCCGCCAAACTCTTGTCCAGGCCCGTTGAGTTCATTGAGCTCATAGAGCTCATTGCTTAACGCCGCATGTTGTTGTAGGGGCAGGTCTTGTACCCGGTTCGGTGCCGCAGCCAGAGAGGCAGAAACGCGACAGCAATGGAGCGTGCCCTATGAAATATGTCGATGCGATTTGCCGGAGATTTGCACGCTCGTTCGCACTCGCGTTTCCGCCTCGATGGCCGGGGAGCAGGTCTTGTACCTGCCCCTCGTTACGCGCGAGGGGTGGCCCGGCAGGTCCGGGGTGGTTCTCTCTTGTACCGCTGCCAACGCAGCAACATTCTCCAATTTGTTGCCGCAGCATCCAGGCAGAAACGCGACAGCAATGGAGCGTGCCCCGATCAGATTTTCACGATCGTATCGAAGTTCGTGGCATCGATCTCACAGGCAGAAACGCGACAGCAATGGAGCGTGCCTAACGAGAACTCGCAGATTAATTGATTTTTTCCAGTTTCTCACTTAAACTTCCACCACACCTAAGCTCTATCGATTTAACCCGATGGCTCCTAAATTCCTCCATAAGCGCAAAAACAGGCTTTGGCTAACCACAGTCATACTTTTGGTTTGCGTGATCGTATCGATAATACTTAGCCTATCGGAACCCACCGCGGTTAATAGCTTCTATGAGGGAGTTTTTAATCCCAGGGTCTCCAAAATTCTGGCCGTGATCACACCGATCGCTATTGCCGTAGTGATCGGCTTTTTTATCAATATTCTCTCGAACGACGTGCACGAGACGGTCAAGGAACCGGAAAAAATAGAGGAAAGAAACCCTGCTGAGTTGCCTGTTCAAAGGATTGAATTCCATTATCCCGAGCCTAAACCGGAACAAACTCCGCCCGTCTCTAATTACTCTCCGAATCAAAAATTTTACCCCGCTCCCTTTCTTCCGGATCTCAAATTCTTTGTCGGCCGCAAGGAGCTTTTGAAGACGATAAAGCAGACGCTCGCTGCCGGCCACCGCGCCGCCATCCACGATATTTCGGGTTTGGGCAAGACTTTCACCTCATATAAATTCGTCGAGGAAAATCAGGCAAATTACGACAAAATATTTTTCATTCGCGCGACAAAGGAGGAAATGCTCGAAAGCCTCGCCAAATGCGGCGAGATGGTTAATCCGGGTTTAGCTGAAACAACAGAGCAAAAGCTAAAGGCCGACGGATTTAAACAATGGCTGGAAGAGAATAATAAGTGGCTTGTAGTTTATGACAACGTCGATGAACCAGCTACCCTTCGCCCGTTTGTCCCGGTAAGCAGAAACGGCGACTGTCTTTTTACCTCGAATTTTCGCGATGTATCAAATCTCGGAACTGATGTAAGTATTGCAAAGCTTGATAAAACCGACGCGGAAATCCTTCTTTATAGCCGCGCCCACAATCGGCCTCATTCAGTTCCGCAAATTAACGATAAAACAGAAAGAAAGGTATTCGACGCCATTATCGAAGAGATCGACGGCCTGCCTCTGACACTCAACTCAGCAGGTGCCTTTATTGGCCGGAACGAACTGGCCTTTGCGGAGTTCAGGAAAATATACGAGGACACCGTCTGGAACACCGAGGATGAGTTCGACCCTTACGAAAACAGGAAACAAAGCAGGTCCGCGGGTAAAGTCTTCTCTCTTGTTTATGACGAGCTGTGCAAAAACGAAAAAACAGGCATAGCGGTAAGGATCCTCCTCAATTCGATGTGTTTTATAGCGCCGGACGAGATTCCCGCAGAGTTGTTGCTCGAGATACTTAAACGACATTACGAACCATTCGGCGAATTGGAAAATGCGGACGCATTCTGGATAGAAGTAAGAATGGGGCTTACCGCTTACGACTTGCTAAAGTACGATCCGCAGAAACAGGTCTTTAACACTCACCGGGCCATACAAATGGTCATCCAGGGCCGAAATAAGGAAAGAGCGCGGGAAACTTGTAGAGGCCTCTCGGAAATTCTTATCGATCTTTTTCCTGTATACGACTTTTCCAACCGGGATATTTGCGAAAAATATTACCAGCACATCGTTACGCTTTTGGAGAATTCGGAAAAACTGCGGGTTGATTCAGAAGAAATAAATAATCTTTATTACCGATTGGGCCGTTATCAAGAGTTGCTCGGAAATTTCTCAACGGCTGAAAAATTCTACGTTCGGGTAACGGAAATCTCTGCAGCTGTTTTTGGAACCGAAAGTGCAAACCATGCCACAGCTTTAAATAACTTAGCCGGTGTTTACCAGTTGCAAGGTAGATATGATGAGGCGATTGAAAAATACCGGGAAGCTTTGCGAATCGGTGAACACACGATCGGAAAAGAGCACCGCGCTTATGCAGTCCGGCTCAATAATCTGGCTATTGTTTATAAAATGCAAGGCAGATATGACGAAGCAATTGAAAAATATGAGGAAGCGCTGCGGATAGGTGAAAAAACTACCGGGAAAAACCATCCCGATTACGCAATCCGCCTGAATAATTTAGCCAATGTTTATCTATCTCAGAGTAGGTTTAACGAGGCATTAGAGATATACGAGGAAGCATTATCGATCGCTGAACAAACGGTCGGAAAAAAGCACGTCAGTTATGCCACGCGCCTTAATAATCTTGCTCTTGCGTACCAGTCGCTTGGGAGATACGAGGAAGCGATCGAAAAATACGAGGAAGCGCTGCAGATCGATGAAGAGACAATCGGAAAAGAGCACCCCGATTATGCAATCGCCGTGAATAATTTGGCAGGTGTTTATCAGTCGCAAGGTAGTTATGACAAAGCAATCGAAAAATACGAAGAAGCGATGCGGATTGACGAGAAGGCACTCGGAAAAGGGCATCCTGCTTACGCCACAGATTTGAATAATTTAGCTATAGTTTTCGAGATACGGGGAGATGCGAAACAAGCTATAAATTACTACCGGAATGCGCTGAAAATCCTAAATAAAACAGTTCCGGAAAATCACCCATATATCGCATCTCTAAAGGAAAGTATTGAAAGGTGTCGGAAAAAAACTGAAAATAATTGACCGAGTTAACAACAAGTCCTGAGTAATTTATCTTCAACCACCCGCTGCCGCAGGTGTTTCCGACTCGTATGCTCTCTCGAATCCCATCAACCCGCTAAACTCTTCCTCATACACACGCTATTTTCCACCCCGGCGTATTGCCCGTAATTTGGGATCCGCACATATTCACTCTTCTCATAAAGCCTGATCGCCTCGGGCTGTTTCAACCCGGTCTCGAGGATGCACTCGCCGAACCCGTCTTCCGCGGCCCAGGCCTCCAGTTCCGCCAGGACCGCACCCGCGATACCGCGGCCTCGATATTCCGGGCGAACGAACATCCGCTTTATCTCGGCAGCGCCCGGCCCGTATGGCTTGAACGCGCCGCATCCGACCGCTTCGCCCTCGGCATAGGCCAGAACTACCGCCCGAAGCGAATCGACCTTGTTGAACTGCGCGTAAAAAACGTGCTCCGCCCCGTCGCGGATGGCAAGCTCCGCGTCGAGAAGGGCGACGAGAGAGCGGAAATCGGTGTTGTCGGAATCGGTCCTGGTAAGTTTCATGGTTTCTGACCGGCAGGGCGGCTCTGAAGTCTTCTCAGGCAGGCGGAAAAATCCGCGCTGTTTCAGACTCGGTCAAAAACACCGAAAATACAACTTTCTTTTTTACCATGTACCCTGGTTTGTTGAATTTTGAAGAAATTTCAGATCTCTATAGTTTAGGGGCCGCTTACTGCCGTACCGGGGGCACCGGCGGCGGTATCTTTTTCAGGCTTCCCTGCCCGCTGATCTGCCGGTTTCCGGCCACCTTCTCCATCTGCGACATCGCCCGCAGAAGGTTTTCACCGAGCACCTTGCGCACATCCCGCTCGCTGTAGCCGCGCTTGAGCATCTCGTATGTCACGAGCACCAGGTCTTCCGCCCCGTTCATCCCCGCGGGCAGAAACGGAACGCCGTCGAAATCGGAACCGATCCCGACATAATCGATCCCCGCTACCTGCTTGATATGGTCGATGTGATCGACGATGCGCGTGTAATCCGGCACATAGATCGGGTTCTCCGCAAACAGCTTCCGCTCTGCCGCATTAAAACCCTCCCGGTCGTTTTTATACTGCTCGCGCAGGGCGTCGAGCTGCGGCTTGAGCCGCGCCGCGCGCTCATTCTCTTCCCTGTTGGTCCGGGCATCCAGGAACGAGGGATAAAAATTGACCATTATCACCCCGCCGTTTTTCGCCACCCGTTTTAGCACGGCGTCCGACACGTTTCGCGTATGATCGTTTACCGCCCGCGCGCTCGAGTGCGACGCGATGATCGGCGCGCTGGTAACATCGAGCACGTCATTCATAACCTTTTCCGACACGTGCGAGATATCGATGAACATTCCCAGCCGGTTCATCTCGCGCACCACTTCCTTACCGAAATCCGAAAGACCGTTGTTCTTCACCTCGCCGCGGTGAGCATCGGCCCAATCGTGCGATACATTATGCGTGAGCGTCATATAGCGGATGCCCAGACGATAAAAGTCGCGCAAAGCATAGAGCGAATTTTCGATCGCGTAGCCGCCCTCGATGCCCATCAGTGCGCAGGTTTTACCCGCCTTTTTCGCCCTGCGGATCTCGGCGGCCGTGGTGCACATCGTCAACTGCTGCGGGTGCCTTTCGGCTTCGCGATAGGTAGCGTCGATCAGGTCCATTGCGCGCCGCATCGCCCCGCCGGTCTTAAGGCTTTCGCCGGATACATAGATCGAGAAAAACTCGCCCGTAATACCGCTACGCTTGAACCGGGCAAGATCGGTATGAAACGGGTCGCCGTCCTTGTGGTATTTGCCCACCGTGTCAGTGGCAAGATCGAGGTCGTCATCGACCATCGGCGAAGTTATATCATTGTGTCCGTCGATCACGATGGCCTTGCGATGAAGCTTCAAGGCGCGGGCCCACAGCGCGGCGTCCGCTCCCTGCGGCATTGTTTGCGCAATGGCGGCTGACGAAATACAAAACGTTAAAATAACGGCAAGAACAATTATTTTTCTCATAGATTTAGAAAATTGAAGTGTGAATCGATTTTAACTTTTTTGCAGCGTGTTGGCGAGAAAAAAGGCCGGCATTTTCATACCGACCTCTTTTGGCTTCATCGAGGAGAGAAATACAAGAAACTAATTCCAGTCGCGTCGGTCGCGATAAACGTGACTGCGGAACCTGTCGCGCTGTCGTTCGAGGCGGCGGCGTTCCCTCTCGTTTATATAACCGTCGCGGTAAGCACGGTTAGAGCTGCGGTAAATTCGGTATCTTTCACGCTCGAGACGCCTGCGCTCCTGCGGTGAAATTCTGCCGTATCCATTCCATTGCGGCTGGCCGTATTGAATATAGACACCGCCTGAACGGGTCCTGTGTTTTTGCCACTGCGCGTTCGTTGTTGCGGCAAAAAGCCCCATACAAAAAACTACGGCGGCTGCCGCAAGTGTTAATCTTTTCAATAAATACATTATTCTCCCCCTTATATTCGTCAAAATTTATAGCAAGTGCTATGTAAAAGGGATGAATTGTGCAGGATGCGGGTTTGCCGTTTTTTTAAGGCGTGAGCAGAGGGAAAAATCTTCCTGCGATCCTTTCGCCCTTCGGTACCGGCGGGACGCCTTCGAGAAGCGGTTCGTCGGAATCGCTTTTGACGCCGTCGCGAAAGACATTTATCACGCAAGCACGACGAGGCCGGTCGGAAGAGTTTTCGTACGAGCCGTGCAGCATAAGCGGGTGATGAAAACTCGCCTCGCCCTTTTTGAGCTCGACGGGTACGGGTTTGAAAGCGGATCTCTGTTCGGGGGTGAGGGCGCCCAGGACGGCGTCCATATCGCCGGCCAGGCCGCCGCGCGGAAGCAGGTCCCAACGGTGGCTGCCGGGAACGTAATGAACGCAGCCATTCTCAAGGGTGGAATCGTCGAGGCCTATCCAGCAAGTCAGGTGCGCCATCGGCTTTGTGCGCGTCCAGTACGAATAATCCTGGTGCCAGGCGACGCCGCCGCCATCATGCGCCGGTTTTACAAAAAGCTGGTCGTGCCAGAAGCGCACGGCGCCACCGAGAAGCTGCGAGGCCGGAGCGGTAAAGGCCGGGTGAAAAAGCAGATCGTGAAAAGCGGGCGAAACCCGCCACGCGCCGAGCGCGTGAAAAAGCGTCCTGCTCGCATCGGACGATTCGTTGCGGTGATACTCGTAAAATAACGAATTCGAGCTTTGCTCGGGCTCCATCAGCCGCGCGAGCTCGGCGCACAGGCCCTCAACCTGTTTGCTGTCGAGCACCCTCACCCCCTTCAGGTAACCGAATTCGTTGAAAAACCCGATCTGATCGGGAGATAGGAAATGATCGCCAGCTTTTTCCGGGCCCGGGAAGATCCCGGTCAAGGGGTGGTGATAATTAGAAAGGTCTTCGGACATAGGCTCCAGAGTAAAGCTAATTCGGGTCGAAGACAAAGATATCCGGATGGAAACTCTATTGGCCTCTTGCGCGCAGCCTCGCTGGGCCGATGCTATTGTCCTGTCCTCTTCGGAATCCAAATCGAACTTTTGAAATCAAAGCCCGCTAAATAAATCCGCTTCCAGCGGTATGGCGATTGCTCTGATATAGATGGATTTATCGTAACGCGCTTGCGATAAATCGTTCAAAGGTAACAATTTAGATTAGAAGGTGCCGGTCCCGGTGTGTCCAACCCATATGCAAAATTAACATATTCCGGGACTGAAAGTGACAGATTCCGTCACTACTCGCGTAAAACTTCCACTAATTCGAGGTAATCTCACTATGACTGCCGACCGTAAATCGACAAAAAACCGGAATTCGATAAAGGCTGCCGAAAGTCAATACAGGACCTTCATTGAGAATTTGCCGGTTTTGTTCTATGCCGTTTCTCCGGAACCGCCGCATTCACCCATTCATATTAGTCCTGCTTTCGAGCTCTTCGGCTATCCGATCGAGGAATGGATGACCAACGCCGATATCTGGCTCCGCGTGATCCATGAGGACGACCGCGGCTGGGTAATGGAAAAAACCAGGAAAGCGATGGCATCAGGCGGTGAGATCGATTACGAATATCGAATCGTAACGCGCGAAGGAAAGCTGTTCTGGGTACGCGACCGCGGCTGCTTTATCAAGGACAAGAGCGGCAACAGGACCTGCTGGCAGGGCATTATTCTCGATATTACGGAACAGAAACTTGCCGAGCAAGAGCTGCAAAAACGCGAAAAACTCTATCGCACGCTGGTTAAAAACAGCCCGGGAACAGCCGTTCTGTTATTCGATCACGATTTTCGTTACACCCTGGCCGACGGCGAGCAGCTCAAAAAGCACAACTACTCACAGGAGATGTTTGAAAATAAAACTCTCTGGGAGGTTTTTCCGGAGGAGGTTACCGAGGAATGGTCGGGATACTATCGGCGCGCACTGGCGGGCGAACACGTTTCATTTGAAGCCGACAACAAAGAAGGCTGTTTTCAGATAAACGTGGTTCCGGTCAGAGATGAAAACGATGAGATATTTGCCGGAATGGTGATGTGGCAAGATATCGCGGAGCGCAAGAAGGCCGAAAGAGATCTACAGGAGAGCGAGCTCCGCTATCGGAACCTTTTTGAAAATGCCAACGACATCATTTACGTGCACGATCTCGACGGTAACTATATATCCTTAAATCGCGAAGCGGAAAGAGTTTTCGGTTACACGACGGAAGAAGTTCTTTCGATGAATATCAGCCAGATCGTTGTGCCCGAGCACCTCAAGATAGCGCGGCGGAAAATGAGCAAAAAGATCCGCGGCGGCACTCAGCAGACGGTTTACGAGGTCGATTGCATAACCAAGGACGGCTCGCGGCTTACGCTCGAGGTCAACAGCGGTACTATTTACCAGGGCGACACCCCGATTGCCATCCAGGGAATCGCACGCGATATTACCGCCCGCAAACGCACCGAGGAAGCGCTTAAAAACAGCGAAGAACAATACCGCGATCTGTTCGAGAATGCGAATGACCTTATCTATACCCACGACCTGCAGGGCAATTTCACGTCGCTTAACCGCGCGGGCGAGATCATCACCGGTTATATGCGCGAAGAAGCCATAAAGATGAATATTTCCCAGATCGTCGCGCCCGAATTCCTGCAGGCGGCGCGAACAATGACCGCTCGCAAAGTGGATGGCGAAGCGCCGACGACCTATGAGCTGGAAATAATCGCCAAGGGCGGAAACCGCGTTTCGCTGGAGCTCAGCACGCGGCTCATAATCCACGGCGAAAGGCCGGTGGGCGTCCAGGGCATCGGCCGCGACATTACCGCCCGCAAACGCACCGAGGAAGCTTTGCGTGCGAGCGAGCTGCAGTACCGGATGCTGGGCGAGGGGTTGAACCACCTGGTTTGGACCGCGTTGCCTGATGGGACCGTCGATTATGTAAATAAGCGCACCGCCGAGTATTTCGGACAAACGATCGAAGAGCTGATCGGCAACGGCTGGCGCGGCAGCATTCACCCAAACGACCTGTCGCAGTGCCTCGACAACTGGACGACCGCGTTGAGGACGGGCGAGGATTTCGAGGTCGAATACCGGCTTCGACGGCATGACGGCGAATACCGCTGGCACGTAGCGCGGGCAACCGCCGGCCGCGATACGGATGGAAAGATCATCAGGTGGTTCGGCACTTGCACGGATATCGATGCCGAAAAGGCGACCGAGGCCAAGCTGAATCATTATGCGCGGCACGACACGCTGACCAATCTTCCGAACCGGGCTGAGTTCATGGACCATCTGAAGCAGGCCGTAGACCGCGCGGTCGGAAACGGCTACGCAAGATTTGCCGTGCTCTTTCTCGACCTTGACCGGTTCAAGGTGATAAACGACAGCCTCGGCCACGCCGTAGGCGATAAGCTGCTGGTCGCGATCGCGGAGCGGCTCAAAGCCTGCGTGCGGCCCGGAGATGTAGTCGCTCGCCTTGGCGGCGATGAATTTACGATCCTGCTCAATCGCACCGGCGAGATCGACGACGTGGCTCGCGTTGCGGAAAGACTGCAATCGCGACTTTCTGAACCCTTCAAACTCGACAATTACGAGGTTTTTACCACCGCGAGCATTGGCATTATCATTTCCGACGAAGTAGAGCGGCAGCCGGAGGATTTCCTTCGAGACGCCGACGCCGCAATGTACCGTGCGAAGGAATCCGGCAAGGCGCGCTACGAGATCTTCGACCGCGAGATGCATGTGCGCAATATGAATCTGCTGCAGGTTGAGACCGATCTGCGGCACGCTGTCGAGCGGGGTGAATTCGAAGTTTTCTATCAACCCATAGTGCAGCTCGAGACCGGCCGGATCCGGGAATTCGAGGCACTTATTCGCTGGCGGCATCCGAAGCACGGACTAATAGCGCCCAATGAATTTATAGGCGTTGCGGAGGAAACGGGGCTTATAATCCCGATAGGGGAATGGATCCTGAAGGAATCTTGCCGGCAAACCGCCGAGTGGCAAAAAAAGGTGGACTTCCCTCTTTCTATTAGTGTTAATCTTTCAGCCAAACAGCTAATGCACCCTTCGCTGCTCGGGCAGGTCGCAAAGATCGTCGAGGACAGCGGCCTTCTTCCGGGACGCCTAAAGCTCGAGGTAACGGAAAGCACCGTCATGGAACATAGCGACACCTCGCTAAGCGTGCTCTCCAGTCTTAAAAATATGGGCGTTTCGCTTTCTACCGACGACTTTGGGACCGGTTATTCCAGCCTTAGCTACCTGCACCACTTCCCCTTTAACCGCCTGAAGATAGACCGCTCATTTATAAGTAAAATGGATGAAGACGAAAAGAGCGGCGCGATCGTTACGACGGTGATGATGCTCGGAAACAGCCTGGAAATGGAAGTGGTCGCCGAAGGCGTGGAGACAGAGACCCAGCTCGAATTCCTGCGAAAGCTGGGGTGCCGGATCGGACAAGGATATCTGTTTTCCAGGCCCGTCGATGCAGAAGCGGCTGAAAAGCTGCTGCTCGAGGCGCCGGACGATATTCCGGCCATACCCCGAGCAACATCGTTTTTGGAAGTTTCCGATCTGCAGTAAGCTCCTATCTTGGCTTCGCGTTTTTCACGTATTTATCGAACCAATTGATCATTTCGTAAAGCGTGTGCTCCGTTGATTCCTTGGCCGAATACCCGTGCGCCTCAAGAGGCAGCATTACGAGCCGGGCCGTTCCGCCGAGGCCGCTGATAGCGGCAAACAGGCGTTCGGATTGGATCGGATAGGTTCCCTGGTTGTTGTCCGCCTCGCCGTGCATCATCAGGAGCGGCTCGTTGATCTTGTCCGCGAAAAAGAAGGGCGAAACCTTCTCGTATAGCTCCGGCGCCTCCCAGAAGGTACGGCGTTCAGACTGGAAGCCGAACGGTGTAAGCGTCCGGTTGTACGCGCCGCTGCGGGCAATTCCGGCCCGGAAAAGATCGGAATGGGCCAGCAGGTTTGCGGTCATGAACGCGCCATAGCTGTGCCCTCCGACGCCGACCCGGCTGGGATCGATCACACTCATTTCATCCGCTTTATCGATAGCGGCCTTCGCCGAATCGACGATCTGCTTGATAAACGTATCATTCACCGTGAGCGGGTCACCCACGATCGGCATTGTCGTATCGTCAAGCACCGCGTACCCTTCGAGCAGGAAGAAAAGGTGCGAAATGCCGCCGATTTGCGTAAACCGCTTAGTCGATCCCGTAACCTGACCCGCGGTAGAGGTATCCGTGAATTCGAGCGGATAGGCCCAAACGACCGCCGGCAGCCTTGTACCCGGCTTATAACCCGGCGGAAGATAAAGCGTAAATGACAGGTCGACGCCGTCCGCGCGCTTGTATTTCACAAGTTGCTTGGTGATGCCCCGAAGCTGCGGCGCCGGGTCATTAAAATCGGTCAGCTTTTTGTTCTGAACAGCGATACACTCGGTATTCGGCGGGCAAACCTGCCGCATATAAAGATTCGGCGGGTCGGTCGGGGATTCCCTGCGCGTGATAAATTTTGTACCGGTGTCATCGACGACCCCCACCACGCTTTCATAATCCTCGGTCGAGGACCGGAATATCTCGTCGGTCTTGAGCGTGCTCAGGTTCAGCCTTCGGAGAAACGGCCGGTCGCCTTCGGGCGACGCACCGACACCGGTCATAAGCACGCTGTCGCCATCCATCTTGATAACGTTGTAGCCGTTCGGCAGCATTTTTACAACCGGGGCGCCCGGATCGTTATACCCGTCGCTAACGTTCAGATCGGAGATAAGTTTCGGCGTCGAGGGGTTGCGATAATTCGTCATAAAGATCCGGCGACGCTGGGTGTCACGATTGTAATCGAAGAACCACATCATCCCGTCCTTCTCGCCAAATGAACGTCCCTGGTAACGCTGTTCCACTTTAAGCAGCTCCGCGGGCTGGGCTGTGAACGGCGCGGCAATTGTCACAAGTCGGTCGCGCGGCGTCACCTTGTTGCGCGGATCGCCGCCGTCGAGCGCCTCGGCCCACATCAATGTCGAGGGCTCGGTCGCGATCCAGCTGTAACTTCTGGGTCCCGTTGGTACGCCCTGGACCGGAAGCTGGTCCTGCAGCGGGCTGCTCGCCACCTTATAAAGCACCTTTCCATTCATGTCCCAAACTTCCACGTCCCTCGGAAAGCGGTTGAAGGGATAGAGGTATGAAAAGGGTTTGTGTAAGCGGACCGTTAGGATGTGCTGCCCATCCGGCGACACATCAGCCGTATCGTAAATACCTGGCTGCCCGATCGTTCTGACCTTACCGTCGAGTGATATGACGGCCAATTGCGACGTCGTATAGTATTCGAAAAGCGCCTCGTCGTTGGGACTTTTGAGCATATCCTGGAAGGTCTGCACCGCGCCGCGGCGGCCGGTTGTTTCCTGGATATTCGGCCCCATGGGAGTGAGATTTTGATAACCGGGCGCAGTTCCGCGGGTTTTCGGAACGACATTCACCATTAGGCCCTTCTGGTCGGGAAGCCAGTCCCACCCGCCGAAAGCTGTGTTTACATACACGCCCGGTATCTTGCGCCCACGCCCGCTGGCGGTATCGAAGATCCAGAGTTCAACGCCGGTAGGCGTAACGTTCCCGACCGCCAGGTTTTTTCCGTCGGACGACCACTGCGGTGAAATGAGCTGGGCCCCTTCAGGCAGTGTTACCGGGGTCTGTTTTCCGGTAGCAATGTCCATAAAAGTAAGTTTTACAGAGTAGGGCTGACGATGCTGCGCGGTGTTATTCGGGTTGATGCGCAGGCCGGCGAGCCGAAGCATCGGCTGCGCAAGCTCGGATATGGGTGGATAGCGCAAAGGCTCGAGCAGCGCCAAACGGTCGCGGACCGGTGAAACCGAGGTAATGGGAATGGCCGGCGCATCGAGCACATCCATCACTTCCTTCGGGGGCTTCATGTACTGCGCAAATATACTGAAGGGTAAACATAATATCGCAATCAAAAGCAGAACATTCTTTTTCATATTCGGTTATTCCTTTATCTTTTTAGTCCGTCGATAATTTTGCCGGCGATTGCCGGGATCGTTTCACGGTCGGCCGCGTGATTTTCTGTAAATATAACTAAAACAAACTTCAAACCGTCGGGCGTTTCGATATAGGCCGCATCGTGCCGCGCCTTGCTGGTCCAGCCCGCCTTTGACCAGAGCATTGCGCTCGTCATCTTCTTATCGATCAGGGCCTTGCCCGAAAAGCCGTGGGCCTGGTCGTTCTCGTCTGTCGTCGCGGCAAACGGGTCGCGTTTTAAAAGGCCCATCACCGTCTTCGTTCGCTCGGAGGTGGCAACCCGGCCCGATACAACCTCAGCCAGGAGCCTTGCCGTTGCGTTAGTGGTAAGCATATTGCGATTCTCACCGCGATAATTGCGAAACTGTTGCTCGCGGCCGTAGGCGTCTTCACAAAATGTTTTCTGATTGACATTGATCCGCTCGTAACCCATCGCCTTGTAATATCGATTGACGATATTACGCTTATACGACCACTTTTCGAATTCCTTCGCGGGCATTTCGGCGCCGCTTGAAGTATCGGTGATAACGTCGAGGATATATTGGGTGGCCTCGTTAGAGGAATCGACGATCATATCTTTAAGCCCGCGTTCGAGCTCGGGCGTTAATTTGATCTTTCGGTCTTCCAATTGCTGCTCGAGCGCCACCATGTAGAACAGTTTTACCACGCTCGCGGGATAGATCTTCTCCTCACCACGGATATTTGCAAATTGAATATTTTTAGGGTCGCGGAGGTCGATCAGGGTCGCCGCGAGCTCTTCCGCCTTAAAATTCTTTGCCGGCAGACCAGACAATACTGCGGCAACCGCGGAACTGAGAAGCGTTTGTAATTCCGGCGAGCTTTTAATTTCGAGAGGTTTATAAATCTTCGCCGGCACGATCTCAGCTGTTTTCGGAGCGGGCGCCTGCGCCGCAAGCGGAGAGGTACTTGCGCAAAACAGCACAATACCTAAAATAGCAATGTGTTTCATCAATAGCCCTCTGGAATGTTATAAGGAAGTGTTTTGGAAAATTATAAACTATAATGATTTTCCAGTCATTCGAATTTCTACAAATAATGGGATCCAAAGGGTCGACGAGCATTGGTTTGGCTTATCTCAAATCTAATAGGAGGATTTTATGACCAGGATCAGAGCTCTCGTAATTTTTATTTACACAATACTTTTAATTGCTTTTATGATGTTCGGGCGTTCGCCCGATCTCCGTGTTGAGGCGCAATCGTCCAGCGAAAAAAAAGTTGGAGATACCCATCCAAACGTAAAACTTCTAAAAGACCTACCCGAATCCCAGCTTTTTATCACAATGAATTTTATGCGGGCATCGCTGGGCGTAAGCTGCGCGTACTGCCATCTAAATTCGGGCGATAAATGGGAATGGGCGAAGGATGATAAACCGGCGAAGCAGACCGCTCTCAAGCACATCCAGATGACGATGGACCTGAACAAGCCTAATTTTGCGGGTCAACCGGTGATCACCTGTAACACATGTCATCAAGGGCAACCAAGGCCCAACGCGCTTCCCTCCCTGCCGCAAATGGCGCCCGAAGGAGGCCCGGCCGGTCTCAAACCCGATGTCGTATTCCCGACCACCGATCAAATACTGGACAAATATATTCAGGCACTCGGCGGGCGAGCCGCGATAGAAAAGGTCAAGTCGCGCGTAATGAAAGGTTCGCAAACGGGCTTTGACGGCGCGGCCTTTTCGCTGGAGATATATCGCGAAGCTCCTAATAAATTCTTTTCCCAAGTTACGCGACCGCAGGGCCTGATCTTGCAGGGTTACAACGGAACGACGGGCTGGATAAAAAATCCGCGCGGCCTGCGTGAATTGACCGGCGACGAGCTGGAAGAGATCAGACTGCGAGCGGAGTTTTACGAACCGCTAAAACTGAAAGACATGTACCCCGGCCTGAAACCGATTGCAAAAGAACGGATCGGAGACCGTGAGGTCTTCGTGCTTGAATCCGACACGGGTAAGACCAAGATAACCAGGCTGTTTTTCGATACTCAAACCGGCCTGCTACTGCGCCGCTTAACTATTGGCAAAAACATCCTCGCGCCAGTTCCCGACCAGATCGATTACGAGGATTACCGTGACGTGGACGGGGTAAAACTGCCATTTGCCATCAGGCAGTCTTTTGTCGATCCGTGGATCGGCTGGATCCAGAAGTTTACCGAGATAAAGAACAATGTAGCGATCGACCCCGTAAAGTTCGATGCGCCGAAATAGCCGAAACTGATCAATGGAAAAAACAAATCTGATACGGGCCATCGGCCGCTGGGACCTAACGACCATCGCGATCAATACCATTATCGGCGCCGGGATCTTCGGTCTGCCGTCAAAGGTCACGGCGCTAATCGGCGGTTACAGCCTGCTGGCATTCGTCGCATGCGCGCTAATCATCGGATTGATCGTCGTTTGTTTTGCCGAGGTCAGCAGCCGCTTTCGCGACACGGGCGGGATGTATCTTTACACGCGCGAGGCGTTCGGGCCGGTGGTGGGGTTCGAGATCGGATGGCTTTACTGGATAGTACGCGTAACGACCTTTGCGGCGAACGCCAATTTGCTTTTGAGCTACCTCGGCTTCTTTTACCCGGGCGCAAATCAGGGCGCAACTCGGATCGTGTTGATCACGGGAGTCCTCCTGCTTATCTCATTGATCAACCTCATCGGAGTACGGCAATCGGTAATTTTTACCAATATTTTTACGGTCGGAAAGATCGTGCCTTTGCTCGTGTTTGTGGCAGTCGGGCTATTTTTTATTCAGCCCGCCAATTTCACCTTCGGCGGGCGGCCGGGCTACGACTCCTTCTCCGGCGCGACGCTGCTTTTGATCTATGCGTTCGTCGGGTTCGAGGCGGCTGTGATTCCGGCGGGCGAGACTCGCGACCCGCAAAAGAATGTTCCATTTGCGCTGCTTACCGCTCTTGTCGCCGTGGCCGTGCTATTTATCCTGATCCAGACGGTCTGCATCGGCACCTTACCGGGCCTTGCCTCCTCGGAGCGCCCGCTTGCCGATGCTGCTAACCAATTTCTCGGAAGCTTCGGCGCGGCGTTTATAACCATAGGCGCGCTTATATCGATATCCGGTAATCTCAATAGCGGATTTCTAACCGCGTCGCGAATGCCCTACGCGATGGCTGAGCAGAACGAGCTTCCCGGAATCGTCGGGCTTACGCACAAAACATTCAAAACGCCATATGTTTCGGTTTTAGTGACCGCAGCGGTAACGCTCGTGTTTTCGATCCAATCTTCATTTATCAGCGCGCTGACCATCAGCACGATTACGCGTCTTTTGGTTTATGCGGCGACGTGCGCTTCCCTTCCGGTTTTCCGTTCGCGTGCAGATGCTCCCCCAGCCGTCTTCAAGGCACCGCTTGGAACGGCCGCCGCCGTACTTTCTCTTCTACTTACCGGCTGGCTGCTTACAAACGTCGACTTCCGCAAGGAAGGCGTGACGGTCCTGATCCTCGCCGCGGCGGGGCTGATTCTTTACTTCGCGTACCGTGCCTTCGGCAAGAAAGCCGAAAATATACGTTCAACTGGGGGAGACGATCTATGAGACGATTCGCTTTTATCTTATTCGCTATTTTACTCTACGCTTGCGCGGCCTGCGGGCAAACGATCGAAAACGCCGGCCGCTCGACCATCGGCTATATAAATTCTATCGGAACGGTAGAAAATAAAAGCCGTTCGACCATCGGTTATATAAACTCGAACGGAACGGTTGAAAACGCCAGCCGCTCGACCATCGGTTATATAAGTTCGAACGGAACGGTCGAAAACGCGAGCCGCTCGACCATCGGTTATATAAGTTCGAACGGAACGGTTGAAAACGCCAGCCGCTCCACTATCGGTTATGTAAATTCAAACGGGACGGTCGAGAATGCAAGCCGTTCGACCATCGGTTATGCCGAGGGCGTGAAAATGGAGCACGTCGCGGCGTTTTTCTTCTTTTTCTTTAAAGCTGATAAATAAACAATATGAAAAGATCACTGGTAATTTTGGCAATTTCTCTTCTTACGATCGGCGCAGTTTCTGCCCAGAAAAAAGCAATTCCGATCGCAGAAATGGGCGTCGGCGGCCTGCTTGGCGGGGTCGAAAACGGCCGATGGCTTGCCGCAGATAAAATGGCTGCGAAAATGCACGACGAAACGGAATTTATATTCGTCGGATGGAAAGGTGTCGAGGAAGGCGGTGTTGCGGTCGCCAAAAAAGAGCTGTCGCAGGACGTTTGCCAGGATTTTATCGGCCTGAAATTCGATCTCGAAACTGAAACCGGCATCGCGCTGGGTGCTGATGCTAAATGGAAACCCGTACCGCGCGTCCCGGCCGGGATCGCGCTGACCAATGCAACGTATAAAAAAGCGGTCGCCGATTATCTTAAAACAAAGGGCTTGGCCAAAGCCGTGATCAAGCTTACGCAGGCTTACCGAGTCGATCTCGAAGGCGACGGCACCGACGAGGTCTTGCTTACCGCCACCTACTATAAGGGCGGGCTCGATGCCAGCCCGTCGCGAGGGGATTATTCCTTTGTACTCCTGCGCAAGGCTGTCGGAAAAACGGTCGTAAATTACCTGCTTGCCGGAGATTTTATGACAAAAAGCAGTAATTTCAGCGCGCCAAGCGAATACACGATCTCGGCAATTGCGGACCTGAACGGCGACGGCAAGATGGAGATCGTTACATACGGAGCGTATTACGAGGGTGAGTTTGCCGGGGCATATGAGATGATCGCGGGAAGGCCCGTAGAGATCAAGGCCCTGTCGGTCGGGTGCGGAGTATAAAGCAAAAAGGCTTTTCCTTATAAGGGAGGTTCGGGCCGGGTGGTCGATCTGCTTCGCTTAGCGGTTTGGAGGCCCCCCGTTGCTTTTTGCCATATTTCCAAAATCTTAAATTTCTCCGGTTGTGCAACCAAAGCGGAAACTCGCCGCATCTCTTTTGTCGAACGGGCGGAATTCATCCATCTGAATAAGTTCAACATTTTGAGGTGCTTATGCGTCAAGGTTCTCCTTTGTTTCGCGCTATCGCAGTGTGTTTTGCAGTGATATATTTGGCTGGTGTTTTACCGGCCCAGAAGAATAAGAATGCCCCGGTCCGGGAAGGCTCGCTCCGGGTGATGAATTCCGATGGCACTGAGAAAGGGCTTTGCCCGCTCAAGCGCACGGAGGTAAAGGCGAAGGTTAGCGGCTTTGTCTCGCGCGTTAACGTAACCCAGGTTTTTCAAAATCCTCTCAACCAAGTCATCGAAGCTGTTTATAAATTCCCTCTTCCGAACGATGCGGCGGTCGATGCGCTAACGATAGAGATAGGCGGGCGAATCGTTCGCGGCACCATAATGCAGCGGCAGAAAGCAAAGGATGCCTACGAACAAGCAAAGCAAGACGGGAAAACGGCGGCACTGCTCGAACAGGACCAGCCCGGCATTTTTACCCAGGCGTTAGCAAACATCACCCCCAGTGCCGAAATCAAAGTAATCATTAGTTACGTTGAAACGCTTCACTACGAGGACGATGCATATGAATTTCGTTTTCCGATGACAATAGGAGCGAAATATATGTCGTCCAGCACAGGCGCGACGGAAGTTGACCGTGTTTCGCCCAAATCTTCTAAACGCCCCGGCCATACGATCTCGCTCGAGATCGATATAGAAGCCGGCGTTCCGGTTACGGATATTGCATCTGCTACGCACGAGATCGAGACCGCCTCCTACGCTGCGAGCAAATTTATCGTCCGTCTCAAAGATGCAGAGACAATTCCGAACAAGGATTTTCTTCTTCGTTATAAGACCGCGGGCTCGAAGATCGAGGACGCGATTCTCTCCCACCGGGACCGGCGGGGAGGATTTTTCACGCTTATCCTCCAGCCTCCCGACCACGTGATGCCGGCCGACACAATGCCTAAAGAGGTGGTTTTCGTGCTCGATACGAGCGGCTCGATGAGCGGGTTCCCGATCGCAAAAGCGCGCGAATCGATGAAACTTACTCTCGACAACCTCAACCCTTACGATACTTTTAATGTGATCACCTTCGCGGGTGAAACGAATATCCTCTTCCCGCAGCCGGTACCGGCGAGCCCGGAAAATCTCGCAGCCGCGAAAAAGATGCTTGACGATTCATCGTCAGGCGGCGGCACCGAACTGATGAAGGCCATCGCCGCCGCGCTTGAACCGAGTGATTCGCAAAGCCACGTGCGCATTACTTGCTTTATGACAGATGGAGAGGTGAGCAATGAAGCGGAGATAATCGAGGAAGTGCGAAAGCACGCCAATGCGCGCGTATTTGCTTTCGGGATCGGAAGTACGGTAAATCATCGCCTTCTCGACGAGATCACCCGCGAAGGCCGCGGAGAAGTAAGATATGTGTCGGAAAACGATGATGGTTCGAAGGCCGCCCGCCAATTCTTCGAACGCATAAGGAATCCGTTGATGACCGATATATCTCTCGAGTTTAGGGGTGTTGAGGTAAACGAAGTTTTTCCACAGGAGATCCCGGACCTATTCGACGCAAAACCAGTAACGATCACAGGCCGTTACAAAACCGGCGGCCGGGGGGCAGTGGTTATGCGCGGCATGATGCAGGGCCAGCCGTTTTCGCGCGAGATCGCGATCGAATTTCCCGAAAATGAAAAGGACAATGAGGCCATGGCTTCGCTTTGGGCGCGGCAAAAGCTGGCAGCCGCCATGCGGCCGGGATTTAGCGGTACGAAAGAGGATCAGGAGGAGCTGATCACCGGGCTGGGACTGGAGTATCACCTGGTGACCCCGTTCACGTCCTTCGTCGCTGTCGAAGAAACGCGCGTAACGGAGGGCACGCCGCCAAAACGCGTAGAGGTGCCCGCGGCTGAGCCGGAGGGCGAGGCGTTTATAGAAAATTACTGGAAGCGGCAGGATGCTCCCAAGGCGTCAACAGGTAACGCAAGCGCACCCCTTGTAATACCGCCGGGCACACCGAGCGGCATAAGCGCAAGCGTCAACGTTGTAGCCGAGACGGAAGTATCGACGACCTCTACGTCGGTTTCTTCAAACGTAACTTCGCGGGATGTTACCGACCTGCCCCTAAACGGGCGCAGCTTTCAATCGGTCATTACCATTGCACCCGCGGTCGAGGTAAGTCCGGGGCGCGGAGCATTTTCACCTAACGGGCTCGCATCCGTAAACGGCCAAACCATTACATCTAACGAGTTTAGGGTCGACGGCATCGACACGACACGCGGCCTGCCGGGCGGAATAGGCGCACTTCCGCAATTGACCGCTGCCGGCGGGACGAACGCAATGGCTGCGATAGATGCGATCGAGGAGATCGAGGTACGAACTTTTTCTTCCGTAGAGCGGGGCAGATCGGCCGGCGGAACTTTCAGTATTGTGACCAAATCCGGATCCAACGACTTGCGCGGTTCGCTTTTCGAAACTTTCGGAAATGGGGCAATGAACGCCGACGATCCTTTTGCGAATGCCAATGGCTTTGGCCGCGCACCATCGAATTTGAATCTATTTGGCGGCACCCTGGGTGGCCCGTTCAAAAAGGATAAGGCATTCTTTTTCGCTAATTATGAAGGTATGCGGCTGAGACAGGCAGCTTTTGAAACTACCGAGGTCCCCGGCGATACCGCGCGGGCGGCGGCCCTCCCCGGGCCGAGAGCTGTTTACAATGCCTTTCCGGTTTCGAACGGCAGCGCTACCCGGGATGGATTTGCGGAATTTTCATCTATTTTTACAAACCCGGCAGCGCACGACATCTTCGGTTTCCGCACCGACTTTCAAGTCAATGACGATCTTCACTTAACCGCCCGTTACAGCTTTGCCGATTCGAAGGCCGCCTGGCGCGGTGGCAACGGCCTTTCCTTAAATACATTAAGCAGTTCGAACTCGAGGTCGAATTCTATCTCAGGGAGCGCGAGATATATATTCGGCCCTAATCTGATCGGAGACATAAAAGCTGCCTTCAGCCGGAACGATGTGACGACGGGTTATGGTTTGGATACCTTCGGAGGAGCAGTGCCGCCACCGCTTGTTCCGGGGTCGACGTATGATATCGGCGGGCGAGCGCGCCTTGTCACGGGCGGAGCAAACCGGAACAAGGTCGACGAGTTTCAGATCACGGGAAGCGTCGATTTTACCGCCGGTGCACATATCGGGTCATTCGGCGCCGACCTGCGCCGTTTCGCGTTCGATCTCCGCCCATTCGCCATCGAACGGAACGTGCTATTTGCGGGTTTAGGGCCATCCGGCATCGCTTCACGGATCAGCGAGTTAACCCATCTGCCCCTCGTCGCCCGAAAGCTCGGCAATTTCTCGGTCTACGGCACGGACAAGTGGCAAATCAATTCGCGGGTCGCACTGACAGGCGGCGTCCGGTGGGATATGGATTTCAATTCTTCCGTGTCGGACGACTCGATAGCATTTCAGAACGCGACGGGAAAAATTCCGAACAGTATAGGCAACTTCGCCCCCCGCGTCGGTATCGCGATCGATCCCTTTGGAAACGGTAAAACCCTCCTCAACGCAGGGATCGGCCTTTATTATGATTTCAACAACCTGAACTTCACCGATATATACGCAAATTCTTATCCCTATACGACCGGAGCGTACGGACGGAATATTTTATTCGACGCTGCTCCAGGCAGCGCCCTAACGCCCGTCGCGCTTTTCGCCGCGAACCTTAAAACACCGCATACCTGGCAGATATTCGCTGAGTACCGGCAACAGATATTCAACCGTTACACTGTTTCGGCTTCGTTCGCCGCTACGTATGGCCGCAACCTGCTGCTTACGCGAAATATTCTCGGCGCCGATCCGGCATTTAACATCATTCGCTTAACCGACAATTTCGGCGAGTCGAATTTTCAGTCGCTTCGGCTGGGATTCGACCGCCGCTTTGCCGACGGCTTCTCCTTCAATAGTCGATATTCATGGTCGCGATCGACCGACAATCTATCGACGGGAACGTTCGCACGCAGCGCTTTCGCATCCCCTGCGGACGATAATGGCCCGTCGGACCTCGACGCGCGGCACACCCTCAGTCTTTTCGGAACTTATGATATCCCGCGGTTTTTCTCGGGTCGGGTAAAATGGCTGGCCCGTGACTGGTCGTTGTCGGCCAATCTGAATGCAAGATCGGCCTACCCGGTTAATGTCGTATACGCACAGGCAAACGATCTCGGAATTGAGTATTACCGGCCGGACGCGGTGCCGGGCGTGCCGCCGGTGGATACCACGGGCGCTTTGAAAACGATCAACAGCGCGGCTTTCTCGGTACCGGCCGTGTTGAGACAAGGAACGCTGGGAAGAAACGCGTTTCGCGGTTTTCCGCTTTTTCAGATAAACGCGTCAATTCAAAAAACCCTCAAGATCAACGAGTCGAGCTTAAAGCTGAAGGCCGAGGTTTTTAATGTTTTCAATACCGTAAATTATGAAAATATGAGCGGCGTTTTAGGCACGCGCCTGGAGGATGGATCATTTGTCCCGAATTACTATTTCGGCAGAACAACGGCGAGTCTCGGAAGCGGCGGCTTCGTCCCGTTTTATCTCTACGGGGGTCCGAGAACTATCCAACTCTCGGCGAAGTTTGCTTTCTAAGAGTTACTTAAACACTCCGCCCCCGAGGAAATTCCTGCGGATATAAGCGATCGTATCCTGCAGGGTCTCCTGCGGATCGCGTGGGCTGAAGCCGAGCTCCTCGATCGCTTTCGATGAATCGAAGTACCAGAAATACTCGGCCTGCTCCACCTCATTCGGCTCGATGGGCGAAGTGCGGTTAAGATTTTTGAAGATCGAATCGATGAATCCGGATCCTGCCATCGCCAGCTTTTTCGGAACCTTCAGCATCGGCGCGCTAACTCCGGACAGGCGCTCGAGCCTGCCGAAAAACTCGCGAAACGTCATATTGGCGGCGCCGAGCAAATATTTTTCCTGGTGGCGACCGAATTCGGCCGCATTGATAAACGCCGCGGCGGCGTCCCGCGCATCGACAAAATTCAAACCGCCGCCCGGCATATACGGTATCTTGCCGGCCAGAAAATCAAGCACTACCTTCGATGAGCTTAGCCGCTCGTCTCCTTCCCCGAGAAGCAGCGACGGGTTGAGAATAACCAGCTTCAATCCCTTGCCGTCGAAACTCGTCAGGGCTGTGCGCTCCTGGTAATATTTCGAGGCGTAGTACGCCCATCGGGAAAAGATTTCGACCGGCTGGGGATAGGTTTCTTCGAGGAAATTCTCGTTTTCGGAAACGGCGATCGTCCCGCTCGATGATGCGAGCAACATCGTTTTGACGCCTGCTTCCTTTGCGGCTTCGCATAAGATGCGCGTTCCCTCAAGGTGTACGCGGTTCATCACCGCCGCATCGTTATTATCACGCGAGACCTTGCCGGCGAGATGATAAATGAGCGCTGCGTTCTTTACCGCGGCTGCGACGTCCTCCCTGTTAGTTACCGAGCCTTCCGCCGCCTCGACGCCCGCATCCTTCATCCAGGCCGGTACGCTTGATGCCATTACGCGCAGGTTCTTCTCGCCGGCATCGAGCAACTGCCTGACGATGTGCGAACCGAGAAACCCCGTACCCCCAGTTACGAGGATCTTCTTCTGAATTTTTGCTACAGCTTTTTTCGGCATAATTTTTTACCGCAGAGAATTCAATGATCTCCCCGGTAATCTCATTAAGCTCCATATTTCTGGCTCGGGAGCTTTATTTTCTGTTTTTATAAAATAAAACCTAATTGCTTTTCCCCTGCGCCCTCCGCGTTCTCTGCGATTTAAAGTCTTTTCTGACCGGGTGGGCCTCGGTATTAAAAACAAAGTCCTGGAAATTAAGCACGCTTTTCGGCGAATACAATAAGTAAAAATATTTGAACGTCTCGGCAAACAGGAAGCTTTGCATCGTATCTGCCTTCTCCTTTGTTACCACGCTTTTCAGGCCCGCATAGGCCTCGTCCGTCCGGCAGTGCTGAACAAAATTGTCGAACAGCACCTTGCCCATGTCCATGTAATCAAGATCAGCGGTGTAATGGTAGAGATAATATGTCGATTCGACGATCTCAGGCCTCAAAGGGTAACCGGCGTCGCCGACCTCACCCTTAACATAATCTATCTCTTCGGGCTCGATCCCATGCCGCAGCCACATTCGCATCGACGATTCCTGCAGGCGGCGGGCATGGCGTAGATCTCCCGACAGCGCAAGCACCGCGGGGAAAAAGGCGTCGAGAGCGCCGTACATCCGTGCGCCACGCTCGCCGGTATTCATATCGGCATGCCCGTACCACAGCTCGCCCCGGACCTCGTCCGCCAGATACTCGTTGACAGCTTTGATAGAGTCTTTCCACATCTTCTCGCAATCCGCATCATCAAATAGCAACCAACATTTGAGCAGGTACTCGTAATACGAATCGATCTCTGCGCTAATATGGCTGTCGGTCACCGTCCACTTTCCAGTATCGACATTGATGCGGGTGCCAACCAACCCGATCGGCGAACGTCGCTTATATGTCTCGACCAGCGCGCGCTTTGCCTTGTCGTAATAGACCTGCTTGCCCGTCATCCGGGCCAGCGTACCAAACTCGATAAGAAGTGTGCCCGTTTCGGCCGGATTCGACACCTCACCGCGCGTCTTTCCTGTTTTGAGATTAACATAGCGATAAGGCATTCCGGTGGGTGAATCGAAAACCGGCAGCAGCCGTTTTCCCAGGTCGTCGGCAAGATCGAGAAGCTTCTTGTCGCCTGTCATCTGGTAGCTCGAGAGCAGGCCGCCGAGCAACCGGATGGTTATCTCGAAATTCTGGACGGAAATGTCCTTGTCGAAATTGAGGTTGTCCGTGATGTATTTCCGGGTCTTGTCCGCCTCATCTGTAAATCCCATCAGGTAAAGCGTATCGAGCGCGTCCACCGGCGTCATCAAAAGCGACTGTCCATACCAATCCGTCGGCTTTTTGCTTAGCGGAAGCAGGTCGTCATGCCCCCAGGCATACTTTTTATACCCGTCCCAGGCATGCAGGAATTCGGCCTTGACCTTTTCCGCCATTTCTTTACGGTTGACACAGCCCTGTGCAAAGACCGGCAGTGCGGCCGAAAGTAACAGCAGTACGAAAAGGTATTTGATAGTTTTCATAAAAAATTAATTCGGAATAGATAATAAAGAATAGATAAGGGTCGATTATCTATTCCGAAAAGTCTTACTTCGGCAGTAAGACCACATCCCCGAAGCCGAGCTCCTTGAGTCGAGGAAGTTGTGTTTTCGCGTCACCGACAATGAGCCAGATCATCTTGTCCGGGTTCACGTATTTGGCCGCAAGATCGCTGATCTGTTTCACCGTCATGCTCTTAACGATCTGCTCACGTTCCTTCACGTAATCATATTTCCAGCCGTATTTGCCGATATTTTCGAGCATATTTAGCTTCGCGCCCGCTGTTTCAAATGCGCGGGCGTTGCTCTTGATCAGGAAGCTCTTTGTCGTTTCGAGATCCGTGTCGGTAAACGTCGCGGGGTACTCCTTTAGTATGCTCTTGATCAACTGGGTAGCCTCGAGCGTAACGTTGCTACGGATCCCGCTCTGGATCGTGAACGGGCCGGCAGTTTTGGTACCGGAAAACCCGGAGTTAATGCCGTATGTGTAACCCTTCGTTTCGCGAAGCTGCTGGGTCAATCGCGATGCGAAACCACCGCCGCCGAGGATGTAGTTCATCACAGTCGCCGGGTAAAAATCGGCGTCCATCTGCGCCAGCGCCGGGTAGCCGATGCGTACCACCGATTGTTTAGCGCCCGGCACATCGTAAAAGTAAATACCAGGTTTAAGGTCTACGAGGCCCCGGTAATTGGACGGCTCTATGCCCCGCTGATCTGCGCCCGGGTTCTTTTTCCAGCGGGCTGCGATCTTCTCGAATGATGTCATAATTTTGACCTTATCGAGCGATCCTACATAATTCATCCTGGTATTCGCGGCACTGAGAGAAGTTCTGTAATACTCTTTCAAATCGTCCAGTGTAATAGCGTTGACCGAATCTATCGTACCCAGTATATTCCGCGAGCGGATGTGGTCCTTCCCGTAAAGCAACAAGTTGTATTGGTTCGCCGCGATGGCGTTCGGATTGGCCTCCTGCTGGCGAATCTGACTGATAACACTCTGCTTGGCGAGATCGAATTCCTTTACATCCCAGCGCGGTTCAAGTAGTATTTCTTCAACCAGTGCCAGGGTTGCGTCATAGTTTTTTGCCAGTGTCGTGACGCTGACACGAACGTCCTCGGTTCCTGCATTAACATTTATATTTGCACCGAGCTGCTGAATCGCATCCTCCAGTTCCTCCGGTGTTTTCTTTTGCGTGCCTTGGGTAAGCATTCGCGCTGTAAGATTCGCAACCCCGACCTTATCGATTTTCTCCGCCAGGTGGCCGCCTCCAATCACTATCTCGAATTGAACAAGCGGGACCTCCGTGTTCTGAATACCGTAAATGTGCGTCCCATTCGCCAGAACGGTTTCCCAGATCGGCGGGATCTTCACTTCCGGTGCGGGGCCGTATGGCGGTTCGACCGTCCGGTCGAAGCTCGAAGGCGTGCGCTCATAAGTAGCTTTCGCAGTGGGGTCGACCTCCTCACCGGCGTTCGCTTCGATCTTTTCTTCGACGATGTCGGCCTTGGTCGAGCCCTCGAGCGCCAGGTTCAGCTTGCCCTTCGGAACGAAGCTCGTAGCGATATACGGCTTGCCCTTGATGTACTTGTTATAAACTCGTGTTACATCCGCGGGAGCGACAGCAAGAATGTTCTTGATGTCTTTTTCGACAAAACCCGGGTCGCCGGCAAAAATATTGTATTGGGCCAAGTTAAAACCTTTGCCCAGAACGCTCGAAAGCGAGTTATAGAATTGGGTTTCCTGACCCGCCTTGATGCGGCTGAGGTCTTTAGCGGAAATGCCTTCCTTCTCGAACTTTGCAAACGCCTCGCTTACCGCGCCCGATACCTCGTCGAGATCCTTGTCCGGAAACGCCCGGACCGAGAGGCTGAATTCGCCGGCCAGCTCTGAGGCGTCGTTGCCCATCCCGACCTCGTCGGTCAGTTTCTTATCCTCTACCAGCACTTTGTAGAAGGGAGCTTTTTTACCGTCGGCCAGATAGCGCGCGAGCACGGCAAGCGGGTATGAATCCGGACTGTAGCGCGGAACCGAAGGCCATGTCAACGTAAGCTCCGGCAGGTTCGCAAAATTGTCCTCATGATAGAGCTTTACCGTTTCTTTGACGACGCCCGGGCGTTTGGCAAGGGGCGTAATATTTTCACCTCTTTTGATCTCGCCGAAATATTTTTCGACCCACTGCTTTGCCTGCACCGGATCGAAATCTCCCGCGACCGTAAGCGTCACGTTGTTCGGAACATACCAGCGGCGGAAAAATTCTTTCACGTCGGGTACGGTGGCATTCTGAACGTCCTCGAGCGAGCCGATCACTTCCCAGTTATAAGGGTGGTCCGCCGGATAGAGAGCTTTGTTGATCACATACGACGTTTGGCCGTACGGGCTGTTATCGTAGCTCTGCCGCTTTTCATTTTTGACGACCTGCTTCTCCTTTGCGAGTACCGGATCGGTAACGGTGTTGATAAACCAGCCTAGTTTGTCCGCCTCGGCCCAAAGCATTTTTTCGAGCGCGTCTTTCGGAACGGTCTGGTAATAATTGGTACGGTCGCGGCTGGTCGAGCCGTTCGCTCCTGATCCGCCCACCCTCGCGCTCAGCTTATCAAGGCCGCCCTTGCCGAGATTTTCGGATTCGAGGAAGAGAAGGTGCTCAAAGAGATGCGCAAACCCCGTGCGCCGGGCCTTCTCGCGCGCCGAGCCGACGTGAGCGGTAAGAGCAACCGCGACAACCGGGTCCGACCGGTCGATGTGAAAGATGACCTCAAGGCCATTAGGCAGCGTGAATTTCGTGTAATCGACCTTAAAAGACGGCTGGGCCGATTTTTGCGCCGAAATAGAGATTACAAGGAGAGAAACGATGAGAAGACAGATCTTTATAAATTTCATACTTTTATTGGATATATGCCCGCCGCGGTCATCGCGCGGCAGGGTATGGTTCGACTATTAACGCGTAACCTGTCCGATGGGACAAAATCACCGCTTATTAGACACTAACTATTGTCAATTAAGCGCTTGGAACGGATAGCGCGTGTCCCGAAAGCGTCGCAAAACCGTTCCAAAACGAGACAAAATGGGACACAGCAAAGCCTGCTCGTGCTTATTCATCGATCACGGGTTCCTGTTTACGTGTTTTACGCCGCTCAGCCTTCCAGTGTTTCCTTACTGCCGCAACGTCGAATTTATCGCGCTTCCCTTCGCGCATATTCTCGATCTCATGCTGGACCCGCGCAGCTATGAGCCGGTATGCCTCGGTATTCGGCACGCCCTTGGTCATCTCGGCCAACTCCTCATATTCCAAAAATTTGCCGACTTTCGCTCCGACCTTGGCGCCGATGCTGCCCTTCGCGGGGATCGTCATCCCTTTCGGAAACGCCTCATACGTCCCCCACAGATAGATCGGCAGTATCCCTATCTTCTGATTTAACGCGAGATAGCCGATGATGGGTTTGAACTCCGCGATCTCGCCGGTAACCGAACGCGTGCCTTCGGGGAAGATTAGCGCGTTGTAGCCTTCGTTCAAGATCTGCGTTACGTGCCTGAGCGACTGGCGCAAGCTGCCCGTGCGCTCTATCGGAACGAGCGTCGTGAAATTATTCATATACGCCCGCTTCACCTTCGTATCGAACCAGTAATCGGCCGCCGCCACCGCCACCGTCTGCTCCGCCACGCCCTTGCCCAGCGCTTTTTTAACCAAGCCCGTATCGATATGCGAAGCGTGGTTTGGCGCGACGATAAAATTGGTGTGCTGCGGCACGTTCGATTCGCCTTCGACCTTCGTATCGAGAATACCCTCGTAAAGGGTATCTTGCGCAAAATCGATAACCCGGTTGCCGATCTGCCGCACAATAGAGGGAACGAATATCTCGTCTTCCTTTTTCTCCTCGGCTTTGGGCTCGTCGGCCATCTTCTTGGATTTATCGACGCGCTGGATGGCCGTCAGCAGCTCGCGCACGGCCTGTACCTCGTTGAGCGTATCCGGTGAAAGTATCCTGCCGCCCGCATCTTCGACCGCGGCCTGAAGCTCAACAAACATCAGGCTGTCGAAACCGAGATCGGCCAGCTTGTCGTCCGTTGCAACATCCGAAAGGGGCCGGTTCGAGACCGAAGCAACGATCTTCCTGATCCACAGGACGTTGTCGTCGCCTTTCGATTCAACGATATGTTTGGTCTTGTTCTTCGATTTCTGCTCGAGCGTCTCGAGCATCTCGATAACATCGCGTCGCTTGACCTTGCGGGTCGCGGTTCGGGGTAACTCGAATGGCGTCAAATGCAGAACCTTCACGCGCTTGAAGAACGGCAACCCACCCGAAATCTCCCTGAAATGATTCTCGACTCTCTTATTTACATCTCCTCGCGAGAGCGCGATGTCGTGCTCGTAATCCGGGACGACCAGCGCCGCGATCTTCTCGCCGCCGTCTTCGTCGGCCAGTCCGACGATGCTTAATTCCTTTATATACTCCGACTTACCATATAGATCTTCGATCTCGTCCGGGTAGATGTTCTTACCATTGCTGTCGATGATCACGTCTTTCGAACGGCCGACGATATAAAGATGCCCGTCTTCATCGAGCCGTCCGAGGTCCCCCGTCTTAAGCCAGCGGTCCTGCAGCACGGCCTCCGTGGCTTCATCGTTATTGTAGTATCCGAGCATCACATTTTGCCCGCGTGCGAGCACTTCACCAACGCCGTTTTCATCCGGGCTCTCAATCTTCACCTCGACTCCCGGCAGCGGCTTTCCGACGCTTCCCTTGAGCAGCTTGTTGCCAGGCCGCGAAACCGTAAGCACCGGCGAGCTCTCCGTCAGTCCGTAGCCTTCCAGCACCGTAAACCCGAGCCCGTGCAAGTCTTTCTGCACTTTATCCGACAAGGCAGACCCGCCTGAGATGAGGTAGCGCATTTTCCCTCCCATTCCTTCGTGGATCGGGAAAAAGATGATCGGGCCGAGATTGAACGGGGTGTTGTCGCGGATCCACGCGTTGAAATCGATCACCGAGTCCGCCAAGTCGGCAAACCAGTCGCCGCGCTCTCGCAGCCGCGATTTGATACGCCTGTGCAGCATCTCCCATAGCGCCGGCACCCCGACCATGCCTGTAACGTGCCCGTTTTCGATAGCGTGGGACAGCTCCTCGGCAGTAAGCTCGTCGAGATATGTGATCTGCGTGCCGTTCGCGAAAGGCGTCAGGAATCCGGCCGAAAATTCGAAGGTATGATGCATAGGAAGCACCGAAAGCACTCCGTCCGTAATATCCATATCAAGCACGGACGACAGCATTGACACCATGTTCGTAAAATTCTTGTGCGAAAGCATTACTGCCTTCGGTGTCCCGGTCGTGCCCGACGTAAAGATAAGCGAGGCCGGCGAATTTGCCACCACCTTTCCCGGAAGAAGCGCGATGCGTTTAGCCTCCTCGATCTCAGACGGCATATCGAAAACGTTTTCAAAGGTAAAGATCGAGACCTTTAGCTTTTCCTTTTTCAAACGCTGCGCGAGTTCCGGGTTCTCATCAAAGAGCTGCGGGCTCATAACGATCGCCGACGCCTCCCCAGCGCGCGCGAAATTAACTATCTCATCCTCGGAGCTCGCCGGGTCGACGGGGATAGCTGTAGCGCCCGTTTTCAAAATACCGAAATAGGTCAATCCCCATTCCGGCATATTGTGCGAGTAAAGGATAACCCGGTCGTTATGCTTGATGCCTTTTGAGGCGAGAAAGCCCCCGGCGCGCAGCGTAAGCTCTTTAACGTCCTCGTACGTGTATTGCTCCTTGCGGCCGTTACGCTCGATTCGCATGGATACGCGGGTCGGGAAGCTCTTGACCGCCGTATCGAAGAGGTCCATCAGGTCCTTGTAGGTATAGGCCCGGCGCTCCTGCACCTTTAGCTCCTCCTCGAGCGTAGGCAGCACCCACTTACGCATGCCGGGAAAATGCACCTTGAGCCAGTAATCGTACCAATCGAGCTTGTCGGGGTACCATGGGAGCAGATGCTTTTCTTTTTCCCTGATCATCGACATCAGCGCGCGCACGTTATCGGAACGGTACAGGTACTCGTTGTCGATCATAAACGGCTTGAACATTTCGAATGCGCCGATCGTTTCGGCGGTCGTCTGCTCAAAAGCGCTGACTGATTTCTTTAGATCGGACACTATATTGCCGAGCCGCCCGCCGGCCCATTCAGGACGCGCTTTCTCGAGCAGGTTGTTCGCCCTTTTGGCAAGGCTGTTCAACATCGGCGCCGATGTGCGCTCGTATGTCCTCTGAGTGACCGGAATGGCCTCGATCATCTGGCTTACGCGGTTGACCAAGGCATTTCCCGTCTCCTTTTCGCGAAAATGCTCGCGCTTATACAACCCAACCAGTCCCACGATCCGCTTCATATCGTTCGGGTTCGAATCGCCTGACGAAGCCTGGAAAACAAGCGGCGGGTTGTCGTCTACAAGAGCGTTCATCGCGGCGGCCAAGATCACGCCCGCGACCATATCTACCGGAATGATATCGAGTATAAGCTTCTCGTTTACCGGTATTACGGGCTGTCCGCGCAACGCGATCAGAATAAGCGGCGCCGTGGTGGTAAACCCCTCGTTCCAACCAGGAAAGGGGTACTGGTTGGAGGATTCGACAATCGACGGGCGGACGAGCGTTTTAACGATATCGTCCTGGCCGGCGATGATCTGCTCGGCAAGGGATTTCGAATAAGTATAGATATTTGTCCAGCCCCAGTAATCGGCACGCTCGGCCCCGAGATCAGTGGTCCGCTCCCGTATCCACATTTTGCGCTCGCGGAAAATGGCCGATTTCAGCTCGGATTCATCGTCGGGATCGCGTCCTTCTTCTTCGAAGCGCTTTCTTGCCTGCTCGCGAAACTTGGCGATCTGCACCGCATCGTCCGCTTCCTGGCGCGCCTGCTCCGAAAGCCGCGCGCAATCCTCTATCTCTTTATTTACATCGAATTTCGTACCGATCAGCTCGTTCGTGCGCGGGAAATAGCCCACTACCGGCTCGTTTTCCCAGATCGGGCCGCTGCGTTTACCGGCGACGAAACAAGTGGAAACGTGCACCAGCGCTGGCCGCTTCATCATCCGCGCCATCTTCAGGATATTGTTCGAGCCGACCACGTTCGTTCTAAGCGCGCTCTCGAGCGGCGGGTTGAAGGTAACGTTACCCGCGCCATTGATAATGACGTCGGTGTCCTCCATTATCCCGCGCGCTTCGGCCTCGTCCAGCCCAAGATACTCGTTGCCGACGTCACCGTTTACGGGTACCACCTTGTTCCGTATAAAATCCTCGAAACCGTCGCCGTATTTTTCGCGCAGGGGGTCGAATGTGGGAGAGGTTACGATGCTATTCCAGAATCTGATCGTCGATTCGTTAGCGTCACGCGCGCGCACGGTCGCATAGACTCGTCCAATATCCGGGAAGTTATGCAGCAGCATCGAGAGCGTTACTTTACCAACGAACCCCGTGCCCCCGATAAAGAAGATCCTTTTGCCCTTGAATATTTCTGTTGGTGATAATTTCATCGATCCTTATTCCGCGCACGGCCGCTTTGTCCACGATATAAACACGGTTTCAGGCGGCCCCCAGGTCGGATTAAGAAATTTTTCCAGCTCCATACCGCCTTTGGCTTCTGTTCGCGCCTTACCCGGTTTGCTTTGAAGTGACGTCATCGTGTTGATCTGCAGATTGTCGTAGATAAACCCGCCGAAAACCATTCCGTCCTGCACCACGTGCCCCGCGGATTTGCCGTGCCCCTCGCGCGTAACCGGCGGCACGATGTCGTCCAGAATATCCATTACATCGGTCGGATTGAGAGTCATATTGCCGACATAAGCCGTCTTTAGCGATTTCGAATAGCGATTCGGCTGAAGCAAAACGCTGCATACCTGCCCGGCCCGGTCTACCTGGGCCATCATTAATATCTCCGGGCGCACCTCGAAAAACTTGCCCGAAGGATATTTTCTTTCGAACTCGGCCATCGTTTGGGCAAAACAATTGAGCCCGAGGATCACGAGCAACCCGATCAGAACACTAAATTTTTTCATACTTCTACCACTAGCTTTCATTCCTTAACCGCCAATACTTCTAAATATTCGCTGTCGACTCTCGTCGTGCCGTCGTCGGCCGTATTGGCTCCCTGCCATAGTTCCTCCAGATCAGAACGCAGCGCAGCCTGAGCGTTTTCATCCAGCGATTCGAAAGCCTTCTGCGTAGGCCCGAAATACTGACGGAAATGCTCGACTACCTCGGCCGGCCCGAAGGGGAAGCGGAACTCTATCGCCTGCCGCGTCAGCGTCAGATCCGAGATGCCGTCGCTCAGCCGCTGCCGCACGGTCTCTTCATCTCCCCACAATACCGGCGACGGCATTCCGGCGGGCGGCGGCACATGCTTAGAGTTAGTTTTGAACATATCACCGGTAAAACCGCCCGGCGTCCAGTTTGCCATCGCGATCAGCCCGCCCGGCTTGCACACCCGTTTCAATTCCGCCGCCGTTACATCCGGCCGGGGCGCGAACATCGCCCCGAACATGGTTATCACTACGTCGAACTCCCCGTCCTCATATGGCAGGTCCTCGGCGTCGCCCACTTCAAATCGTGCGTCAAGCCCCTCGGCCGCGGCGTTCGCTTTCGCCTGGTCGATAAGGTTCGGAGCGATGTCGATGCCGCTTACGGTCGCTCCCGTCCTAGCCGCCGGGATCGCCAAGTTTCCCGTGCCGCAGGCGACGTCCAGCACCTTCATGCCGGGTTTCAGACTTAATCTCGCAACAAATTCCTCTCCCCCTTTCGCTATCGACTTCGCGATTTGTCCAAAATCGCCGGCAATCGACGTCGCCCGCAGCTTCGATTTCAGCGTTTCCATTTCCGGCGTCATCTGTGTATCCATAGCATCTCCTCTCCGGTTTCAACACACTCCCTAACAGTCGTGTTTCCGCCTGCATAACAGGTCAAGGCTTCTCGCTTTTCCAACTAATCAGTTACATTACATAGACCGATTATGGGCTGATGAAGCATTGTAATCTCTGCATTTCTTCCCATGTAGCTTCGGGCCATGGCAATCGCGTCCGTTAGATTGTCAGCCCGTTCCCAGCCCAGAAGCTCGGGCACGTGCGCATTCTCCGCGCCCGCCACTATCACCTTGCCAACGTGTTGCCGGCCGTTCTCGCCCCAATACCACATAAAGAACGGATGCGCGCCGTGATATGCATTGCCTCGCCTGTACATCTCCACATATGCCGGGTTCGAGGCAAACTCGCGCTCGTATTTCTCGCGAAGGTAGAACGCATCGCGCGATTCCGGCAGCAGGCGGTGGAAAAACTCTATATAAGACGGGTGGAAATTATGATCGAACTCGTCAAAACACGGGTGCGTCACGATCATCACGCCGCCCTTTCTAAGCAGCGGCTTGTTGCGATACATGTTGAAGTGATACCCGAGCGCCATTACCTGCACGAGCAAGGGATTTAGCGCCGAATACACGTTGTACGGTGATATGTCGGGGATGCCGGTGATCATTATGTCGCACTGGCCTTTCACCGGTATTTCGTACTGCTGGTAGTTTTTTTCGAGGATCCGCTCGTGTACCGGTTCTGTTTTACCGGCGAAGCAGGCGATCATCTCGTACTGCGCCGGAATCGCGTGCAGCATCTTGCGCCGCGCGGCCCGGGGAAGCTTTGAAAAGGTGCGCTTCATTGCTTCCCACTTCATACGGTCCATAAAAGAGAACTCGTCCTCGTTCCGGGTCAGAATGTCGTAACCCTCGGGGAACATACGGTTGTTGAGCGCAGTTTCGATATGAAAAACATTGCAATGTTCGTCGACCAGCTTACCTAGCCGGATAACCTTGTGATTGAGCTCGGAGGCCGGCGGATCCATGTAACTATGCGAATCGCGGATGGTTTGCGGCTCGTGATGCGCGCGTAAGCTCTCATAGTCGCAGAGACCCACCGCGACCGACTTATGCCCGCCGTCCATCGGCACAAGGTTGATGTTGATATAGATGAGCAGATCGCTCTCCGCTGCCCGTCGGTTTATACGCAGAGGCTCGTTATGACGGGTGTGTCCGAGCGTGATCAGATTCTCGTCATCCTCGGCGTCGTGGTTGTAATAGCGATCTGGGTAATACTCGTTGAAGATCGTATCGCCGACCATCCGCTTCATTTCCCAAGCGGTCATTTTTCGGTGAAGCGAGTTTGCGATGATCAAGTGGACGTCGTCCACACCGTTTGCCGCGCACATATCGAGCACCACCTCGAGCATCGTTTGCCTAAGATCAGGGGTCGCCATCGGCGGAAGAGGCAGCGAGATGTCGTCCATCGCAATGGTCACACGCATGCCGGGTTCGAGCTGGGCATATAGCGGCTCGGTATCGAGCGGGTGGTTAATCGCATAGCGGATAGCCGCCTCGCGGTTAGGCAGTCCCTTTATAGGCGGGTTCGGGTAGATGACGCGGGTGCCTATCGGGATATCCTCGAGAATAAAATCCTCACCGTTCGGCATAATGCGCGGCGCCGAGTCCTTGTCGATATACACGATCGATTCGTGCGTTTTTCTACGGAGTTGTAGGGCCATAAATGTAACCGTTCAATGTTCAGCTAGTTCCCGCGTTCAGTTGTTCAATCTGTTCAAGTGCTCAATCTGTTCAAGTGTTGTTCAACCACCTGCCACCGCAGATGGTACTGACTGTTATCGCGAACGACCCGTCGCCGCCACAAACAAATGGCTATTTCAAATTCAGAATCGCCCAGTCGTGCTGCAGCGCCGTCTGTTTCAGGCGAAAATCCGGGTTGACCGCCACGGGGTGCCCGACGATCGAGAGCATCGGGAGGTCCGAAATGCTGTCCGAGTAGGCGTACGACTCGCTCAGGTTTATATTCTCGCGCTCGGCAAATTCGCGTATCCACTTCGCCTTGGTTGCCGAGGCCATCACCGGCGGGAGAACGCGACCCGTCGCGTAGCCGTTGACGAATTCGAGCCTGTTTGCCACGTAGCTGTCGATACCAAGGTGGTCCATCAGTTTTTCGATCGTAAAATCGAGAGCGCCCGTCAGCACCACCTGCCGCTGGCCGATCTTCTTTCCCTGCGCTATCAGCTCCGCGGTCCCGGGATAGATAGCCGGTTTTAAGACGTCCTCGAACAACTCGTCCGCAAAAAAGCGAAGACGGTCGGCCGACTCGCCCTTGTAGCTTTGAAAGAAAAACTCGTTAAATACGTTGCGGCTGTAGAGGTCCGTAACGCCGAACATCGGAAGCTTCGCCAGCGTGGCCGTGCTTTTCTTCACGGTCTGCCAAATTCCCTGCTGACGGCGCGCGTAGAACCCCAGCGTGTGCACCAGGTTCGTGCTCACCAATGTACCTTCGAGATCGTAAAAGGCCGCGGCCTGTCCCTCTTTTTTCATTCGGGCTTTTTTGTGCTATTGTATTGCACCTGAACTTTATAATTAGTGACTTAAAATATATCAGACTTCTGCGGTTTTAGTAACTTTCTACACGCCGAAAATGAAAAGTTTTTACATTTTAGTTACAATTGTATTTACATTGTGCCTACACTTCGGATGTTCTCCTAAGGCGACAGTTGAAATGAATAGCGTTCCCGCCCGTCCCGTTCCGGTTTCAGAAACAATTCGAAAAGCCGAAGCCCTGTTTAAGCAGCGATCAGATATTGCAAATCTCCGAGAAGCGGTAAAAACACTGGGGGCTGCCCGGACGGTCGACGACCGCAATTTTGAGGTGGAATGGAAGTTTGCGAAATTCAGCTATTTTCTCGGCAAGGCAGAAACTGACGAAAAGCAAAGCGCGGCGGCCTTTGAAAAGGGAAAAGATGCGGGCCTTATCGCTTCACGGATGGAGCCCGATAAACCGGATGGCTATTTCTGGTACGGCGCAAACCTGGGAGAGCTGGCACGGAAAAGCCCGGTAACTGTAGGCATAAAAGCGGTCGCCGATATCCAGGCGGCAATGAACAAGGTGATCGAGCTGGACCCGAGCTACCAGAGCGCCAGCGCCTACGACGCACTGGCGCAGGTGGAGCTCAACACAACAATGACGGGCGGGAAAGCGGAAAAGGCCGTCGAGCTTTTGGAGAAAGCTCTCCAGCTCGAAAAGAACAATACAAATCTTCGCCTGCATCTCGCAGAAGCTTATCTGGCCGTGGACCGCGACGCCGATGCACGAAAACAGCTCGATATAGTGCTTCAAATGAAGCCCGACCCCGACTATGTTCAGGAGTATAATGAAGATGTCTCGAACGCGAAAAGGCTGCTCGAGACCAGGTTTTAGAAGCTTATGCGACGCGCAGTTTTTCCCGGCTCATTCGATCCGCCAACCAACGGCCACCTCGACATTATCAGGCGAAGTCTGCCGCTCTTTGACGAGATTATCATCGCCATTCTGAACAACCCCGACAAAAATCCGATGTTCACGGTCGATGAACGCCGCGAGATGATACAAGAGATCGTTCTTCCGATGTCGACCAAAAGCTGCGCCATTCAAGTGGATTCGTTCTCGGGCCTTACCGCCGATTTTGCGAGGGAGCGACAGGCCACCGCCATTGTGCGCGGGATAAGAGCCGTTAGCGATTACGAGTATGAGCTTCGAATGGCCTTGATGAATCGCCGGCTCGAGCCCTCGATCGAAACCGTTTTCCTTATGGCGGGCGAAGAATACTCGTACGTGTCCTCCACTCTTATGAAGCAGGTTTTTATGCTGGGAGGCCGGGTGGAAGGATTGGTGCCTGCCATGGTCGAGGACAGGATGCGCGAAAAAACCAGGAAATAAACAATGAGTACACAAGCTTCACTTTTGCGGATTCACCACGCGCAAATCACTGTTCCGAAAGGCACCGAAGATACGGCGCGGGAGTTCTACTGCGGATTGCTCGGCCTCGAAGAAGTTCCGAAACCGGAGTCACTGGCCGGCCGCGGAGGCTTCTGGCTCCAGAGCGGCAATTTCCAGATCCATGTGGGCACCGAGGACGGGTTTGACCGCACCACAACCAAGGCGCATATCGCCTACCAGGTCGAGGGACTTGAAATTTGGCGCGAGAAGCTCGAGCAGAGGGGAATCAAAATACTCGAAGGCGTACCGATCCCGAACTACGACCGTTTCGAATTTCGCGATCCCTTCGGAAACCGCGTCGAGTTCCTCGAAAGGATCTAAACTACCCAATTTATCCGAAAAGCGTTGACGGCCTTTTTCGCGTATCGTACTCCACTGTGGCAAAATACGTTTATGAGCTCGTTTACCCCGGCGGACAATGTTCGCAGAATGCATATGTCGTCGACGATGAAGGCGGCGCAGGCTGCGCAAACGCTGCGCGACGAGGGCATCAATGTGATCGATCTTACCCTCGGCGAGCCCGATTTCGACACTCCGCAATTTATCAAGGACTATGCTGTCGAAGGGCTTGAGAAGGGCCTGACAAAATACACTCCGACCCCGGGCCTGAAAAGCTTCCGCGAAGCGATCGCGGATTTTTACGCACATCGCTTCGGAGCGCGGTTTTCACCCGGCGAGGTGGCGGCGGCCTGCGGCGGCAAACAGGCGCTTTTCAATGCGGCCTGCACATTGCTCAACCCGGGCGATGAGGTGATCGTTCCCCGTCCTTACTGGGTAACCTTCCCGGAGATAGTGACATTTTGCGACGCGGTAAGCGTATTTATCGATACCGAGGATACGGATTTTGTTCTTACCGCAGAACAGGTGCGCAACGCCATCACGGACAAAACAAAGCTCCTGATAATCAATTCTCCCTGCAATCCATCGGGCCGGGTGGTGCCGCCAGCCGAAATGCAAAAGATCGTCGAGGTATGCGCGGAAAACGGCATATATGTCCTTACCGACGAATGCTACCTGTTCTTTGTTTATCCGCCGTCCGAAGTGTTCACGTCGGCCAGCCTGCCGCCGGAACTGCGGCGTTATGTGTGCGTAGCAGGATCATTTTCCAAAACCTATGCTATGACAGGCTGGCGCTGCGGCTACACGATCGCTAACGAAGACTGGACGCGTGAAATAGTTAAGTTACAGAGCCACTCGGCCACGCACCCGACGTCGTTTGTCCAGTATGCCTGCGCACGCGCGATGCAGAACCCGGACGAGACCCTTGCCGCAGTGGATAATATGCTGGCCGAATACCGCCGGCGGCGGGACTGGCTTATACCGGCGCTCAATGAGGTGCCGGGCTTTAAGTGCGCAATGCCCGAAGGCGCGTTTTACGCTTTTGCGGACGTTCGCGGACTGCTGGGCGACATATACAAGCGCTCGGAAGATGTGGCCGAAGCCCTTCTTCTTGGGGCGCACACGGTCGTTACGGACGGTGCAGGGTTCGGCGACGAAGGGTTCCTGCGAATCTCGTACGCGACTTCGATGGAAAATTTACACACCGCCGTGGAGCGGATGAAAGACCTCTTCACCGCAAAAAAAGAAATACTCACAGCTTAAAAAAATGATTGAAATTATCGGCTGGGCGAGCTCGCTCATCCTGCTCCTCACTCTTGTAAAACAGGTCTATAAACAATGGAAGGACCGAACTGTCGAAGGCGTATCAACCTGGCTCTTTATCGGGCAGCTACTGGCCTCGATAGGATTTACCACTTATAGTTATTTGGTCGGAAACTGGGTTTTTACGGTAACGAACGGCCTGCTCACTATCAACAACATCTTCGGAATCGCCCTGTATTTTTATTTTAAGAGAAAAGAGAACGGTTAACGGCCGGAGCGTGAATTACCCGCGTTTCCGACAGAGAAATCGCGAATTCAGCGCTGCCAGCCTTAAACATATGCGTATTAACTACTTAGCTCCAACTCCCATCGATCTCGCGCGTGTTCAAATGTTCAGTCCGAATTGAACGCTTCGATTTCTTACAGATCGTAGAAACCATCGAAAACCGCTTCTAAATTGCCCGGTTTCTTAAAAATCGCGGCTTCTATTTCTTACAGATCGTAAAAATTGCCTTTAAAAAAGAGCGTGTTCAATGTTCAATCAAGAAAATGCACGCGCGTTTTTTGCATTGTGTCGTCCTAAAAACAGTTGACACTTTTTGTCGCTGATCCTGGTATGGGTTTACAGATTATCAATAGTGTGTCGTCCTAAAAAAGTTGAGCGGTAATTAGTCAAAGAGCGGGAGGAGGCCCTCGGCGCGCTTCGATCATAAACTGTTTTCTTAAACCGGGATAGAAGGATTTTTAAGAGTCAGGAGATTTAGAAGATAATATTCCGATCATTCGACCGATGGCGTTTCATCAGGTCACAAAAGGAATTGCGTACCTCAGGAATTACTGACCGAACACGAGCCGGTACCCGTTGCAGTCTCTGACAGTTATCTCGACACAATTGTAAACCCGTTTCACAGGCCCTTCAATGATATCGACCTGGCGGTCCGAAAACTCTTCATAGAGTTTCTGCACGTCGTCAACGAAAATATATGCGTCGGTACCAAGCCCTTTTCGAAACATCTCGTTGTTTTTCAGTTCCTGGCCTGCGTCTGCCTTGCCGAAATGGAATTCCACGCCGTCGCGCGCGACCATCGCAAAAACCGGCGGATCGAGAAAATAGCCTAGTATGGCAAAGCCGAGCTTGTCGCGATAATACTCGGCGGTCGCGACCACATCGCGAACAACAAACGCCGGCGCTACCTGGTTGAGCCTGGCTTTTTCCATCTAGCTTCCCGTCATCATCAGGCCGATCTCTTCGTGCGATGTCGTTTTCGGGTCGACCTTGCCGACGATCTCACCCTTTCTAATTACCAGCAGGCGGTCCGCCAGCGCGGTCACTTCCTCGAGTTCGGCCGAAACGAGCAGAACAGCGGTCCCGGCGTCACGCAGGCCGATCAGTTTACGGTGGATAAACTCAATGGCGCCGATATCGACCCCGCGCGTCGGCTGCGAAACGAGCAGCAGCGTTGGATTCAGATCGAATTCTCTGCCGATAATCAGCTTTTGCTGGTTGCCGCCCGAGAGCGATTTGGCGGATAGATCGGGGTTCGGCGGGCGGACGTCGAAATTCTGAATTATCTCGCGCACGCGGCTTTGAATGGCGGAATTGTTCATCAATCCCGCGGCAGAGGACGCCGGCGGACGATAATGCACGCCCAGAATAGAATTTTCCGCGAGATCGGAATTAAGCAGAAGCCCGCGCTTATGCCGGTCTTCCGGAATGTGGGCTATTCCCAGCTCTTTGATGCCGCGGGCACTCGCGCCGGTTATGTCTTTTCCCTTGAATTCTATCGCTCCGCCCGAAGGCCTCATCAAGCCCGAAACTGCTTCGATCAGCTCGGTCTGGCCGTTTCCCTCGATACCGGCGATGCCGACGATCTCGCCCGCTTTGACGGTAAACGAGACATTTTTAACCGCTACGCCGTGCTTGCCGGCAACCGAAAGATTCCTGACCTCAAGAATCGTATCACCCGGTTTTGCATCGTCTTTCTCGACCCGCAAAAGCACGTCGCGTCCGACGATCATCCGCGCCAGGTCCTTTGTGTTTGTTTCCGATGTTTTTACGAAACCGACCGATTTACCATCGCGCATAACGGTCACTTCGTCCGAGATGGCAAGCACCTCTTCGAGCTTGTGCGTGATAATAATTATCGTCTTGCCCTGCTCCTTCATACGGCGAAGGATGGTAAAGAATTCCTCCACCTCCTGCGGAGACAGAACGGCCGTCGGCTCATCGAGAATAAGCAGCTCCGCGTTCCGGTAAAGCGCTTTAAGAAGCTCCACGCGCTGCTGCTGTCCCACGGACATATCCTCGATATATGCCTTGGGGTTTACGCCCAGCCGAAGCTCGTTGGAAAGCGCGCGCAGCTCCTGGTTGGCCTTGTCGATATCGAGGTTAAGGGCCGAACCGGTCTCGGCACCGAGCACGATATTCTCGGCCGCGGTCATTGTATCGACCAGCATAAAATGCTGATGCACCATGCCGATGCCGAGCGCGATCGCGTCGTGCGGATTTTTTATATCGACCGGGTTACCATCGACCAAGATCTCGCCGCTGTCCGCGTTATAAAACCCATAAGCGATGCGCATGATGGTCGATTTGCCCGCGCCGTTCTCGCCGACGATCGCGTGGATCGTTCCCTTGTGCACCTTTATCGAGACATCGTTATTGGCAACTACATTGCCGAAGGTTTTGGTAATGTTTCTTAGTTCAAGCATTTAATTGATATTAGAGAGCTTGTTTTTTCTCCACCACTCGATGGCCTTGTCTGTTTTTAATATGCGAATAGTACCATTATCGAGGATAAAGGTATATTCCCCGCGCTTCTGATAATTGAGCATTTCCACCAGGATAGCGACGACATTATACAGCGAATCGCTTCCACTAGCGTAGCCGCAGGGATAGCCATCGGTTTCCGCGAAATTTTCCGGTGCGCAGATACCGGGGGCCTTCTTCGGCACATATTCCAGCACGATCGGGACCCCGGTCTCGTCGCCGACCTTAGCGGCAACCGTTTCGACGGGTGCGGCACCGACCATTTTAGGAATACGCGAATGGCTCAGGTCCCACAATTTCCGGTCGGCTTGTTTGTTTAGCTCCTGGATTATACGGTTGCGGCCCCAGTAATCGGTTTTTTCGGCATAATCGACCAGCATCTTCCAGGTTTTCCGGTCGCCGAATTTAGCAACGATCGTCGAGAGCTCCCACGCGCCGGTGCGCGCGTCCGGGTGAGCTTCCGGTTTATTCGCATCGATAAACACCCGGATAATATCATCGAGCGCTTCCGTGGCGCCCAGATCAAAGAGCAGATCCGCTGTAAAGTTGTTCGGCCTCCAGGCTGTGCTGTCCTCGCCGAAATGTTTATCAACCAGATGCTCGCGATAGATAGGTATGGCAAGCGGCGTGCGGTAATTTACGAGCTGTTGATAAATCTGCCAACGAAACCGTTTTTCGTGCGCCTCGTCGGCTAAAAACCGGGGTTTGGTATTGTATAGCGAAATAAGAGCCGGAATCAGGAATTTCGGTTTCAACTTGTTAATGAATTCCCAGGTATAATAATTTTCCGAACCTTGCGCCATCGCTTTTAGCTGATCGATAGCAATTGTTACGGCCGCCTTCTCGCCGAATTGAATAAGCGCGGCGGTCGCGTATCCCTTGAATCTCTCGTTCTTGCCGTATCTCAAAAACTGCCAGAGGTCTTTGGCCTGCGCTTTTGCGTTGAGCCGGGCCAGCCCGTCTATCGCCCAGTACGGCATATTCTCATCTTCGCTTTTTAAAACCTCGGCTATTTGCGGACCGGCCTCCACGGCGCCGATCTCCGCCAGCTTGTCGATCGCCCACATCGTACTATTGGGCTCGGAAAGCTTTTCAATCAGCGCGGGAACAACCTTCTTCGACCGAAAGCTTATAAGAACTTCGCGAACGAGGTAGGAAAGATTGGGCAAGTTAACATATTGAACAATCAGGTAGTCATACTCAGTCGCCTTCAGCTGCCATAAAGCTTCGATCACCATATGCCGGACCCCGTCTTTTTCGGGCTCGAGCCGGCCGCGTTCCAGATATACGGCCAGCGCGGGAGCGAATTGTGTCATTTCGAATTTGCCGATCAGATGAGTAAGAAACCGCCACTCGTTCCCGGCTGTTTTTTCATCCAGAAGACGCAGGTCCTTTTCCAATATCTTCGCCGCCACAAACGCGTAATCTTCTTTTTGCAGGTCTTTGAAGGGCAGCGCGAGTTCCAGCGTGCAGCTCATCGGAACAGGCGACACCAGATCTCGTAGAATCGAAGCGCGCTCACGAACGTCGTCGGAGCCGAGCTTCTCTGCCGCCGCGGGGAGCGCCCGAAGCAGGCGGTCCGGAAAATCCTGGGCAGAGACTGAAAGGGCTGCGAGAAAAAAGACCAACAAGAGGGCGAGGGGACAACATCTCTTCATAATCCTATTTGAGAAGCGAGGCAAGCCAATAGTTGCTTGCACCCGATCGTTTTTGATTGAGCACGAGGCGTATTCGTTAAGGACTGAGATGCGAACTGTCGATCCGGCCAAGCGCGAATTCATTTTCGCCTGCGAACATCTTCATTACCGCGGTATTCGGTATCTGGAACGAACGGCTGAAATCGCGGAAGGCCGTCATCATCTCCGGGGTCATCTTCGGACCGAGCGCCAGGACCTCCCAAATCAGCGTTTTTATAAATTGCTCGTGCGTAAATACAAATATGAGCTCGCCTTCCATTTCCGGGATGCGCCGGAGAAAGTCGCGCGTGCGGTTTATCAACTCGTTTAACGATTCGGCCTGGTCGCCGTCCGAGTAATTCGGGTCACACCGATTCCAATATTCCTCGACCATCGGCTTACGCTGCTCGTGCGTGGTTTCGCGACAGCGCGATATAGCAAGATATGTGAATTCCTGAATGGGAAGAGTTTCGACGGGGCAATCGGGATAGCGCATCAGCAGAGGCCGGGCGGTCTCTTCGGTTCGGACATATGGCGAGAGCACGATCAGCTCGGGCCGGTCGATAATGGAATCGGCCAACGCCTTCGCCTGCTGATGCCCCTTGTCCGATAGCGGAATGTCCCTTGGTGTTGAGGTTACGCTTCCGGCATTGGCCTCGCTTTCGGCGTGCCGGATCAATCTTATTTCTTTCACTACTTCGCCATTGCGTCGGTCACCTTTATATCACCGGCCACGATCTTTTTCTTCGATTCCTCGACGCGGTCGAGCACTTCCTTCGGGATAAGCGATTCGTTGTTCTTATCCATCGCGTATGCGACGCCGTCCTTCTCGAGACCGAACACATGGAACCCGCCCTGGAAATTGTTGTTCAAAAGCTCTTTCACAACGTCGTAACAAGCATTATCCACGCGCTTGACCATGCTGGTAAGAACAAACCCGGGCTTAACCATATTCTGATTGGAATCGACGCCGATCACAAATTTATTCGCCTCGCCCTGAGGGTTTTTGCCGTATTGCTCAACCGCATCGAAAGCCCCCAGCCCGGAGTTGCCCGCGGCGGTGAAAATAACATCCGCCCCTTTTTCGATCTGCGAAAGAGCGAGTTCCTTGCCCTTCCCGGGATTGTTCCACGCACCATCCGTTACGCCTACGTAGTTCTGCACGATCTTGATATTGGGATTGACGGACCTTGCGCCCTCTTCATAGCCCGTTTCAAATTTGTGTATCAGCGGGATATCCATGCCACCGAGAAAACCGAGCGTGCCGGTTCTGGATTTCGAAGCAGCGATCATTCCGACGAGAAACGAACCTTCGTGCTCGCGGAAAACAAGCGACGCCACATTCTTCTTCGGGGTTTTACCATCGTCCTCGAATATCACACCATCGACGATCGCGAACCTGATGTTCGGATAATCGTTCGCAACCTTCTGCATAATGGGCCCCTGCGCGAACCCGACGCCGAAGATGAGGTCGAAGTTTCGCTCGGCAAAAGCGCGCATCGCGGGCTCGATGGAAGTGGGATTTCCAGGTTCAACGTCATACAGGCAGATATTGAGATCCTTTTCGGCGCGTCTAACGCCTTCCCAGGCTGCGGCGTTGAAGGAACGGTCGTTCTTACCGCCGATATCGAAAACGATGCCAACGCGGATATTGCAGCCCTCTTTTTTCGCCTCGCTCACGGTGCCGCACGACGAAGCTCCAAAAACGATAAGGGCCGTTAAAAGCAATCCAAAAACGTTTCTCATAAAAGTTATCCCGGAGTAATTAGATTCCGAGGATAGCTTACAAGTTATTAAATTTTTGGGCAAGGTTCGCCGGGAGCCGAAGGTTATTCGATTCCCTTTGTTTTGAGCTGCTCGCCGAGCGCGCTTGTTACCGCCGTATCGAAACCACCCGTTTTACCCAACCGCTTCCGCTCCTCCTCGAGATATGCCGTTCTCTGCCTGGAGAGGGTCAGTATCTCGTCGCGGATCTTCTTACGGTCGCCAAGCCTTTTTTGTATCTCCGCGGCCCGCTGGGACGTCGACATCGCCTTGAGATCTGCCGGAAGCTCGCCTTCATTCAAGTTGTTGATATCGGCTTTACCATTCTCGATATCCTGAAGCAGATCATTTCGGTAGGCATCGCGGTTCATCGCCTTGTTCAGAGCGCGATCAGCGCGGGCCGGTGCGGCGGTGTTGGCAGCAGACATCTTTGATTCCACGCTCTCGAGCGAGGCCACGCCCTGCATCCGGACGTCTTCACTGCCGTAGGCGGTGTAAGTCGAACCGATCTTGCTTCCGAGCTCCGACAATCGCTCGTCGTACGGTGTTTTTATCGTTTCCACCCCGCCGTTCTGGGCGATCGCAAAATACTTGCCTTGCCCGCGCTGGGCGATCTCCTGCCAGATCTTTTGCGTATCCGCCGAGGCGCCGCATTGGATCGTATTGACGATCATATTTTTCTCGGCTGCTTTCGCCGTGACCGCCAATACATTCGGCTCGTTCCCGCTAACCTGCGGCGGCGCGTCCCCAACAAGAAAGATTATCTGCGCAACGTCGTCGCGCTGCTTCGACCACCCTGCTTTCGCCACGCTATCGGCGAGCCCGCTGCCGACGGCCTCGGGCGTGTCTCCACCGCCAGCCGCGTCGTAATCCATCAAAGTCGAATAAACCTGGTCGAGGTCTTCAGTCAGCGGAAGGACCCGTGTTACATAAGCGTCGCCCTGGTCCCGGTACGCGACCAGCCCCACCCTGACCCGCGGCTGCGAGCTCTTCTGCATCGCCTCGTTTACAATGCTCCAGATCTTTTCCTTCGCGCCCTCGATCAGGCCGCCCATCGATCCTGTGGTGTCGATAACGAATACCATCTCGAGCGTCTTTCCCTGCCCAGCTTCCCTGCGCGGGGGCTCTTCGAGCACGACCGGCGGCACCTCATCGATCGCAGGCCTGGTTTTAAAATAGAAAATGCCGGCTATACCAACACCGACAAAAAACGCTAACACACATACGGCAATCTTTACAGAATTTCTTTCCATATCCGCTCCTTCGCTAGAAGATAAATGTCATCCTGTTAGCGGAACGCTTAACGCGGGAAATTCTTGCAGCCGATCTATAAATTTTCTTCAAAAACTATCTCGATCTTGCGGTCGCCGCCCGGAATCTTGGCGAGATAAGTGATTTTGGCGGGTTCGACGGTCACTTCGGGATCTTGTCCGCCTTTGAGCTTATCGGACGCGTAGATCACCGCGTACGCGGCGTCCGTCTGGATAAGAAAGCGTCCGAGGTACATTGTAAAATAGGGTTCGCCGGAATTAAGCCACCCGACATCGCGCCTGTCGACGTCGATAACAGTGACGCGATCTATGCCGCCCGTCCGAGGGACAAAAACAAGAAAGTCGCCGTGTTCGTAAGTGTTACGATATTTTTCGAGGGAGTATACGCGCGCTTCCGGCTGTTCCACACCATCTATATAAAGCCGTGCCGCGAGAGGCGAATCGTGAAGGCGGGCCCGGCCCAGCGCGTAAAGGGGGATCCCGGGATTTCGAACCAGGAAAAAGAAACTGAATATGAGCAGCGATGCAAATGTTATCGCGATCGGCAGATAGTACTTCAGCAGCCTCTTCATATAACGCTTAAACGATAATGTTCTTTCCAGCACATTGGGATCCTAAGCTTAGAATTCCACGTGGACAAGTTGTCG
>JADMIO010548923.1_pt1 | contig 61130 bp, 54 predicted proteins | sample 8958161 | NCBI WGS metagenome assembly JADMIO01 (sample SAMN16585339, study PRJNA669376) | soil metagenome | isolation source: Crop rotation soil | place: USA: Cullars Rotation, Alabama | collected 2011
CGCCATGCCCGCCACACGCACACCGCCGCAAACAGCGCGACCAGGCCCTGCAAGACATTCGCCGCTGTCGTCGACACGCCAAGCGACAGGGCAAAGACATAGGCGCTCGGCATCGTGCCCCACGGCACTGCGCCGCTTGCGGCCATGTCCTGGGTCAGCGGCAGATGGTGCAGGAAGGCTGCAAGGGTCTCCCAGCCGAACACGGCGAGACTGGCACCCGCGAGGGCGACGCCGGTCGCGGCCGCCGCAGCGAGACTGCGCCAGCGCCCCTCCGCCAGCAGGGCCAGCGGGAACAGCACCGCGAGATGCGGTTTCAGCGCCGCCAGCCCGATCAGCACCCCGGCAAGCCACGGGCGGCGGTCGAGCCACAGCAGCGCGAACCCGGCAAGCGCGACCGTCAGGAACGCGTTCTGGCCGTCGAGCAAATTGATCAGTGCCGCCGGGGTTGCCGCAGTGACAATCCAGGCCCGCCGGTCCGACAAGACGCAGCGGGCCAGCGCCGCGTAGAGCGCCGCGGTCGCGAGCACGAACAGCGCCAGCGCTGCCGGATAGGGCAGAAAGCCCAGCGGCAGGACCGCCAGCAGAAACGGCGGCGGATAATGCCAGGGGAACACGATATCGGGCCGGAACGCCGCCGCGGCGTGCTGGACCGCGCTCAGCGCCGCCTCGTCGAACACCAGAGCCGGGTGGCCGGCAAGCGTTAGCTTGGCGGCGCTCCAGAAGGCGATGAAATCGTAGCCGAGCGGCTTGCCGCGCAGATCGACCAGCCCGGGGAGGGCGAGGGCGATCCAGGCGATCATCGCGACGCCGAAGATCGCAACGATCATCCAGGAATAGACGGTGATGCGCTCGGCGGTCAGCCAATGCGACGGAGGGGTCGGATCGGCAGCCGGGCGCGGCGCGCGCGTCAAGGGCGGGGAGTGGAAGGCCGGGAGTGTCACGCGCGGATCCTAGACCGCGCATGGTTGAGGCCGGGTTAACCGTAATAATCCGCGGTCTGCGCATGCTGCGGGGACGCACTGCCCCCATGCGGCGCCAAGCGGCTGCTTGACAGCGGCGGGTCATTCTTTGTGGAGTGCGGTCTGTCGCAAGAGGAAACGCAATGCCGGTCCAAACCGCCGCCCGCCCCGCCGCCCCGCCTCCCGCCGCCATCCGGTCGGCCGTCCCCGACACCGCCGAATACATCGCCCGCGTCAACGAATTGGCGGAGCAGATGCGCGCCGGCGGCGAGAGCATCGACCGCGACCGCGAGTTGCCGCCCGGGGTCATCGACGGGCTGATCGAGCGCGGCCTGTTCCGCCTGCTGCTGCCGGCTTCGCTCGATGGCGCCGAGCTGTTGCCGACGCAGTACATCCCGATCATCGAGGCGATCGCCAAGATCGACGCCAGCACCGCTTGGTGCGTCAACCAGAACTCCGGCTGTTCGATGACCTCCGCCTATCTGGCGCCCGAGGTGGCGAGCGAGATCTTCGGCGGGCCACGCGGCATCCTGGCCTGGGGGCCGGGGCCCGGGGAGGCGCATGTCTTGCCTGGCGGCTATAAGGTCACCGCGCGCTGGGCCTTCGCCAGCGGCAGCCACCACGCGACCTGGCTCGGCTGTCACGTGCCGGTCATCGAGCCCGACGGCAAGCCGCTTCTCAATGCCGAGGGCATGCCGGTGGTGCGCACGATGCTGTTCCCGAAGAGCAGCACGAAGTTCACCGACATCTGGCACACGATCGGATTGCGCGGCACGGGCAGCGACCAGTACGAGATCAAGGATCTGTTCGTGCCCGAGGCCTACTCGGTCGACGTGCTGTCGCGCCGCGACATGCGGGCGCGGGAGGATGCGCTGCTGTACCGGTTCAGCAGCCTGCTGCTTTACGCCGGCGGGTTCGGCGGGGTGGCGCTCGGCATCGCCCGCGGCATGCTCGAAGACTTTATCGAGCTGGCCCGGGTCAAGGTGGCGCGCGGGGCCCGCAACACGATGTGCCACAACAACGTGATCCAGGCGCACACGGCAAAGGCCGAGGCGCGGCTATCATCGGCGCGCTCGTGGCTGCTCGGCTCGTTCGCCGAGATCACCGAGGCGGTGAAGGCGCGCGGCCACATCACGATCGACGAGCGGATGCGGATCCGCCTCGCCGCGACCTTTGCGATCCACACCTCGCTCGAAGTCGTCGACGACCTCTACGAGGCTGCCGGCGCCACCGCGATCTTCAATGTCCAGCCGTTCGAGCGCCGCTTCCGCGACATCCACAGCGTCGCCCAGCAATTACAGGGCCGGCAGCAGCATTTCGAGACCGTCGGCCAGTTCCTCCTCGGCCTCGAAGCCGACACGAGCTGGCTGTAGCCACCGCCGCTGTCATTGCGAGGAGCCGACCGGCGACGAAGCAATCTCGATCCGAGTACGCACCCGGCACGAGAATGCTTCGCTCCGCTCGCAATGACAAAGAACCCTACGTGAACTGCGCCCGCACGCGGTTGCGCACGTGGGCGATGCCGGCGGCGGTGTAGCCGCCGTCGATCGCGATTTCGGCGCCGCTGATAAAGCTCGCTTCGTCGGAGGCGAGGAACACCGCCAGTTCCGCCGTGTCTTTCGGCCAGCCGAGCCGGCCGAGCGGTATCGACGCCTCCGCCGCTTCGACAAACCCGTCGCCGCCGAGCCGGGCGAAGCTGGTGTCGCCGATCGTGCCGGGGTGGATCGAATTGACCCGGATGCCCCATTCGGAGAATTGCAGCACCGCGGTCTTGGTCAGACCGCGCAGGGCCCACTTGCCGGCGGTGTAGGCGGCGTCGTCATAGGCGGTGATGCCGGCGGTCGACGACATGTTGGTGATCGCGCCGCCACCCGAATCGCGGATCGCCGGCGCGCAGTGTTTCATGCCGAGCAGCGGTCCGGTCAGGTTGACCGCCAGCGTGCGGTTCCACGCCTCGACCGTCGTATCGACGATGCCCTGCCGCGCGATGATCCCGGCGTTGTTGACCAGGATGTGAAGCCCACCGAACGCCGCCCAGATGGCGTCGACCAGCGCCGGCCAACTCGCCTCGTCGGCGACGTCCTGGGCGCGGAACAGCGCCCGGCCCTGGTTGCCGAGCCGCGTCGCCAGTGCCTCGCCGGCGGCGGTATCGATATCGGTCAGCACCACCGCGGCACCCTCGCGGACAAAGGCCTCGGCCTGCGCCGCGCCTTGCCCGTTGGCCGCGCCGGTGATCAGCGCGACCTTGCCGGCGAGGCGCGGCATCAGTTGCGGCCCGCGGCGAAGTCGTCGCGGATGCGGTCGCGTAGCCCGGAGAGTCCCGCCGCGATATAGCCGCCGTCGATCGCGATCTCGGCGCCGCTGATAAAGCTCGCCTCGTCGGAAGCGAGGAACAGCACGAGGTCGGCGCATTCCTGCGGCAGCCCCTGGCGGTGCAGCGGGATCGCGGCGCGCGCGGCATGCGCAAAGGCCTCGCCGCCGCTTTGGAAAAAGCCGGTCTCGGCAATCTGGCCGGGATGGATCGAGTTGACCCGGATGCCCCATTCCGAGAACTGCAGGACTGCGGTCTTGGTCAGGCCGCGCAGGCCCCATTTGCTGGCGGTATAGGCGGCATCGTCATGCGCGGTCAGCCCGGCGGTCGACGAGATGTTGACGATCGAGCCGGTGGCGCCCTTCTTGTTCTCCCGCGCCAGCGTGTCGCGGATCGCCGGCGCGCAATGCTTCATGCCGAGCAGCGGCCCGGTCAGATTGACCGCCATCGTGCGGTTCCACGCCTCGACCGTGGTGTTGACGATGCCCTGCCGGGCAATCGTGCCGGCATTGTTGACGAGGATGTGCAGGCCGCCGAACTCGGTCAGTGCTGCCGCGACGATCTCCTGCCACGACGCCTCGTCGGCGACGTCCTGCACCCGGAACAGGGCCTTGCCGCCGGCATCGACGATCTTCTTCGCAAGCGCCGCCCCGGCTGCCGCGTTGACATCGCTCAGCACCACCGCGGCGCCCTCGCGGACGAACGACTCGGCGTCCGCGACCCCCTGGCCGCCCGCCGCCCCGGTTATCAGTGCAACCTTTCCGGTCAGCTTCGCCATCTGTTCCTCCGGCATTTTGTCACTGCGAGGTGCCGTCTGGCGCCGAAGCAATCCCGCTGGGCGCGCGGACCCATCACGAGATTGCTTCGCTGCGCTCGCAATGACAATCGGGGCGCGGGCGGCGGCCGTGCCGGCGTGTGCTACGTGCGCATGAACCCTTCGAGTTCGGAGGCGGCGTAATCGATCGCGGCGTCGATCGATTTGCCCTCCTGGGTGCATTTCGCGATCATCTTGCACATCGTTGCCTGCGCGTAGATTTGCGCGCCGACGCCGACCGGGGCCGGGAACCCGGACAGGTTCGGCACCACGTCGTTGCGCGGCGGGTAGTTGTAGAGCGTGCCCTTCGGCGGCCCCTCGTCGGCCCAGGTCTTGAAGTCGTGCAATTTCGAGAACGGCGGGATGTCGTAGCCCTGGCTCGCCTCGACCAGAGTCTGCACCGAGGAACGGGTCGACAGATGCGCCAGCAGCGCCTTGCCGGCCGTCTTGTTCTTCGAAAAGCCCCACAGCCCCCAGAACCCGAAATTGGTCGGATCGAAGCGGCCCTTCGGTCCCTTCGGCGACGGGAAGGTCCACAATTGCTCCGCGACCTTTGGCGCATCGCGCTTGGCGACCGCCCAGGCCGAGGGCGGGTTCAGGATGAAGGCGCTCTGTCCCGACACCAGCGCCTTGTTGTTGCCGGCATTATCCCAGGCAAAGATGCTCTCCGGCAGCAGCGGCACCAGCTTCTTGAACCATTCGAGGACTTGCTTCGTCGCGTCGGACTTGACCGTGACGTCGCCTTTCGCGTTGACCAGTTCGGCGCCGTAGGCCGCGAACACCGAGCCGACCCAGTTGACCGCGTCGCTGCACTGGCTGATCGCGAGCCCGAACGGCTTGCCGGCCTTGTGGCATTTGGCGGCAGCTTCGAGGAAGAACTCCCAGGTCCACTTGTCCGCCAGTTCCTTGTCGGCCGGGGCGCCCGCCGGATACATCTTGGTGACGTCGAGACCGACGATCTCCTTGATCAGGTCGATGCGCGCGTTGGACGGCAGGCTGGTCGTGCGCACCCCGGTCGGCACCGCCACCCAATGGCCGTTCGGCTTCCCGACATACTCGGTGCCGGCGAGCACGCTGCCGTGCTCCTTGATCAGTGGTTCGACGATGTCGTCGACCGGCTCCCACTCGCGCTCATGCGCGGCGGCGTACCAGGTCTGCACCTCCATGATGTCATGGCCGGAGCGGGCCTGCGCCTCGGCCGCGAGGGTCAGCAGGTCCTTGTCGCCGTTGGAGGTGATGAAGTCGATCGTCAGCTCGACCTTTTCCTTGTCGGCCCAATCCTGGCACAGCTTGCGCAGCGGCTCGTTGGCGCCCGGCACCCAGTGGTCCCAAAACGCGCACGACAATTTGCCGGCAGCGTGCGCGCCGCGCACAAACGGCATCGCGAGCGCCGCAGTCGCCGCGCCGGTCATCAACACACTACGCCTGGTCGGATTCGTCATTCGCGTTTACCTTCCTGTTCCCGGTGACGACCACCGGATGTTTGTAGATTTCGTTGGTCGGCCGGGGCCGACGTGTCGGGCGCAATACTGTCGCGTCAAGACCAGATGGAAATAGCACGCCACCAGCCTCGAGCGAATGCCTATTTGTGCATCATTCCGGGCGCGGCCCTTCAACCGGCCGCTGCAATAAGGTGCGCCGGGTTTCTAAATCCTTGTTTCCGACAGGCGCGGCACATAACCCTTGCGCGGGTATTCTTCGGAATACTGTCGGAAGCCGGCCTTTGTCGCTTCGACATGCGGGTGGGCGCGCAGCCGGTCGATATCGACATCGATGCCGAGCCCCGGCACCGTCGGCAGGTCGACCCAGCCGTCCTGCACGACCAGCGACATCGACGCGACGTCGCGGCATACCTGCTCGAAATTGACGAAATACTCGGTGATCTTGAAGTTCGGGATCACCGCCGAGACGTGCACGGTCGCCGCCAGCCCGATCAGGGTCGAGTTATAGTTGTGCGGCGACATCACGACCGCTTGCGGCTGCGCCATCGTGCAGATGTCGAGCAGGGCGGAGATGCCGCCGATTGCGCAGATGTCGGGGTTCAGGATGTCGGCGGCGCGGGCCGCGAGGCAGGCGAAGAACTGCTCTTTGGTATAGAGCGCTTCGCCGGTGACGATCGGGATCGGCACCGCCTCGCGCACCTCCTTCAGCAGCGTGAGATTGTCCGCGAGGCACGGTTCCTCGTACCAGTCGATGCCGAGTTCAGCGAGGCGGCGGCCGATGCGGATCGCGTGCTGCGGTGCAAAGCGGCGGTGCGCCTCGACCAGGATCTCGAAATCGGGGCCGAGCGCGTCGCGCATCGCCGCGACATAGCGGATCGCGAAATCCTCGTCCTGCTTGTCGACAAAGCTGCGCCACGGCCCGGGGAACGGATCGAATTTGGCGGCGCTGAAGCCCATCGCCTTGATCTCGCGGCCGCGCTCGACCCCTTCCTCGATCGTCGAGCGACCGGCCCAGCCATTGGCATAGACCCGCACCCTCTCGCGCGACGGGCCGCCGATCAGGTTGTAGACCGGCTGGCCGCAGATCTTGCCGATGATGTCCCACGAGGCGATCTCAATCGCCGCCCACGCCGACAGCAACTCCATCGAGCCGCGCCGGATCGCGAAATCCTCGAACATGATCTGGCCGGTATGGCGGATGTTGAAGACGCCGCGGCCGATGACATGCGGCGCCATCGCCTCGATGCAGGCCGTCAGCACCTTTTCCTTGCCGGCGGTGCAATACGCCTCGCCCCAGCCGTAATGTCCGTCCTCGGTCTCGACCCGGCAGAAGATCAGTTCCTTCGAGCTTTTCGTGCCGAAGATAAAGCTCTCGATGCGGGCGATCTTCATGCGGGTCTCGCGGGCTGCTGATCCTCCAATCTCCGTCTTTGCCGCCGGCAAATCAACCAAACGCAAATTATCCGGACGCCGCTATTCTGCGGCAGCCGTCGTCGCGTGGTGTCACTGTATGCCGTCACCCCGGCGGAGGCCGGGGTCCACTGGTCCGCCGCTCTTGCGGCTGAACCGTGGATTCCGGCCTTCGCCGGAATGACGGCGGGACTGTCCCGGCTCAGTCGACCGTCACTTGAGTCAGGTCGGTGAACCAGCTCTGGGCGGGAATGTAGCCCTTCAATTTGGCGGTGAAAGCGCGCGGGTTGAGGTCGTGGACGATCCACAGCCAGGGCGGGTCGTCGACCAGGATCTCATGCGCCCGGGTCACCGCCGGGCCGCTCGCCGCGCCCGGCGAGAAATCGCCCTCCAGTTCGTTCAGCACGCGGTCGTATTCCTCGTTTTTCCAGTGCATCCAGTTGGACGAGGTCGGGGTGAAGCTGCTGCTGTGGAACCAGCGGTAGAGGAACGAATAGTCGCCGTCGACCGAGCTGAAGTTGATCCCGTCGATGCCCTTGATGACCGGCGCTTCCGGCGGCTGGCGCTGGTTGACCAGCATCGTGCCCCATTCGACGACGTCGAAATCGACATCGAACCCGGCGGCCTGCATCCCCTGCTGCACCAGTTCGTTCATCGGCAGCGGCAGCATCTGGCCCGAGCCGGAGGTCGAGATCTGGATCCTGATCTTGACCGGCTTGTCGAACCCGGCCTCCTTCAGCAGCGCCTTCGCCTTTTCCGGGTTGTAGCTGTACTGGTTCTGCGGCTTGCCGAAATTGGGGTGCGAGGCGGGCCAATAGCCGACCGCCGGCGCGGCGGTGCCGTTGAGGAACTTGACCAGCGCGTCGCGGTCGACCGCGTAGTTGGCGGCCTGCCGCACCCGCTTGTCATGGAAAACCGAGTCCTCGGTCGCCTTCATGTAATACGGCCAGATATGCGGGTATTTGCTGGTCGCGATCTGATAGCCCGCGTCCTTCAATGACGGGATCGAGTCAGGAGGCGGCACTTCGATCCAGTCCATCTGGCCGGAGCGCAATGCGGCAAGCCGGGTCGTCGCTTCGGGCATCGGGGTCAGCAAGACGCGGTCGACCTTCGGCAGGCGGTCCTTGTTCCAATAGGCCTCGTTGCGCGCCAACTCGACCGAGACGCGCGGCGTCACCTTGGTCATCCTGAACGGGCCGGTGCCGACCCCGCCGGCGGCGCCGACCTGGGCCCAGTTGCGGCCGGCCTTTTCCCACGCGGCCGGGCTCGCCATCAGCACCGTGCTGATCTGGTACGGGAAATAGCTGATCGGCCGCTTCGTGAAGATCGCGACCGTCATGTCGTCGACCTTCTCCCAGCGGTCGAGCAACGGCAGCCGCGCCCGGGTGATGGCCGAGCCGTTGGCCTCGAATTGCGGCGACTTGTCGTCGTAGAAGCGTCCGAGGTTCCACACCACCACATCGGCGTCGAACTTGGTGCCGTCGTGGAACGTCACGCCGGGACGCAGCTTGAAGACCCATTTCTTGTGGTCGGCTTCGTCGACTGCCCATTCTTTAGCCAATCCCGGGCGCAGCGACGGCAGCTTGTCGGTCTGGGTCAGGTCCCAGTCGATCAGCGGCTCGAACACCGTGTAGCCGAGAAACCGCATCCCTTCGAAGCCGTTGTTCGGCATGCCGGTGGTGGTCGGGATGTCGGCCGCGGTCATCGCGATGCGCAAGACCTTGTCGGCCCGCACCGGCGCCGCTGCGACCAGCAGCACCGCCGCCGACAGCGCCAGGGAGCGGACCGCCGCCTTGAACAGCCCTTCGCCCCAGACATCAGCCGGTAGCCGCGGGGAGGGTGCCGCTGGCGACGCCGGGCGTTCCCTTCGCGCCGCCACCGTCAGGCGGCGCAACAGCCCCGGACCGCCGCGGCCGAGCTGCGCGGTCCCATCGTAAATGTCGTCCATCAAAAGCCTCGTGCACATAATCGCGGCATGCGATCCGCAAGCCATGTGCCAAGGCCGATGGCATAGCCCTTGCTTTGTTGGCCGCCGTCACTTCACAGCGCGGCGCCATGGCTCAGTTCATCGTTCTTCGCCTGCTGCACACGGTACTGATCCTGTTCGGGGTATCGGTGGTCGCTTTCGGGCTGATCCACCTGATCCCGGGCAACCCCCTCGACATCCTGTTGCCGCCGGAGGCGCCGAAAGAGGTCGTCGAACGGCTCAAGGCCGAGTTCGGCTTCGACCAGCCGCTTTACATCCAGTATTTCGCGTGGCTCGGCCGGGTGTTGCACGGCAACCTCGGCACCTCGGTGTTCACCGGGCTGCAGGTCACCGGCGAGCTGATCAATGCGCTCGGCAACACCTTTGTACTGGCGGTGCCGGCGGCCATCCTCGGCTTTTCGCTCGGCACGACGTTAGGGACGCTGGCCGCCTTCAACCACGGCAGGATGCTCGACAAGTTCTTTTCGGTGCTGGCGATCCTCGGCCTCAGCATGCCGCATTACTGGCTCGGCATCGCGCTCGTCGTCGTCTTCGCGGTGATCTGGCCGGCCTTGCCGGCGGCCGGGATGGGCAGCGGCGGCGGCTTTCCGACGAGTTGGGAAGACGCCCGCCACCTGATCCTGCCGGTCGTGACGCTGTCGATGATCCCGATGGGGGTGATCGGCCGCATGGTGCGCTCGACCGTCCTCGAAATCCTCAGCCAGGAATTCCCGACGGCGTTACAGGCAAAAGGGCTGCGCCGCCGCCGCATCGTCTGGCACGTGTTGAAGAACGCCGCGCCGCCGGCATTGGCATTGATGGGGCTGCAGCTCGGCTTTCTGCTCGGCGGCTCGATCCTGGTCGAGACCGTGTTCAACTGGCCCGGCTCCGGCCAGTTCATGAACCTCGCGATCTTCCGCCGCGACATCCCGGTGCTGCAGGGCACCGTGCTCGTGCTGGCGAGCTTCTTCGTCGTCATCAACCTGCTGGTCGATGTCGCGCAGGCATTGATCGATCCGCGCATGCGCCGCTGAGCGCTTCAAACCCTGTGAGATTTCCGTGACATGACCGACATCACCGCTCCCTCATCGATCGTGCTGGAGGCGCCTGCCGGCGCCGAGCCGCGCGGCTACTGGCGCACCGTCGCCGAGCGGCTGGCCCGCGACAAGGTGACCGTCGCCGTCGCCGGCGTGCTGCTGTGCCTGCTCCTGCTCGCGGTGTTCGCGCCGCTGGCGGCCACCTACGATCCGCTGCAGGGCAGCGTCATGCGCCGGCTCAAACCGGTCGGCACCCCCGGCTTCTTTCTCGGCACCGACGAGACCGGGCGCGACATCTGGTCGAGGCTGGTCTACGGCAGCCGGTTGTCGCTGGTCTGCGGTCTGACGCCGGTGTTCCTGGCGACGCTGATCGGCGGCACGCTCGGCCTGATTGCCGGGATCAGCGGCCGCGTCGTGAACATGGCGATCATGCGGGTCGTCGACGTGTTCTACGCCTTCCCGTCGGTCTTGCTGGCGATCGCGATCTGCGGCGTGATCGGCGCCGGGATCGGCAACACGATCCTGTCGCTGACCGTCGTCTTCACGCCGCCGATCGTGCGGGTGACCGAAAGCCTGACGGTGCAGATCCGCTCGCGCGACTTTGTCGAGGCGGCGCGCGCCAGCGCCGCGCCGCTGGCGGCGATCATCCGCCACCAGATCGTGCCCAACGTGCTCGGCGGCATCCTCGTCTACGCGACGAGCCTCGTCAGCATCAGCATCATCCTGTCCGCCGGGCTCTCGTTCCTCGGCCTCGGCGTCACCCCGCCGAACCCGGAATGGGGGCTGATGCTGAACGCATTGCGGCAGGCGATCTTCGTCAATCCGCTGGTCGCCGCGCTGCCCGGCGTTGCGATCGTCATCACCTCGCTGTGCTTCAACCTGCTGAGCGACGGGCTCCGCAGCGCCATGGACATCAAGTTGCCGTCATGAGCTTCGACACGTATATCGCCGAACGCCCCGCCATCGACCGCGGCGGTCCGGCCCAGCCGCTGCTGATCGTGCGCGACCTTAAAAAGCACTTCCCGGCCAAGGGCGGGTTCTGGGGCTTCTCGCGCGACATGGTGCAGGCGGTCGACGGCGTCACCTTCACGGTCGAGAAGGGCACCACCCTCGGGGTGGTCGGCGAATCCGGCTGCGGCAAGTCGACGACGGCGCGGCTGCTATTGCACCTGATCGAGCCCGATGCCGGCGAGATCATCTTCGATGGCGAGGCGGTCGGCGCGCAGGGCGGGATCAGCGTGCGCGACCTGCGGTTGGACATGCAGATGGTGTTTCAAGACAGCTATTCGTCGCTGAACCCGCGCGCGACGATCGGCGACATCATCGCGTTCGGCCCGCGCGCCGCGAAAGGCGTCGCGTCGCGGCCGGCGCTCGAACGCGCCGAGGCGATCCTCGAAAAGGTCGGGTTGCGGCCGTCACTGTTCGCGCGGCGCTATCCGCATGAATTGAGCGGCGGCCAGCGGCAGCGGATAAACATCGCCCGCGCCTTGGCGCTCGAACCGCGCCTCCTGATCCTCGACGAGGCGGTGTCGGCGCTCGACAAATCGGTCGAGGCGCAGATTCTCAACCTGCTCGCCGACCTGCGGCGCGAGCTCGGGCTGACCTACCTGTTCATCTCGCACGACCTCAACGTCGTGCGGCATGTCAGCGACCGCGTCGTCGTGATGTATCTCGGCCGGATCGTCGAGGCCGGCGAGGTCGGCGCGATCTTCCGCCGGCCGCGGCATCCCTATACCCAGGCCCTGTTGCGGGCGATGCCGAGCATGGACCCGGACCACCGCACCGAGGCCTCGCCGCTGAGCGGCGATCCGCCGAACCCGATCAACCCGCCCTCGGGCTGCCGCTTCCGCACCCGCTGCGTTTTTGCCGAGGAAATCTGCGCCCATATCCCACCGCCGCTCGACGATGTCGACAGCGCGCATCAGGTCGCCTGTCACATGGCGGTGCCGGGGTCGGGGCACAGCCGGGCCGGTGCGGAGGTGGCTGGTCATGGTTAAGACACCGGCGGTCGAAGTCAGCGATCTCGTGGTCCGCTTCCATCAGCGGCAGCGGGTGATCAGCGCGGTCAACGGCGTCAGCTTTCGCCTGGCGCGCGGCGAGGTGCTTGGCATCCTCGGTGAGTCCGGGTCCGGCAAGAGCGTCACGCTGCGTGCCCTGATGCGCCTTCTGCCGAAGAATTGTGCAATCGACGGGCGTATCGCGATCGACGGCGAAGACATCACGGCCGCCTCCGACGCGAGGCTGGAGGAACTGCGCGGCGGCAAGGTCGCGATGATCTTTCAGGAGCCGGTCACCGCGCTCGACCCGGTCTTCACGGTCGGCGCGCAGATCGCCGAGACGATGATGCGGCATGAAGGTGTTTCGTACGCGACGGCGCGGCGGCGTACGCTCGACCTGCTCGAACGGGTGCAAATCCCGTCGGCGCGGCGCCGCTACGACGCTTTCCCGCATGAGATGTCGGGCGGCATGCGGCAGCGCGCGATGATCGCGCTGGCCTTGTCGTGCAGTCCGACCGTGCTGCTGGCCGACGAGCCGACCACCGCGCTCGACGTGACGGTGCAGATCCAGATCCTGCTGCTGCTGCGCGAATTGCAGCGCGAGCTCGGCATGGCGGTCATCTTCGTGACCCACGATGTCGGCGCCGCGGTCGAGGTCAGCGACCGTCTTGCGGTCATGTATGCCGGGCGCTTTGTCGAGACCGGCGCCGCCCGCGACGTACTGCGCAAGCGGGCGCATCCCTATACCGAGGGCTTGCTTGCGGCCAATTTGCACGGGGTCGAGCCGGGCAGCCGCCTTTTGACGATCCCCGGCGCGCCGCCCGATCTCGGTGCGTTGCCGGCCGGCTGCAGCTTTGCGCCGCGCTGCGCCTATGCGATGCCGGCCTGCGCCGAAGCGATGCCGGCCCCGGTTGCCTGCGGCAGGGACCACGTCGCCCGCTGCCTGCGCGCCGAAGACCGCGTCGCGGTCCCGGCTTAGCCTCGAACTGCGGGCGTCCCGCCCGCCTCCTGTCGACGCTGGCGAGACGCCCGCGCTCCGGCGCCTATCGGTACAGCCCGCTCGCCGGGGCGGTCAGCGGGGCATTGGTGGTGCCGCGGCGGCCCGGCGGCGGCAGGCCCGGCAGCACGCCCGGCGTCGGCAGCGGCGTGCCGGGGGTGGCGCCAAGCCCGGCGAGCGGCATCGGCAGGGTCTCGCTCTTCGGCACGCCGGCGCCGCGTACGACATTTTCGAGCTGCGGGTCGGTCAATTTGATGCCGTACAGCTTCTCGTAGAGGTCGCGTACCGTGCTGCGCAGTTCGACGTCGCCGGTTCCGGGGTAAAACAGGTCCGAGATCCAATACAGCCCGACGATGCGATTGGCGCCGTTCGGCTCGTCGGTCCAGCCGAATGGATCGGACGGCATCAGGTAGACCTTTTTCTGCCGCACCGCCGACAGCCCGCGCAATGCCGGGGCGCGGTTGATCGCGGCATAGGCGCGCGGGTTGGTGCAGATGATCATCTGCGGGTCCCAGCCGATTAGCTGGGCGTACGTGACCCTGACCCGAGTGTCGCGGCCGAGCGGCGTCGCGACATTGATCGCGCCGGCCTCGTCGAGCACCTCGCCGGCCGGCGAGCCCGGCAACGCGGTCTCAAGCCCGTCGGGACCGCGCGCCAGATAGACGTGCGGCCGCTCGTTCGGCGACTTGATCAGCAGCCGGCCGTGCAATGCCTCGACCGCGTGCCGGGCATAGCGCGATAAATCCTGGCCGCGGTCGACCTCGCCGAACACGGCGCCCATCGAGCGCAATGTCGCCGGGGTGCGCGCGATGCTGCCCTCGACCAGGATGTAGGGCACCCCGGTCTGCTGCTGCATCTGGTCGGCGAAGGCGATGCGCTCGGGCGTGACGACGCCGACATCGACCACGACATCGGGCCGCGCCCGCATCACCGTCTCGGGGCCGGCGCTCGGCAAGTCGCCGCTGAGCCGGCCGATCATCGGTTTGCGCGCCTTGCCGGGAAGCAGGGTGCGCGAATGCGGCGTGCTCCACCCGACCAGCCGGTCGGGCGAGATCATCGTCACCAGGACATCCGCGGCGCGGTTCGCCGGCATGATGCGGTTGATATGGTCCGGCAGGACGACGCGGCGCCCGGCGGCGTCCATGAACTCGCCCGCCGCGACCGGCGGCGCGGCGGCGAACAGGAGCAGCGCCGCAGCCGCGGCAAGCGTCGTTCGAAGCGACATCGGCGCCCTCGAATTCAACTCTAAAGGTCTTCACCCGGACTATAGCGGTGGCCGGTGCATTGACAAGCCGGCCGGCGCGCGCTGTATCGGCGCGGGCGATCCCGATGCCGGGAGGGCAGGCGGATGAGGCCAGCGCCGATGATGGTGGGCCGATGAAGATCGACAGCGTCGAGGCCATCCCGATCGAGATACCGCTGACCCGCACATTCAGCGGCAGCGGCTATCACGTCTCCAGCCGTAACACGGTAATCACCCGCATCCGCACCGCGGGCGGGCTCGTCAGCGAAGTCTACAACGGCGACAATCGGGCGCATGGCCGCGACATCGCCAAGATCGTCCGCGACGAGTTGGCGCCGCTATTGATCGGCGAAGACGCCCGGTGCATCGAGAAGTTATGGGCGCGGATGTTCCCGGTCTCGATCCCCAACCGCGACCGCAAGCTGATCATGGAGGCGATCGCCTGCGTCGATACGGCGCTGTGGGACCTGCTCGGCAAGTCGCTCGGCGCCAGCGTCTCGACGTTGCTCGGCGGCTTCCGCGACAGCCTGCCGATCATCGCCATCGCCGCCTATTACGAGGCGGGCAAGACGCTCGCCGACCTCGGCCGCGAGATGGAATGGCTCCGCGGGGTCGGGATGGCCGGCTGCAAGGTCAAGGTCGGCGGGCTCAGCGCCGCGGCCGACGCCGAGCGCGTCGCCGCCTGCCGCGACGGCGGCGGTCCCGATTTCATCATCGCTGTCGACGCCAACCGCGGCTGGCCGGTGTCCGAAGCGGTCAAGTTCGCCCGGCTGATCGAGCGCTACGACATCCGCTGGTTCGAGGAGCCATGCCACTGGTACGACGAGGTCGCCGGCATGGCGCGGTGCGGCAGCGCACGACAATTCCGATCAACGCCGGGCAGAGCGAGATTTCGAGCCACGGCGTGCGCCGGCTGGTCGACGGCGGCGCGGTCGACCTGATCAATTTCGACGCGTCCGAATCGGGCGGCATCACTGAATGGCGCCGCGCCGCCGGGCTGTGCGCCGTGCACGGCATCGAGATGGCGCATCACGAGGAGCCGCAGATCGCGACCCACATGCTGGCGGCGGTGCCGCACGGCACCTATGCCGAGTGCTTTCCGAACCCGGAGCGCGACCCGCTGTGGGCGCATTTCATCACCAACCGGGCTCCGATCAAGAACGGCATCATCGAGGTGCCGCAAGGCCCCGGCTTCGGCCTCGAACTCGACTGGAAGGGCCTCGAAAAATACCGCCTCGACCGCTGACCTGTACCTTTCCCGCCATACCGGCGCATGCCGGTATCCACCGCCCCGCCGCACGAACCGCGGATAGGTGGATTCCGGCCTTCGCCGGAATGACGGTTGGTAGTTGTGTCGCTCGCGGCAAAATCGGCTCGGTGGATGGCGGTGGGCGCGCGTGGTAAGAGGCGGGCCTCGCCGCTCAGCCCCGTAGCGCATCCTGCATGGATTTTTCGAAGGCCACGATCCTCTGTCTCGGCGACGTCATGCTCGACCGTTACGCCTATTGCACGGCCGAGCGGATCTCGCCGGAGGCGCCGGTGCCGGTGCTGCGGCTGGAACGCACGCGCAGCATGCTGGGGGGCGTCGGCAACGTCGCGCGCAACGTCGCGGCGCTGGGCGGCCGCGCGATCCTGGCCGGGATGGTCGGCCGGGATGCGGCCGGTGAGGAGATCGCCGCGCTGGCGGCGGCGACGCCGCGGCTCGAAACCGTGCTGCTGCCGAGCGCCGCGCGCCCGACGACCTGCAAGACGCGCTATCTCGCCGGCCAGCAGCAGATGCTGCGGGTCGACGACGAAAGCGCCGCCGCCCTCGACAGCAGCGAGGAAAGGCGGCTTGCCGCCGCGCTCGACCGCGCCCTTAGCGAAGCCGACGCGCTCGTCCTCTCTGATTACGGCAAAGGGGTGCTGACGCCGTCGATTGTCGCGCACGCGATCGAGCGCGCACACGCCGCCGGCCTGCCGGTTTATGTCGATCCGAAGAGCGCCGAGTTCGGGCGCTATCGCGGGGCCGACGTAATCACCCCGAACGCTCGGGAATTGGCGACCGCCGCCCGGCTGCCGACCGGCGGCGACGCCGAGATCGTCGCTGCCGCGACCCGGATATTGCAGGAGACCGGCGCAAATGCGGTTCTCGGCACCCGCTCCGAGAAGGGCCTGGTGCTGGTCGAGGCTGGCGGCGGGGTGCATTTCGAGGCGGCGCGGGCCCGCGAGGTGTTCGACGTGTCGGGCGCCGGCGACACGGTGATCGGCGTGCTCGCGCTCGCGGTCGCCAGCGGCTACACGCTGCCGCAGGCGGCGCGGCTCGCCAATGCCGCCGCCGGCATCGTCGTCAGCAAGCTCGGCACTGCCACCGTCGAACTCGACGAACTCCGCCTCGAACTGGCGCGCGATGTGCGCGACAAGGACTGGCACCAGGGCAAGCACTATGCGGTCGACGAGGCCGAAACGCTGGTGCGCGGCTGGAAGAGCCGTGGCCTGTCGGTCGGGTTCACCAACGGCTGCTTCGACATCCTGCATGCCGGCCACGTCTCGCTGCTGGCGGCGGCGCGGGCCGAATGCGACCGGCTGATTGTCGCGCTGAATACCGACGCCAGCACCCGCCGGCTTAAGGGGCCGCGGCGTCCGCTCAACGCGCTGCGAGATCGCGCCGCGGTGATCGCCGCGATCGAGGCGGTCGACGCGGTGATCAGCTTCGACGAGGACACGCCGCTCGACCTGATCCGGCGATTGCAGCCGGAGGTGCTGGTCAAGGGCGGCGACTACACGGTGGAGACCGTGGTCGGTGCCGATGTCGTGCAGGCGGCGGGCGGGCGAGTCGTGCTCGTCGATCTGGTCGAGGGACGCTCGACGACCGGGCTGATCGACGCGATCCGCACTCCGGACCGTGTCGCTTCCGGCGGAAGGCGGCGCTGATGGTGACGGTGAGGGTGGCTCAGCGATGATCGTCGTAACCGGCGGCGGCGGGTTTATCGGCTCGGTTCTGGCGGCGGCGCTGAACGAGGCCGGCCGCACTGACCTGCTGCTGGTCGATCGGTTCGGGACCGGCGACAAATGGCGCAACATTGCCAAGCGGGATTTCTTCGAGATCATCACGCTCGAAGAATTGCTGCCGTGGCTCGACCGCAATGCCAGTCAGGTCGAAGCCGTCTTCCACCTCGGCGCAATCTCGGCGACCACCTTCGCCGACGCCGATGTGATGATCGCCAACAACTTGAACTATTCGGTCGCTGTCTGGCGCTGGTGCGTTAAGACCGGCACGCGGCTGGTCTATGCCTCGTCGGCCGCCACCTACGGCGACGGCGCCGCCGGTTTCGACGACCGCCGCGGCATCGCCGAGCTGAAACAGCTCCGGCCGATGAACCTTTACGGCTGGTCGAAGCACGCCTTCGACCTGTGGGCGCATCGCGAGGCCGCGGCGGGACGGGCGCCGCCATTTTGGGCCGGACTCAAATTCTTCAACGTGTTCGGCCCCAACGAGCACCACAAGGACGACATGATGAGCCTTGTGGTCAAAAACCACGCGCTGGTCGCCGCCGGCGAGCCGGTGCGCCTGTTTCGGTCGCATCGGCCCGATTACGGCGACGGCGAGCAGCGCCGCGACTTTGTCTACGTCAAGGATTGCGCCGCCGCGATGCTGTGGCTGTGGCGGGAAGGGCGCGAAAGCGGTCTGTTCAATTGCGGCTCCGGTGCGGCCCGCAGCTTCCGCGACCTGATCGAGGCGATCGGCCTTGCCTGCGGCGTCGCCCCGATCATCGAATACATCGACATCCCGCCGGTGATCCGCGCCAGCTACCAATATTTCACCGAAGCCCGCATGGAAAAGCTCCGCGCCGCCGGTTACGGCACTCCCTTCACCCCGCTCGAAACCGCCGTCGCCGACTGCATCCGGAACTACCTCGTCAAACCCGACCCGTATTTGTGAGGGCGCGGTCTGCGGTTGGCATAGTCTGACCGCACGGCATTGGAGGTTCCCATGCAAGACCGTCAGCATTGGGTCGGCACCTGGACGGCGGCACCGGCGCCGGACGTCTCCGGTGCGGCGTTCAGCAACCAGACACTGCGGATGAATGCGCGGGTCAGCCTCGGCGGCAAGCAGGTGCGCGTGCGGCTGTCCAATGCGTATGGCACCCGGCCGTTGGCGATCGGTGCGGCGCAGATTGCGCTGCGCGACAACGGGCCCGGCGTCGTGCCGGGTTCGAGCCGCAAGCTGACTTTCGGCGGCAGCGGCGGCGCGGTCATCGCCGCCGGCGCGCTGGTGATCAGCGACCCGATCGAGTTCGACCTCGCGCCGCTCGCCGATGTCGCGGTCAGCGTGCACCTGCCCCGGGACGTGCCGGCGAATTTCGGGATCACCGGCCGCTACGCGCGGCAGACCAATTACGTGTCGCCCCCTGGCGACTTTACCGGCGAGGCGGTGATGCCGGTCGGCACGCTGACCGGCGACTGGTTTTTCGTCAGCGGCATCGACGTCGTCGCACCGAAAGAGGCCGGCGGCATCGTCGCGGTCGGCGATTCGCTGACCGACGCCAATATCTCGACGATCGACGCCTATGCCCGCTGGCCCGACCAGCTGGCCCGGCGATTGACTGCGCGCGGCGGCGGGCGGCCGATGGGAGTGATGAACCAAGGGCTCGGCGGCAACCGCATCCTGCACGACATGCGCGGGGAAAGCGGGCTGCGCCGCTTTGACCGCGATGTGCTGGCGCAGCCCGGGGTGACGCATGTCATCGTCATGCTCGGCACCAACGATCTGCGCAACCGCTGGGCCAAGCCCGAAGAGGAGGCCGGCGCCGACGCGATGATCGCCGGGCTGAAGCAGTTGGCGGTGCGCGCCCATAGCGGCGGCATCAAGATTTTCGGCGCGACGCTGACCCCGTTCGAGAACGAGACCTTCCTGGTCGGCGCCTGGAACCCCGAGCGCGAGGCGCGGCGGCAGGCGGTCAATTCCTGGATCCGCGACGGCGGCGCTTTCGACGCGGTGGTCGATTTCGACTGGGCCTTGCGCGACCCAGACCATCCGGCGCGCATGTTGCCGGTCTACGATTGCGGCGACCACCTGCACCCGAGCGATGCCGGATATTGCCGCATGGGCGACGTGATCGATCTGTCGCTGTTCGACTGAGCGCGCATCGGGAACGGCGGTATCGTTTGCGTTCCGGTCATGAAACCGGCGGTATGCGACGTTGCAGCCGCCTTGCTCCGCCCTTTTGGCGTCATAAAATCTGCGTACCGGATTCCGCCTTCGAGTGGATGGAGATGGCCATGCAATCGATCCGCACGACGCTGCTCGCCGGGGTTGCGGCGCTCGCCGCCGCCGGATTCTCCGGACTTGCCGCGGCACAGACGTCGAATATCCATACGATGACGGTGCGGCTGCCCGACGGCGGTACCGCGCAGATCCGGTATATCGGCGACGTGGCGCCGCAAATCGTGGTCGATCGCGCGCCGTTGCCGGTCGCCGCATTCCGGACGATGCCGTCGCTGTTCGGCGCCGATTCGCCGTTCGCCGAACTGGAGCGCATCTCGGCTGAGATGGACCGACGTGCGGCGCTGATGATGCGGCAGGCGGAGCTGCTCTCGGCGCAGCCGAACGGGGCGGTCGAGGTCGCGTCGCGCAACCTGCCGGCCGGAGCGCAGAGCTATACCTTTGTTTCGACGATGTCGGGCAACGGCGTCTGCACCCAGAGCGTGCAGATCACCTCGAGGGGCAACGGCGCGCCCAAGGTCGTGCGCAACAGTTCGGGCAATTGCGGCAACGCTGGCGGCAACAGCGCCCCAGCCGACGTCCGAATCCCGACGACGCCCGCGCCGGCCAAGCGGCCCGACGCTCTGTGGACCAAAAACGACGGCAGCCAACCCTACGCCGGCATGGTGCAGCAAGCCGCCGCCCGCCCTCGCTGAGCCAACGGCAAGCTGCCAGGCGTGGATGCCCGGAACAGTCCGGGCGTGACGAAGTGGGTGGGACTTTGGGCGTTGCTTATGCTGCCCTGAGGCGGCGGTCGGCTTCGGGGAGGAGGCGGGCGAGGCGGCGGGCCCAGTTTTGTTGGCCGGCGGGCTCGGCGATCAGGTCCTGGCGGATTTCGATCTCGACATGCGGCATCCCCTGCGCCTCGGCGTGGACCGGGGCGGTGTAGTCGCTGGTGTCGGTGATCGCGTAGGGGGCGTTGTCGCCAACCACAAGATCCCCCTCGGCCCGCAGCAGTTCGAGCATCATATGCGCCATCCGCGCGTCGCGGTTATAGAGAATGCCGATCTCGACGGCGCGCGCCTCGCCCTTGAACACCGGGGTGAAGCTGTGCATCGCCACCAGCACGGTGCGCCGCCCGGCCGTCTTCCGCCGCGCAAGCAGACCGGCGATGCGATCGTGGTATGGCGCGAAGATCTCGCGCCGCCGCGCCTCTCGTTCATCGGCGCCGAGGTTTTCGTTGCCCGGCACCACGGTGTGCTCGCTGATCACCGGGATCGAGGTCTCCATCCCCGGCTGCCGGTTGCAGTCGATCACCAGGCGCGAATAGGCCTGCAACACCGCCGGCGCGTCGAGCAGCTCCGACAGCGCCTCGGTGACGCCGGCGATGCCGATATCCCAGGCGATGTGGCGGGCGCGTTCGCTCTCGGACACGCCGAGCGTGCCGAGGCGCCGCGGAATCAGCCTTCCGGCATGGTCGGCGGTCAGAAAGAAATCGGAGGTGCCGCCGCCTTCACCGCTGGTGCGGAATTCGCGGATCGGCGAGGGCTCGTCGGCGGCGAGCAGCCGATAAGTTTCGTTCATCAGTAGACCTCGGCATAGCGGGCGCAGACGCCGACCGGGTCGAGTTCGGCGACGGCGCGCATCTCGGCCTGCTTGAAGCTGAGATAAACGGCGCGGAACCGTTCGCCGAACCACTCACGCGCTGCTTCGCTGGCGGCGAGATTCACGAGCGCCTCGGCCAGCGAGCGCGGCAATTCGACGACCCCCGCGGCCTGACGTTCTTCAGGCGACATTTCCCAGAAATCGCGCTCCGGCGGTGGTGGCGCCGGCAGCTTGCGGCGGATGCCGTCGAGACCCGCCCAGACCACCGCACCGAGCGTCAGATAGGGGTTCGCGGTGGCGTCGGCGACCCGGTACTCGGCGTTGAAATGTGCTGCCGCCGGTTCGCCGAAGATCGGGCAGATGCGCAGGCTGGCGCCGCGGTCCTGGACCGCGAGGTTGGCCCAGGTCGGCGCCCAGCGGTTCGGCTGCAGTCGGTAATACGAGGCGACCGACGGCGCGGTGATCGCGGCGAGCGCCGGCATGTGGTGCACAATGCCGGCGACGAAATGCTCGCCGATCTGCGACAGCCGATAGGGCCGCGCCGGGTCGTACATGACCGGCTGGCCGGCGGCGTCGAGCAGGCTGAAATGGATATGCGTGCCGCTGCCGACCCCGGCGGGGTCGAGGATCGGGGCAAAGATCGCGCGATGGCCGAGCCTCTGCGCGACGCCGCGCGCCATCTCGCGCTGGATCACCGCCGCGTCGGCGGCGCGCAGACCCTTTTCCGGCGCGACCGTCACCTCGTATTGCCGGGTGCCGTACTCGGGCAGAAAGCTGTCGGGGGTGAGCCCGGCGGCCCGCAGTGCGGCCATGTAGGCTTCGCCGAAAATCCCCTGCCGCCGCCACGCGTCGAGAGCGTAGGTTGCGCCGGGCCGGTCCTCGACGCCGGTATAGACGAATTCCTGCTCGAAAGCGGAAAGCAGGGTCAGCCCTGCCTCCTGCTCGAGCGCCGCGAGGGCGCGGCGCAGGAAATGCCGCGGGCAGCATTCCCACTTCTCGCCGTCCATCGTCAGGATGTCGGCGAGGTAGAAGCGCTCGGCGGCGCTGCCGTCGCCGAACTCGACCTCGACCCGGGTCGACGGGTCCGGCATCAGCACCAGATCGCCCTGCGTCCCGAACGGCGTTTCGTAGATCGGGCCGAACGCCGACATCATGATGTTGCTGTGCGTCAGCCCGACGCCGCGCTGCATCCGGCCGTCCAATTCCGCCGCCGGAAAGCCCTTGCCGCGCACCAGCCCGGCGAGGTCGGAGGCACCGACAAAGATCAGCTTTTCGCTGTGCACGTTCGCACCCCGGTGGTTTGATCCTGCGCGCCGCACAGGACATAGCGTCGCCGCGGTCTCCGCCGCAACGATGCGCGTTCAAAGCAGATGCGCGATCGCGTCGTAAGCGGCGCGCGCCGCTTTCGGATAGACGCTCGGCCGCAGGTGCAGCATGTCGAAGAAATCGCGGCGGAAATCGTCGATGCCGGCGGTCTCGAACACGGCCCACAGATCGAGCAACGGTGTTCCGGTCGCCCGCGCGACGTCGCGCACGATCGCGTTGCGCTCGCTGACATGGTCGAACAGGTGCTGCTGCATCGCCAGCGAATAGGGCACGTCGCCGGCGAAGTTAAATACCGTTTCGCGGTCGCCGGCCTGGAAACAGGCGGACAGATCACGCTCGACGAGCCGGGCGTTGATCGCGGTCGGCATCGTCAGCAATACGGTGTTCGGCGTTGTTCCGACAAAGGCGGTCAGTGCCGCGGCGAGATCGCGGTTGGTCGATTCGAGCCGCAGTTTTGCCGGCGGCATAATCCGCCGCAGCCCGCGCCAGCGGTCGCGCAGGCGGTTGCCGGTCTTGCCGAGATGAGCCGGGACGCCGGCCGGATGCCAGCCCGGCATGACAAGGTTCAGCGCGACGTCATGGGCGCGGTTGAACGCCGCCGCCCGCCGCAGCACGTTGTCGTAGAGGTCGCCCTCGATCCCGCCGTTGAGGAACTGGTAGCCCGCCGCCCATTCGTCGATCAGGCAGGGCCAGCTCCAGCCGTTGCCGAAAACGACCGAATCGCCCCACACCACCGCGAGCTTGCGGGACGGGTCGCGCGCCGCGCCCTTGAGGCCAAGCTCGTTGATCTCGAACACGACGGCGCCGCGCTCGTCGACCAGCGCGAGGTTCGGCCGCAGCGCCTGCGTCGCCTCGTCGAAGCACAGCCGCTTGATCGCCGCGTCCTTCGGGATCAGGTGCACCGTCTTGACCGCGGCACTCCCGACCCCCGTCGCGGCCGGCGCGCCGTTCAGACGACGGTCTCCGGAAAGCGGCTCGGCCGGTCGATGCGGAACCCGCCCGACTGCCGCCGCCACAGCGCCGCGTACGCGCCGCCCGCCGCGAGCAGCGCCTCGTGCGTGCCCTCTTCGACGATGCGGCCGTGTTCGAGGACGACGAGCCGATCCATCTGGCAGATCGTCGACAGCCGGTGCGCGATCGCGATCACCGTGCGTCCTTCCATCAGCGAGGTCAGCTGTTCCTGGATCGCCGCCTCGATCTCGGAATCGAGCGCCGACGTCGCCTCGTCGAGCACCAGGATCGGCGCGTCCTTGAGGATCACGCGGGCGAGCGCGATGCGCTGGCGCTGGCCGCCGGACAGCTTGACGCCGCGCTCGCCGACATGCGCGTCGAGCCCGGTGCGGTTGTGCCAATCCTCCAGCCCCTCGATGAATTCGAGCGCGTGCGAGCGCCGCGCCGCGTCGACGATCTCGTCCTCGGCTGCGTCGAGACGGCCGTAGCGGATGTTGTCCCGGATCGAGCGATGCAACAGCGAGGTATCCTGCGTCACCATCCCGATCTGCGCCCGCAGGCTCTCTTGCGTCAGCCCGGAAATGTCCTGGCCGTCGATCAGGATGCGGCCGCCTTCCGGACGGTAGAAGCCGAGCAGCAAATGCACCAGGGTCGACTTGCCGGCGCCGGAGCGGCCGACCAGCCCGACCCGCTCGCCCGGCGCGACCGACAGCTCGAGCCCGCGCAAGACGCCGCCGCGGCGCGCGGTGCGGCCGTAATCGAAATGCACGTCTTCGAAACGGATCGCCCCGATCGGCCGGCGCAATGGCTTGGCCTCGGGCAGGTCGGGCATCTCCCGCGCCACCGCGATCGAGCGCATGCCGTCCTGCACCTGCCCGATATCGTCGAACAGATTGGCGATCTGCGTCGCGACCCAACCCGACATGTTGCTGATCTGCCAGGCCATCGGGATCGCCGTCGCGACCGCTCCGACCGCGATATAGCCATTGCGCCACAGCAGGACCGCGAGGGTGCCGGTGCCGACCATCAGCAGCGCGTTCATCGTCGCCAGGCACATCGACCACAGCGTCGTCATCCGCTGCTGCGCCCGGTACGCCTCGGTATGCTCGTCGACGCATTCGCGGACGAACTCGTCCTCGTCGCGCGCCCGGGCGAACAGTTTGACGGTCAGGATATTGGTGTAGCTGTCGACGACCCGGCCGGTCAGATTCGAGCGCATCTCCGACATGCGGCGCGACCGCTCGCGCATGCGCGGCAGAAACCGCGCCAGCACCCCGCCATACAGCGCAAACCAGGCCAGGACCGGCCCGGACAGCCGCCAGTCCGCCGCGCTCAGCAGCACGATCGCGGTGACGCCATAGACCGCGAGGTACCACACGCCGATGATCGCGCAGACGACGCTCTCGCGCAGCGCCGGCCCGGTCTGCATGACCCGCGCCGCGATGCGCCCGGCAAAGTCGTTCTGAAAAAACGTCCAGCCCTGCCGCACGACATGCCAGTGGCTCTGCCACCGCACCAAATTGGTCAGGCCGGGGATCAGCATCTGGTTGACGACGATCGCCTGCGCGAAATGCGACAGCGGCCGCACGATCAGCAGCAGGCCCGCCATCAGCAGCAATTGCGTGCCGGCTTCCTGCCACAGCGTTTCCGGCTGCTGCGCCGAGACCAGCGAGACGATGCGGCCGATGCAGACCGGGATGGCCGCGTCGGTAACCGCGACGACAAAGCCGGTGACGAACAGCGCCAGGACCGGCCCGGGTATCTGGGTGATGAAATGCCGATAGAAGCGCCAGACCGCGTTCGGGCTGTCGAGCGTCGGCGGCGGCGCATCCGGCCGCGGCCCGGTCGGTTCGAGAAAGCTTTCGAAGAAACGGAGCATCGGCGCTAGATGCGCCCCGCGCCGCGCCGGGTCAACGCTCGTGCGCCGTTTGCTGCCATCCGCTGCCGCGAAACCCCGTCAGCTCCGCAGTTCGGGGAAATCCTCTTCCCAGAATTCGGCCGGGCTACGGTGGTTGGCGGCGCGGTTGGTCGCTTCGCCCTGGCGCAGTTCGACGCGGCGGATCTTGCCCGAGATTGTTTTCGGCAGGTCGGCGAACTCGATGCGGCGCACCCGCTTGAACGGCGACAAGTGGCTGCGCAGGTGGCGGAAGATCGACAATGCCGTATCGCGGTCGGGCGCGTGGCCGCCGGCGAGCGCGATAAAGGCTTTCGGGACGGCGAGGCGCATCGGGTCGGGCGACGGCACGACGGCGGCCTCGGCCACCGCCTCGTGCTCGATCAGCGCGCTTTCGAGCTCGAACGGGCTGATGCGGTAATCCGAAGCTTTGAACACGTCGTCGGCGCGGCCGACATAGGTGAAGTAGCCGTCGGCATCGCGAAACGCGACATCGCCGGTGCGGTAGACGCCGCCGCCCATCGGAATGATGCCGCCATCGTCGCCCTGATAGCCCTGCATCAGCCCGAGCGGCGCCGGGTTGAGCCGCAGGCACACTTCGGCTTCTTCCTGCTCCGCTCCCTCGATGTCGAGCAGGGCCACCCGGTAGCCGGGCGCCGGCTGCCCCATCGCGCCCGGCTTGACGGTCTGGCCCGGGAAATTGCCGATCTGCAAGGTCGTCTCGGTCTGGCCGTAGCCGTCGCGGATCGTCAGCCCCCAGGCCGCCTTGACCTGCTCGATGACCTCCGGGTTGAGCGGTTCGCCGGCGCCGAGCAACTCGCGGAACGACATCTTCCAGGCCGTCAAATCTTCCTGGATCAGCATGCGCCAGACGGTCGGCGGCGCGCAGAATGTCGTCACCGCGTTGCGCGACATGATTTCGAGCAAGGAGCGGGCGTTGAACCGCGGCTGGTTGACGATGAACACGGTCGCACCGGCATTCCACGGCGCGAAGAAGCAGCTATAGGCGTGCTTGGCCCAGCCCGGCGACGAGATGTTGAGGTGGATGTCGCCCGGCTTGAGGCCGATCCAGTACATCGTCGCGAGGTGGCCGACCGGATAGCTCTGGTGGCTGTGCAGGACCAGCTTCGGCTTCGCGGTGGTCCCGGAGGTGAAATACAGCAGCAGCGGGTCGGTCGCCCTGGTCTCGCCGTCCGGGGCGAAGGCGGCCGGCGCTGCGTCGGCGGCGGCGTAGTCGTGCCAGCCGGGCGCGGCGCCGACCGCGATGCGGGTGTAATCGCCGGGGATATCGTCGAACTTGCCGGTGTTGTCGGTGCTGGCGATCACGTGCCTGACCCGGCCGCGGGCAAAGCGGTCGAGCAGGTCGTCGCGGGTCAGCAGGGTAGTCGCCGGGATGATGACGGCGCCGAGCTTCATCGCCGCCAGCATGCACTCCCACAGCGGCACGACATTGCCCAGCATCAAGAGAATGCGGTCGCCGCGGCGCATCCCGAGCCCGCGGAAATAGTTGGCGACCCGGTTCGAGCGCTCGGCGAGTTCGGCGAAGCTGAGCCTGACCTCGCCGCCGCCTTCGTTGACGATCCACAGCGCCGGGGTGTCGTTGCCCGCCGCCATCGCGTCGAAATGATCCAGCGCCCAATTGAAATTATCGAGCGCCGGCCAGCGGAAATCGCGATAGGCGGTGAGGTAGTCGTCGCGGTAGGCGAACAGGAAATCGCGCGCTTCGGCAAAGTTCGGTGCGGTCATGGCGGCTCTCCCCCCGAGGTGCTGCCAAAGGATGCTGCCGGGGTGGCGCGAGGGTAGGGCGCATGCCGCCAAACGGCAAACCGTTTGGCTCCGTCGCCGCGGCTTTCTACAGTCGCGCGACAGGCCCGCTTTCCGGGCCGGGCTTCCTGCAGTTGGCAGCGAAACGGCGAGGTTTGTGATGGCGATGCATCGGGTTCTGATCACCGGCGCGGGCGGCGGCATCGGGCGCTCGCTGCGCGAGACGTTACGAGGCGTCTATCCGGTATTGCGGGTGTCCGACCGGACGGCGATCGCGCCGGCGCGCGACGGCGAGGAGGTCGACCAGACCGACATTGCCGAAATGGCGGCGGTGCGCCGTATGGTCGAAGGGGTCGACGGGATCATCCATCTCGGCGGCATCTCGGGCGAGAACACCTGGGAGAAGATCCTCGAAGGCAACATCGTCGGCCTTTACAACGTCTTCGAGGCGGCGCGGCAGGCCGGGGTCAAGCGCATCGTCATGGCAACCTCGAACCACGCGGTCGGGTTCTACCCGCGCGCCCAGACGATCGACCACACCGTGGTGCCGCGCCCCGACAGCCGCTACGGCGTCTCCAAGGCGTTCAGCGAAGCGCTCGCCAGCCTTTATGCCGACAAGCACGGCATGGGCTTCCTGTGCACGCGGATCGGCAATTTCGGCACCAAGCCGATCGACAGCCGCCGGCTGTCGATCTGGATCACGCCGCGCGACTACACGCAGCTGGTGCGGATCGGGCTGGAACACCCGGACATCCGCTTCGAGATCGTCTATGGCGTCTCGAACAACCAGCGCTCGTGGTACGACAACTCCAACGCCTATCGGCTCGGCTACCGCCCGCAGGACGATTCCGAACCGCAGGCCGGCGACGTGCTGGCAGCCGAGGCCGGCCAAGAAAAGAGCCCGATCGCCGAGCGCTATCAGGGCGGCACGTTCTGCGCCGCAGAATACGACGCGCCGATACCGTCGGTGTAGCCGGCGGCCGGCGAGGGCTCGGCGCGCCCTACAGCACCGACAGCACGTTCTCCGGCGGCCGGCCGAGCGCGGCCTTGTCGCCGGAGACGACGATCGGCCGCTCGACCAGGATCGGGCTCTTGACCATCGCAGCGATGAGTTCGTCTTCCGACAGTTTCGCCGGATCGACGCCTTCCTCGGTAGCCTCCTTTTTGCGCAATAGCGCCTTCGCCGGCATCTTCAACTGCGCCAGCAGCGTCTTTAGCTGCGCCGCGGTGTACGGCGTCTTCAAATACTCGACGATCTCCGGCTCGACGCCCTTTTCGCGCAGCAACGCCAGCGTCTTGCGCGACGAGTTGCAGCGCGGGTTGTGATAGATGCGGACGGGCATTGCTTGTTCTCCTCACGCGCAATGGGGTGCTCTCGATCAACTCTGCCGGTGATTTGCGGCACTGCTGATCACGAAGGTCGAACGTAAAGAGGGCGCTTCTCGAATTCGATCTGTCGCCGCAGATACGGGGCACGGAGGCTGTCGTCGGTCAAGAGGTCGATCGGGCGCCCGAACAGCGCTTCAAGCCCGCTGCGCAACCCCCCGAGCGCTTCGACGTACGGGCGCAGCGGCATGTCGTCGAACGACACGACGAAATCGAGGTCGCTGCGGGCAGCGTCGAAGCGGCCGGTCGCCGCCGAGCCGAACAGGTCGAGCCGGCGCACGCGGCAACGCCGACACAGCGCCGCGATGTGCGGCAGGTTGCCGGCGACAATGTCGGCGATGGCGGGCGCGGCGGTCATGGGCAGATTTTATCACGGCTGATATCGTGCCGCACTCGCGGTTGGAGCGGCGATGCGGCTGAACGACGAAGAACAGGCGATGCGGGCCGGCGAGATGGGCGAGCCGCGGCGCTGGGCGGTCGAGCACCAGATCGCGGTCGGCGCGTTCTTCGATGCCGCCGATCTCGTACCGGTGTCGCAGGCGCATATCATGGCCGACACCGAGTCGCTCGGCGAGGCCGGCGTCGCCTTTCTCGAACGCCTTGCCGGCGTGCCGGCCGCCGAGCGCCGTGTCCGGGTGCCGACCCTGACTGACCCACGCGGCCTCGATTTCAGCGTCTACAAGCGGCTCGGTCAGACCGATGCGATGGCGGCGCTGGAGGCGCGGGCAATCGAGGCGCTGCGCGGCTTCGGTGTGCTGATGACCGACACCTGCATCAATTATCAGACGATCATGGCGCCGGTGCGCGGCGACCATCTCGCCTATGGCGACACCGGCGTCGTGATCTACTCGAACGGCGTGCTCGGCGCCCGCAGCAACTTTGAGGGCGGTCCGTCGGCATTGGCGGCGGCCTTGACCGGGCGAACGCCGCGCTACGGCTATCACCTGGATGAGCACCGGCGACCGAGCCGACACTTCCGGCTCGACACCGCGCCGCGCGACCTCAGCGAGTGGGGCGCGGTCGGTGGGGTCATCGGTCGCGCCTGCGGCTCCTATTGGGAGGTGCCGTTGATCGACGGCGTCGAAAAACCGCCGGGTTCCGACGCGCTGAAGCATTTCGGCGCGGCGATGGCGAGCTACGGGTCGACGGCGCTGTTCCACATTTCCGGCGTGACCCCGGAAGCGGCGGAATTTCCCGCGCCCGCTGAGACGACCCGGATCGGCCGCGCCGAAGTCGACGCGTTCCTCGCCGAATACGCCGCGCCCGGCGACAAGGTCGACGTCGTCGTGTTCGCTGCGCCGCATCTGTCGCTGGTCGAGATGCAGGCGGTGGCCGACGCGCTCGACGACCGCGCGGTGCACCCGCGGACGACGCTGCTGGTCGCTACCTCGCCGGAGATCAAGTTCGCTGCCGATCGGATGGGGCTGACCGGGCGCATGGAGGCGGCCGGCGCGGTGGTCGCCGCCGGCATCTGCTTTTACCAGAGCTATGCCGGCGAGATGGCCGCGGCAAATGGCTGGACCCGGCTGCTGACCAACTCGGCAAAGCTGGTCAATATCATCGGCGGCTACGGCTACCGTCCGACCCTGGCGAGCCTGGAGCGCTGCGTCGATTCGGCGGTCGCCGGGCGGATCGTCTGATGCCGGTCGTGCTCAAATGCCATCGCGGCATCGGCCCGGCGGTGACCGGGACGGCGCTCGTCGCCAAGGACAATTTCAGCGCCCGCTACGATCTCGACCGCAAGCGCGGGGTGTTCTCGCGTCCGAGCCACGCGCTCGCCGGCCAGAGCTATGCCGGCCGGATACTGGTGCTCGACACGGCGAAAGGCGGCGTCGCAACCGCCTGGATGCTGCACGAGATGGCGGCGCGGGGCATCGTGCCGCTGGCGCTGGTAATGAACCGGGTCAACCCGATCCTGGCGCAGGGCGCCGCTTTCGGGAACGTGACGATGGTCGACCGCTTCGAGGCGGATGTGACCGACCTGATCCGCACCGGCGACGAATTGCGGGTCGATCCGGCAGCCGGGCTGGTGGAGGTGCTGAACCGATGAGCGACGTGCGGATCACCGCCGGCCCCTACACCTTCCTCGCTCGGTTCGAGCGGGGGCTCGCGCCGCTGAGCTGCGCCCGGTTCGAGACTCTGTTGCCGTATCGCGAGCGGATCATCCATGTGCGGTGGAGCGGCGAGGCGTGCTGGATCCCGCTTGGCGATTTCGACTTCGGCGTTGGCTACGAGAACGCCACCAGCTATCCGGCGCCCGGCCAGATATTGCTGCACCCCGGCGCGGTCAGCGAGACCGAGATCCTGCTCGGCTACGGCGCCTGCCGTTTCGCCAGCAAGGCCGGCCAGCTCGCCGGCAATCCGTTCCTGACGATCACAGAAGGCCTCGACCACCTCCGCCCGCTCGGCGAAATGACCCTTTGGCAGGGTGCACAGCCGATCGCCTTCGAACGGGCGTGAACGTTCCGTCCACTGTACGGAGCACAACGTTGGCGCCGGCATAGCCCCGGTTCCCTAATCCGAAAACCTCGTCTACGCTCCGCGGATTGCGCAGCGCAGTCGGCGGAGGCGTTTGATGCCCGGTTTTACCACCCGGCCCGAGATCAGGGGCACGTTCGGGGTCGTCACGTCGACGCATTGGCTGGCCTCGTCGGTGGGGATGAGCGTGCTCGAGCGCGGCGGCAATGCGTTCGACGCGGCGGTCGCGACCGGGCTGACGCTGCAAGTGGTCGAGCCGCATCTCAACGGCCCGCTGGGCGAAGCGCCCATCCTGGTGTGGGACCACAAGAAGCGCGATTGCCGCATGATCTGCGGCCAGGGCGTCGCGCCGCAGGCGGCGACGATCGCCCGCTTTCAGGAATTGGGGCTCGAACTGATCCCCGGCACCGGGCTGCTCGCCGCTGCGGTCCCGGGCGCCTTCGACGGCTGGATGCGGCTCTTGCGCGACTATGGGACGATGTCGCTCGGCGAATTGATCGCACCGGCGCTCGGCTATGCCGAAAATGGCTACCCGCTGGTGCCGCGGATCCGCGAGACGATCGCCATCGTCGCCGAGTTGTTCCGCCGCGAATGGCCGACCTCCGCTTCGGTCTATATGCCGAACGGCGATCTCCCGGCCGCCGGCAAATTGTTCCGCAACAAGGCGCTGGCGGCGACCTATCGCCGGGTCCTGGCCGAGGCGGAGGCCGGCGGCGGCAGCCGCGAGGCGCAGATCGACCGGGCGCGCGGCGCTTGGTACCGCGGCTTTGTCGCCGAGGCGATCGAGCGGTTCTGCCGCACCCAGAAGGCGCTCGACGCGTCGGGGCGGCGACACGGCGGGCTGCTGACCGCCGACGACATGGCGCGCTGGCAGGCGCCGGTCGAGGCACCGCTGACCTACGACTACCGCGGCTATACCGTCGTCAAGGGCGGGCCGTGGGGGCAGGGGCCGGTGCTGTTGCAGCAGCTTGCGCTGCTCGAAGGCTTCGACCTCGACGACACCGATCCGACCGGGCCCGATTTCGTCCACACCGTGACGGAGTGCGCCAAGCTCGCCTACGCCGATCGCGAGGCATGGTACGGCGACCCGGACTTTGTCGACGTGCCGATGGCGACGCTGCTGAGCCCCGAATACAACGACGCGCGCCGTAGATTGGTCGAGTCGCGCGCTTCGTACGAATTGCGCCCCGGCAGCCCGAACGGGCGGCAGCCGCATGTCTTGATCGGCGGCCTCGAAGTCGTTGCGGCCGCCGGCATCGGCGAACCGACGGTCGGCGGCGGCATCGGCGAGCCGACCACCAGCCCGCTCGGTGCGGTGGCGGGCGACACTTGCCACCTCGACATCATCGATCAGTGGGGCAACATGGTCTCGGCGACGCCGAGCGGCGGCTGGCTGCAGAGTTCGCCGGTGATCCCCGAACTCGGCTTCTGCCTCGGCACCCGCATGCAGATCGCCTGGCTCGATGAGAATTCGCCGTCGAGCCTCGCGCCGGGCAAGCGGCCGCGCAGCACCCTCTCGCCGACCATGGCGCTGAAGGACGGCGAGCCGTACATGGCGTTCGGCACGCCGGGCGGCGACGGCCAGGACCAGTGGTCGCTGCAGCTCTTCCTGCACCATGTGCATCACGGCATGAACCTGCAGGAAGCGATCGATTGTCCCGAGTTCAACACCGGGCACGCGCCGAGCTCGTTCTATCCGCGGGCCGCAGACCCCGGTTCGCTGGCACTCGAGGGCCGCATGCCCGAGGCGACGCGGCGGAAACTCGTCGAGCGCGGTCACAAGGTGCGGGTCGGCGAGGCCTGGTCTGGCGGCCGCCTGACCGCGGCGGCGCGCGACGTCACGCCGGACGGGGTGATCCTCAAGGCGGGCGCGAACCCGCGCGGCATGCAGACCTACGCCGTCGGACGCTGACGCTTCCGGATCGGATAGCGCCGGGATTCAGGCCCATGCCGGCGCTTCCGTGACCGCGCCGCTTCTATCCGTCGAGAACCTCGCCGTCGAGTTCACCACCGACGGTGGCGTGTTGCGCGCCGTCGACGGCATCGACCTCAGCATCGAGCGCGGGCGTACCCTGGCCCTCGTCGGCGAGTCCGGCTGCGGCAAGAGCATGACCGCGCTCGCCATCATGGGGCTGGTTCCCGAGCCCGCCGGCCGCATCGCGCAAGGCCAGATCCGTTTCGACGGGGTCGACCTGACCGCGCTGCCGCCCGCCGAGCGGCGTGCTTATCGCGGCGCCAAGATCGCGATGATCTTTCAGGAGCCGATGACCTCGCTGAACCCGGCCTTTACGATCGGCGACCAGATCGGTGAGGGGCTGATGCGGCATCGCGGCCTCGGCCGGCGCCAGGCGCGCGATGCGGCGGTCGCGATGCTGCGCCAGGTGCGCGTGCCGGCGCCGGAAAAGCGCGCCGACGATTATCCGCACCGGCTGTCGGGCGGCATGCGGCAGCGGGCGATGATCGCGATGGCTCTCGCCTGCGCCCCGACCCTATTGATCGCGGACGAGCCGACCACCGCACTCGACGTGACGATCCAGGCGCAAATCCTCGACCTCTTGCGCGAGTTGCGCGAAGCGACCGGCACGGCGATCCTGCTGATCACGCACGATCTCGGCATCGTCGCCGAAGTGGCCGACGAGGTCGCGGTCATGTATGCCGGCAGGGTCGTCGAGCGCGCTCCGGTCGCGCGCCTGTTCGCGGCGCCGCAGCACCCCTACACGATCGGCCTGCTCGGCGCGGTCCCGAAACTCGCCGGCGGCCGCGCCCGCCTCGCGACGATCGACGGCAACGTGCCCGATCCGCTGTATATGCCGGCCGGGTGCCGCTTCGCGCCGCGCTGTCCGTTTGCGGTCGCCGACTGCGTCGCGACAGACCCCCGGCTGGTCGAAAACGAGCGCGGCCATCGCGCCGCCTGCATCCGTGCGCCGCTCGATGAAAGCGTGCTCGGCAATCGCGCCGCGTAATGGCGGAACTGCTGGTCGCGCGCCGCGTCGTCAAGCACTTCCCGGTGCGCGACTGGCTCGGCCGCTCGCGGGCCGCGGTGCGAGCGGTGGACGATGTCAGCCTGACCGTCGAGCGCGGCGAGACCCTGGGCCTCGTCGGCGAATCGGGCTGCGGCAAGTCGACCCTCGGCCGCGTCCTGCTGCGACTGATCGAGGCGGATAGCGGCGAAGTCCGCTTCGATGGGCATGACATCGCGGCGCTTGACGGCAGGGGCCTGCGCCGGCTGCGCGCGGAGATGCAGATGGTGTTCCAGGACCCTTACGCGTCGCTGAACCCGCGGATGACGATCGGCGATGCGATCGACGAGCCGCTCGGGCTGCACGGCCACGGCGATGCCGCGGCGCGGCGCGATCGGGTCGCCGAGTTGCTCGGGCTCGTAGGATTGCGGCCGCAGCACGCGCGGCGCTACCCGCACGAATTCTCCGGCGGCCAGCGCCAGCGCATCGGCATCGCCCGGGCGCTTGCCGCCAGCCCCAAGCTCTTGGTTTGCGACGAGCCGGTCTCGGCGCTGGACGTGTCGATCCAGGCGCAGATCATCAACCTATTGCAGGCATTGAAGGCGCGGCTGGCGCTCAGCCTCGTGTTTATCGCGCACGACCTTGCGGTGGTGCGGCACGTCGCCGACCGCATTGCCGTCATGTACCTCGGCAAGATCGTCGAGACCGCGCCCGGCGCCGAATTGTTCGCGGCGCCGCGGCACCCCTATACGCGGGCGCTGCTGGCGGCGGTGCCGGTCCCCGACCCGGCGATGCGACGCGAACGCGCACTGCTGTCGGGCGAGGTGCCGAGCCCGCTGGCGCCGCCGCCTGGCTGCCGCTTCCACACCCGCTGCCCGTTTGCGCAGGAGCGCTGCCGCAGCGACGAACCGGCCTTGCTCGATGAAGCCGGCCACGCGGCCGCGTGCCATTTCTGGCATGAGTTGCCGCCGCCCGCGACGGTGCCGCAAGCCGGCGCCGCCAATGCCCGGCTGGCGCGCTTGCAGGCCTTCTTCGACAAGCCTGAACCGGCGACAAGCGATAACGCCATCGTTGCTTGAATTCGCCGCCCCGAGCCGCGTTCAATAGCGCCGAAGTATTGGTGCCAGAATACGGGTTGCGGGGAGGCCGGGATGAAGCTGCGCATAGGGCTGGCGCTTGCCGGCGTGTTCCTGTTTTGCCTCGCGGCGATTCAGCCGGCGGCGGCGCAGACCTTGCGCATCGGCCTCGCCGAGGACCCAGACCTGCTCGACCCGACCCTGGCGCGCACCTATGTCGGGCGGATCGTCTTCTCGTCGCTGTGCGACAAGCTCGTCGATATCAGTCCCGAGCTTGGGATCGTGCCGCAGCTTGCGACCGAATGGCAGTGGACCGACGGCAACAAGGCGCTGGTCATGAAACTGCGCCAGGGGGTCAAGTTCCATGACGGCGAAAAGCTGGACGCGGCCGCGGTCAAGTTCAGCATCGAGCGTCACTTGAACCTGCCGGGCTCCAACCGCAAGGCTGAGATCAACGCGATCAAGGCGGTCGAGATCGTCGACGACCACACCGTCAAACTCGTGCTGTCCGCGCCGTTTGCGCCGCTCCTGGCGCAGCTCAGCGACCGCGCCGGCATGATCGTGTCGCCCAAGGCGGCGCAATCCGGCGGCGAGTTCAGCGCCCACCCGGTCTGCGCCGGCCCGTTCAAATTCGTCGAGCGGGTCGCGCAGGACCGCATCGTGCTCGAGCGCTTTGCCGATTACTGGAACAAGGACGCGATCAAGTTCGACAAGGTCGTGTTCCTGCCGATCCCCGATACGACGATCCGGCTCGCCAACCTGCAATCGGGCGGCCTGGACCTGATCGAACGCGTTGCGGCGACCGATATCGACACCGTGAAAAAAGACTCGCGGCTCAAGTTTTCCGAGATCACCGGGCTCGGCTATCAGGGTATCACGCTCAACCTCAACAATGGGCCGCGCGCCCAGAACCCGCTGGGGCAGGACGAGAGGGTGCGGCGGGCGTTCGATCTGTCGATCGACCGCGCCGCTTTGAACCAGGTCGTGTTCAACGGGCTGTTCACCGCCGGCAATCAGTGGGTGCCGCCGGGCAACCCGTATTACGTCAAGGCTTATCCGGTGCCGCAGCGCGATCTCGCCAAGGCCAAGCAATTGCTCGCCGAGGCCAAGCAGCCGAAACCGAGTTTTACGATGATGGTGCCGACCAATCCCGAGACCCTGCAGGCGGCGCAGGTGGTCCAGGCGATGGCCGGGGAAGCCGGGTTCGACGTCAAGATCCAGGCAACCGAATTCGCCTCGGCGCTCGATATCGCGGTCAAGGGGGACTACGAAGCCTTCCTCGTCGGTTGGAGCGGCCGCACCGACCCCGACGGCAACATCTACAATTTCATCGCCTGCAAGGCGCCGCCTGCGCTCAACACGACGCATTACTGCAACCCGGATGTCGACCGCGAACTCGAAGCGGCGCGCACCGCCAGCGACCCGGCCGAACGGCTGGAGCATTACACCAAGGTCGCCGAGCCGGTGATCGCCGACCGCCCGATCATCTATTTGTGGCACCCGAAATGGCTCTACGCGATGAGCACCAAACTCTCGGGCTTCACCGCCTACCCCGACGGCCTGATCCGCCCGCAGGGGCTCAAGATGCAATGAGCGGCTATGGCCGCTAGCAAACCAGCACACCGATGTGACCATCCGCGGCATAGCGCGTCAGCCGGCTGTCCCGCGTGACCACGGTCCAGCCGAAGGCGCGTGCCGTAGCAGCGATGATGCGGTCCGCGGGATCGCTCGGCGGCACCCCGGGCAACGCCGTAGAGGCGATGAGGATCGAGGGTGTCATCGGCGCAAGGCGCACCCCCGGCAAGTCGAGCAATGCCTCGAACCATGCTTCGGGAGACAGTTTGAGTCTGATCCGATTGCGGGAGGCTAGCGTTCCGATCTCCCATGCCGTGATCGGCGATACGAAGATGCCGGTTCCCTGCTGCTGTCCTTCGGCGACGGCGGTTCGGCTGTGCGCCGACATGGGGTCGCCGTTCATCAGCCAAATCGCGGCACACGTATCGAGCAGAAGGGCCGAGCTCAGCTTTCCGCCTCCCACACTTCTCCGCTCGGCTCGGTCAGATCCACCCCCGGCGCAACCTCGACGGACCCGCGCATCGCGCCCCAAAGCTCGGTGCTCGGTTGCTCGATTGGCACAATTGCTGCGACCGGCCGATTGTGTTTCACAAGAATGACCCGCCGGGTCTTGCCCCGCGCCACATCGTCGATCAGCGCCAGGCATTGGGCCTTGAAGGCGGTCACGCCGATCTTGGTTTCCTCGCTCGGATCAGCTGCCATGTGTCCACTCCATCCAGAACGGTACATATCGAATGGACCGTTTTGGCGGGCAAGTCATAATTCCGGGATCGGATGATCACCTTCCTGCTCCGCCGCCTGGCTCTGGTGTTTCCGACGCTGTTCTTTGTGTCGCTGCTGATCTTCGGGCTGCAGCAATTGCTGCCGGGCGATCCGGCGCTGGCGATGGCGGGGGAGGAGCGGGACCCGGCGGTGATCGCGTTCCTGCGCGAGAAGTACCACCTCGACGAGCCGCTGCCGGTCCGCTACGCGCTGTGGATCAAGGGCGTCATGCATGGCGACCTCGGCGAGTCGATCCGCATCAAGCGGCCGGTCGTCGAGCTCGTGAAGGAGAAACTGCCGGTCACCGGTGAACTGGCGCTGCTGGCGCTGCTGGTGGCGCTCGTGATCGGAGTGCCGATGGGCATCCTCGCGGCGGTCAAGAACAACACCGCGGTCGATTACGGTGCGACGATGGCCGCCTTGTGGGGGCTGTCGATACCCAATTTCTGGCTCGGAATCCTGCTGATCCTGCTGTTTTCGGTGGAACTCGGCATGCTGCCCGCGTCGGGCTTCGTCAGCCCGGGCGAGAGCCTGCGGCAGAACCTGCTGACCCTGATCATGCCGGCCTTTGTGCTCGGCAACGCAATCGCGGCGGTGATGATGCGGCATACCCGCAGCGCCATGCTGCAGGTGCTGAGCGCCGACTACGTCCGCACCGCCCGCGCGAAGGGGCTCGCCGAGCGCCGCGTCGTATTGCGGCACGCGCTGCGCAACGCGCTGGTGCCGGTGGTGACCCTGGGGGCGCTTGAATTCGGGCAATTGCTGTCGGGCGCGGTACTGACCGAACAGGTGTTCACGATCCCCGGCTTCGGCAAGCTGATCGTCGACGCCGTCTTCAACCGCGACTACGCGGTGGTGCAGGGCGTCGTGCTGTGCACCGCGATGGCCTACATCCTCTTAAACCTGATGGCCGACATCGCTTATGTGCTGATCAACCCGCGGCTGCGCGGATGACCGCCGAGACCCTCGATCCCCGCGCGGCTGCCGCCGAACCGGATGCCGGCGATCGGCCGTGGCGTCGAGCGTTGCGCCGCCTCGCCAAGCGCCGCGCAGCGCTGTTCGGGCTTGGAATCGTCGTGTTCTTTGTTTTGCTCGCGTTGCTGGCGCCGCTGATCTCGCCCTACGACCCGCTCGCGACGAGCTGGGCGACGGTGCGCAAGCCGCCTTCGGCGGCGCATTGGTTCGGCACCGACGAGATCGGCCGCGACGTGCTCGCCCGGATCATCTGGGGCAGCCGCGCCTCGCTGCTGGCCGGCATCGTCTCGGTGTCGCTGGCGCTCGCTGTCGGGGTGCCGCTCGGCATGCTGTCGGGCTATGTCGGCGGTGTCGTCGACGGCACGATCATGCGCTTTATCGATGCGATGCTGGCGATCCCGTTCCTGATCCTGGCAATCGCGCTGGCGGCGTTTCTCGGCCCCAACCTGACCAATGCGATGATCGCGATCGGCGTGTCGCAGATGCCGATCTTCGCCCGCCTGACCCGCGGACAGGTTCTGTCGGTCAAGCACGAGGAGTACATTGAGGCGGCGCGCGCGCTGGGCAATCCGCACCGCCGCATCGTCTGGCGGCACATCTTCCCGAACATCGTGCCGCCGATTCTGGTGCAGGCGACGCTGGCGACGGCGGCGGCGATCATCGCCGAGGCGAGCCTGTCGTTTCTCGGACTCGGGCAGCAGCCGCCCAATCCGAGCTGGGGCAGCATGTTAAACATCGCCAAGAACTTCATCTCGCAGGCGCCGTGGATGGCGTTGTGGCCGGGCGCGGCGATCTTTGCGCTGGTGTTGTCGCTCAATCTGTTCGGCGACGGGCTGCGCGACGCGCTCGACCCGCGTCGAGGTTAAGCTTGGTTAAAAGAACCCGCGGCGCTATCAGATCGCGCACCGCCGGAGCGCTTTTGTTTGCAAGGCGGTAGCGAACTCGACAGAATGCCGCATCGCCTCACGCGTACCGAGGAAGCAGGCCGCCTTTGCAGCAACACCGGCGCAGCGTGCACATCGCCGTCGTCATGGGCGTCTCGGGCGCCGGCAAGACGACCGTGGGCCGGGCGTTGGCCGAGCGGCTGGGCTGGGAATTCCAGGAGGGCGATGCGCTGCACCCGCCGGAAAACATCGCCAAGATGAAAAGCGGCCAGCCGCTCGACGATGCCGACCGGGCGCCGTGGCTGCGGGCGATCGCGGGGCTGATCGACGATTGGCGCGGCCGCGGCATTCACGGCGTGGTCAGCTGCTCGGCGCTCAAGCGCAGCTATCGCCGGGTCATCATCGGCGACCGGCCGGATGTACGCCTCGTCTATCTTGACGGCTCGCGCGACCTGCTCGAAGAACGCCTCGCCGACCGCAAGGGCCACTTCATGCCGGCGGGGCTGCTCGACAGCCAACTGGCGACGCTCGAACCGCCGGATTTCAACGAGGACGCGATTTCGGTTAGCATCGACGCGCCGGTTGAGATCATCGTCGACCGCATCGTCGCCGATTTGTCACCAGCACCTTCCATGATGGCGCCGCTCGCCGCGGGCCATTCGTAACAGGGAGCACAGGATGACCTTACAGACCGGGTCGACCACGCCGTCGATTGACGAGCTTTGCGTCAATACGATCCGTACGCTTTGCATCGACGCCGTGCAGCAGGCGAATTCCGGGCACCCCGGCACGCCGATGGCGATGGCCCCGGTCGTGTACACGCTGTGGAACGACTTCCTGAATTTCGATCCGGTCGATCCGATCTGGCCGAACCGCGATCGCTTCGTGCTGTCGTCGGGCCACGCCTCGACCCTGCTCTATTCGATCCTGCACCTGACCGGCGTCACCTCGGTCAACGAGAAATACGAGCGGCTCGGCACCCCGACCGTCTCGCTCGACGACCTCAAGAAGTTCCGCCAGCTCGACAGCAAGTGCCCGGGCCATCCCGAATACCACTGGACCTCGGGTGTCGAGACGACGACCGGCCCGCTCGGGCAGGGCATCGCGACCAGCGTCGGCTTGGCGATCGGCGCCGACTGGCTCGGCAAATACTTCAACCGGCCCGGCTTCACGCTGTTCGACTACCAGATCTACGCGCTGTGCGGCGACGGCTGCATGATGGAAGGCGTCGCCAGCGAGGCCGCCTCGCTCGCCGGCCACCTGAAGCTCGGCAACCTCTGCTGGTTCTACGACAGCAACCACATCACCATCGAAGGCAACACCGCGCTCGCCTTCACCGAGGACGTGGCCGGCCGCTTCATGGCCTATGGCTGGCACGTGCAGCGGGTCGCGGACGCGAACGACCGCGAGCGCCTTGCCGAGGCGATCCAGAACACCAAGAACGTCGACGACCGGCCGAGCCTGATCATCGTCGAGAGCCATATCGGCTACGGCGCGCCGCACAAGCAGGACACGTCCGGCGTTCACGGCGAACCGCTCGGCGCCGAGGAGGTGAAGCTCACCAAGCGTGCCTATGGCTGGCCCGAGGACGCGCAGTTCCTCGTTCCCGACGGCGTCTATGACCATTTCAAGAGCGGCATCGGCGCCCGCGGCAGGCAGGCGCGCGATGATTGGGAAGCGCTGTTCGCCCGCTACAAGGCCGAGCACCCGCAGCTCGCGGCGCAGTGCGAAGCGATCCAGAAACGCGAATTGCCGGCCGGGTGGGATAAGGATATCCCGGTGTTTCCGGCCGATCCGAAGGGCATCGCCAGCCGCGATTCGTCGGGGCAGGTGCTCAACAAGATCGCTCCGAACCTGCCGTGGCTGGTCGGCGGCGCCGCCGATCTCGCGCCTTCGACCAAGACGCGCCTGACTTTCGAAGGCGCCGGCGACATGCAGGCCGACAATCGCAGCGGCCGCAACATGCATTTCGGCGTGCGCGAGCACGCGATGGGTTCGGTCCTCAACGGCCTCGCGCTGTCCAAGCTGAAACCCTACGGCTCCGGCTTCATGATCTTCTCGGACTACATGAAGCCGCCGATCCGGCTCAGCGCGATCATGGAACTGCCGGTCATCTACATCTTTACCCACGACTCGATTGGAGTCGGCGAGGACGGCCCGACGCACCAGCCGGTCGAGCAGCTGATCGCACTGCGGGCGATCCCCGGGCTGACCGTGTTCCGCCCCTGCGACGCCAACGAGGTCGCCGAGGCGTGGCGGCATGCGCTCGAAGTGCAGCACGAGCCGTCCTGCATGATCCTCAGCCGGCAGAATCTGCCGACCCTCGACCGCACGAAATACGCGGCCGCGAGCGGGCTGCGCAAAGGCGCGTACGTGCTGGCCGACGCCAAGCCCGGCAGCGAGCCTGAGGTCATCCTGATGGGCACCGGCAGCGAGGTCGGGCTCTGCGTCGAGATCTACGAGAAGCTGGCCGCCGAGGGCGTTGGTGCCCGCGTCGTCAGCATGCCGTCATGGGAGCTGTTCGAGAAGCAGGACGACGCCTATCGCGCCTCGGTCCTGCCGCCGACCTGCACCCGTCGCGTCGCGGTCGAGCAGGCTTCCACCATGGGTTGGGAGCGCTATACCGGTCTGCGCGGCACGATCATCGGCATGAAGACCTTCGGCGCCTCGGCGCCGCTTAAGGAATTGTTGGTTAAATTCGGGTTTACCGGCGACAACGTCTATGCGGCTGCCAAGGCGCAGCTCGCCCGCAAGGAGTAGGGGCAATGGCCAATCCGCTCAAAGAGCTTAACGACTACGGCCAGTCGGTGTGGCTCGACTTCGTCAGCCGCGACCTGCTGAAAAGCGGGCAGCTCGGCCAGATGATCGCCGATGACGGACTGCGCGGCGTCACCTCGAACCCGTCGATCTTCGAAAAGGCGATCGGGCACGGCGACGATTACGACGAGATGATCCGGGCCGCCGAGGCGGCCGGCGATCTCGACCCGGCGGCGCTGTTCGAAGGCCTCGCGGTGCACGAGATCCAGGAGGGCGCCGACCAGCTTCGCCCGGTCTACCGCCAGACCCAGGGGCGAGACGGCTATATCAGCCTCGAAGTGTCACCCTATCTGGCGATGGACACCGCCGGCACGATCGAGGAGGCGCGGCGGATCTGGCGCCAGGTCAACCGGCCCAACCTGATGGTCAAGATCCCGGGCACCAAGCCGGGCATCCCGGCCATCCGGCAGATGATCAGCGAAGGCGTCAACATCAACGTGACGCTGCTGTTCTCGGCCGATGCCTATCAGGAGGTCGCCGACGCCTACATCACCGGCGTCGAGCAGTTCGCCGCGAAGGGCGGCGACCCGCATCAGGTCGCGAGCGTTGCGAGCTTCTTCATCAGCCGCATCGACTCGCTGGTCGACGATCTGATCGACAAGAAGATCGCCGCCGGCGGCGACGCCAAGCTGGCCGACCTCAAAGGCAAGGCCGCGATCGCCAACGCAAAGCTGACCTACCAGCTTTACAAGAAGATCTATTCCGATCCGCGCTGGCAGCGGCTGGCGCAAAAGGGCGCTCAGACGCAGCGGTTGTTGTGGGCCAGCACCGGCACCAAGAACAAGGCGTATAGCGACTGCCTCTATGTCGACGAACTGATCGGGGCGGACACGGTCAACACGATGCCGCCGGCGACGATGGACGCCGCGCGCGACCATGGGAAGCCGCGGGCCAGCATCGAGGAAGACGTGGCCGGCGCACAGGCGGTGATGGACGCGCTGCCGGGCGCCGGGGTCGACTTCAACCAGGTCACCTCGAAGCTCGTCGACGACGCGGTCCGGCTGTTTGTCGAGGCGGCCGACCAGCTCTACGCCTCGGTGCAGAAGAAGCGCCAGATGGTGCTCGGCGCCAAGCAGAATGCGATGACCTACAAAGTGCCGGCCGACATCGAGACCGCAGTCAAAACGGCGCTCGAAGACTGGCGCAAGGAGGGCAAGGTCCGCCGTCTGTGGGCCGGCGACAACGAGTTGTGGACCGGCGCCGACGAGGCCAACTGGATCGGCTGGCTCAATATCGTCTACGACCAGTTGAAGGCGATCGGTCAACTCGAAGCCTTTGCCCAAGACGTCAAGAGCAGCGGCTTCAAGGACGTGCTGCTGCTCGGCATGGGCGGATCGAGCCTTGGCCCCGAAGTCTTTGCCGAGACCTTCGGTTCCGCCGCAGGCTTCCCGAAACTGCATGTGCTCGACTCGACCGATCCGGCGCAGGTCAAGCGCTTCGAGGAGGCGGTCGATCTGAAGAACGCGCTGTTCCTGGTGTCGAGCAAGTCGGGCAGCACGCTCGAACCGAACATCTTCAAGGCGTATTTCTTCGACAAGGCGAAGCAGGCGCTGGGCAGCGAAGCCGAAGCGGCCAAGCGGTTCGTCGCCGTGACCGACCCGAATTCGGCGGTCGAGAAGATGGCGACCGCCGCCGGCTTCCGGCACGTTTTCCACGGGCTGCCGTCGATCGGCGGACGCTATTCGGTCCTGTCGAATTTCGGCATGGTCCCAGCGACCGCGATCGGCATCCCGCCGCGCCAGTTCCTCGAAACCACGGCCGAGATGGTGCGCTCCTGCGCCCCGAGCTCGCCGCCGTCGGAGAACCCGGGCGCCATCCTCGGCGCGATCATGGGCGTGTGCCAGCGTCAGGGCCGTGACAAGGTGACGATCTTGGCCTCGCCCGGGGTCGCCGATTTCGGTGCCTGGCTCGAACAGTTGCTGGCCGAGTCGACCGGCAAGATCGGCAAGGGCATCGTTCCGGTCGACGCCGAGAAGGTCGGTCCGCCGAGCGCCTACGGCAGCGACCGGCTGTTCGCCTATACGCGGCTGGCGTCGGACCCCGATACCGATCAGGACAAGGCGGTGGCGGCGCTCGAAGCCGCCGGGCAGCCGGTGGTGCGCATCGTCATCAACGACAAGATGCAGCTCGGCCAGGAGTTCTTCCGCTGGGAGATGGCGACGGCGGTCGCCGGGTCGATCATCGAGATCAACCCGTTCGACCAGCCCGATGTCGAGGCGAGCAAGGTCAAGACCCGCGAGTTGACCACGGCCTACGACAAGACCGGCACACTGCCATCGGAGGCGCCGTTTGCCACCGTTGACGGGGTGCAGCTGTTCGCCGATCCGCGCAACGAAGCCGAGCTGAAGCCCAAGGCAACCAGCCTTGCGGCGGCATTGAAGGCGCATCTCGATCGGGCCGGGGCCGGCGACTATGTCGCGATGCTTGCCTATATCGACCGCACCGCGGCGCATATCGACGCGATGCAGGCGATGCGCCATCAGGTGCGCGATGCGAAGAAGGTGGCGACCTGCCTCGGTTTCGGGCCGCGCTTCCTGCACTCGACCGGCCAAGCCTACAAGGGCGGACCGAACAGCGGCGTCTTCCTGCAGATCACCTGCGGCGACAAGAACGACCTTGCCGTGCCGGGCGCCAAGTACACCTTCAGCACCGTCAAGGCGGCGCAGGCGCGCGGCGACTTCGACGTGCTGGCGGACCGCGGCCGTCGTGCCCTGCGCGTCCACCTGCCCGATCTCGAAACCGGGCTGAAGACGCTCAGCGACGCGATCGCGAAGGCATTGCAATAAACCGGCGGCGCCACAGGGGCGCACCGAAAACCGATAGGAGACACCGATGCAGCTCGGAATGATCGGACTGGGCCGGATGGGCGGCAACATCGTGCGCCGGCTGATGCGCAACGGGCACGAATGCGTCGTGTTCGACCGCAGCACCGACGCCGTCGCGGCGCTGACCAAGGAGGGCGCGACCGGCTCCAGCGGCCTCGCCGATTTCGTCGCCAAGCTCAAGGCGCCGAAGGCCGTGTGGGTCATGCTCCCGGCCGGCCAGATCACCCACAATACGATCGTCGAACTCAGCAATCTGCTTGGCCAGGGCGACATCCTGATCGACGGCGGCAATTCCAAGTTTCTCGACGACATCGCCCACGCCGAATTGCTGGCACCGAAAGGCATCACTTTTGTCGATGTCGGCACCAGCGGCGGCGTCTGGGGGCTCGAGCGCGGCTACTGCATGATGATCGGCGGCGCCAAGCAGGCGGTCGACTACCTCGACCCGATCCTCAGCACGCTGGCGCCGGGCGTTGGCTCGATCGACAAGACGCCGGGCCGCGAGGGCCGCGATAAGCGGGTCGAGAACGGCTACATCCATGCCGGGCCGGCGGGCGCCGGGCACTTCGCCAAGATGGTGCACAACGGCATGGAATACGGGATCATGCAGGCCTACGCCGAAGGGTTTGACATCCTGAAGGGGGCGTCGCAATCGTTCATCCCGGAAAGCCGGCGCTATCAGTTCAACCTGGCGGATCTCGCCGAGGTCTGGCGCCGCGGCAGCGTCATCGCGTCGTGGCTGCTCGACCTGACCGCGATCGCCTTGGCCGAAGACGAATCGCTCTCCGAGTTCTCGGGCTATGTGCAGGATTCGGGCGAAGGCCGCTGGACGATCGAGGCGGCTATCGAGGAAGCGGTGCCTGCCGACGTGCTGACGGCGTCTCTCTACACCCGGTTCCGCTCGCGGCAGGAACACACCTATGCCGAGAAGATCCTGTCGGCGATGCGCAAGCAGTTCGGTGGGCACACCGAGCAAATGGCGCACGAGGCGCACGGCGGCGAACATCATTGATCGGGTTGCCGTAATCGGCGTCCCTGCAAGGCGGGACCGATCGCGGAATTGCCGGTAATCGGCCGCGCACGCACTGTCTCCGGGAGCGATCCTGCGGGACGGCCATCCGCGGCGTTATGCGTCCCCGCTGATGCGGGGACGCGAGAAGGGGACAAGACTGATGGCTGAGCAGGGCGGTGCGGCACAGCGCGGCGTAAAGGCGCCGCCTTGCGCGGTCGTGATCTTTGGTGCGACGGGCGATTTGACCGCACGGCTGTTGATGCCGGCGATCTACAACCTGTCGCGCACCGGTCTGCTGGCCGACAATTTCGCACTGATCGGGATTGGCCGTACCGAGCAGAGCGACGCGGATTTCCGCGAGTCGCTGACCGACGCGATCAAGCGTTTTGTCAGCACCGGCGACCACGGCGGGTCGCCGAACCCGCTCGACGAAAAGGCTTGGGACTTTATCGCCAGCCGCTCGACCTACATGTCGGGCGACCTGACGAAAGCGGAAACCTATCAGAACCTGTCGGCGCGGCTCGATCAGGCCGGTTCCGCGAACGGGACGCAGGGCAACGTGCTGTTCTATCTGGCGGTTGCCGCCAGCCTGTTCGGCACGATTGTCGAGCGGCTCGGCGAGGCTGGACTGACCGCCGAGGAAAACAACCGCTGGCGCCGCGTCATCATCGAAAAGCCGTTCGGCACCGATCTAGCCTCGGCCAAGGCGCTGAATACACGCGTGCTCAAGGTGCTCGACGAGTCGCAGGTCTATCGGATGGACCATTTCCTCGGCAAGGAAACGGTCCAGAACATCATGGCGCTGCGCTTCGCCAACGGCATTTTCGAGCCGCTGTGGAACCGCGACCACATCGACCACGTCCAGATCACCGTCGCCGAGACGGTCACGGTCGAACATCGCGCCTCGTTCTATGAGCAGACCGGGGCGATGCGCGACATGGTGCCGAACCATGTCTTCCAGCTCCTCAGCCTGATCGCGATGGAGCCGCCCAACTCGTTCGATCCGGACGCGGTGCGCACCGAGAAGAGCAAGGCGCTGCAGGCGATTGTGCCGTTCGACGACGACGATCTGCGTCGCAATGTCGTGCGCGCGCAATACGCCGCCGGCACGGTGCGGAACCAGGGGGTGCCCGCCTATCGCGAGGCGGAAGGCGTCGCGCCGGACAGCACGACCGAGACCTATGTCGCGATGCGCCTCAACATCGATACATGGCGCTGGGCCGGGGTGCCGTTCTATTTGCGCACCGGCAAGGCGATGACGCGGCGCACGACCGAAATCGCGATCCAGTTCAAGGGGGCGCCGCTGACCCTCTTTCGCGACACCGCAGTCGAAACCATCCCGCCCAATGTCCTCGCCCTGCAGATCCAGCCGGACGAGGGTGTGTCATTGCAGTTCAGCGCCAAGCGGCCGGGCCCGGAAATCCATCTCGGCGGCGTCCGCATGGATTTCAAATACAAGGATTATTTCAACACCGCGCCGGCCACCGGGTACGAGACGCTGGTCTATGACTGCATGATCGGCGACCCGACATTGTTCCAGCGCGCCGACTCGGTCGAGGCGGGGTGGAGCATCGCGCAGCCGATCTTCGATTTCTGGAAAAACGACCGCAGCGCGCCGCTCGAATTCTACCCGGCCGGCAGCACCGGCCCGGAGGGCGCCGATCAGATGCTGTGGCGCAGCGGCCGGCAGTGGCGGCCGCTGGCCTGAGACGCGGCGCGCAGCCGTGACGACCCACCCGGTCCGCATCGCGCCGTCGATCCTGTCGGCCGATTTCGGCCGGCTCGGCGACGAGGTCAAGGCGGTCGACGTTGCCGGCGCGGACTGGATCCATGTCGACGTGATGGACGGCCGCTTTGTGCCGAACATCACGATCGGCCCGATCGTCGTCGAAGCAGTGCGGCGCGCCACCGCCAAACCGGTCGACGTCCATCTGATGATCGTCGAGCCGGAACACTACGTCGACGCCTTCGCCAAGGCCGGCGCCGATCATCTGCTGGTGCATTGCGAGTCGAGCTCGACAATCCATTTGCACCGAACGCTGTCGCATATCCGCGATCTCGGGAAGGTGGCCGGGGTCGTCCTGAACCCGGCAACACCGCTGGTCCTGATCGAGCACGTCCTGGAACTGTGCGGCGTCGTGCTGATCATGACGGTCAACCCCGGTTTTGGCGGGCAAAGCTTTCTGCCGGCGATGCTGCCGAAGATCGCCGCGTTGCGCGGGATGTGCGACGAGCGCGGGCTCGACCCGGTCATTGAGGTCGATGGCGGGATCGGTGGCAAGAACGCCTGGCAGGTCATCGACGCCGGCGCGACGTCGATCGTCGCCGGTTCGGCGGTGTTCGGCGCCGCGAACTATGCCGAGGCGATCGCAGCGATTCGCAACTCCGTGCCGTCGGGCGACTAGAGGAGGCTCTGACAGCTGATGGCGTCCACTCCCCGCATCGATGTCTCCGCCGATCCCGAGGCGCTGGCGTGGCGCGTCGCGCAATGGATCGTCGACCTCGCCTGCCACAGCAGCGGCCGCTTTGCGGTCTGCCTCTCGGGTGGCTCGACCCCGCGGCGCCTCTATCAGGCGATGGCGGCGCCGCCGCTGCGCGACGTGATGCCGTGGGACCGGGTCCACTGGTTCTGGGGCGATGACCGCTTTGTCCCGTGGGACGACAAGGACAGCAATTACGGGATGGCGCGCGACGCGATGTTGGCGGTCGCGCCGGTGCCGCCTGCCAACATTCACGGCATCGCGCATCAAGGAACCCTCGAAGAGGCGGCGCGCGCCTATGAAGGCGAGTTGCAGTCCTATTACGGCGCCGACAGGCTCGACCCCAAGCGGCCGCTGTTCGACGTCGTGCTGCTCGGAATGGGGCCGGACGGCCATACCGCGTCGCTGTTTCCCGGCAAGCCGGCGGTCGAAGAGACGAGCCGCTGGGTTGCCGAAGTGCCCGAGCCCGGGCTCAACCCGCGTGTGCCGCGCGTGTCGCTGACATTTCTGGCGCTCGCCAGCGCCGGCTCGGTGGCGTTTATCGCCGCCGGCGCCGACAAACACGCGATGATGACGCGGGCGTGGGCGGGGGAGCAGTCGTTGCCGTCGGCGCGAGTAACGTCGGTCGGCGAGTTGATCTGGTTCATCGACAAGGCGGCGCAGGGCGGCTGACATGGAGCAAACCGAACGCGACCGGCTGAAGCGTGCGGCCGCATTGCGAGCGATCGAATATGTCGAGAGCGGCATGGTGGTCGGGCTCGGCACCGGCTCGACCGCGACCTTTGTCGTCGACGGGCTCGGCGCCCGCGTCGCCGATGGCCTCCGCATCATCGGCATCCCGACCTCGGAGCGCACCGCGACGCAAGCGCGCGGCCTCGGCATCCCGCTCGCGACCTTTGCCGAGCATCAGCACATCGACCTGACAATCGACGGCGCCGACGAGGTCGAGCGAGGTTCGCTGAACCTGATCAAGGGGCTCGGCGGCGCCTTATTGCGCGAGAAGATCGTCGCCGCGGCGAGCGAACGGCTGGTCATCGTGGTCGACCATGACAAGCTCGTCGACCACCTCGGCCATCACACGCCGGTCCCGGTCGAGGTGACGCAATTCGGCTGGCAGGCGACCGCCGCGGCGCTGACGCGGCTCGGCGCGACGCCGGTGTTGCGCCACGCCCATGAGGATCATCCCTTTATCACCGACGGCGGCAACTACATCCTCGACTGCCGCTTTGCGCGTATCGAGGACCCGAAGGCACTGGAATTGCAGGTCGCGATGATTGTCGGCGTGGTCGAAAGCGGGCTGTTCGTCGGCCGCAGCTCGGCGGTCATCGTCGCCTCGGCCGGTGGGGTCGAGGTCATGAGCCCGGCCTGAACTGGGACTGCCCGCACCGGGTCTGCACAAAAGGAATTTTGATGAGCAAGATCAAGCTGGTTATTACCGACGTCGACGGCACGCTGGTCACGACGGAGAAGGCCTTGCGGCCGTCGGCGGTTGCCGCCGTGCGCAAACTGCATGACGCCGGCATCGGCTTTACCTTTTGCAGCAGCCGGCCGCCCTTCGGGTTGACGATGATGCGCGACGCGTTGCAGGTCACGCTGCCGTTTGGCGGCTACAACGGCGGCTCGATCGTCGAGCCCGACCTTACGGTGATCGAGCAGGTCAGCATCCCGCCCGATGTCGCGCGCAAGGCGGTCGATACATTTCACGCCAACGGCGTCGACACTTGGGTCTTTGTCGGCAACGAATGGGTGATCCTCAACCGCGACGGCGACCACGTCGATCACGAGATCCATACGATCGACGTGCCGCCGACGGTCGTGAAGGCCTATGAGGACAAGCATTTCAGCGCGGTCGGCAAGATCGTCGGCGCCAGCAACAACCACGACCTGATCGCCAAGGTCGAGCACATCATGAAGGAGACGCTCGGCCACAGCGCCCACGCCGCGCGCTCGCAGGCCTATTACTGCGACGTGATCGCGCCCGGGATCGACAAGGGCGCGATCGTGCGGGTGTTGGCGAAGCGGCTGGGGTTACAGCTCGACGAGATCGCCGTGCTTGGCGACATGACCAACGATCTCGAGATGTTTGCCGCCGCAGGCTTTCCGATCGCAATGGGGAACGCGCCGGACCACGTCAAGGCGGCGGCCAAGGGCATCGCGCCCGATACCAACGATTCCGACGGCTGGGCCGGCGCGATCGATAAATTCGTGCTGAACGGCTGAGCCTTCGCGGTCCTACGACCCGAAAAGAAAAGAGGCCGCCCCGCGAGGGACGGCCTCTTTATCTTTTCCGATTGCGGCGCGGTTAGCGCGGCGGCATTGACGAGCCGATCGACTCACCGAACGACGCCATGCAGTCGGCGTGCAGCTGCGGATCATTGATCGGGCCGCATTCCTTGCGCATCCGCGCGTGGCGGAAGCCCGGGTTGCTCTGCAGCAGGCGATCGTAATGCGCGCTTTCCATGTTATTGCGCGATGCCGACCAGGTCAGGTCGCCGCGATTGGTCTGCGGGCCGTTGGTGATGAGCTCGTCCGCGCGGACGGTCTGCGACGCGGCAAATGCCGCAAAGCAAGCAGCGGCGAGGGTCAGGGTCACACTCTTCTTCGTCATGACCGTGCACACTCCGTTTGATGATGGTCATGGGAAGAACAGCGCCTTTTCGCGCGCGGTTCCCGCGAGATGTCGCGAACCTTTTCTATTTACCGAAACAGTCTGCGCCGAAGACGATAACCGAGGGATCCGAACCAACTCTGGTTGCACTTTTGCGGCGGCGGCAAAGGCTCTTACCGCCGTCGGCGGCGCGCCGCTCAGAGTGCGAGTTGCGGCGGGTCCGCGAGGCCGCGACGGCGGCAGGCCGCGAGCACCGTATTGCGCAGCAGGCAAGCGATCGTCATCGGCCCGACCCCACCCGGGACCGGCGTGATGGCGCCGGCGATCTGGCTTGCCGGGGCGAATTCGACATCGCCGACCAGCTTGCCCGCGCCGTCCGGGCCGACCACCCGGTTGATGCCGACATCGATCACCGTCGCGCCCGGCTTGATCCAGTCGCCCTTGACCATCCCGGCGCGCCCGACCGCCGCCACCACGATGTCGGCCTGGCGGCAGACCGCGGCGAGGTCGCGGGTGCGCGAATGCGCCACCGTCACCGAGCAGTCGATATCGAGCAGCAATGCCGCCATCGGCCGCCCGACGATGCGTGAGCGCCCGACGATCACCGCATTGGCGCCGGCCCAGTCATGGCGCACCGACAGCAGCAGCGCGAGGCAGCCTTGCGGCGTGCACGGCACCAGCGCGGTCTCGCCGCTCCACAGCCGGCCGATATTGATCGGGTGGAAGCCATCGACGTCCTTGCCCGGGTCGACCGCCGCGACGACCAATGCCGGATCGATCTGCGGCGGCAGCGGCAGTTGCACGAGAATGCCGTCGACCCGCTCGTCGGCGTCGAGCGCTGTTATCAGGTTGAGCAGTTCGGCTTGCGAGGCGCTGGCCGGCAGGCTGCGCTCGAACGAGGCCAGCCGCGCATTGGCGCAGGCGCGCCCCTTGCTGCGAATATAGACTTGGCTCGCCGGGTCGTCGCCGACGATAACGGTGGCGAGACCGGGTGTGATCCCGTGTTCGGCCTGCAAGGCGGCGGCGGCCTCGGTCACCCGCCGGCGCAGCTCGGCCGCAACTGCCTGCCCGTCGATCAGGGTCGCCGTTGTCACTTGATCCTCCGCCTATTGCGTCGCCTGCTTCAGATAGGCGAGGAGGTCGGCGAGTTCTTCATCATTTTTGACCCCGGGGAACGCCATCCGGTTTCCGGGCAGCGCGCCCTTCGGGTCGCGCAGAAACCGGGCCAGCGATTCGTCGTCCCAGACGATTCCGGAATTCTTCAGCGCGTCGGATGGCTTGAACCCCGGCGCGGTGCCGGCGGCGCGGCCGAACACCTGGTGCAGGTTCGGCCCCAGGATGGCGCGGCCGCCGGGTTCGAGCGTGTGGCAGACCTTGCAGCGGTCGAACACTTTCGCCCCTGCTGCGGCGTCCGCGGCGTGCGCCGCAGAAGACAAGACGACCAACAGCAGGAACAGGGCACCGAGGCGGATCATGCGGCGAAGATGCGGCAGCGCGCCGCCTCAAGCGAGTGGTTTCGTGCCGCAGCGGCGCCACCCGCCGCCACGCCAGGCGAGCGCCGCTGCCGCGTGCGGTCTTATTTCTTCCCGCGGTCGTTTTTGCTGTCGGCTTCGGCGGTTTCCCGCGAGACCAGTTTGTTGAAATTGCTCTTGTCGCCTTTCGCGGTCTTCTCCTGGAAGAGCAGGGCCAGTCCGGCTTCGTCGAATTTCTCGAAGAACTCGTCCCACGAGATTTCTTCGAGGGCGTCGTCATTCGCGTTCGGCGCGTCCGGGAACTCGATCCGGATGATGCCGGCGTCGCCCTTGCGATGCGTCGTGCGAACCGCTGCCGGCCGGCCCTCGCGCGCCTCGGCCCATTCGCGGATCGTGTCATGGTCGGTGGTGGTCTTCGTCTGCGCCATCTCTACAGCTCCGTTGTCGCGTTGCCCCTTCAACGGCCGCCTTGGGGTTCGGGTTGCAAGCGCCGCTGACAGGGCAGGGGGGCGGGGCCATGATGGGCGTCATCGGAGGTGACCCATGAGCGACGACGCGAGCTATCATTGCCCCGTCTGCGGGCGGACGCTGCCGGCGGACCGGCCGCTATGGCGTTGTCCCTGCGGCAGCCACCTCAATCTCGGTCCGGGGCATGGGCTGGCGCGCGGCGACATCGTCGGCGGCGACGCGTCTTTGTGGCGATACCGCGCGGCGCTGGCTGTTGCCGTGCCGCCGCGCGTCACACTCGGCGAGGGCTGGACCCGGCTCGTCGAGCGGGATTGGGACGGCGCTCCCGTGCACTTCAAGCTCGAGTCGCAGATGCCGACCGGATCGTTCAAGGACCGCGGCACCGCGGTCATGCTGAACCATCTGCTGTCGGTCGGGGTCGGCCGTATTCACGAGGACTCGTCGGGCAATGCCGGGTCGTCGATCGCGACCTATGCCGCGGCGGCCGGGCTTGCCTGCCGCATCTATGTGCCGGCGACCGCGCCGCGCGGCAAGGTCGTGCAGATCGCGGCGTCGGGCGCCGAGGTCGTCGCGGTGCCCGGCACGCGCCAGGCGGTGACCGACGCGGCGCTGGCCGCAGCCGAGGGCGACAGCTTTTACGCCAGCCACAACTGGCACCCCTTCTTTATCGAGGGGACCAAGACGCTTGCCTATGAATTGTGGGAGCAGCTCGGTTTCCGGGTGCCGCACAACATCCTGGTGCCGACCGGTTACGGCAGCAACATTCTCGGGCTCGACCGCGGCTTTGACGAGTTGCAGCGTCGCGGCGAGATTGCGTCGCGGCCGCGGCTTTTTGCGGTGCAGGCCGCCAATTGCGCCGCCTTTACCGCGGCGTGGGAGGCTGGCGCGTCGGGATATGTGCCGTTCGCAGCGACGCCCACCGTCGCCGACGGCATCGCCACGACGCGGCCCGTCCGCACTGCGGAGGTGCTCGACGCGCTGCGCCGCTCCGGCGGCGGTGTCGTCGCGGTGCCGGAGGCGGCGATCGCCCCGGCTGTGCAGGGGCTCGGCCGGCTAGGCATCTTTATCGAACCGACTTCGGCGACGGCCGGGGCGGCGCTGTCGCAATTGCTGCGGACTGGTACGGTCGCGCCCGGCGAGACGACGGTCGCGGTGCTGACCGGCCACGGCCTCAAGGCCGCCGAGCGTATTGGCGAGTTGCTCGGATTTTGAGCGTAACAACAGACAAACAGACCGGCACAAATGGCGCAAAGCCTACATGCAGCTTGTTACAGCGTGTAAAAATCTATTTTAGCAGAACTAGGTTGAACGAGATGTGTTCATGCCATTATTATGAAAGAGATCATCGACTTTCTGAAAATAGCGGCGGACGAGCTTCGCCGCTTGTCGGGCTCCGCCCCGGAAATCGCTGACGATCTTCGCGGTCTTGCGGGAGAGCTCGAAACCGAAGCCCAAAGGCTGGAAGGCCAGCCACGCGGGCGGCCAAGGAACTGACGCTGTTTTGCAAGCATTCGAGCCGTTCCCGGGGCAGCAATGCCCCGGTCTCGAATCCCCGTGGTGCTTTAACGAATCGTTTCTGCTACGTTGCCTGCCGTCGAGCGACGGTGGGGGAATAAGAATGCCTGACGCAGTCTTTTTGCGCTCGATCGCCGAACGTTGCCGCGCGCTGATGGAGGCCGCGAAGAGGCCTGACGTCGTCGAGCAATTGCGCTTTTGGGCGGAAGAATTCGAGACCGAAGCGCATGCCGCCGACATCCTCGTGCGGAACTGCGCCGCTGAAAGCTGATCACGATTTCGATCCTGCCGGAGGCGGGCGAGACGCCCGCGCTCCGCCGCGTGTTTCGATCCGCTACTTCGTTTTGGCCTTGAGCAGGTCGCGCAGGCCCCGCAGCGCGAGGTCATAGCCGGCAATCCCGAACCCCGCGACGACGCCCTGGCTGACGGCGGCGGTCTGCGACGCCGGACCGCGGCGGATCGGGTTCGAGATGTGCACCTCGATCGTCGGAAACTTCACCTGTGAGAGGGCGGCGACGATCGCCGGATAGCCGGTGCCGAACGCCGCAGGGTTGAAGATCGCGGCATCGACGCCGCTCTCGGCCGCCTCGTAGATCTTGTTGACGATCTCGCCCTCGATATTCGAGTGGAAGATCTCGACCTCGACCCCGAGTTCGGCGGCATAGCCGCGGATCGTCGTGTCGTATTCGGGCAACTTCATCGGCCCGAAAATCTCGATCTGGACCTTGCCGCGCATGTTCATGCCGGCGCCGTGGATCACCAGAATTTTCGCCATGTCCGTCCTCGCCGCGGAGAGAGAATTTTCGGCGGCGATGCTAGTTGACCCGGCAAAGCCGTGACAAGCGCCGACACCTGTCCACCCCAGCCATGCGCGCGTTCGCCGTTCGCAACCCCGGATCGCCGAGGCTCGCGCCGGTGTTAACGAGTTCGGTTCGACGCTTCCCGATCCGGTTCCAACTTTCCCCAGCTTGCAGCGATGCCCGCACCCGACGATTACGGCCAGTCACCCAACGAAAACGCCCTTCGCGTCAGCGAGGAGCGGTATCGGCTGCTCTACGAAACGCTCGAAGCGCGCGTCGCCGAGCGCACCCGCGAATTGCAGGAGGCGAATGAGCGCCTGCGGGCCGAGATCGCCGAGCGCCACCGCGCCGAAGCCCAGCTGCAGCAGGCGCAGAAGATGGAAGCGGTGGGCCAGCTTGCCTCGGGCATGGCGCACGATTTCAACAACCTGCTGACCGCGATCCTCGGAAATCTCGAATTGGTCGAGAGCCGGCTGACCGACGAGCGGCTGTTGCGGATGATCCGCGCCGCTGCCCGGTCGGCGGAGCGCGGCGCCGAACTCAATGCGCAGATGCTTGCCTTTTCACGCCGCCAGCACCTGGCGCCGCAGCCGGTCGACCTTGCCGCGCTGATCGAGGATATGCGCGACCTGCTGCAGCGGACGCTCGGCGGCACGATCGCCGTCGCGACCGACATCGCGCCGGAAATCTGGCGGGCGCTGGTCGACCCGACTCAGATCGAGCTGGTGATCCTCAACCTGGCGATCAACGCGCGCGACGCGATGCCGGCCGGCGGCACGGTGCGGATCATCGCCCGCAACATGAAGGCGAGCGAGCTGCCGAAAGGGCTGACGCTGACGGCGGGCGACTACGTCTGCGTCTCTGTTGCCGACAACGGTCTCGGCATGAGCGAGGCGGTGCTGGCGCGCGCCTGCGAGCCCTTCTTTACGACCAAGCCGCCCGGCAAGGGCAGCGGCCTCGGTCTATCGCAGGTCTACGGCGTCGCGCGCCAGTCGGGGGGCGACATCGCGATCGAAAGCACCGTCGCCAAGGGTACGGCGGTGTCGGTCTATCTGCCGCGCGGCATCGCCGAAGGGGCCGCCGCCGAGCCGACGACGGCTGGCGCGGGTGCGGCGCACGCCAATCGGACGCCGACGGCGCTGGTGGTCGACGATCAGGCCGATGTCCGCGAGGTTGCCGCGGCGCATCTGGGCGCGCTCGGCTATCGCGTCGTCGAGGCCGGCAGCGGCGAAGGCGCGCTCGAAAAGCTCGGCGATGGCGACGGCATTGATATCCTCGTCGCCGATTTTGCGATGGCCGGGATGAACGGCGTGGAGCTGGCGGCGGCTGCCCTCGACCGCAAGCCGGGGCTGCCGGTGGTGATCATGACCGGCTGCATCGCCGAGCGCGAACTCGATCGCCACCTCCACGGCGCGGTTCTGCTGAAAAAGCCGTATCGGGTCGCGGAACTCGCGGCCGCGGTGCAGCGCGCCACGAACTCCGACAGCGCCGGCGGTAATGTGGTGGCGCTGCGCCGCCGTTAGCCGCGCAGCGCGCCGGCGGCGTGCTCGCCGGCGCGAAAGCCGAAGACGCACGCCTTGATCAGCCCGCCGACATAGCCGAGCGCGCCGCCGCCTTCGAGGCCGCCGGTGGTGCCGCCGGCCGCGTACAATCCGGCGATCGTCCCGCCGTCCGGCCGGAGCACGCGCGCGCACCCGTCGGTGGCGATGCCGCCCATCGTGTTTGTGATGCCGGCGCAGATCGGGATTGCGATGAACGGCGGTGTCTCAACCGGCCGCGGCGACCCGGTTTTGGTCGAGCGTCGCGGGGTCAACTCGTCGAGCCGGGCGTCGCGGATCGCCGCGTTATACTCGGCGACCGTCTGCGCCAGCCCGTACGGCGAAATTCCGGCGAGGTGGGCCAATTCCTCGATCGTGTCGGCGCGGTGGATTGTGCCGCCGCCGGCTTCGAGCTGCGGGTCGGGCGGGATCTGTGCGGCGCGTCCGGCGGTCTGCCAGATCGCGGCATCGTTGATCACCGTCGCGCAGAGCGGATCGTCGAGCCGCGCCAGATCGTTGGTGATCGAAATCCCGCCGAGCCCCTCGTCGAGCAGGCGTTTCCCCGCCGGGTCGACGACGATTCCCTGCGTCGCCGGCACATCGATCTGCGGATACGGCCACAATTTGTCGCTGTGCATCGCATCGCGGCTCAGCAGGTGGCCGTAAAACCGGTCGAGCCGGGTCAGCGCTGCGCCGGCGGCCTCCGCCATGCGCAACCCGTCGCCGCGCGCCGACCCGGCGTGGCGCTGCACGACGCGGTCCGGCCGCGGGCCGATATGTTGGCGGAACAGCTCCGGATCGCCGGGGAAGCCGCCATCGGCGATCACCACCGCCTTTGCCGTGATCCGCAATTCGGCATCGCCCTGCTTGGCGACAAGCCCGACGCAGCACCCGTTCTCGATGCGCAACGCGCCGGCGCGCGTCCGGTACAGGATGCGGCCCTGCCGCTCTTCGAGGCGACGCTGCAGTTCACTGAGCATGCGGTCGGGGCCGCGTCCTTGCCAGTCCTGGCCGTGCACCGCGGCGCGCGGCGGGCCGAGCGTCCAGCGGTGCCAGTTGATCGGGCTGGCGCTGGTGAAATTCGCCCCCTGCGTCGCCAGCCAGTCGACGACCCGGGCGCAATCCTCGGCCACCGCGCCGGCGAGCGGCGGCTCGGCTTCGCCGCCGGTCGCCCGATTGATCGCCTCGACCAGCGCTTCGGGGGCGAGCTTCACGTCGTGGTACGAGACGTGGAAGATGCCGCCGGCCCAGCGCGAGCTGCACAGGTAGCGCGAATCCTCGCCCTGCTCGACGACCGCGGTGCGCAGACCCAATTCGGCGCCGCGCAACGCCGCGACCAGACCGGCGAAGCCGCCGCCGATCGCCACCAGATCGAATTCGAGATGGGCGTCCATAATTCCCCCGGTTTCTTGCGTGGTCCGCCAAATAGCAGCGATGCAAGAAGCCCGTCATGACAGAAAAATGACGGGGGCGTATGTTTCCCGACAAATCTTGATCAGTCAAAAGCGTGTCAGGAGGAGCGCCGCGATGGCCGTTTCCATCCGCCAGGTTCATCCGGTGTTTGTCGGCGAGGTGTCGGGCGTCGATCTGCGGCGGAAGCTGTCCTCCGATGACGTCGCGGCAATCGAAGCCGGAATGGACCGCTGCGCCGTCCTCGTGTTCCACGACCAAAACATCACCGACGAGCAGCAGATCGCCTACAGCCGCAATTTCGGCGAGATCGAGAACTCGGCCGGCGGCAACGTCACGCGTGCGGACCAGAAGCGGCTGCATCCGCAGATGAACGACGTGTCGAACCTTGACGAGCACCAGCGTCCGCTGGCGCGGGACGACCGCCGCCGCCTGTTCAACCTCGGCAACCAGCTCTGGCATTCCGACAGCTCGTTCCGCGCCATTCCGGCGAAGTATTCGCTGCTGTCGGCGCGCACCGTCGCGAGCAAGGGGGGCAACACCGAATTCGCCGATATGCGCGCCGCCTATGACGGGCTCGACGACGATACGCGCGCGGTCTGCGAGGACCTCGTCTGCGAGCACTCTCTGATGTATTCGCGCGGGCTGCTCGGCTTTACGGAGTTGACCGAGGCGGAGCGGGTGGCGTTCCGCCCGGTGCGGCAGCGCCTCCTCCGCACCCATCCGGTGACCGGGCGCAAATCCCTGTACCTTGCCTCGCACGCCGGCGCGATCGTCGGCTGGCCGGTGCCGGAAGGGCGCGCCTTCCTGCGCGACCTCAACGAGCACGCGACCCAGCCGCAATTCGTCTATGTCCACCACTGGCGGCAACACGACCTGGTGATGTGGGACAACCGCCAGACGATGCACCGCGTCCGCCGCTTTGACGAAAGCGAGATCCGCGACGTGCGCCGCACCACCGTGGCCGGCGACGCACCGACCGTAGAGCAGGTCCAGGCCGCCTGATCCCGTTGTTCGCGGGGTCATTCACACCGGTCCCGACGCGAGGGGACCGCGGCGTAGCAGCGCAGCGTGACGGCCGGGCGACTGCGCCGGCGGGACCGCGCCGGCGATGAAGGGCGAACCCTATCAGCCGGTTGCCAATCGAGGCTGGATCACCGCCTCGATCATGCTCGCCAACATCATGCAGGGCGTCGACAACACGATCGCCAATGTCGCCCTGCCGCACATCCAGGGCAGCCTGTCGGCGTCGCAGGACCAGATCGCCTGGGTCCTGACCTCCTATATCGTCGCTGCCGCGATCATGATGCCGCTGACCGGCTGGCTCGCCGGGCGGTTCGGCATCAAGTACGTCTTTCTCGCTTCGGTGATCGGCTTTACCGCCGCGTCGGCGGCGTGCGGTGCCGCGACCAGTCTCGGCCAGCTCGTCGTCTACCGCACCTTGCAAGGGATTTGCGGCGCCGGCCTGGTGCCGCTGTCGCAGGCGACGCTGCTGTCGATCAATCCGCCCGAGCGGCACGGCACCGCGATGGCGGTGTTCGGTACCGGCACGATCATGGGCCCGATCATGGGGCCGGCGCTCGGCGGCTGGCTGACCGACGATTACAGCTGGCGCTGGATCTTCTACGTCAACCTGCCGGTCGGCGTGCTGTGCTCGCTCGGCATCCTGGTGTTCATCCGCGAGCGCCGCAATGTCCACCGCGAGATTTTCGACTTCCTCGGCTTTGCGACGCTGAGCCTCGGGGTCGGCTCAATCCAATTGATGCTCGACCGCGGCGAACTGAAGGACTGGTTCAACTCGACCGAGATCTGGATCGAGGCGACGATCGCTGCGGTCAGCTTCTACGTCTTCGCGGTCCATACGGTGACGACCGGCGATCGCTCTTTCCTCAACCGCGACCTGCTGAAGAGCCCGAACTTCGTCGCCGGCACCGTGCTGATGTTTTGCGTCGGCGCGATCATGAGCGGCACCTTGGCTTTGCTGCCGTCGATGCTGCAGAACCTGATGGGCTACCCGGCGATTACGACCGGCTTCGTCACGGCGCCGCGCGGCATCGGCACGATGGTCTCGATGTTCATTGTCGGGCGGCTGATCAACCGGGTCGACAACCGGATGATCATCCTGTTCGGCTTTCTGCTGACCGCGTTCTCGATGTGGCAGATGAGCCAGTTTTCGCTCTATATGGGGCCGGGGCCGATCATCGTGTCCGGCATGCTGCAGGGGTTCGGGCTTGGCTGCACCTTTGTGCCGCTCAACATCATGGCCTTGTCGACCCTGCCGCGGCACATCCTGACCCAGGGCACCGCGATCCGCAGCCTGATGCGCAATCTCGGCGGCAGCGTCGGGATTTCGACGCTGGTCGCCAGCCTTGCCGAGAACACCCAGATGGTGCATTCGCGGTTGGTCGAGCATCTGCGCCCCGACAACCCGCTGGCTCGCGCGCCGTACCTCGCCGCGCCGTACAGCCTGACCGACCCGAGCGGCGTCGCCGCGCTCAACCACGAGGTCACGCGGCAGGCCGCGATGGTCGCCTACCTGACCGATTTCCAGATGCTGATGATATTGGCGGTCGTTGCGCTGCCCCTCTTGCTGCTGATGCGTGAAGGCGGCGCCGCCGCCCGCCGCGCCGCACCCCCACCCGCCGCCGCCCCCGCCGCAGCGGATGATTAGGCGATAGGCTCTGCATCGCTCGCGCGTCCTTCGAGACGGTCGCTCCGCGACCTCCTCAGAGTCTGACTCGAAAAGGTTGATGTTTGTCATGCGGCGGCAAGGCGGCGGGACAGGAGTCGAAGATTGGCGATAAGGAGCCAAGCGGTGGCGCTGGCGGTAGTCGCTTCGAAGTCCTTGGCAAGGCGCCGGCTGCGGCCGAGCCAGGCGAAGCTGCGTTCGACCACCCATCGTCGGGGCAGGAGTTGAAAGCCTTTGACGCCGGGTGGGCGCTGGACGATTTCGATTGTCCAAGGGCCGCAATTGGCCACGGCATTCTTGAGCTGCTCGCCGCGGTAGACCCGATCGGCGAAGATATGGGTCAGCTCGGGAAAGGATTGGCGCAGTGCCCGCAACAGCGGCACCGCGCCGTGCGGGTCTTGGATGTTGGCGGTGTGGACCTGCGCGGCCAGCACAAAGCCCTGGGTGTCGGTGACGATATGGCGCTTGCGCCCCTTGATGCGCTTGCCGGCGTCGATGC
>JADMIO011201692.1_pt1 | contig 61126 bp, 59 predicted proteins | sample 8958161 | NCBI WGS metagenome assembly JADMIO01 (sample SAMN16585339, study PRJNA669376) | soil metagenome | isolation source: Crop rotation soil | place: USA: Cullars Rotation, Alabama | collected 2011
TCACGATTCACGATTCACGATTCACGATTCACGATTCACGATTCACGATTCACGATTCACGAATATCCCCCAAGCGGAGCAAATGTAGCCGGGCCACCCATTGACCGTACATAAATTTTTCTGAAAAAGCGCAGCCGCCTGTAGCTTTATGGAAACAATCCAATCCTATGCGCAACTCACTGAACAGCCTGCTGTTGGTGGCCCTGATATGCACAGCCTCCTGCGGCAATGAAAAGAACACTGAAAAGATGAACGCTGAGCAGCCGGCAGCGGCAGCAGGTGCTATCACCCTGACCGGCTTCCCTGCTTCGCCCGACTTCCCGAATGCCAGGCTGGGCATCAGCAGTATGAAGGCGATGAAGGTGGGCACCGATTCTGCGAAGCTGGAGATCGCTTTTGACGTACAGAATTATGAGCTGAAGGCCCAGACCGCGGATGCCGGTAGCAAGCAGTGCAACAACTCCGACAAGGGGCAGCATATCCATTTTATTATGGACAATAAGCCCTACGTGGCGCTTTATGAGCCGAAGCATGAAGTGACCGTCCCGGTGAACACGGAACATTACATCCTTTGCTTCCTCTCCCGATCTTATCATGAGAGCATCAAGCACAAGGAGGCTGCGGTGCTGGCGCATATTAAAGTGGACGAGAAGGGCGCCCTTCAACGCCTTCCCGACCCGACCACACCAATGCTTTTCTATAGCCGCCCCAAAGGCGATTACCTCGGCAAAGACACGGCCAACCTGCTCCTGGACTTTTATCCCACGAATGTGGCACTGGGCACGGACTATAAGGTGAAGGCCGATGTCACCAACGAGACTAATGGCAGAACCGCATCCTTCACACTCAGTGAGTGGAAGCCGGGTTTCATTCAAGGCCTGGGCACGGGCAAGGCTTCGGTGACGCTTACTCTGGTAAATAAGGACGGCACACCAGTTCAAGGCGTCAACACTTCTGTGACCCGGAACATCAATCTGGCTGCGAGCGAGCCGATAAAATAACGCCCGGCCATTGAAGACCTCACAGGTCCCGAAGACCTGTGAGGTCTGACCGCCTGTGAGGTATGAACGGCTACTCGTCCATCCCGAAGTAGTGGACAATGCAGGCTTTGAGAATACTCTCCTGCTCCGGCATAGTCATGAGCGGCACCGGATTGATCGTTTCAAAATGGGGCCATCCCTCCTCGTCTCTTCCAACGAAGCGGTAATAGTCTAATTGAGACAGCAAGGTGCACACGGCAATGTGCATCAGATCCTGCTTTTGCTCTTTGGTGAATTTTCCGCGGGGCGCCTCCTTCCCGAACTCGTTGATCCCGATGAGGAATAAGATACCTTCCATATCCGGGATCTTGCCGAATCGCTCCAACAGCAGTGCTTCTACTCCCTGCCAGCCTTTCAGTTCTGTCCCGCTCGTGCTCATAGTCATTTTGTGCAGCCAAAAGTACTGAAGCGGGACCGAGCCGGCCCGGAATCAGCAGCACGATAAAAATTTCCTTAAAAGCCCATTACCCCCATCATTCATTCAAGCCACCCTTTACTTTTGGCACACTATGGAAACGTCCTCCGCCACCGCATCTACTGCTCCCGACATTCGCGCGCTTAATGAACGCATCCATGCCCAAAGCGCGTTTATCGAGCTCCTGATGATGGAGCTGAATAAGACGGTTGTAGGCCAAAGGCATATGACCGAACGTCTGCTGATCGGTCTGTTAGCAGGCGGACACGTGCTGCTGGAAGGGGTGCCGGGTCTGGCTAAGACACTGGCCATTAAATCGCTCGCATCGGCGATCAATGCCAAGTTCAGCCGCATCCAGTTCACCCCCGACCTTCTGCCTGCCGATGTGCTCGGCACGATGATGTATAATCCGCAGGCCCACGAATTTTCCGTGCGTCGAGGACCGATCTTCGCCAACTTCATTCTCGCCGACGAGATCAACCGTGCGCCGGCCAAGGTGCAAAGCGCCCTCCTCGAGGCCATGCAGGAGCGCCAGGTGACGATCGGCGACAATACCTATAAACTGGAAGAGCCTTTCCTCGTGCTGGCCACTCAGAACCCCATTGAGCAGGAAGGCACCTATGAGTTGCCTGAAGCCCAGGTGGACCGCTTCATGCTGAAGGTAGTGATCACGTACCCCGAAAAGGAAGAAGAACGCCTCATCATCCGCCAGAACCTGAACCCGGCGGGGCAGGCTACCATCAATCCGGTAGTAGACCCGAAGGAGATTATCAATGCCCGCAGGCTGGTGCGCGAGGTGTATATGGATGAGAAGATTGAGCAATATATTCTTGATATTGTATTTGCTACCCGATACCCCGAAGCTGCCAAGCTACCGAAGCTGAAGGGACTTATTTCTTATGGAGGCTCTCCGCGGGCGAGCATTTCATTAGCGTTGGCGGCCAAGGCTTATGCGTTCATCAAGCGCCGCGGCTATGTGATCCCTGAGGATGTACGTGCCATCTGCGCCGATGTAATGCGCCACCGGATTGGTATCACCTATGAGGCAGAGGCGGAGAATATTACTTCTGAGGATATTCTGAAGCAGATTTTGAATACGGTGGAAGTGCCGTAGAGTGCCAGAAGACCTCACAGGTCTTCTGACGCCCCGCTTATCTTTGCGCCTTTCCGCGAAGATATTCATGTTACCCATCTCCCTTTTCCGTCAGTCAGAAGAACTCATCCTGCAAGGCCTCCGCAAAAAGCACTTTGGCGAGCCCGGGCTGGTGCAACGCATTGTACTATTAGATAAGGCGCGCCGTGCCCTCCAGGTGGAGGCCGAGACCACATCCGCTTTTATCAATAGCTCCAGCAAGCAGATCGGTTCGCTGATGGCCGCGGGGAAAAAGGAAGAAGCCGAAGCCATCAAGGCACAAGTGGCTCAGCGCAAGGGCGAAGAGAAAGACCTGATCCAGAAGCTGGCCGCCGCCGACACGGAGCTGAATGACCTCATCGTGCGCCTGCCCAATATGCCGCATGAATCTGTTCCGGAGGGGAAAACACCGGAGGATAACGTGGTCGTCCGCGAAGGTGGACAGAAGCCGGACCTCTCCGCTCAAAAGCTGCCTCACTGGGAGTTAACTGGGAAGTATGGTATGATTGATTTTGAGCTCGGGACAAAGATCACTGGTTCCGGCTTTCCCGTCTATATGGGTCAGGGAGCGAAGCTGCAGCGGGCGCTGATTGCTGCCTTCTTAGATTACAATCTCGCTGCCGGATATAAAGAGTATTATCCACCATACATGGTCAACGAGGCATCTGCCTTTGCTACCACCCAGCTTCCCGACAAGGAAGGCCAGATGTACCATGCTACGGCCGACGACTTTTACCTGATCCCGACCGCCGAGGTGCCCCTGACCAATATCTACCGGGACACCATCACGCCGGAAGCTCAGCTGCCGGTGAAAATGACGGGATACACCCCCTGCTTCCGCCGCGAGGCGGGCTCGTATGGCAAAGACGTCCGCGGCTTGAATCGCGTGCATCAGTTTGATAAAGTGGAGGTCGTCAATCTCGTGCAGCCTGAGCGCAGCTATGAAGCGCTCGAAGAAATGGTGCTGCATGTAGAAGGCCTGCTCCAAAAACTGGAACTGCCCTACCGTATCCTTCGCCTCTGCGGCGGCGACATGTCTTTTTCCTCTGCGCTCACTTACGATTTTGAGGTATGGAGCGCTGCTCAGGAACGCTGGCTGGAAGTAAGCTCCTGCAGCAATTTTGAAACCTTCCAGACCAACCGTCTGAAGGCCCGTTACAAGAACGCTGAAGGAAAGACAGCCCTGCTGCATTCCCTCAACGGCTCCTCTCTGGCCCTCCCCCGAATTGTAGCCTGCCTCTTAGAAAATAATCAAACCCCCGATGGCATCAGGCTGCCGGCATTCCTCCGCCCCTATTTCGGTAAAGAATCCATCAACTAAATCGCGGCCAATCATCTCTCTAATCCTGGTAAATCCCGGTCCATGATCCAACGCATCCAATCCGTCTGGCTTTTCCTGGCAGCTATGCTCAACGGGCTGCTGTTCATCTGCCCACTGTACCGTTACACGCCTGCTGGTGCGACTGCTGCCCTAACTGAAGGCGTACGCAACTACATGCCGCTGTTCATCGCCGCTGCGGTAGCTACCCTGCTGCCGCTTGTTACCATCTTCTTCTACGGCGACCGCAAACGTCAGAAGGGAATGATCTGGATCAGCCTCATTTCATGCCTTTCGCTGTTCGGATTGATGCTCTCCCACCTGAGCAACTTAAAAAATGCCACACCACCGGTCACAAACGTCGAATATGTGCTGCCGGGAATATTAGTTACCCTGGCGGCGGTTGTATTGGAACTGCTGGCGATCCGCGGCATCCGGAAGGATGAGAAGCTGATCAAGAGTCTGGACAGACTGCGTTGACTAAGCGGCAAGTCGAAAAAGGGCACCTCGAAAGGATGCTGCCGACATTATCTGCATAGCGTAGCCTGAGGGTGTGACCCCAAATCGGTCGTTCGGCAGCAGGCTTCTGTATGCTAATCAGTTAAGCTCCACCGGTACCACCCTCGGCTCCACATCTCCTGTTCCATCCAGGGGCAATTCGGGAGCCTTTTCCTTGCCGAATTTCTTCTTCACCCACCCTTTAAAGCGGAAGCTGAGCAGGCACATCACCGGCACCACGATCAACGTGAGGAAGGTGGCAAAGCCAAGGCCGTAGATCATCGTCCACGCCAGCGGATTCCAGAATGCCGCACTGTCGCCGCCAAAATAGATATGCGGATTCAGCTCGGAGAACAGCGTCGCAAAGTCAATGTTCAGTCCGACTGCCAGCGGCACAAGACCAAGGATGGCTGCGGTAGCCGTCAGGATCACCGGCGTCATACGGGTGCGGCCTGATTCCATGATCGCATCAAAAGGACTCAGACCTTCCTTCAGCTTCAGGTCCATGAACTCGACAAGCAGAATGCCATTCCGCACCACAATACCAGCCAGCGCCACGATACCAATCCCGCTCATCACCAGGGAGAATGTAACATGGAAAATGCCCAAACCAAGAATCACGCCGAAAACAGAGAAAATGATCTCACTCATGATGATCAGCGTGCGGGAGAATGAGTTGAACTGTAATACCAGAATCAGGAAGATCAAACAGACCGAGATCAGCAGCGCATTCCCCAGGAACCCCATCGTCTCGGCAATATCCTCTTGCTGACCGCCCATGCTGATGGTAATACCGGAGGGAGCATGGAAATCCGACAGCTCGCGCTGAATGGCCTTCACCACTTCGTCGGGGTTATAGTCGCTCAGCACGTTACTGGAGAGCGTGATGATCCGCTTCTGGTCCTTACGCTTGATGCCGCCATAGGTCGTATTATATCGCACATTCGCAAAGGCAGACACCGGCACCGTACGCACCTGCCCGTTCATGCCCATATCACGGAAGATGATCGGGATATTCTGGATCGCGCTCAGGTCTTCCCGCTGGGTTTTCGCCAGGCGGAGCGTAATGGGATAATCGTCATTCTCATCGCGGAAACGAGATATCTCCTTACCAAAAACCGCGGTGCGCAAGCTGCCCGCCACCTGACCGGTGGTAATGCTGTTCGCATTCATCCGCTCGCGATCGAGGTCAAAGATCACCTCGGGCTTGTTGGCCTGAAAGTCGGAACGAAGCTGCTCCACCCCCGGCACCTGCTTCAACTCGAGGAAGCGCTTCAGGCGGTCAGAAGTAGCGATCAGCGAATCCAGGTTGTCGCCGGTAATGTCTATAGAAACAGGTTTCTGCTGTGGCGGACCGCCCTGCTCCTGGTCAACAGTTACGATGGCCCCGGGGATGCCTTGCACAGCGCCGCGGATACGAGTCATCAGATCGACGGTAGATTTTCCGTGGCGTTCGGCAAACTTCACGTAAGCTACGGTGATCCGACCCTTGTTCGGGAAATCGCCCACTTCCCCGCTTGTGGGGTCCACCGCACCAACCGTTACATTGGCAATCACACTCTTTACTAAAGGGGACATCTTGCCAGTGGCAGAGTCACGTAATGCACTATTCACCTGCTTTTCTACCCGCTCTAATACCGTATTGGTATACGCCTGATCTGTACCTACCGGCATGTTGAGGTATACATACGTAAAGTTGGGCTCGCCCTGAGGGAAGAGTACGAACGGAGCAGGACGAAGCTTGATCAGAATAACCGCAAAGACGAAAATGCTCAGAGTGATGCCCATCGTTGCCCACGGACGATGCAAGGCGCGGCTCAGCCAGCGGGCATACCATTCCCGGAATGCAGGCCAGGCTTTATTCTGAAAGGAATGAATCCACTTCTCAAAAACGAATTTCTCCAGCAGAATAAACAGGTAAATGAACAGGACGAAGTTGCCCACGCCCCATGAGCGACCAATGTAGCACAGAGCTACCACCGACAGAAACACGATCATCATCGCCCGGTCGCGCTTCGTGAACTTGCGGCGACCATCATCGCCGCGACGGTGCGGCTTCATAAAATCAACTGCAAACACCGGATTAATGATATAAGCCACCAACAGTGACGCCACCAGCGTAATGATCAGCGTGATAGGCAGGAAGAACATGAACGACCCGATCAGGCTGTTCCAGAACGCCAGCGGTATGAATGGCATCAGCGTAGTAGCAGTACCGCTCAATACCGGCAGGAACACCTCGCCTGTGGCCAGCTTGGCAGCGCGCTTGATCGGCACCCGTCCATTGTCAAAGATGCGGTGTGTATTCTCTATCACCACGATCGCATCATCCACTACAATGCCTAAGGCCAACAGGAACGAGAACAGCACGATCATGTTCAGTGTGAAGCCAATGCTCGGCATCACAAGGAAGGCAATAGCGCATGACAGCGGCACTGACATGGCTACGAAGAGCGCGTTGGTCACACCCATAAAGAACATCAGGATGATCGTCACAAGGATGAAGCCGATGATGATCGTATTCACCAGATCGTGCAGGGTGGTACGCGTGCCATCGCTCTGGTCGCCGGTATTGACGATGGACAGGTCTTTCGGCAGCTCACTCTTCTTCATGTCCTTCATCAACGCCTCGATTTTGTCGCTGGCGTTGATCAGGTTTTCGCCGGAAGCCTTGATCACATTCAGCGTGATGACGTTCTTGCCATCCATCCGGGCATAGCTCTTCTGCTCTTCAAATGAATCTTCAATGTCAGCGATGTCGCGCAGGTAAACGCTCGATCCTTGCGCATTCTTCACCACCACACTCTTAATCTCATCCGCAGTCCGGAATTCACTGTTCAATGACAGGATCCGCTTCTGGTTGTTCATGGACATCTCGCCAGCCGTCGCTGAAATGTTCTCAGAAGCTACCGTCCTTTCAATATCGTCAAACGTCAGTCCTGCAGCAGCCATCTTGTAGAGGTCCACATTGATCTGTATCTCGCGGTCCAGCGCACCGACCATGTCCACCCGCTTGATTTCCTTCAGGGCCTCAATTTTATCCTTTACGCGGTCGGCATACTTCTTCAGGCGCTTCAGATCATAGTTGCCGGAGATATTCACCTGCATGATCGGGAACTCCGAGAAGTCGATATCCTTCACCTCCGGCTCATTCGGCAGGTTCTTGGGCAGATCAATGCGCGCCTTGTCCACGGCATCCTTTACATCCCGCTTCGCCTTATCCACCTTCACGTTCGGATTAAACTCAACGATCACGACGGAAAAGTCCTGGAAAGAGTTGCTCGTCACCTTCTTCACTCCGGTCAGGTTCTTCACCTGCTTCTCAATAGGCTTGCTCACGAGGTTCTCCATGTTCGCAGGGGAGGTGCCAGGGTAAAATGTCTGCACCATGATCTGCGACATCTTGATCTCCGGGAACTGCTCCTTAGGGAGGCTCTGGTAAGTGAAATAGCCAATCAGCGTGATGATGCACGTCAGGATATAGATCGCTGTACGGTTATCGATCGCCCAGGAGGAGAGAAAAAATTCTTTGATTTTATGCTTCATAAAAAGGCTCCCTTACTAAATGATTTTTATTGGGTCGGCGTTCGTCACGCTGTTCATCGTTCCTTGCGACGCTCCGTTCATCGTTCGTCAGTCTATTTAGCTGCCCGGAAAATGAACCCTTCATCCCGGTGGGCTTCAACTCCGGCCCACCCCTTTCGTTGCCGGTCAACCTTCGGCACTACGGGAACATTCCCCCCGCTGCCGGCGAAGGAGCCTGCAACTGTGCCGACATCTTCTGCCCTTTTTTTTTGCATCGTCCGCCGCCGGCTCTGTTACCGGCGGCGGCCAGACGCTTAATCGCTTTCAACCTGGCTTTGCCATCCGCCGCAGCGGATTGTGTCACTCCACATGCCCCGGCTCACCGGGAGGCAAAGGCGCCGAATGCTTATACTACTTACCCATCTATTCGTCGTTCGTTCGTCCTACTGCACCACGATCACCGTTCCGTTATACAATTCCTCGTAGCCAGCCGTCACCACACGGTCGCCAGCCTTAAGGCCGCTGAGTATCTCTATCATACCATCGGCAGAGCGGCCCGTCTGAACCGGCACTGCTTTAGCTTCTTTACCCTCTGCAACAAACACCATATCGCCTTCGCCGGTCTTCTGTACGGCAGCCACGGGCACCACCAGAGCTCCCTCAGCACCGTAGTTGGCAATCTTCATGCGGGCGCTCATGTTCGGGTGCAGCTTGGCAGACCATCCAAGATTCACCTGCACCTTGAAGGCGCGCGACATGGGGTCTACCGACTGTGCCACAAAGTCCAGCTTCGCCTTTAGTGAATCGTTGACGTCGGGAAAGATCAGGGTGACCGGATTGCCGGCATGCACTTTGCCGAGGTAGCTTTCACCGAGGTTTGCCTCGGCCTTCAGCCTGGCGGCGTTCACAATGCGGACACCATGCCCACCCGGAGCGGCGGCATCGCCTTCCTTAATATCTACCTGATCGACGGTGCCTGAAATAGGAGCGGTGATGCTATACATGTTGCGCTGGGCCACAATAGCTGCACGCTGGCGGGTGGCCGCTTCAAAATTGGCTTTGGCCGAAAGCAGCTGCACCTCGGTGCCGATCTGCTGAGCCCAGAGTTTTTGTTGCTTTTCATAAAGAGACTTCAGCAGCCCTACCTGTGCATCCTGGGCAGCGATCTGCTGATCCAGAGCGGACGCATCCAGCACAGCCAGTATCTGCCCGCGACTCACGTGCTGACCAACACGTGCCAGTACGCGGCGGACTGTTCCCATCGTTTGCGGGGTTGCCACAACATTCTCATCACCCACGATCGATGCCTGTACGTCGATGAAGGCCTGGAAAGGTTGAGGCTTCACTTCCATCACGGAGACGGGGATAGGCTTCACAGAATCCTTGAATCCGCTTTTGGCCTCCAGTTCTCGGATCTGGTCGTCGATCGTCGTCCGCTCCTTCTTAAGCTTCGCGATCTTTTCAGTAACAGTTTCTTCCTTCTTGCCACAGGCGCCGATGATCAGCGTCAGGAGCAGGATGGGGAGGAGGTTTTTCATATTGTTTGAGTGAGTTGGAGCAGTTGGAGTGGTTGGAAAAGTCGGAGTAGTTAGGAGCGGTTAGTTGGCAAATTCGCCGAGGGCTTTTTGCACGTCTGTTTGCGCGTTGACGACGTCGAGGAGGGAGCTGTAATAGTTGTTCTGGGCCATTAGCAAGTCAGTCTGGGCCTGGTTGACTTCGAGGTTGGAGCCTACGCCCGCTTTGAACTTTTTGGTAGCCAGATCCACGACGCTATTCGCCAGCTCGAGGTTGCGTTTTTGCTTTTCCGTAGCTAACAGGGCATTCCGCAATGTGGTCTGCGATTGAGCAGTTTCGAAGTCCAGGCTTTGCTTCAGCAGGTGGAGCCGGTTCTTAGCCATCTCTACGTCCACCTTTGCCTCATTTACCTGGTTCACGCGTCCAAGGCCATTGAAGATCGGCACGTTCAGCTGCACCCCCACCGACGAATAGGAGAAGTAGTTCTGCCTGAATCTCGTCATGTCGGCAAAATCGTTGGAGCCATACATATAGGTGAAGTTCCCGACGGCGCTCAGCGACGGCAGACTGGCGTACTGGTAGCGCTTGACGTTGTATTCGTTCAGACGGACGGCCGTGCTGGCGAGCTGGTACTCGGTGCGGTGGTTATAGTCTAATTGCTCTGTCAGCAATTGCGTGGCAGTGGCCATATTCTCGGCGATAGAGGTGTCGGTCAGCTCTATGTCCTGATCTATGTCCATTCCTATCGCGAACTTCAGCGCCTGCTTGCCCGTTTCCAGCAAGGAGGCCGTGCGGATGCTGTCCGTCTCTAAGTTGGTTAGCTGCACCTCGCTGCGGTTCACGTCTATTTTTTCGGCAAAGCCAGTCTTATAAAGCACATCCACATCGTGCATCATGTTTCGTGCGGTGGCCAGCGATGCACTAAGCGTCCGGAATTGCTGCTCACCGATCACAACAGCATAGTACGCGCGCTGGATGTTGTACTTCACATTTTCCTCATTCAGCTTTGAGGCCTGGGTAAGGGCTTCTATGATCGTCCTCCTCGCTTTAAGCGCCACCAGCGTGGAGCCGTCAAACAGCATCTGGCTGGCCGATATCATAGCATTCGCCTGGTACTTGGGCGCGAATACCATGGCGGTAAACTTTCCGGCATCGGATGTATTACCCGTCTTAAAGAACATGGGCACAAGACTCTTCAGAGAGTCCACATAGTCCGTAAACTGTGCGGTGCCATTGACATGTGGCAAAGCGCTTGCCTTGATCTGATTGTTGACTGCCTGCTGCTTCCGGATAGCCAGCCGCGCATTCTTCAAAGTGTCGGAATTCCGAAGCGCAAAACGAATGCAATCCTGGAGGCTCAGGCGTACGACGCCTTCCTGGGCGGGCGTCCTGGCAGCAGCCGCGAATGGCAGCAGCAGGAAGGCAATCGTCGCTATTTTTCGGAACAAACCCGAAATCCGAAAGGCGAAATCCGAAGTATTGATCATATCCTGGGTACTTCTTTGAGGTATTGTTCAGAGTATTTCTGGTACAGCTTCTCCCCCTTCGGCGTCATCAGGCCATAGAGGAAATTCTCCATGATAGCCTGCGATACTAGGTGAGGATGGTTGGACTGGCCGGTAAGTGAATTGGGCTGGAAAAGTACCAGACAGCTCTCTACCCGGTAGCGTGCCAGTAGGTCAGCATCCATTCCCAGTCGGTAAAGACCCTCCTCCATACCGCGAATAATATTGTCGCGAATGGTGGCGATATCTTTCTTCATCAGCTTCTCGCGGAACTGGCGGTAGGCGTCCGGGAAGAAGCGCTCTAACTCCAGCATGGCCATGGGGTTAATCTGGCGGAACATCTGGATCAGCACAGCGTTCACGCGCACCATACCTTCCACGGCATTTTCGGCATCGTTCATCAGGCTGGTGAGGAGCTCATCCATATGCTCATGGTGCCACTGCAGAGCAGCCACCACCACTTCCGGCTTGGAAGAAAAATGCTGGTAAAGTGTTTTCTTGGAAATACCCGCCTTCCGCGCGATATCATCCATTGTAATCGTCTTGAAGCCATACTGGCGAAACGATTCAACGGCCACTGAGAGTATTTTGGTAACAGCTTCCATCTTGGCGGCGCAAAACTATGGAAACGTTTTTCGTAAAGAAAGTTTCCGGAGTATTTATTTGTTTTATGGCGCAATAAGGTGAAGCTTTATGAATTACCGGCAATGCCATTATATTGAGGTTCACATTAATCAAACCAACCACATACACCATGGGATTTGTAAAAGATTTTAAGGCATTCGCCCTAAAAGGCAATGTCATAGAACTGGCCGTCGCTGTTATTATCGGCGCAGCTTTCGGTGCGATCATTTCGTCTCTGGTAGATGATGTCATTACACCGCTTATTCTGAAGCCTGCGCTCGATACCGCTGGTATCACAGATCTGGACAAGCTGGCTTGGGGCGCTGTCAAATACGGCAACTTTCTCGCTGCAGTAATTAAGTTCTTTGTCATAGCCCTGGTGCTGTTCATTTTGATCCGCGCCGCAGCCAGGATGAGCCGCAAGAAGGAAGAAGCTGCCGCAGCCCCGCCAGCCCCAAGCAGCACCGATACGCTCCTGATGGAAATCCGGGATGAGCTACGCCGGAAGGCATAAGTTTCAGCGCTTTGGGGTTTTTTCGGCACTTTTGCGGTGTCGAAATGTCTTCTTCTAAGAGTCCCATACTGCCCCGGCTGCGTCGTTTGAAAGCAGAAGGCAGCTCTGCTTTCGCGGTGCTGGCCGACCCGGATAAGATTGCGCCGTCGGAGATGCCGGCCCTCGCTAGCCTGTGCAATGATGCAAGGGTCGACTACCTGTTATTAGGCGGATCGCTGGTGGTAATGCACCAGATGGATGCTTGTATTCAACGTTTTAAGGCCGAAAGCGACATTCCGGTAATCCTTTTTCCAGGCTCCCCGGCGCAAGTGACGCCCTATGCCGATGCGCTGCTTTATCTCTCCCTCATCTCCGGCAGGAATGCAGAACTGCTGATCGGCCAGCATGTTGTATCAGCTCCTGCGGTGAAGGCCAGCGGGCTGGAAGTAATGAGTACCGGCTATATGGTAATTGATGGAGGGGTGCCTACGACGGTCTCATACATGAGCCATTCCGCACCGATACCGGCCAACAAGCCTGACATAGCGCTCTGCACCGCCTGGGCGGGCGAATTGCTGGGACATCATTTGCTCTACATGGATGCCGGAAGCGGCGCGCGCCATCCGGTAAGTGCCGAAATGATCCAAAAGGTGAGCGGGCATACGGATATCCCCCTCTTTGTAGGCGGCGGCATGCGAACGCCGGACGCAGTTTTTGCTGCAGCCGATGCGGGAGCAACCGTTGTAGTGGTCGGAAATGCGATTGAACAAGACCCCTTATTGATCCGCGACCTGGCTGCGGCGGTTCATAGTGTTGAGAAGAAGAAAGTGTCGTAAAAAAGTCATATATTACATCTGCAAACCAAAAGCAGAGTAATATGGAACGAACGATCTACTCTTTTCTCCTGCTCCTTTTCTGCATCTTTTTCGCTCCTGCTGCGCTTTTCGCACAGATCAAGGTAACTCAAGACCCGCCGCCGGCGCTCCCGAAAGCATCCCCCAACGCACCTCCCGGCCTTTCCCCGGTTGAATTCAACAACAAGCTGGCCGCCATCAACGATAGCCTTCAAATCAAAGGAAATCAATGGGACATGCAGTTTGAACAAGCCGGCAAAACCAAAGACTACACGAAGCTCGCCGGAGTACGCCAGTCCCTCGAGCATTTCGTGGATCAAAAGCTGACTGAAGTAAAATCCATGAAGGATGTGAAGGACTCCAAAGCCTGGCGTGAGGCTATTCTGAAGCTCCTCATGCTGGAAAAAGGAATGATCGCAAAGGCGTATAAGCCGTTCGAAGAATTAGGGAAAAATCCGGCTGAAGCCCAGCGCAGCGCAGCGATGGACAATCTGAACTTTTACAGCAGCGAGCAAAGGTTAGCCATGCAACAAGTAACCGATGCACAGGAAGCCTACGCGAGATCAAACGGTCTGACAGCTCAGGCTAAATAGCAATTTCTGCAGCGGAGGCACGGAGACGCGGGGTTTCACAAAGAACTCTGCAGAAGCGTAGTGCCGCGGGGTGAGCCGAAGAAATTCAAACCGGCCCCTTCGGGGATGTGCAGCAGCGTACCCTTAAGGGGTTCAATATGAATTCCCGCGGGCGTGCCTGCGGACAGCCGTGTGTGGTGCTGGGGCACCATTCCCGGCAATTTTTTACGCAATTGTTCCTTGTCATATCATTGGCGAAAAATGACCGCGTATTATTGTCATAAAGCGCTGTATCTCAGCATTTTTAACCTCTGTTTGGGCGTTATTAGCCCTCCAAAAAATGCCCGTGGCACAAGCTTGGAGGCCTCCTGTGTGAGATAGCAAACCAAGCGCTTATGAAACCAATCATTCCAACGATTATACTGGCGGGCCTGTTCACCCTGGCCGCCTGCAACAATTCCGCAATAAAGGAAAAGGAGGCGGCTCTCCAGGCCCAACAACGCACCATCGACTCGATGAATGCGGAATTGGCAAAGAAGCGTGTCATAGACTCCATGAGCGAGGTCGCCAACACACAGTACATTCTTACGCCCCCTGCCTCAGCCCCTGTACCCCCCGCTGTAACATCAACGAGCCGCCGCAGCACGCGCAGCTATGGCAGCCACGCAGGCCGCACGACCCACAGCACAAGTAGCACTCAATCGCAAACCGTGGCCACACAGGAAGCTCCTCGCAAGAAGGGCTGGAGTGCCAAAGCCAAGGGAGCTGTGATTGGTACCGCTACTGGTGCAGCGGCCGGCGCCATCATCAACAAACGTAATCGGGCGGCAGGTGCCGTGATCGGTGGTATTCTCGGCGCCGGCGCCGGCACAGGCGTAGGTGCTGTGATCGACAAAAAGAAAGGGCGATAGCATTAGCGGTTAATATTCGTGAAGGTGTATTAGCCTCTAACAGATGCCGGTGGCCCTACCACCGGCATTCTTGTCTGATGCCGGAACGCTGAAAATCCTTCAAATAATTCCGCATGAATCGTACTTTCTTCCTATCTTCGCGCTCCTTTTAGTAAAAATCCCAATTGCGCCGGCTGAAAAGGGCGCTTCTTAAAACGATTTGCAGATATGAAACGTACCTTTCAACCTCACCGCCGCCGCCGCAAGAGTGTTCACGGTTTCCGCAAGCGCATGCAGACTGCCAACGGCCGTAAAGTGTTAGCATCCCGCCGCGCAAAGGGTCGTCACAAGCTCACCGTAAGCGACGAGCGCAAGCTTAAGTAATTAGTCTCAGCTTTTTTGCTGCCATGCTATGGCGCTTCGTTACACACTGGGCAACGACCGCCGCCTGAAGCGCGAGCAGCATATTGAAACGCTTTTCCAAAAAGGGAAAGCGTTTTCTGTTTTCCCTGTTCGTGTGGTCTGGATGCTGACACCACGCGGCAACGAAACCTCCGCTTTCCGGGTAGGGTTTTCAAGCCCTAAGAAGAAATTCAAACGGGCCACCGACCGGGCGAGAGTCAAGCGCCTGCTCCGCGAGGCATGGCGCCTTCAGCAGCATGATCTGGCATCTTCCATTCCCGAAGACAAGCAGCTTCATCTCTTTCTTCTTTTTACGAACACCGCCCTCCCGGATTACGAGACAGTTTCTGCCGCCGTCAGACAGGTCAATGTCAAATTGAAAACAGCCATCCAAAATGGGTAAGCTGATTTCCATCCTTCTTTTAGGCGCTATCAGGCTCTACCAACTGATTCTCTCACCCTTTTTAGGTGCGAGTTGCCGCTTTACACCTACCTGCTCTGCCTATGCAGCAGAAGCCGTTCGGAAATGGGGACCCTGGAAGGGCGGCTGGCTGGCTATCAGGCGCATCGGTCGCTGCCGGCCCGGCGGCGGACATGGGTATGATCCAGTACCCTGAAATTTCAATTGGCAAAGCAATTGGCACCTGGCGGATACTTCCTTCCGCGAAAATCTGCGGAATCTGCGCGAGGCAAACGCTTCACGCCTTTCGCATAACCAAAACCGCTGTTCAACGAAGGCCGGCGGGAGAAGCCAATAATAGCGGTATGTTTATTGTCTGAATTCCTTCTTCTATGCGGCTCAGCTTATATCTTCTCGTCTTTTGCAGCCTTTTTCTCGCAAGTCGTACAGCCAGCGCCCAGGGAGCGCATCCCGCGCACATTCGCATGGGAAAGGTGGATCGTCCCGGTCTCGCTGTGGAGTATCCTTTTAGTAAAGCGATCGTTGAAGCGGCCTTGCGCGGCCGGCTGGAAAGGGCGGGTTTAGGTCGCCCGAAATCAGGTGGTAAAGGCATACTGTTGTATGAAGGTGCAAAGTGGGCTGAATTCTCCAATACTCAGGTCGATATCTACGCCATGGTAGATGCCGAAAGGGATACAAAGAGCAACATAATCCTGCTCGTCAGCAAAGGCTACGACAATTACGTTACGGAAGCGTCGGACCCCGAACTGTTTACCCGCCTGAAGGCTTTCCTGGATGGTCTGCTTCCTGATATTATCGCGGCGCAGCTGGCCGCGGACATAGCAGCACAGGAAGGTGTGATCCAAAAAGCCCAAAAGGATTATGACAACGTTGAAGACAAGGGGAAAAAGCTGGAGCGGGAAAAGGAGAAGATTGAACGCCAGATTTCTGAAAATGAGTCCGATAAGCGGAAAAGCGCAGATGCCCTGAGCGCTGCCCGCGCACGCCTGGAGCAATTGAGGGCGGATGTGAAGAAATGATTGCCCGACACCATCCTCCAACGAGGGGAACCACAGAGATCCCGCCTACAAGCCGCCGCGCTGCCATATCTCCCATGACGCTTCTGCCTGGAGGTACAGCATTTCCAGTCCGCTCTTCGTTTTCGCGCCGCGTACCATTCCTTCGCGGAGGAAGGGTGTCAGTTCAGGGTTGTACACGAGGTCATACAGCAAATGCTCGGGGGTGATTGCTTCGTAGGGAATCGGCGGCAAGCCCTCTCCGAGTGTCCCTAACGTAGTCGTGTTCACTATCAGCAGATGGCCGTTCAACAGTTCGTCGGTGACGTCTGCATAGGAAATACTGCCGTCTTCAGGCCTTCTGGAAACGACCAGAAAGTGAATGCCCATTTGCCTCAGTGCATACTGTATGGCCAGGGACGCGCCTCCGCCTCCGAGGATTAATGCCCGGTGATGCTGTTCGTTCAGCAGAGGTTTCAGGCTGTCGCGAAATCCAACCCAGTCCGTGTTATAGCCGCTGAGCTTGCCCTCACTTATCGTAATGCAATTCACAGCGCCGATAGCCTGCGCATCTTCTGAAATGCTGTCTAAATAAGCCATCACTGCCTGTTTGTGCGGAGTGGTGACATTCAGGCCGCGCAGGTGGGGGTGCGTCCGGGCCAGACGGGGAAACTCGGTCACATCCTCCAAAGGAAGCGCTTCGTACGTGGCATGTATGTCTTCGCGCTCAAACTTTTTCCTGAAGTAATCAGGAGAGAACGAATGCTTCAACGGATAGCCAATGAGGCCGTAATGCGACATAGAGTCGTTGATCAATTTACTCCGGGCGGAGCGGAAGGGCGGAGTCGTCATCGGCAATCCGAATTTCGCCGTCCCAAATCCGCAATAGCTAAAGCTTACTTCGGCAGGAAGAGGTGAAAGGTGTCTCCGCGCAGCCCGATACGTGTCGCCTCGAGCGGAATCACGTCATTCGGTGCAATGTTGCCGAGGTTGACATTCTGGCCGAGCAGTTCAAGAAAATATACCTGTTGCGACTTCTGCGGAGCTTCCCACAGAATTTTCTCTGCCGGTATCTGTGTCAGTATCTCCTGCACCAGACCTTCGCGCACCTCACCGGTACCGCGATAGATGCCCACATTGCCGGCTTCACGCGCTTCCGCGATCACATAGCTGGCGCCGGCTTCGAGTTCTGCGCGCATCAGTTCTATCCACTTGTAAGGCGGCATGATATGGGTCGCATCTTTGGAACCTACCTCAGAGAGTACGGTCACCTGCTTAGCCAGCTTCTCGATATAACCACATTTCTCCGCGTGAGGGATGATCACAGAGCCATCGCTCACCTCGGCATGAGTAAAGCCATAGTCGTCAAGTACGCGCCGGTAGTCGTCAAACTGATTGCGGATGAGAAACGCTTCAAACAGCGTTCCCCCGAGGTAAACAGGGATATTGTGAGAACGATAGAGATCGAGCTTTTCGCGGAGCTTCAGCTCGAGATAGGAGGTTCCGAAGCCCAGCTTCACTATGTCCACATAAGGAGCATTTGCAGAGAGGAAATTCCGGGTTTCTTCCAGGGCCATGCCTTTGTCCATCACCATCGTGAGACCGTGGATGCGGGGTTGCTGCGTCCGTTCCGGCAGGTTGTTGAGCTTAAAATTCATAGATTCTTGAAGGGTCGCCCAAAGGTAACGGCTTGCCTATCTTCGCACACACATGCGTCTCAATCAGCCTATAGTTGGCCTCATACTCGGCCTTTTCATGCCCCTTCTGGGCTTCATCGTCGTTTATTTTATCAAGGCGGCCGGCATGATGAGCATGAGCGCCTTTATAGAACATCTGCGCGCCAGCCACGATGCTGCCGGCGTGGTAATCACCCTTTCCGTGCTTGCTAACCTGATCCCTTTTCTCATCTTCAGCCGCCGCCGGATGGACTATGCTGTCAAGGGCGTTGTTATCGCTACGATATTATACGCATTATTTTTCGTGTATGTGAAGTTTGTAGCGTAGCCAGCACCTGTCAAACCAGCTATATTTCAGGATTGGCTATCAAACAGGTTAGCCGGTAACTGCCGGGGATTGGCACCAGGCCATCATATTGGCCCTCCTGTTAGATTCTGCTTAAGTTTCGAGGTCTGATTTGCATGCATCGTAAAACAAAGGGGCGACTTCAATAAGTCGCCCCTTTTGTAGCAAAAACCAGGAAAGAATTACTTCACAACGGAAAGCCGCTGTGTGAGCACACCGTGTTCTGTTTGGATAGTAATATTATAAACACCGGCAGCGAGTTGTGCAGTCGGAATAGTCACATGCTGAGTGCCGGCAGACATGACTGCGTTGGTGACCGTGGAAACCATGCGACCAGTAGCGTCCACCACGTTTATGGCTACAGTGCTGTTGTTATTCAGTGTGAACTCAAGAGTCGCACTTTCGCGGGCGGGGTTCGGGTACAGGCTCACCGTATTTGTGTTGATGACATTCACCACAGCGGTGGTATTGCTGATCTTAAAGTTGTCCATGAAACCGTAGTGCCCGCCGCCAGCTGTAGCTACGACTTTTACCATCATGTTGGCACCCTTCTTGGAGGTGAGCACAGCTGTTTCATGACGCCATGCACTGGCAGAAGTAGGTACATACGGAGGGGAAGACGGAGGAGGCGTAGTGGACAGTGCAGCACCTGCCTTGCTCCAGGCAGCATACCAGGATGCGCCGCAGTCATCGGAAACCATTATCTCCAGTTTATCATTAGTGCCGCTGGCATTAGCATAGGAAACATCAAAATCAAGAGCCACATCAGCTGCGCTGCCTGTGTTGAAGTTCCCCAACATGGCTTCCATCACAGTGCCGGGAGAAGTCTCCGGAAATCCGATCAGCAATGCCCTCGTAGTAGTACCAGAAGCCCCGGTAACAACGTAAGAGCCGTAAGACTGGAACAGATACAGTGCATCAGCCGACAGAGTCATCTTGGCCGGTGTGTTGGCTGAGGCTTCAAAATTCTCGCTCCACGGAGTCGCTACTGCGTTGGCAGCTGCATATACAGAGAACAGAGAATCTCGGGTAACGTTATCGGTCAGGTGAGCATCGCCTGCAACATTGATCAATACACGGTAAGCAGAAAATGCAGTCGGCGGTGTAGTAAAAGCGGAGCTTGTGATGTTCACGGTACCTACGCCATAGGGCGCAACGTTACCAGTCCAGGCTTGAGTACCCACCTTAGTGGTGCCATTGTAGATATCTACCGTGGCAGAAGTGATCGGGGTCGGGCTGTAGCTGATGAACTGGACGGTCGGAGTGATATTACCACACAGGAAGTAATTCTTACCGGTATAGCCAAGAGCCTTCACATCGCCATTAGACGGACCGTAAGTAGGACATACGCCCGTTGCCTTGGCATAGAGCTGAGTTTCGGTCAACTGGCCAACCTCCTGGACAAGGTGGTCGCGGCATACCATGTAGATGGTAGGGAAGTAACCAATCTGCCAGCCAGAGTTAAATGCAGATGTCCACGTAGAATTGGAGTCAACGATCGGGTAGGGCGTATTCGTTACCCAGTTGCCTTGTGAGAACGTAGCGTGGGATGAGCCGCTGCTGGTTCCGTAAAGCTGGGCCCTGGTGTTCGTAGCTTCTCCTTCAATGAAGAAGACCTGTACATCGTTTGTGGTAGTGGCATCTACCCCGGGTGCACCGCTCGGACCGTGGTGCTTGTAGAGGTTTTCCAGAGCTCCGGAGTTGTGGTAGTTCCAGCAGGGGGCGCACCACGCTGCAGAGACATCGATGAAAACAGTCTTGCCCGAGTTAAGCAAGGTATACAGATTGTAGCTTGTACCATTAAGGTCTTTAACGGTAAAGTCGGGCGCAATGCTGCCGGCTGGCAGCTGCGCGAAAGCACTGGCCGAAGCAAAGGCCAATGCAAGAGTAGAGATTAGTCTCTTCATGGTTGGGATATTAATAAAAGAGGTTTGAGTCGCCGATATCTGGTAGTTAGTACCGGCTACATAATGCACACAGGCAACCGGGACACACTATGAAAGTAGCCGTACCCTACGGACACAAAACGTGCATTCCGTTGAAGCCGTCGTTCCGTTCGTGGAACGTGAATAATATTCGTCGGAGGCGCAATTGAGAAATGGAGCAACGACCATATTGCCGGTGTTCAAACCGGCTAAATGTCACTCGCGTTCTGGAGGCCTGTAAGCCATTTGAAAGCGCTACTGCATCGCGCCGATAAAATCCATCAGCAGCTGCAACACTTTGTCCACGTTTGTAAGGGCGATATTGGCCGGGCGGTCAAAAACATCATGATAGTAACCCGGGCCGCCGTTGCTGTAGAGAAAAAAAGCAGGCACTCCCGCCTCACTGAAAGGGTAGTGATCGCTGTTGGCCGCCCTCCCGCGGCTGCGTATCTCCGGTAAGTAGCCTTTCTTTTTGTTCAGTGATTGCAGTAAGCCAAACGCTGCGGGATTCTCTGTTGCGTTCACCACAGTCACCCCGTCGGATGCATTGCCCATAATGTCCAGGTTGATGACAAAGCGCATTTGCGAAAGAGGAACCAGAGGGTGTTTTACAAAAAAGCTGCTGCCTTTCAGGCCCGCTTCTTCTCCGCTGAAGGCAATGAAAAGTATAGAATATCGCTGCGGATGTTCTGCGTAATAAGCAGCCAGCCATTCCAGGCAGGCCGTGCCCGAGGCATTGTCGCTTGCGCCAGGAAAGAGCGCATCCCAACCCATACGCCCGAGATGGTCGTAATGAGCGGTGATCACCAAGAATGAGTCGGGCACTTCTGTACCGCGGACCATAGCAATCACATTGGCACTCCTGGCAGCGGGTTCAAATTTGCTATGCACCTCAATAGAGGTCTTGCGTACATGCTTTGGCAGGGCGCTGTCCTGCGCGTAGATCACGGTTACCGGCAATTGTTCGGTAGCGACCGTCCAGTTCATTTTACCATTAACCGGAATGATATAAGCTCCGGGAGGAAGCACCCGGACAAGCTGCGACGAACGGATATGCAGGAGACGGGCCAATGAATCAGTGCCTCTCAGCAGGTGAACACGATTGTCGTGCAACCTGCTCAACACGCGAATGGCTTCGGTCGAGTCTTCCAGCCGGCCTACGTCAACCGTCTGAACCTTCCGGCGGTGCGCATAGTAGCTGGATGATGCTGCGTCCACTAAGTATTCTTCGCCGGGCACCAGCTCCCGCTTGCCTGCCTGAAAATTCATAGAATCCGGAAAGCTGACCACCGGGAAGGTGTAATACTGATAGAACGATGAGTCAGGTGTAACCGGCTTCAGGCCTGCATCCCGCAGCTTGCGCATGATATGAGCTGCCGCGTGCTCGCGGCCTTTGCGCACATAGCCACGCCCATCCCATGCCGGCGAGCAGAGTGAACTGATCTCGTGCTTCAGCGAACGGATATTCTGGGCGTCAACAGTGGTCGCTGTCGTGCCGAGAAAGATGACAAGCAGAAGCAGGCTTAACGCAAATCGGCATGCGGGTGTCGTATTGAAATTCAGTTTCAGGATAGGTGCTTCATTTCCCAATCTTTTGTTGTCCCGGCACGGGAACTTACGCCGCAGTCTCTCAGGCTTCGCCATACGCGATGTCCACAGGTTTCCTTTAATAGTTCCCGTGTCGGAATGACAAAAGGCGCTGTGAACTTTCCATGCTGAAGCAAAAGCAGGATTAGGCTGTCGATTGGGTGTTATAGGCTTGGGCATGGCAAGCCAAAATTACGGGCAACAAAAAAGCGCCGCCGGAGCAACGCTTTCGAGAATTGTGTCCGGTTATCCTTTATTGATGCGTGAAAGTCGCAACGGCCTTTATGTTCGTTCCGAGGAGGGAGGAGTCGCGCTGCAGCTGCATGCTGGTATTGGAGAAGGAAACTACTTTGAAATACTTGCCAACCGGGATAACACCGTCCAGAATCAGGGTATCCTGTGCAGTGTTGAACGCCCAGGTACCGCTCTCCGCTTGCTGCGGCGCCGACGTATCACACTTGGATACGTTCTGATCCACATTCACCTTCTTACTGGATAGGAAAATGTACAGGTCGTCCTGGGCGCAGGCTTCGATTGCGGAAAAGCCATCAGCGGTTGTGTCATTGCCAGTGAAAAAGCTTTTGAAGCTTAGTGTGAGCCCGGTCAACTTCCAGTTGCCGGAGGTAAGTATCCCGGCGCGGCCGGTATCTCCACCGTTGTCGCTTTTTTTGCAAGCGGCGAAAGTCACAGAAATGGCAGCGGCAGCGATCAGAAGTTTCTTCATGTACAGATTTTGTTTGCAGTGTTAGAAAGGCGAATTTATGAATCGGGAGAATAGAACTTCGCGTAGGTACGAAAGAGTTCTCTTCGCGTTCTTCTATTTGACGATGAGCTGATACAAGTCGTTAGTGTTAGCGGACAATACTCAGCGGGCGGGCTACCTGCCCGCCTTCACCGGAGATAATGCAGCGATATACGCCGGGAGCCACCCGGGAAACGCTGAGGTATGCCTGATGCCGTCCTGCCGGGAAAGCTGCAGGAGGAATTTCTGCGACGGTACGGCCCATCATATCAGTGAGCTTGATGCGGACAGCCTGCGCCTGAGAAAGGGTAAAGTCTACCTCTGCCATGTCCTTCGCAGGGTTAGGGTAAAGGCGGATGTGATCAATAGCGGCAACTGATTCCACGGCATTCTTGCTCTCCAGGCGAACGTTGTCAATGTAGAGCGTATTGCCATAGTCAGATATTGCCCGGAAGGCGATCATAGCGGTGTTTGGCACCACTCCGGTGAAATCCACGGCCTGAGTTGACCACTGAGAAGCGGCCGGGATAAAATAGTCGGTGGTGGCGGAAGCGGTGGACAGAGCAGTGCCTGCTGCACTCCACACACTTGTCCAGTTGGCCCCGCAATCTGTGCTGTACACCACGGCCAGCTCGTCGTTTTCGTTGTTGTACGGCGCATGTGCGTAGGCGAAAGACAGCAGCCCGTCGGAGGGGAGATTGGCTGCAGGGAGGATCGCATAGTTCGTCTCGCCCGCCGGCACGAAGAAATTGTTATGCAGCAGGAAGTATTTGCTTCCACCGTAGCCTACGCTGCCGCCGAGCAAGTCTTTTGTAACCGCAAAGTTCCGGCCGTTGGAGTCGGCATCGTACAGTATCCATCCCTGGGGGATGGCCCCGGCCAGCTCAAAGCCATTCACAATGGGCAGATTGATCCGGTTGGTATTGTAAACGCTCACGCTGCCGACGGTGGTGTTGTTGCCATGATTGACATCTGGCTTGCCGTTAGGCAGTGCTACAGAGTCGACGATGTAATGGTTGCCACCGGGAATGCTCACGCTGCCGAGCGCTACGAGGGTAGCTCCATTCGGGGCGAGGGCCCCGCTCCAGTTCACAAACTGAAGGGCAGCGCTTACGTCGGTGTGGTAGAAGATGCGTGCGCTTCTGAGGGTATCTGTTCCGGCATTGCGCAGTACAGCATTGGAGGTCAAAGAAGCATTGCCGGGTACGCAATGCAGGCGCGCGGAGGGGTGAAGGCCAATGCTGGCCGCGTCGATAGGAAGCGACACCGGAGTTGACATCGCGGACTGCAGGACGCTCTTATCTGCATCATTCTGAATCCAGGCGATCAGGTTGGTGTTGTTCTTATCGAGATAGTGCCCCACCTTGGCCGTAATCGTGTAAACGGTAGTCTGGCTGGCGGTCCAGGTGGAAGACATGGTTGTGCCGGCGGGCGAGGGAATCAGGTCTCGCACAAGGTTTGGAAAATATTGCTCGCCGTTAACCCCCGGAGGAGCTTCCATATTTAGGTTCTCCACCACGGCAACACGAAGCCTCAGGCTGACCCCTGTTGGCGAATAGGCTGAGGGCGTGCTCGCTGTGACGGTCGCCGTCACGGAATCTCCGGTAACGCTCCAGGTGTGGCTGATACTGAGATTAAAGGGAGTGGCAGCAGCTGAAGCAGTGTTAATGTCTGCCTGCAGGAAGTTGGCAACATGGCCGGTCGGGTTGCCCGTGCCGGTCCCCATCCTCGTGCCATCCAGTCTGCCCTGAGGTGCAGTGGTGATGCCGTAGTAGGAAATCCGCGCGGCCGGGACGATTGTATAGATATTATATAATGGGCCAGCTACCGGAAGCGGCGTAGGATATGTAATCAGCAGAACCTTAGAGGAATTAGTTGCAATCAGGTTCTGCAAAGTGGGATTAGACGTTGCGCAAGGCGTACAGTGCTCACCGGTAAACTCTTCCATAAGTGAAAGCCGGGTCTGCGCCGATGCCGATAAGATTATTCCTGAGCACAGCAAGCTAAGGAGTCCTTTTTCTTTCATACGGTGGACAAGGTAAAAGCCGGAGCGGAGATCCGCCCAACTGACTTCAAAGGGGTAAATATCTTAAACATTCTCGTTCTACGCTTTATTTAACAAGGGCAAGTTCAACACAAGCAGGTCATAATTTAGGGTGATTTTTCCGGTTTTTACCGCAAATGCCTATTTGTAAGAATGAATCAATCTATGTTTGCCTAAACCAATCTCATAATTTTATTTGCTATGAAGAAAGCAATACTCTTCGGAGGCCTTCTTCTTGGTATGGCTGCCCAGGCTAATGCGCAGCTCGCCAAGGAAACCTTCAACTCAGGTCTGCCGGCCACGTGGAGCATGATCAAGGTGGATAACAACACACCAAGCTCCGGCCTGAACGCTAAGATCGTGACCGCTATGAGCTCTCAGGCGTGGATGACATGGACAAGGGGCACAAACGATACATCCGTTCTCACTATTTCCATGTTTACCCCTGCCGGCACTGCAGATCGTTGGCTGATCTCACCAGCTTTCACAGTGAACGACCCGAAAATGATCCTTTCATGGCTGGACGCAGAAGGAATCAGCGGCAAGACGGATAACCTGCAAATCTGGGTTTCGCCTACTGCCGGTACTACTACCAGCTCCTTTACCACAAAAGTGTACGACGCTGCAACCCTGTATGGCACTACCTCGTCAGGAGCTTACATCTATACACAAAGAGGTGCGTCGCTGGGTCAATTTAACGGACAAAACATCCGCATTGCTTTCCGCAACAATACCAACAATCAGGGCGTATCTCTGATTGATGACGTCGGAACGGCTGTAATGCCCAATGCCGTAGATGGCGCTGTGGATGGCGTTACTTTCCCCAAGATCATCGAAGGCACTGTTTCTAACGCTGTGAAGGTTGTGATCAGCAATCAGGGTGCTACCCCAATCACTTCTGCCCAGGTAAGCTATGCAGTAGATGCGGGCACACCTGTTACACAGACGTTCAGCAGCCTGAGCATTGCGCCTTATGGTACTGCTACGCTCACGTTTACAACACCTATCACTGGCACTACTACCGTAGCCCACACGCTGAAGGCTACCCTGATCCAGGTGAATGGTGCTGCTGATCCGGTTGCTTCTAACAACACCAAGCAAGTAGACTTCGCAACCGCTACAGGCAAGGTGCCCCGCGCCGGCCTCATCGAAGAGTTCTCTTCTTCTACCTGTGCTCCTTGCGCCAGCTTCAACTCGACTTTTGACCCGCTCGTAAATACCAACAACCCGAACAACGGTACTACTCCTTTCAACATCCTGAAGTACCAGATGAACTGGCCTGCTCCGGGTAACGATCAGAGCTACAACAACCAGGGTCTCACCCGCCGCACTTACTACGGTGTAACAGGTATCCCTGACCACTTCACCAACGGTGCAGCCGGCGGCAATGGCGACCAGGCTGAGATTACCGCATCCAAGAATGCTTCCGCTTTCATCACGATCTCAAAGATGACTTACGTCGTGAAGGGTGATTCTATGATCGCTTCCGCTACGCTTACCCCGAACTTCACCCTGACCGTTACTTCAGGCCCGTCTTACAAGGTGCATATGGCCGCTCTGGAAAGCAATTATCAGAACCCCAACAACACAACTGGCCAGCTGCAGTACTACCACGTAATGCGCGACATGCTCGGTGGCGGCGCCGGTCAGACGATCAGCAGCTTTACTGCCGGTACTCCGATCAACCTCCGTTGGGCTCACAAGTATATCGTAGGATCCGTTGCCCAGATGAACTCTAACTACTGGGTACACCCGATCAATGGTGAGCTGGTTGTATTTGTTCAGGACGAGAGCGACAAGTCTATCCTTCAATCAGCAGGCACCAAGGCCAGCTGGCCGCTGGGCGTAACTCCGCTGAATGAGACAATCTCTCAGGCTGTGGTGTTCCCGAACCCCGCTACCGACCATACTTCAATCTCCTTCAAGCTGGAAGCTGCTGCTTCTGTTGACATGCAGGTGGTTGACGCCCTGGGCCGCGTGGTATACAGCGTCGCTCCTCAGAAGCTCACTCCTGGTACTCAGACTTTCGAGATTGCAACTTCTAATCTCGCCCGCGGCCTTTACACCATCAAGGTAAACGCTAACGGAGCTACGATCAACGAGCGTTTCTCTGTGAACTAATATCCGGAAGACAGTTTCCCGGAAACACAGGAAGGGGGCGGCCAAATGGTCGCCCCTTTTCTTTGCAGGTAACAGATCGCTTTGTAAGACTACACGGACAATATTTCAATTAACACCTTACTTTTGCCCGACAATCGTGGCATAGCCACACCGGGGTGCCTTGCTTCTGCACGGCTGAGATCATACCCGCTGAACCTCGACCAGGTAATGCTGGTTAGGGATTTGCCCGCAAGGGCTGCTTCGGCTCGTAGATTTTGGCATTGCTTCAGGCACAACCGGCTTCTCAATCTGGTAACGCCTAAACAATCAACCATATGTCTCAATTTCTACGCGTGCTTCTGTTAGCAGCTTTCGCTTGTACTGCATCAGCCAGCTACGCCCAGGAAACCGAATCGGACACAACCGATGCGCCGCATCAGCCGCATTCGGTGTCCTCTAAAGATCTCGCTCCTGTGGAGATCAGGGCGCTCCGTGCCAATGCGGATGCCCCGTTTGCAAAGACGGAAATCAGCGGCGACACCCTGCAGCGGGAAAATCTTGGGCAGGACTTGCCCGTGCTGCTGCAATACACCCCTTCTGCTGTTGTAACAACCGACGCCGGGGCCGGAGTGGGCTATACCGGCCTGCGGCTGCGCGGCACGGACGGTACCCGCATTAACGTAACCCTCAATGGCGTAGCGGTAAATGACGCGGAAAGTCAGGGCAGCTATTTTGTAGACCTGCCGGACCTGGCATCATCCACTTCGTCTATCCAGATCCAGCGGGGCGTCGGCTCTTCTACCAACGGTGCGGGCGCATTTGGAGGAACGGTGAGCATATCGAATATGGGCCTTTATGAGCACCCCGGCGCCGAAGGAAGCATCTCATACGGCTCTTTCAATACGCAGAAATACACAGTTCAGGCCGGCACCGGTTGGATCAATAACAGGGTGGCCCTCCAGGCAAGGCTTTCTCAAATCACTTCAGATGGATTCATTGACAGGTCACATTCCGACCTGAAGTCGTTCCAGCTGCACGGCGCCTGGAAATCATCTTCAAAGACTACGATTCAGGCGATGATGCTGCAGGGCATTGAAACGACCGGACAGGCCTGGAATGGCGTGCCGGAAGAAAAACTGCGCGGCAACGACTCCGCCCTTTTAGCGCACTATTACAACAATCTCGGAGTACTTTATTTTTCCCCTCAGGACTCTGCCAATCTTTTTTCCTCCAATCCTCGCAAGTATAACTCCTTTACCTACCGCAACCAGGTAGATCATTACAGGCAGAACTACTACCAGATTTTCGCAGATCACAAATTCAGCTCCGCAGTCACCGCCCACCTCGGACTCTTTCTGACCAGAGGACTTGGCTACTACGAGGAATACAAGCAGAATGAGGCCTACAGCAAATATGGCCTGAAGCCTTTCATAACCGGCTCTGACACCATTACCCGCACCGACCTGATCCGCCAGCTCTGGCTGGATAATTACAATTATGGCGCAGTATATTCCCTGCTCTGGGATGCCGGCAAACATACCAAGGTGAGCTTTGGCGGTGCTGCCAGTCAATATCTCGGCAATCACTATGGCTACATCCTATGGGCGCAAAACGGCGGCATCTCAGAGCACTACCGCTGGTATAAGCTGGATGCGCAGAAGAACGATTTCAACTTTTATGGAAAGGCGGAGCACCGGATCGGAAAACAAGTTCTGCTGTATGGAGATCTTCAGTGGCGCAGCATTGGCTACTTCATGAATGGCTTCCGCAACAACCCGACGCTAACGCCTTCTGTTTCCTACTTGTTCTTCAATCCTAAGGCCGGCTTTACCTGGTTTCTGTCCCACTCTCCATTGACACGTCAAAAGGTGTATGCATCGTTTGCAGCCGCCAGCCATGAGCCTAACCGCGACGATTTTGAAGCATCACCCAATAATCTCCCTAAGCCGGAGCGCCTTTACGACGCTGAAGGAGGATATGAGTTCTCTACCGATGAAGTTGGCTTCAATGCTAACCTGTACTATATGCACTACCAGGATCAGCTGGTGCTCACCGGCAAGGTGAACGACGTAGGCGCTTACACGCGCACCAACGTGCCGGAATCTTACCGGATGGGTGTGGAACTGCAGGCGTCGGGAAAGCCATCAGATTGGATGACGCTCTACGGTAATGCTACCTTCTCGCAGTCGTGCATTAAAGACTTCACCGAGTACATTGATGATTACGACAATGGCGGACAGGCTGCGTTCAACCACGGCACCAGCGCGATCGCTTTTTCCCCTTCCACCGTTGCGGCGGCAGGTGTGATCGTCCGGCCTTTCCATCAATCCAACAATGGCAGAGCCTTCAGCCTGGAGGTGATCACGAAATTTGTGGGCAAACAGTACCTGGACAACACCAGCAATGAGGCCCGCAAGCTGAACCCTTATGGCCTTTGCGACATCCGCCTGCATTACAATCCGGCCCTGGCGCCTTTCCGTTCTATCGGCTTTACCCTGATGCTGAACAATGTGCTGGACAAAGCCTATGAAAGCAATGGTTACACCTACAGCTACATCTACGGCGGGACGACCACTACGCAGAACTTCTTCTATCCGCAGGCCGGCATCAATTGGCTTTTGGGCTTGAATGTGAAGTGGTAGCTTTGAGATCTCAGCAAAGACGCGAAGATGCCAAGTGGTCCGGTTTCTGATTTCTTCGCGCCATTGCGGTAAAAGCTTCCCGCTGGCAGGTGTAACTTTATGATAACTGCCAAACTGTCAATGGCGCGCTATTTGACCCATCATGTGCGCTGATAAAACAGTATTTGCAAGTAAATGATGAGCCCTTTCATTGGATATTATGCGATCGCCGGGGTGATGTTCCTCGTGGGGATGATCGTGAGCGGGAGGCTGAAGGCCAAATTCAAAGAATATGGAGAGATACCACTCGGCAATGGCTTGAGCGGCAAGGAAGTAGCAGAGCGAATGCTGCACGACAATGGCATCTACGATGTACAGGTGGTAAGCGTCGGCGGCTTCCTGTCTGACCATTATAACCCGGCAAACAAGACGGTTAACTTGTCGCCGGAAGTGTATGCCGGGCGTAGTATTTCCTCGGCTGCAGTGGCGGCGCATGAATGCGGACACGCGGTGCAACATGCGTTAGCCTATGCTCCCCTGCGGATGCGTAGCGCTCTTGTGCCGGTGGTGCAGATCACCACCACGCTGTCTCAATGGGTCATAATCGCGGGTGCGGGGATGTTGTTCTTCAAGGGCAGTTCCACTATTATGCTGGTGGGTATCCTGCTGTTTGCCGTCAGTACCCTGTTTTCCGTCATCACGCTGCCGGTAGAGTATGATGCTTCAGCCCGCGCCCTGCGCTGGATGGAAAGTACCAGCCTGACCACCCGCACGGAGCACGACAAAGCGGCAGATGCGCTGAAGTGGGCAGCAAGAACTTATGTCGTAGCGGCTATCTCCTCTATAGCCACATTACTTTACTACATCATGCTGTTTAGCAACAGCCGAAGTCGCGACTAAGTGAATGAGAGTTAATAGATTAAACGCATTTTGCGAGACTGGGGTTGTCGTCATTCAGGGCGTGAGTCACTCTGGCTTTCGGTGGTGCAACTGATCTCCATCATCAGCTTTCACACTTCAAATCACTCCAATTAACCCCGTTTATCGGATTTTTGCCGGATCAATCCGGCGACGGGTTGGTCGCAACAGCGCAACATCGCCGGCCACGAACACTACATCATTAATCTCCCGAATCCAGTTATCTCCCAATCCCCGTTCTCTGTCATGAACGTACAACAGCTTTATACCAATTGCCTTTCTGAGGCAGCTTATTTCATCTCCCACAACGGAGAGGCCGCAGTGATTGATCCGCTCCGGGATATCGAGGTGTACCTGAAACTTGCTGAAGAGCAAGGAGTGAAGATCAAGTACATCTTTGAAACCCACTTCCACGCCGACTTCGTAAGCGGCCACCTGGAGTTGAGCAAGGCCACCGGGGCGCCCATTGTTTACGGTCCGCAGACGGAGGCCCGCTTTGACTTTCGCAAGGCGGAAGACGGTGAAGTCTTCCCTGTCGGCGGTCTGAAGCTAACGGTGCTGCACACACCCGGCCACACGTTGGAGAGCACCTGCTACCTGCTTCACGACGAGAATGACAAGCCCTACGCTGTCTTCACCGGCGACACGCTTTTCGTAGGCGATGTGGGCCGTCCCGATCTCTTCTCCGGCAACCTGAGCAAGGAAGACTTGGCTGGCTTCATGTACGACTCTCTTCAAAATAAGATCAAGTCCCTGCCGGATGATGTGATCGTCTACCCGGCACATGGTCCCGGTTCGTCCTGCGGCAAGAATCTTGGCAAAGAGACTTTTTCCACGATCGGCGCGCAGAAGGCAACAAACTATGCACTCGCTGATATGACTAAGGAGGAGTTCATCAAGGCCGTAACAGAAGGGCTGAACACGCCTCCCGCTTATTTCCCAATCAATGCCCGCATCAACAAAGAAGGCTACGAGCCAATGGATGAACTGCTCGACCAGGGGCTGAAGCCTTTGTCCGTTGCGAAATTCAAACAGGCCGTGAAGGACGGTGCCTGGATTCTCGATACTCGTTCTGCTACCGTGTTCACCCAGGGCTTTGTGCCCGAATCTATTTCTATCGGACTGGATGGCCGCTATGCGGAATGGGCCGGTTCGCTTTTGCCGTTCTCTCAGCCACTGGTACTGGTGACGGAGCCGGGCAAAGAGCGTGAGAGTATCGTGCGTCTTTCCCGTGTAGGTATCAATAAGGTGCAGGGCTACCTTGAGGGGGGGCTCCAGGGCTGGATTGCTGCGGGTGAGCAGCCTGACATGATTATCGACGTAGAGCCGGACGAGCTGGCCATGGATATGCCCTTCGACAATCGGTTAGAAGTGATTGATGTGCGCAAGCCGGGCGAGTTTGAAGGCGGGCATGTAAAGGGCGCCACTAATCTTCCCCTGAGCGACATGGCTGATATTCTCAACATCGCTACGATCGGCGCAGACCATAATCTGTATGTGCACTGCGCCGGCGGGTATCGCTCGGTGATCGCCTGCTCGCTGCTGAAGCGTCAGGGCTTCCACAATCTGCGCAACGTATTAGGTGGCTGGTCTAAGATGAAGGATGTGGAGAAACTGCCGATCGTGGAAGCCGTTAAGGCTTAAGCACTAAGCTTCTATCAAACGAATCAATAGCCCTTGCCCCGCGGCAAGGGTTTATTTTTGATATAAATTTCAACCCTATGCCCGCCCCGCACCTTGGCTCCGTCCCTCATTTTTACCATGGATATGTGCTGCAGGTGGCAGCCGATGATGCCTATAGTGCTACAACCAGTCATTTAGAACGGCTGATAAGCCAGGTTGAAACATTGCCGGAAGAGGAGTGGAATCATGCGTACGCGCCAGGCAAGTGGACAGTAAAGGAACTCGTACAACATGTCATAGACGCGGAAAGAATCTTTTCTCACCGCGCGCTCAGCATCGCCCGCAAAGACCCCAACCCATTGCCAGGATTTGATGAAGAAGAATATGCCAGCGTTGCGAATGCAAATGCCCGCAGCAGTAAGTCGTTACTTGCAGAACTGAAGGCATTGAGCGAGTCCACGAAATGCCTCTTTTCCTCTTTTAATGAAGAACAGTTAGACGCTACCGGCATTGCCAACGGCCTGCACATCTCCGTAAATGCGATTGCCTTTATCGTGGCCGGGCATGCACTGCATCACACTCACATCCTGCGGAGCCGGTACCTGGATAAGACGTACCGTCATGACGCCGTTCCCGCGTAGGAACGCGCCTGGCGCGGCGCGTTCAGGATGGGCGTGCGCGCAAATTGCATCCCGCAGGAAACATTTTCGCCGCGAGGAGGCTAACCGGTTTATCGTTTACGTGCGCCACAGGCTGAAGCCAGTGGCTACCAGCATTACCGCGCCATGCGACGGGCTGCAGGATCACCAACCAATCGTAAGCAATGGCCAACAATGTGGCTACCAGCATTTCGTCGCGGTGCGACGGCCTCAAATCATGTAAACTACCAGCCCGTCCCGAAGCTTAGGCTCAAACCATGTGCTCTTGGGCGGCATCACCTCGCCGCTGTCGGCAATGGCAAATAGCTGCTCAATGCTCACCGGATAGCATGCAAAGGCGGCCGCAGCCTCTCCTGAATTCACCCGTTGCTCCAGCGCTCCCAATCCCCGGATGCCTCCGACGAAATCCACCCGCTTGTCCGTGCGCGGATCATGGATGGCGAGCAGCTTCGATAAAACATTCTGCTGCAGGATGCTTACGTCGAGGATGCCGGTCGGGTCGGTAGAAAAGGTGCCTTCCCTGGCCGTCAGCACATACCAGCTGCCGCCGATGTACATGCCGAACTCATGCGCCTGCTTCGGCTTGTATGGCTGGCTGGCCGGTGCCGGGCTCACGGTAAAGTCTGCCTCCAGCGCCTTCAGAAAGGCGCCTTCTGTCATGCCGTTCAGATCCTTCACCACACGGTTGTAGTCCATGATTTCCAGTTGGCTGGATGGAAAGATGCAGGTGATAAAATAGTTGAAGCTTTCTTCACCGTTGATGCTATAGCCGAGCGTCCGCATCTCGGCACAAACCTTAGCAGCGGACGCTGCACGGTGGTGGCCATCGGCAATGTAAGTGGCCGGCACCTCGGTATCAAACAAGAGGGAGATAGCACCTACTTTGCTGTAGTCATCTATCGCCCAGAGTGTGTGACGAACGCCATCTTCTGCGACGAAGTTGTTCACCGGCTCGTGCTCCCGCTTCCATTTTTCGATGATGCCCTGCACATCTGCATTGTCGCGATAGGCGAGGAATACCACGCCAGTCTGTGCGCGGGTAGTCAGGATATGATTGATACGATCCTGTTCCTTTTCCGGCCGCGTAAACTCGTGCTTCCTGATGATGCCATTATTGTAGTCGTCTATCGAGGATCCGCAGATCAGGCCCGTCTGAGAGCGGCCGTTCATCTCTAACTCATAGATATAGTAGCAGGGCTCTTCATCTTCCACGAGGGTGCCTTCTGCGATCATGCAGTCGAGGTTTTCCTTGGCCTTGTCATATACCGGCTGGCTGTGTACGTCGACGCCTTCCAGCATGTCAATCTCCGAGCGGGTGACGTGATAAAAGTTGTAGGGACGCTTGCGGAAGGCTCGTGCCTCTGCCTCGTTCACCACATCATAAGGCAGCGTAGCCACCTGCTCAGCTAATTCCGGTTTGGGGCGTAGCCCCTGGAACGGGATAATCTTTGCCATAGTTATATTCCAGCGTTTCGCTATTGGTTATTCTGTTGTTCAAACGTGTTAATGGCCTCGCACAGCGCCGACACTTCCTGTATCGTCACGGCATTATAAAGCGAAGCCCGGAAACCCCCGACGCTGCGGTGGCCTTTAATCCCCACGATCTGTCTTTGCTCTGCGTATTGCAGAAAAGCCGCCTCATCTTCCTGCCGGTGCGTGCGGAAAATCACATTCATGATGCTCCTGCTTTCCTTCTCTACCGGGCAATAGAACAGCTTACTTTGGTCAATGGTCTGATACAACAGGGCCGCTTTCCTGCGGTTCTCTGCCTCAATGGTCTCCATGCCGCGGGCCTTTGTCCATCTCAGCATCAGCAGGCAGGTGTAGATCGCTGCCACCGGGGGCGTATTCAGCAGCGAACCGGCGCGTATCTGGCCGGCATAGCTCATTACGTCCGGAAGCCGGCGCGCACCGCTCTCTGCCATGCTCTTCCGTACTATCACCAGCGTGACGCCTGCCGGGCCGAAATTTTTCTGAGCCACTGCGTAGATCAGCGCGCATTTATTGTAGTCTCTTTTCAGAGAAAAAATGTCAGAGCTCATGTCAGCCACGAGCGGCTCAGGACATGCCGGAATATCCGGCCATTGTGTACCGTAAATGGTATTGTTGGTCGTGATGTGGACATACTTCAGCCCGGCCGGCATTCCCTTTGGCCAGGCGGGCAGGTGCGTATACTGATCGTCCCGGGAAGATGCCAGTGTAACCGCCTCGCCGTAGTATTCCGCCGTTTCCATCGCCTCGTGTGCCCAGTGGCCGCTGTCTATGTAGCCCGCCTGCTCATCTTCGCCTAAAAAATTCATTGGCAACATGGCAAACTGATGCCTGCCGCCTCCCTGCAACCAAAGCACGGAATATTCATCTGAAGAAAGCCCGGTCAACTCCAGTGTCAAAGCACATGCTTCATCGAGAATGTCTGTAAACAGCTTATCGCGGTGTCCGATGCTGAGCAGGGAAATTCCGCAGCCGTTGTAGTCTAAGATCGCCTCGGCGGTAGCTTCTAAAACTGATTGCGGCAAGGCGGCCGGGCCTGCGCCAAAGTAAAGTTTGCGACTCATCTGCTGCCCTCTTCAGTAATGATTTTCACGCCGCCTGTGCCTTCTTCCGAAATAGTAATGCCTCCGGATACAGCAAATTTCATCGCCTCTGCCGGGCTCATTTCCGTTACCCGGCGAATGTTCATCGTCTCCGTCACAATCACCCATCCGGAGATGGCGTAAGAATGGGGCAGGTACACCGCAACGTGACCTTCCATGCCGAGATACGCCATATCCGGTTGAGTCAGAAAGCCGATGCGCCAGGTATCGGGCATCATTTGGGTACGTACCCAAACGGGTTGATTGAAACGCTTTTTGTCACCTACGAAAGATGACATCACGTCTTTGACGGACGTGTAGATGTACTTGATCCCGGGTGTGCGCTCCATCAGGTGGTCAAAAAAATCGAAGATGGCCTTGCCTATGAAAAATCGGGTGCCGAAATAGCCGATGATGGTGACGGCCGAAATGATGATCACAAATCCGATACCCCTCCATCCTTTAATGGGAATGAGCGTATCTATCTTATCAAAGATCAGCCAGATGATATAAGCCGTTACCGCGATCGGCGCCAGAATGATGACCCCTTTCAGGAATGACCGGAATAATAAGGCTGCGATATTGCCACGCATGATAGGGCGAAGGTAAGCCGCGGGCCGAATGTGCTACAGCAATGCCCACCAGACCGTTCTGTGAGCGTACTTGCCCCAGTCTTTCAGACCGTCCAACAGGCGCCTTTCCAATGCGCTGTGGGTTACTGCCTTGCCTTTGACCGCCGCTTTCAGCTCATCTTCTTTTACGGTCACCACGTCCACCTTGGTGGCTACCCAGGTCGTGTACAGGCGGGGCACGGCGAGCTCGAGGATCATCCCCGGCAGGCCGCCCATCTGCTCAGGACCACCGGAGACGGGAATTTCATCTGTGTAAAATGCTACAACATATACGGAGTCACAAATCCGGGTTACTGCCTTCCGGCAATTATACCCGGCAACGGTGCGTACCTCGTTGCCAATCTTCCAGACATATTTTGGCACAGAGTCTTTGATCAGAAAATGCTCCTCATAAATGCTCTTTGCGGCAATGATGGACTTGCTCCCGAAATCCTGAACGATATCGGCATCTGTGCCAGGAGGCAGGCCCCAGGTCATTTTCGGGGCTTCACCCTCGCGTCCGGGGACGTAGCGGCTGGACTTTTCCGTGAAGGCGAGGTTGAAATAGAACGTTGCGAAGGGCTTTACCTGGCTCTTCAGTCGTTCCGCCCATTCGTCATCTCCCCACAGCTTGTGCAGGTTGCTCTTCCGCTCATACTCAATATGGCCTTGCAGCACAAATTGCCCCGCCGCCCGGAAAGAGCCGAGCATGACCAGCAACAGGACTAAGTAGGTTGATTTAATCATCGTCGTCGTCATTCTTGACCGTGGCGGTGCCCCCGGAGAAAAGGTAGGTGAGTGAAAAGAGCGCGTGCCTGCGGATGGTGTTGTAGCGGTTTTCGTAGATGGAGTTGGCGTCGGCCCGGCGATTGTATCCAAGGTTCTGGTTCAGGATGTCCATCACCGACGCCCGGAATTCCAGTTTCTCGCCTTTCAGGAACTTACGGCCAATAGAAGCATTCCACCGCAGTACGTTGTTGTTGGAAGTAAACACATCCGTCTTCTGCCTCAGGTTATACCAGGCTTCCGAGCGCAGCTGCAGCTTCCACGGCAGCTCTGCAAAAAAGTCAGCATTGATATCCGCCGTCCAGTACGATTGCGATATGGTTGAAACGGTAGCGCGGTTGTCGTTATAGTCGATGCTGGGGCCGATGCTGAAGCTCACGACATCTTTGTCTCCTTTCTTCCAATCCTTGTCAAAGTCCAGCCCGATGCCGTAGCTGTTGTTGTCAGAGGTGTTCTTCTGCCCGTTGATGAAGGAATTGTAGTGGCTGCCACTAAGGTTGGCATTGATACGCAATCCCGCGTCGATCTTTTTCAGTTTGAATCCGTAGCCGCCCCAGAAATTGAAGCTGTAGTTGCCATTGACATTGATGTACTGGTAATAGCGCTTGCCATCCCCATCAAAAGTCTCAGTGCGGGTAATATCGTTCTGTGTGAAGTTTCCGCTGCCCCCACCATAAGTGTACACCCCCGAAAGCGGCTTGTAGCTGTGAAAGTTGAGGCTGACGGAATTGGTGAACTCCTGGCGCAGATCCGGATTGCCGATAGAGATGTTGAGCGGATCGGTATTCTGCTGCAAAGGCTGCAATTGGTCTAATGTTGGCTGATTGGTACGGCCGGAATAGTTCAGCGAAAGGTTGGATTGCTTTGTGAAGCTGTAGCGGATGGAGGCAGTGGGCGCAAAGTTGTTGTAGTCGCGGCTCCGGTCGTTGATGTGGTTAAAGCGGTCGCGCTGCTGCCAGGAGGTGTGGAATACTTCTCCGCCCAGCGAGAAGTTGTATTTCTTGAATACAAAGCGCATGGCCGCAGAGGCATTTTGGGTAAACACATCGTAGCCGTAGGAAGATGAGTACAGGGAATCGGGCTGATCGCTCCACTCAGAGCCTATGCGATTGAAGGAATAACGCTCGGAGACACTATTGGACACCCGTGCTCCATACCGCAGTGTCAGGAAGGAGATTTTGGAAAGAGGCTCTGTATAGCTGAGCTGCGCATTAATAGAGAAATTCTCGCCCGTGCTCGTCTTCTTCTGGTTGATATTTTCAGAAGTGGTGGTCGTGTCGGTGTAGTAGTAGTTCGTTGACTGAAGCAGGCCATGGCCATCGCTGGTCTTGCTGTTCATCCGCACATCGGCGCTTATGTTCCGCCCTTTCCGGGCAAACTTCTTCCGGTACACCAAAGAGGCATTTACCGCCTCGGAAGATGATTCATTGGATGAAGACCGTGTGCTGGAGTTGATCAGCTTATCAGCCGCACCCTTAGTAGCTGAGGTATAAACACCGTTGTTGGAATTTTCTATGACATCGCCACCGACTGTCAGCTTCAGGTTGCTGGAGGTGTCAATCGCCCATTCATACAAACCATCCCCGCCGTGCCTGGTGGAAGTGCGGAAGGTGCTGCGGGTGTCGTTGCGCAGATACTCGGAGCCCGGAACGAGGTATTGGGTAGTGGTCGTACCATCCGCATCAATATTGTACTTGGCATAGCGATAGTTGCCCGTGACGTGCTGCGCATCCTTCGCCCACTTGTTGGCATAGTGCAGGCCGCCAGTCCATACAGTGGGCAGGCCTTCGCCGCTGTACCTGCCGTTCCACGAGCCGGAAAGATCATCATCGCCACCGCTGGAATAGGAGTACATCATCCCGCTTTCCTCATCATATTCCGTAGTGTTACCACTGCCATAGCGCTCCCGGTCGCTCCATCCCAATCCGGTAGTCCCCGTATTGCTCATGATGCCGAACACGGACACCTGCTGCTTGCCCCGGAACATGTTGAGCATGGCCTGGTTTTCAAAAAAGCTCGTATTCACATCAGGCGAAAGGGATGGCCCACCGCTCGCCACGGCCTTTCCGAACAGGCCTTTCTTTTTGTCTTCTTTCAGCGTGAGGTTGATGGTCTTGGTCTTCTCCCCATCATCAATGCCTGTAAAGGCTGCCTGATCGCTCTTCTTGTCATACACCTGTACCTTGTCTACTGTGGCCGCCTGGAGGTTCTTCGTCACCACAGCCGGGTCATCCGAAAAGAACTCTTCTCCGTCCACTAAAACCTTTTGTACCTGCTCGCCCTGGGCGGTGATCTTGCCGTCCTTATCCACCTGCAGGCCAGGCAGCTTCTTCAGCAGTTCCTCCACGCTGGCGCCGCTGCGCATGGCAAACGAGTCAGCTGTGTACTCGGTCGTATCGCCCTTGATCACGATAGCGGCCGCGCGCTTCTTCAAGACAAATTCCTGCAGCATGTGCGTACGCGATGTCATGGGGATATGCGGCAGATTCACGTCTTTAGTCACCGAAATCCGATCCACATAATCCACAAAGTTGGGGTAAGTCACTAACAGCAGGTATTGCCCGCTGCTGTCTGCCTTCAGCTGAAAAGCACCGGTTGAATCAGTGCGGGTGAACGCCTGGAGCACCGAATCTTTGGCCCGGATAAGTGCCACTGATGCCCGATGCAGCCGGGAGTGGCCGAGGGTATCGTTGAGGTTGCCGCTGATGGTATGCGTCTGCGCATCTACCCTGGTGCAGAAGAAGATGAACAGCAAGAGCAGGGAGGCGTAGCGCTGGGGCATAGGCGGTGTGTGCGAGATATAACGCGGCAAAGCAATGGATATTTTAATGTACCAATTGGTTAAATAAATCGTAATGAGGGGGAGATAAAGGGTGAAAGGAATCCATATCGACGCGTTTTCTTTGCGCTCATGCAGCCTCAACGTGAAAAGGCAGATCACCAGGTAAGCCAGGCGGTCCGGATCAGTCTCGGGCTGATGGCAGTGGTTATGCTTTTCTTGTCCCCCGATTTTTCCATGAGTGGGGATGAAGCTTCACAGATTCAGATCGGACGCAACACCTACATGTACCTCTGCCGGACACTGGGTTTTCTGCCTGGGAGCACGGCCAACATCAAGTTAGATAACTACAGCGGGCTGTTTGGGGTGATCACGACCAATCTTAAACATTGGATGCCGTGGTGGGACGAAATCCACATGCGGCACTTCATTATTGCCATCACAGGATTCCTGACGATCGTTTATTCCGGCAAGACGGTGCGCCTGCTTTGGGGAAGAACGGCTGAGTTGCTGACGATCTGGCTGCTTTTTTGCTCCCCCCGCTTCTTTGGGTCGGCTATGAATAACTCCAAGGACATACCTTTTGCGCTGGGGATGATTCTCGTAGCCTACTTCCTGCTTCAAATCATTCACGTTGCTCCCAGACTGGAGCGGAGACACTTTGCGGGGTTATTCATCGGACTGTTCATTGCCATCGGTGTGCGGATCGGCGGGTTAGTGTTTGCCGGCTTTTATACGTTCGTTGCATTTGCCTGGCTCGCTGTAAAATACTGGCGCAGCGCCCGGCCTTATGTGCTCGGGGTGATTGGTGGAATGCTGTGTGCGGGACTGATGGCTTTCTTAGTGTCCATCGTCTTTCTCCCAAAGGTCTGGGCAAATATTCCGGTCAACACGCTCAAGGCGCTTCAGAATTTCTCCAACTACCACTTGGCCCTGACGATGCTGTACAATGGCCGGGATATACCAACTGCTCAGTCGCCGTGGCACTACCTGCCGGTATGGATCGGCATTACGGTTCCGGTTCTTGTTTTAATCCTGTTTGCCATCGGGCTGGTGTTAGTCGTCCGCGGGCCACGGTTCTCAACAGCGCTTCTCCTGCTGATGGTGCTCTTTCCCTGGCTGGTCACAGTCATGAACCACTCGCCGGTGTATGATGCCTGGCGGCAGTTCTACTTCATCTATCCGCCGATGGCGGTGCTGGCCGGGGGTGCGGCTGGCTGGGTGTGGGAAAGACTGCAGCAGCCGGCGGCCCGCCTGGCGTTCTCCCTGCTTTTCGTTGCGGGTTTGCTGCCACCGGTGCTTTGGAGTATTCGCAATCATCCGATGGAAAATGTGTACTTCAATGAAACTATTGGCGGGGTAACGGGAGCATACGGGCGTTTTGAAACGGACTACTACGGCGAGGCCGTAGAATCAGCCTGCAAAAAGCTGCTGCTCCAGCCTGCTTTTCAGTCACCCCTTACTGATTCCATCTATGTAGCAGACAACGTGCCTACACAGGTCGTCCACTATCTGAAAGCTGCTAACCCGCGCATTTCCGTTCGCCACATCTTGTATGATGGTCGCGATACAGTCAGCTGGGATTATGCGTTTTTCGCCACAAGGGGCATTGACACCTTCCTGAAAAGAAAAGACTGGCCGCCGGCCGGAATGATTGATTCCGTGAAAGCCGATGGGGCTTTGCTGATTGCGATTGTTAAGCGCGGAAAGTAGCTGTTGGCCCTTGTTTTTGGCACCCGCTTTGCGCACATGGCGGACCACTTTAACCGCAAAGGACGCGGAGTAGCGCAGAGAGGCACAAAGAGTGGAGACAAATATCTTTCCACTCCATGCGACTCTCGAAGGACACTTTGACGTGTTACGAAGCCTTTCTCTCCACACTCAGAAAGGACCCGGCCCACGCTTATATGCGGCAGGTGGAAATGAATCTTTACGGAGCATTGAATCCTTCCGGGATATTGAACCGGCTTTACTTTGAAGAAGGCAGGTGGTTGGGATTTGAGGACTTTTTCAGGCACTACCTTTCCCTGCACGGAGAGACTATTCGCCGAACATTCCGCTATGAAAAGGAGGAGGATTTCATCCCGGGATTGAAAGCCCGCCTGTATCGCACCCAGTTTGGCTTTCTGACGGAGTACCATGCCTTTTTGCTTTCTGCTGTTTTCTTCGGTTCTGAAAATGTCCACCGGAGCGTGGCTCTGGATCGCGCAGGAGTAGATTTTCAGGTCCGTTTGAATGGAAAGACCTACAACATCCACATCTTCGTGGACACAGAGCGGTCCTGGAAATACCGGCGCATCAAATCGGAGGAGCGGGGCGTGGATGGAATGCCGGGCATGCATGTGAATCTGCCCTACTCGCTTCAGGAAGGCCGGTTCAATTCGGTGCGATATCTGCCAAATAGGTTTGGGGTGTACCGGGAGGAGTATCTGCGGTATTTTGTAGAGGAAATGAAAGCGGGTAGAGTGGGAGATAATAATATTGTTGGAACAACGGGGGATGGGTTTGTCTACCGGTAGCAAGAGATGCAAAGGAAAAGACTGAAAAAGTTATTCGTACTCATTACGATCATGGGGCTCGCGCCGATAATTGGCGGGCTTTATGGGATGCTGCATGACCAGTTGACCTATACCATCTCTCCTGAGTATTATACCAAATTCAAGTTCTATCAATTCGCCCTCATGGACATGGGCGACGAAGCCATTTTCCCCCATCCGCGAGCGGAAGTTTCAGCAGTGGGATTTTTGGCAACCTGGTGGATGGGCTTGCCGATCGGGTTGATACTCGGACTTGTAGGACTGATCCATGCGAACAGCAAGCAAATGCTGAGGATCACGATGCAGTCCATGGGTGTTACCATTGTGATTGCCTTCCTCATCGGGCTGATAGGCCTTGCCTATGGAAAACTCGATTTATCTCACACAAACGTAGACTGGTGGTTTCCCGCAAATCTCATCGACAAGGAGAGCTTTATTACGGTCGGGTCCATGCATAATTTTAGTTATATAGGTGGATGCGTAGGATTGATTGCAGGAATTATGTTTAGCATCAGGCGAAGAGGGAAGGCAAGCAAAAGACCGGGCATGCACGAACAGCGGGAACTAATCCTGTAGAGAACTGCGTTGCGGCACGGCGCTTCGGAGGCTGTACTTTCGCACCCGTGCCCGATATTATCCACCTCCTTTCCGATCATATTGCCAACCAGATTGCAGCTGGCGAAGTGATCCAGCGCCCGGCATCGGCGGTGAAGGAGCTGTTGGAAAATGCCATTGACGCCGGAGCCACGGACATCCGCGTACACCTCCGCGACGCAGGCAAGGAGCTGATCCAGGTGATTGACAACGGCAAAGGCATGAGCGCCGTGGACGCCCGCATGGCTTTCGAGCGGCATGCCACCTCTAAAATCTCCAGCATCGATGACCTGTTCTCCATCCGAACAATGGGCTTCCGGGGCGAGGCGCTTGCTTCTATGGCGGCCGTCGCGCAGGTAGAGCTGCGTACTTGCCCGCATGATGCGCCCGTGGGCACACGGGTAGTGATCGAGGGCACAGAGGTAAAAATCCAGGAACCTTGCGCCACACCGCCCGGCACTAATCTGATGCTGAAGAACCTTTTCTTCAACGTTCCTGCCCGCCGGCATTTCCTGAAGAGCAATTCCACCGAGCTGCGCCACGTGATAGATGAGTTTACGCGCGTGGCGATGGCTTTCCCGGAGATCGGGTTTCAATTGTGGAATGGAGATGCTGTCCAGATGAAGCTGGAACCAGGGAATCTGAAAACGCGCATCGTCGGGCTGCTCGGGCATTCGGTAGAGAAGAACCTTGTGCCTGTGGAAGAAGACGCCGACATCCTCCGCATTCGCGGGTTTATCGGCAAGCCGGAAGCAGCGGCCAAGAGCAGAGGCTCCCAATTCTTCTTCATCAACAACCGGTTTGTAAAGAGTGCCTATCTGCAGCACGCAGTTACCACGGCTTACGGCCCGCTCATCCCGAAAGATGCATATCCGTTCTATGTGCTCTTCCTCGAGGTGGACCCGGCGCGGGTGGATGTCAATGTCCATCCTACAAAGCAAGAGGTGAAGTTTGAGGACGACAGGCTGATGTATGCTTATCTGCAGGCGGCCATCAAGCATGCACTGGCCCGCTATAATATTTCCCCATCGCTTGACTTCTCGCTGAATCCCGAAATACAGCATTTGTCGTCCGTGCAGCTGCCCACTACCGAAAAGCAGGAGCGGGAGACGCGCAGCAATTATCTCTATCAATCATTCACCGCGCCCAATCAGGCGCACCGCATCGCACCCGGGCAGGAAGCGGAACAATGGAAGCAGGCCTATTCCCGCCTCATGGCCCCGCCCGATCCTGCTGAGCTGAGTCCTTCGGGCCAGGAAGCACCGCCTCCCGCGCAGATGACGCTAAGCACAGCTGAAGCCACAGCCGAAAGCGATGTCAGGGGCGGACAGCCGGTGCTGACGGTGCAAGGCGCTCTGATGGTGACTACAGTAAAGAGTGGCCTTCTGCTGGTTCACGTTCGCCGAGCGCGGGAACGCATCTGGTATGAGCGCCTCGGGAGTCAATGGCAGCAGGGAGACATGCCGGCGCAGCGACTGATTTTTCCGGCTAGTATTGAGCTGACACCGGCCGACGGGGCATTGCTCTCAGAGGTGCTGCCTGATCTCCGCCGCGCGGGCTTTGACATCTCGCCGTTTGGCGCGGGCACTTTTGTGGTGCAGGGATTGCCACCGGGACTCCCGGCGGGAGGTGAAAAGGACATTATAGAAGAAGTGGTCAATAGCCTGAAGCACGGAGGTGGGAGCACCAACAGCCGGGAGCAGCAGTTATTGATCACGCTCTCTAAAAAGCTTTCTATCGCTGAAATGCCTTCCGGCCAGGAAGGATTGCGCGGTATTATTGATGAACTGTTTGCCTGTGGCCAGCCGGAGTTTACGGCTACCGGGAAGAAGGTATTCTCTATCCTGAAGAAGGATGAACTGGATGGGTGGCTGGGGTGATCGGGAGATTAGAACGCGGATTGAACGGATTCTCAGGATTGGCACGGCACTACATCCTGATCAATCATGAGAATCCGTTCAATCCGTGTTCTATTGAGTTATGTTGACGAGGCACAATTTTGCAGAACATCCTCACTAACAACAGTTTTCATCTCTGATTAATGCCTCACCCCCAGGTAGTCCGCCATATTGCCTACGGCGCTCATCCGCTGCAAGTCCTGGATGTCCATCTTCCTGCAGACTGTACGATCCGAACCCCGGCGGTGTTCCTCATCCACGGCGGGGGCTTCATCATCGGGCGGAAGGAGGATTTTGAGCAGCAGGCCCAGCTCTTTTGTAGGGAAGGATTTGTGGTCGTCAACCTTTCCCATCGGCTGATTGATGCGAGCCGGTTTGCCCAGGCTGGCCGTTCGCAGAATGACGGGATCACCATCGCCGGCCAGCTGAGCGATATAGACGCTGCCGTGCGAACATACAAGCAAATGGCGTCGGGCTGGGGAACAGGCACAGGGAAGATGTATATCGCAGGCCACAGCGCAGGAGCCATCCTGAGTATGCTGTACCTGCTGCAGGATGGAGGCCATCATGAAGGCATCCGCGCGGCGGGCAATTGGGCAGGTATTACGGACTTCAGCCTCCCGATGGACACGCTCGGCGGTCTGTTGCAGCCGTGGCAGCTGCAGGGAATGCAAGCCATGTACGACAAGATGCTGGACTACTCCGCCCTCGCGGGGCCCGGCGGCGACGTAAAGCGCATCTCCCCATACTGGATCGCCCAGAAGCGCGGGGGCATGCCGGTGATCTCCATTTACCCGGAGCATAACGTTGTGCTGAACTTCCCGGCTGAAAGCGCATTAGGTTTAATGCAGACCAGACGTTTTCATGCCCTTCTGCGAAGCCAGCATATTGCCGAGTCGTTCCAGCTTTACCAGGGCTGCAATCACAATTTTTTCGGCCCATTCAACGCCTGGGAGCGGTGCATCAGGGAAACGGCAGCCTTCTTCCGGAGTCAATAATTAACAGGGGCTGGCAACCTTCTTTTGCCGCCATACCCGCTCACCAAATATGATTGGGTTATGAAAAGGCAACTATGGCTTCTCCCTGCATTGGCAGCGGGTATTTTTCTGGCCGCCTGCGGCTCGCAGAACACCTCCAACGATACCTTGACCACAGACACCGGCTTGATGGGCACTACTCCGCCACCTCCCGCCGACCAGACCGCACCGCCGGCAATGCACGACACAATGATGCCTCAGGGGGACACATCCGTCCCGAAAATGCAGCATGATGTACGCAAGCCCGGGGTGGAGCCTAAATAGGCAAGCCAGCAGATATTTATTACACCCTTGACACAGGCAGCCCCTCAGTGCAGGGTATTTGTACTTATTTTTGTACAAAATTATCCGCATGCAGGTGACAACGGTTTCTGACTTCCGGAATAATATCAAGCAGTTCATGGATGCCACTTGGGACGACGCAGATTACGTCGTTGTGGCGCGTCCGAAAGGAAAAAATGTGGTGGTTATGTCTGAGGGAGAGTTTAACTCATGGCAGGAAACGCTCCATCTTCTGTCCACCGAAGCCAATCGTAAGGCACTGGAAGAAAGTCGCCGGCAGGCTGAAGAAGGTAAATTTATCGTGAAGACGATAGATGAATTGGATGTGATGTTATGAGTCTTGCGATTAAGTTTACAACGCAAGGCTGGGACGACTATTTGTATTGGCAAATGAATGACCGCTCGCTTCAACGACGCATCAATGAGTTGATAAAGGAACTAATGCGGCATCCATTTGAGGTTAAGGGAGACCCGGAACCGCTGAAAGCGGATTTGCAGGGCCTATGGTCACGGAGGATAGACAAGGAACACAGGTTGGTATATAAAGTGGCTGATACCGGGGTTGAAATTCGGCAGTGCCGCCATCACTACTAAAACAGACACAAAGAAGTATGCAGGATCTGCAACAACATTTTGACGATAAGATTGACAACGACGTCTCGATAGAGCCGCGCGACTGGATGCCGGATGATTACCGTAAAACGCTCATCCGCCAGATCAGCCAGCATGCACATTCGGAGATCATCGGTATGCTGCCGGAGGGCAACTGGATTACCCGGGCCCCAAGCCTGCGCCGCAAGGCCGTGCTGTTAGCTAAGGTGCAGGATGAGGCAGGCCACGGGCTGTACTTATATTCCGCTGCTGAAACTCTCGGCATCACCCGCGACCAGATGTATGACCAGCTGCACACGGGCAAGGCCAAGTATTCTTCCATTTTCAATTACCCGACACTGACCTGGGCTGATATGGGTGCCATCGGCTGGCTGGTAGATGGAGCGGCCATCATGAACCAGGTGCCGCTGTGCCGCACTTCCTATGGCCCTTATGCACGTGCCATGGTGCGTGTGTGCAAGGAGGAGTCGTTCCACCAGCGCCAGGGGTTTGAGATCATGATGAAGCTGTCGCACGGCACGCCTGTGCAAAAGAAGATGGCTCAGGATGCTTTCAACCGCTGGTGGTGGCCTGCCCTGATGATGTTTGGCCCCACCGACGAAAATTCACCAAACACTGCAAAGAGCATGCGCTGGCGGATCAAACGCTTCACGAATGATGAGCTGCGCCAGAAGATGGTAGATGTAACGGTGGAGCAGGCTAAGGTGCTGGGCCTTACCGTTCCCGATCCTGACATAAAGTGGAACGAGGAGCGCGGACATTACGACTTTGGCAAGATCAACTGGGACGAGTTTTATAACGTGATTCAAGGTAACGGGCCTTGCAACAAAGAGCGCCTCGAGGCTCGCAAGACCGCCTGGGAAGAAGGTCAGTGGGTGCGGGATGCTGCGCTGGCTTATGCTAAGAAAAGGAAGGCACGTAAGGAACAGGCGGCTGAGGCCATTGCCGCATAATAACAACAGCATTTCATGAACTACACATACAGCTTCCAGCGCTACGGCGACTACGGCGACAAAGAATCCACCGGGGGGGCCAATGCCACAGCCGGAGAAATGGGTCAGAATGAATGGCCGCTTTGGGAGGTATTCATCCGTTCCAAAGCAGGTCTGGATCACAAACATGCCGGCTCCCTGCATGCCGCAGATGCACAAATGGCCGTGGAAAATGCCCGCGATGTCTATACCCGTCGCAACGAGGGTGTTTCTATCTGGGTTGTAGAAAGCAAATACATCCACGCCTCTGAGCCGAATGAAAGCGCTGCCCTGTTTGAGCCGGCCAATGACAAGGTTTACCGTCACCCAACTTTTTATGACATCCCCGAAGAAGTGGGGCATATGTAAGCATTCATGAGCGACGCAACACAACGGTTGGCGTACACGTTACAGCTGGCCGATACCATCCTTATCCATGCCCAGCGCCTGAGCGAGTGGTGCGGACACGGGCCAATTCTCGAGCAGGACATAGCCCTGACCAATACCGCACTTGACCACATCGGTGCCACGCGCACGCTGTATCAATACGCCGCCGATCAATTCAACGCCCTGCCGGAAGCGGATCACACGGAGTTCTTTACCTCTCCGGCCTTGCAGCAATCTCTGGCAGCGAAGGGCAAGGCAGAAGAAGACGATCTCGCTTACCTGCGGGACTCCTGGGATTTCCGGAACGTGCTCCTGGCGGAACAACCCAATGAAGACTGGGCTTACACCACAGCACGTTGTTTCTTCCTGGATTGTTTCAATTACTTTTTCTACTCTGCGCTGCAACACAGCATCGATCAGACGCTCGCTGCCGTCGCAGAAAAATCATTGAAGGAGGTAACCTATCACCTCAAGTGGAGCTCTGAGTGGATCATCCGCCTTGGCGACGGAACTGAGGAGAGCGCCGCTAAAATGCAAACCGCTATCGATGACCGCTGGCCTTATATCGGCGAGCTGTTTAACCCATCTGACGCAGATAATGCGGCTTTGGCTGGAGGATATGGCGTTGACCTCGCTGCGATTAAAGCCCTGTGGGAGGAGCGGGTGAAAGCCGTGCTGGAAGAGGCTCAACTCAAAATGCCGACCGCTACCTGGATGCATCGCGGCGGCAAGGAAGGCGTTCACTCTGAGCATCTCGGCTACATCCTCGCAGAGATGCAATACCTGCAGCGGGCTTACCCGGGCATGGAATGGTAATCGCACATGGCTTTACCTGAACAAATAAACCTTCGGCCGGAAGAACGGCTGGCACCTTCTCTGCGCATTCTGATCTATGGGGTCGGGACAGCACTAATGGTATTTGCGGTTGTCTTTTACAAGCTTCGGGTATTTTCAGACACAGCTTTCGTCTTAGTAGACATGGCGCGCAAGGGCGGGTTCACCGTCGCGCACAGCCGGGCGATCATTGTGCTGACCCAGCTGCTGCCGGCAGCGCTCTACAACCTCCATGCGCCGATGCAGTGGATTGTCCTCAGCTACTCCGTTAATTATACGCTGGTATCGGTCGGACTCGCACTGTTATGCCTTCATTGGCTCAAAAGACCTTTCCATGCGATCGCCCTGCTGTTGCTGACGGTCATCATGAGCGTGCTGCTCTTTTACTATGCAGTCAGTGAAATGCAGATTGCCCTTCTTGTGCTGCTGTTCTACGACGCATTATGCGACGAGGCTGACGCTGGGCGAAAGCGCGTTCCATTTATTATAGCCACCATCTTCGTTTTACCTTTTATTACCTTAGGACATCCCATGATGCTGCTGGTAATGGGTGGCTGGATAGTCTACAGGCTGCTGGTGAACCGGTCAGGATACAAGGAGGTCACCTTTTCTGCCATCGTCGTGTTTGCCACCCTGGCTGCAAAAAAACTGTGGCTTACATCAACCTACGAAGCGGGCAAGATGCTTACCTGGGAAGCCATCCGGCCATTCGGACTCAACTTTTACAGTGGCCCGTTTGCCTTGTCTATCTACGACTATATCGTCGAAGATGCTTTCATGATGCTGGCCGTTCTGGCCGCCACAATTGGCATGTTGGTCTGGCTCCGTCACTACAAGTTCCTTGGACTGCTGGTGATAATGATTATCGGAATATTCACCCTAGTGCTCATCAATTTCGAGGATTGGAAGAGTCACGTATATGATCAGTACTACGAACATCACCTGCAGTCCATCATGTTCTTTATTGTGCTGATCTTCTGCTTTGCCCTGGCGCGGGTTCGTGTGAAGCAGTCGCTGATCGCAGGAGTGTTGGCGGTCGTGTTTTGCGTGTGCCTTGTAAAGATTGGCAACGGCAGCGAGCCCCAATATTCACGGCAGCGGTGGATGCAGGGCTACCTCGACCTGATGGATAGCCTGCACGCGAAGAAAGCAGTGTTGGGTCGGATCCAGGTGCGGAAGGGCATGGTCATGGGTTCGTTTTACAGCTCCAGCGCTGAATCGCTGATTCTGAGCGCGATGGAGGGACCCGAGCACAGCAAGACCATGTTTATGGCTTGGGATGTCAATGATATCAGGGAGCCAGTCAACGCTACTGACCAAATGTTGAATGACAGCTGGACTTACAAGCAGTCTGAGCTGCCCGAACGCTACTTTCAATTAGGAAACAAATCCTATATCATCTTAGACAAGGTTGTTCCCGACAGTACCCTTCAACGGCTGTATTGGCGTTAAACCGGCGTACCTTTTACTTTTCGGAAGATGACATTCCCCGATACTGCGCAAGTCTGGTCCTGGTTGGAGGAGGTGAAAGACCCGGAAGTTCCGGTGCTTTCCATTCTTGACCTCGGCATTGTGCGCGGCGTGCAGGTAAGCCCTTCGGGAGAGGCAACCGTCACGATTACCCCAACTTACAGCGGCTGCCCGGCCATGGATGTGATCGGCATGAACATCCGCATGGCATTGGCTGGCCGAGGCTTCAGCGGGGTTCGTGTTGATATACAGCTCAGCCCCGCCTGGACCACAGATTGGATGAGCGAAACCGGGAAGCAGAAACTGAGGGAATACGGCATTGCCCCACCTGTCAGAATGGCGTCGGCAGGTGCGCTCGGACTGTTTGAAGAAGACAGTACTATTCCCTGCCCCCGCTGTGGCTCCGGCGATACAAAGCTCGTCAGCAACTACGGCGCTACGGCATGTAAGGCTATGTACCAGTGCAACAGCTGCCACGAGCCCTTTGAACATTTCAAATGCCATTGACCGGCCGAGTCTTCGCCCCGAATCATAACCTTTGCCCCGGATGACCCTGTCCCTGATCCTGCCTTGCTATAACCCGCCGAAAGGGTGGGCAGAGCACATCATCGGAGAGCTGAGGCAGTTCGCGGAGCAGATCGGAAATCAGCCAGAGCTCATCCTCGTAATTGACGGGCTGACAGAAAGGATTGACCCGGTGGAGGTTCAAATCCTGCAACAGGGCATCCCGTCGCTGCTGATTATTCAGTACGAAGAAAACCAGGGCAAGGGCTATGCAATTCGTCAGGGAGTAATGCAGGCGGCGGGCGATCTTATCATGTACACCGACGTCGACTTTCCGTATAATACGGATAGCCTCGTGAAGATTTACCGAGCTCTTTCGTCCGGCTCATGCGACGTAGCAATCGGCGTCAAGAATGAAGCCTACTATTCCAAGGTTCCTTTCGTGAGAAGAAGGATCTCATCCATGCTTCAGCGCTTGATCAAGGTATTGCTTCCGATGCCTGTCACAGATACGCAGTGCGGGTTGAAAGGGTTTCACAGCCATGTACGGCCGGTCTTTGAGTCAACGACGATCAATCGCTACTTGTTCGATCTGGAGTTTGTCCATAAGTGCTATCGGGAAAAACTTCGGGTGCTCCCTGTTCCGATCCAACTCCGGCCCGGCGTTACTTTTCGGCGGATGCCTTACAGTGTCCTGTTCACTGAATTGTTCAACTTTGTCAGGCTGTTAGTCAGGAATAAATAGCCGCGCATCTTTCGCAACGCTCATCACAATATGCACACAAAAAAATGGGCTGTAGGGGCGAATCTTCTCTTCGCTGCTGTGGTGCTGTTTGTTTTCAAGGATACTGTATTGCGATGGGACACGCTCAATACGGCCGGTGGCGATGGCAGCAAGAACATCTTCACTTTCCTCTACCATATCCTGTATGAAAAGGGCCTCTGGTTCAGGGGAATGAATTACCCCTTTGGCGAGCACGTTCTGTTTACTGACAATCAGCCGCTGCTTTCGGTGCCCCTTTCTTACCTCAACGGGATATTCCATTTCTCGCCCCAGTTCTTAGTACGGCTGCTCTACGTGTTGATCGCCTTCAGCTTTTGGCTGGGCATGCATTTTACCTACCGCCTGCTTCGCCGACTGGATGTTCTGCCTGCCATAGCCATTGCTGCATCGGTGTGCATTCAGCTGTTTTCTCCACAGCTTTTCCGGACAATGGGCCATTTCGGTCTGGCCTATGCCAGCTTCCTGCCCATGCTCTTTTACTGGACGGTCTCTTATCACGAGTCGGGCAAATGGAAGTATGTCTTTCTGCTGGCGGTTGTGAGTATTGTGCATGCTTTGCTGCACATGTATTTCATTGCAATGGCCCTGCTATGGGCCGCGGCTTATGCGTTTGCCTACCTGTTGTGTGCCGGCGGAAGTTTCAGGCAACGGCTGTGGCATGCGGCCCGTTACCTTGTCTTTATCGTGGTGGCTATCGGTGTTGTTCAAGTTTTTCTGCACCTCACTGATCCGGTAAAAGATCGCCCGGCTATACCTATGGGATCAGCAGTCGGAAAGCCTTTTCAGCATTTATGTACCAGCGTTGTCTCACCCATCTGGCAGGGCATAGGACAGATTCCGGGGGCACCTGAAATCCGCCAGGACTACTTTGAAGGCTCCGCCTATCTCGGCTTAGCCCTCATGATCATGGTGCTGGCCGGCCTTGCGCTATGGTGTGTTGGCAAGCTTCGGAAACGGCCTTTGGTGGAGACACGCTTCTCTGTTGTCTGGAGTGTTGCAGCAATCATTACCCTGCTATTTGCCATGGAAGTCGCCGACCTGTGGGAAGCTCAGGGTCTCCGGTCGCTGCTCCTGCCATTGCGGCAATTCCGGGTGCCGGAGCGGCTCTCCTGGCTGTTCTACTATGTCATGTCCATTTATGCAGCGGTCCTGCTTTCCGCCCTGTACTGCATGTTTGCAGCACGGCGAAAAAAATGGGCAGGCATTGCCCTTTGCGCGGTGATCCTGCCCGTCTGGGCGCTGGAGACGAATGGCAATATCATCGAGCTGAGCAAACAATCTCATGCGTGGACGAATAACTACAACGAGTTCTTTCAAACAGCCGGCAATACCTGGCGACAAAGCCTCGACGCGGCTCATCACCAGCCAGACGATTTTCAGGCCATCCTGGTCATGCCGCTAACGCATATCGGATCGGAAAAACTGTGGCTGCATGAGACTTCATGGACAATGGGTCAGGCCTTTGTCGCCTCGATAGATTTGCAACTTCCGATTATTGATGTGATGATGTCAAGAACGTCGTGGAGTCAGTCGTTTGCTACGGTCAAGATAGCATCCGGCCTGTTGAGCGGCAAGGAGATATTTCGGCAAATGAATAGCAAGCCAGTACTGTTACTGCGTCATCGGGACATCGCGCTCGATCCGGATGAAAGGAGCCTGCTGTTGGCTTCTGACAGCCTGGGAATCTGCAATGGCTTTGCGCTTTATTCCTTCTCGCCGCAGCGCTACCTACAGGTCAGGTCCTCACTTTTAGACAGTATGCGTAAAGTGACTGAAGCCATGCCAGTAGGAGATTCGGTGATCGGCGGGGGAAAAGACTACGCTATCAGACACTTTGACGAGCAGCTTGTCCGGGAGCATTTTGTGGGGCAGGGCGCATTTTTCCCTGTAAAAGGCAAGGACTCAGTCGTCCTGAGCTGGACTATCCCCCAAGGTGGTAGCGGGGCTGCTTATGAATTTTCGGTCTGGTCCAGATTTACATCGTACGACTACCAGTATGGCGAATGTGTTCTGATCTTCAAAGATGAAGGAGGCAAAGAAGTTGCACGCATCAATGTGCCGGGTAAATACAGTACCGACAATGAACGTGGCCGGTGGTTTAGACTCAACAAGTTCTTTTCGATGCCGCTGCAGGCTGTCCGTCTCGATGTGGTCGTTGAAAATTCCGATCAGTTTTGTGAGGCCATCGATGAAATACTAGTACGCCCTGCTGATGCGACGGTCCTTTCAAAATTTGATGACGGAACTGTTTTGGTGAATAACCACGTCTTGCATCAGTAAAGCGCCCGGACCTTTTGAACATTTCGAACTACTATCCGCCATGCCGAAACACTACGAAAGGAAGACTGAGCCCCTCGCGCCCGCACCGGTATTCTACGGGCGTATGGCTTACAGCATCGGTATCGCCTTGCTTATTCTTGGGCTTTGCCTGGCCATCGGCATTGTGGGTTATCACTGGTTCGCTGGCATGGTCTGGATAGATTCCCTGCACAATGCATCCATGATCTTAAGCGGGATGGGACCGGTGGTAGAAATAAAAAGCAATGGCGGTAAGATCTTTTCCTCCTGCTATGCGCTCTTCAGCGGTGTTGTGTTCATCACGAATATTGGTATCATCCTGGCGCCGGCAGCACACCGGCTGTTTCATCGCCTGCATGTGGCCGACGACCATTGACGATCACTCCTTGGCGTCGCCGTCACTGATGTTCAGCTTTTGCAGCGCCTTTTTACTGGCATCCTGGCTTGCTTCCTTCTTCGTATAACCCGTGCCGGTCACCACCTGTTCGCCGTCCAGCATCACCGCTATGGTAAATACCTTGCGCGGACCAACCATTTTTTCACCAATGGTTTCATACTCAACCTTCCTGCCGCCACGCTGCGCCCAGCTCAGCAGCTTATTCTTATGATTGGTATCCGTCGTCTCAATCAGGTCCATATCCATGTAGGCCTTCACAATTTGCTGCAGCACAAAGCGGCGTGTTTTGGCGTAGCCAACATCGAGGTACACGGCGCCGATCAAAGCCTCCAGTGCATTGCCGAAAATATGAGAGCGGGTGAGCGCTCTGTCCGCCTTGTTGAACTGCACTAATTTGTTCAGTCCCATCTGCAAGGCCAACGTGTTCAGCGATTCGCGGCGCACCATGCGGCTGCGCATTTCGGTCATGAAGCCTTCGGGCTGGGTGGGATATTTCTTGAAAAGGTATTCGGCGATAATGGCGCCGAGTATGGCGTCACCAAGGTATTCGAGACGCTCATTGTTTTCGGCAACCGTCTCACTCTGAGAGCGATGCGCCAATGCGAGCTGGTAATAGGCTAAGTGCTGCGGACGAAATCCAAGCAGGTGCTCCAACTGCAGCGCCAGGGGTTGCGAAGGGGTAAAAAGACCCGATATCAGAGATGAAAAACGCCGCAAGCTATTTCTGATTTATGACCAGTGACTTCTGATTGACTGAAAGCAGTTAGCAATCATAAATCAAAAAATCAGAATTCGCAATGCCTACGCAACGAACTTTTTGAAAATAGCCGATGCATTATGCCCTCCAAAGCCAAAAGTGTTGCTCAAAGCTGCACGCACCGTCCGCTGCTGCGGTGTATTGAACGTCAGGTTGAAGCGCGGATCAATAGCCGGATCGTCGGTAAAGTGATTGATTGTCGGCGGGATCATATCGTGCATCACCGCCTTGATGGAAGCAATGGCTTCGATAGCGCCGGCTCCCCCCAACAGGTGGCCGGTCATGCTCTTCGTCGCCGAAATATTCAGCTTAAAAGCATGGTCGCCAAACACTTCAGAGATAGCCTTCAGCTCCGCCACATCGCCAAGTGGTGTGGATGTGCCGTGTACATTGATATAGTCAATGTCCTCCGGCTTCATTTCTGCATCGTCCAATGCATTGTTCATGACCAGCGTTACCCCGAGGCCATCCGGGTGTGGTGCCGTAAGGTGATACGCATCTGCGCTCATGCCACAACCGCCAACCTCCGCCAGGATGGTAGCGCCGCGTTTTACGGCATGCTCATATTCTTCCAATACAAGAGCACAGCCGCCTTCGCCGAGCACAAATCCGTCGCGGTCTTTGTCAAACGGACGGGAAGCAGTCTTGGGATCGTCGTTGCGCTCGCTGAGGGCCTTCATTGCGTTAAACCCGCCGATACCACTGTGCGTAACGGCCGCCTCTGAGCCACCCGCCACAATAGCGTCTGCCATGCCAATGCGGATGTAAGTGGCCGCATCAATAATGGCGTGGGTGGAAGAAGCGCACGCACTCACCGTGGCGAAGTTGGGGCCACGGAAGCCATAACGCATGGATATATGCCCGGCGGCTATATCCAGGATCATCTTAGGAATGAAGAAGGGATTGAAGCGTGGGGTGCCGTCGCCTTTGAAAAATCCCATCATTTCTTCGTAGTAAGTCACCATCCCCCCGATACCGGAGGCCCAGATAACGCCGACACGGTCCTTATTGACGGCGCCTTCCGCATCCAGGCCGGATTGCTGCACGGCCTCATGAGCAGAAGCGAGGGCAAACTGGGAGAAACGGTCGAGTTTGCGGGCTTCCTTACGGTCGAAATGGTCTTCGGGATTGAAGCCCTTTACCTCGCAGGCAAACTTCGTCTTGAATTTCTCGGTATCAAATGCCGTGATAAAATCACAGCCGGACACGCCGGCGAGCAAACCGTTCCAATAAGCTTCTACTGAATTGCCTAAAGGGGTGATGGCGCCAAGGCCGGTAATTACAACGCGTCGGTTCGGGAGGGGCTTCACAAGGGGAAAGAATTGAGTTAGCAGTTGGCAGTTGGCAGTCTGAGCACCTTCAGGGAGCTAACTGCCAACTGTAAACTAAAGACTGCCAGCTTATTTTACGTGCTCCTCAAGGTAAGTGATGGCCTGACCTACCGTAGTGATAGTTTCAGCCTGCTCGTCCGGGATGGAGATGTTAAACTCCTTCTCAAACTCCATGATAAGCTCTACCGTATCAAGCGAGTCAGCGCCGAGGTCGTTAGTGAACGATGCTTCAGGAGCTACCTCGCTCTCATCCACACCCAGCTTGTCAACGATGATTTTCTTGACGCGGGTTGCAATTTCAGACATGGTTTTGTGCTGTTTTTGTTTAAGGGCAAAAGTAGCGGTTCCCTCTAAATAGCATAGTGGGGAAGGAAATTTTTTCTGAAAGACAGTTGGAGCACGGATTGAGCGGATTTGACCGACGGACACGGAACGCGTGGTAATCTGTGGCAATCTGTCCCAGCCGTTCAATCCGCGTTCAAGTGTTCCCCGTTCAACGGATGCCTGCGCTCCTCCACGATAGAACCGTCCCGCATGACCAGCGTTCGGTCGGTGCGGGCGGCGAGCGCCTCGTTGTGCGTAATGAGGATAATGGTCTGCTTCAGATCGCGGCGAAGGGAGAGGAACAGGCTGTGAATGGATTCTGCATTCGCCGTGTCCAGGTTCCCCGTAGGCTCATCCGCCATCAGGATGGCCGGCTTGTTCACTAAGGCGCGGGCAATCGCCACTCTTTGCGCTTCACCCCCCGATAGCTCCGATGGCTTGTGATGGACACGTGCCTCCAGGCCTACTTGCTCCAGCGCAGCTGTGGCTTGCTCCAGCGCAGCTTTTCGTCCTTTGCCGGCAATCCATAGCGGCATGGCCACATTCTCAATCGCTGAGAACTCGGGAAGAAGGAGATGTTGCTGAAAGACGAACCCCAACTGTTCATTCCGGAATCTCGACTGCTTTCTGGCGCCGAGGCTGAAGACATCAGTATTGCGGATGCGCACCTGTCCTCGTTGCGGTTTATCCAAGGCGCCGAGGAGGTGCAGCAGTGTGCTTTTGCCTGCCCCGGACGGACCAATGATAGCCACCATCTCCCCCTCGGCAACCTGCAGAGAAACGTCGCGTACGACCGTAAGAGGACCGTAGGCCTTAAACAGATGGGAAGCAGTGAGCATGTGAGCTGTCGGAAACGTTGATCTGGCTTCAAAGTTGCGGTGTATGACCATCTTTTAGACACAAGATTTTCCGACCTGATTTTCAAAAAACCTTTTCCCCTACATTTGCGCGCATTCCCTCAAAAAAATACTATTCGTTTAAGATATGTTTTGGACCCTCGAACTTGCATCACATTTAGAAGAAGCACCGTGGCCAGCGACCAAAGACGAGCTCATCGATTACGCCATCCGCTCAGGCGCTCCGCTCGAAGTAGTAGAAAATCTGCAGGAACTGGATGACGAAGGTGAGATCTACGAAGGCATAGAAGATATCTGGCCCGACTATCCCACCCAGGAAGACTTCTTTTTCAATGAAGATGAGTACTAAATAGTGCATCCCCCCATACATGAAAAGCCCCGCCAGAGCGGGGTTTTTTGTTGCGGAGCAGACTGCACTGATGGATAAGTATCAGGTCTGTGAACCGCCCCTGACCGGGCATCTGACGAACGAACCGCCAGCATAACTCAGGTATTTCCTAATCCGGTAAGCCAGTCGCTGAGTATTGTTGCAAGCAACTCCTTTGACGACTCAGAACCCCTGACAATTATCGTGACAAACATGTATGGTCAGAAATGTCTTATCAGGTCAGCGCGCTTCACAGGCGCGCAAGCTATCAGCCTTGATGTTTCAGAATTGGCCGCGGGCCTCTATTCCCTTTCTCTTTTACAAAACAGTTACTCGGAAAATTGTAGAGTCCTTAAAGAGTGATCAGGCGTGAACTCCCTCACAATCATCCTAAAGGAACTGCGTGTCATAACTGAACAAAAGAAAAAGGCAGCTCACCGGCCGCCTTTTTCTAAAAAGTGCAATGCTCGTTAAAAGAAGAAAGGATCCAGCACGTTGAGCACATCCGTCATGGACATAGGCTCGTCAAACGCTTCGCTGGCCGTAAAGTCCGGGATCTGGAAGCCGGCGATATTAGTAACCTCCGTGTTCACATGGATCGTGTTTTCCTCGCCGAGGTAGAACGGCTGAACATCCAGGCCATTGACACCCGTCGCCTTCATCGTGATCCAGGGCTTGATATCCTGGCCGTCCGTCAGCGGGCCGGGGGTCTGGCTGCGCATAATGCGGATATGAGCCGCGTGGCGGGCCTCGATGGAGTGAATACGCATAGCCGCGCGCAGGTAGTCGTTGTTCGGCTTCAGCGTGGTCATCTGGCCCTTGTAAGCCCGCACACCGAGATCCTCAAACGCCTGGGCCAGGGCGAGGAAAGTGCCATAATTCTGAAACACCTGCGTAAACGGACCTACGAACGTGCCTTTGCCGCCGGAGAAGTCCAGCTTGGGCATATCCGTCATCTGCTGGCCTAAGCCCTCGATCATTCCCTTCACGAAGTCGAAATGCTGCTGCTCGTGGCGCCAGATCATCTTAATAGCCGGCAGTTCCAGGCCGGTAACAGTAGGGATCAGCTGAGCCTGCGGCGGATGAGTTTCCGTCTGCTCAATGGCATAGCGATAAAACTCACGCTCTGTCCATTCCAGCTTCAGCGCAAATTGAAGCGCCTCCACGATGGGATCGGCGGCGTTCGTCCCGCCGTAAGCCTTATTGAAGAGCGAGCCGATAGCAAAAGGCAGGGCCGTGAGCGACACCCCGCGCATAAAGTTCTTGATCACGGACCGCCGCTCGCTGGTACGCTCGTATACCTCCGGGTCCAGCTTTTCTATGTGGGCGAGTATGCTTGAAAAATTCATGTCGGACGAAGCGTGGTTTTTTAAGCAGTAGAAGGAAGGTTAGTAGGATTGATGCGCTCCTTGATGTAGGCGTTGAGCAACATCACGACGTCGCCCGGATCGCGGGCGTAGTCCTGACCGCCGCCGGCGAAAGAGTCATCTGCAAACGACCCCATCAGGATCAGGTCGCGGATAGCTGCCGAATGACGGGCTTCCACCGAAGCGATCTTAGCAAATACGTCGAGGAAGGCGTCCGTGTCCAGAAGCTTGGCTGCTCCGTTGTAAGCGCTGACACTCAGGTCTTCCAGGAACTTTGCGGTATCCAACACTGATGTGCGCTTGATAAAGAAGACGGTGGAGAAGTCCGGAGTAAGATCCTGGATCGCGTTGGTGCCAAGCAGCTTTCTGAGGAGCTCGCGATGCGCAATCTCGTGCTTGCGCATGTCATCTATGGTTTTGTACTCGAGGTCTGTCGTCTTCAGCGGCGTGTAAGGCGTTAGCAGCACCTGCCCGTAAAACGCGGCCTGCACCTGCGAAATGGCATATACCAGGTTCAGCACACCGAAGTCTGAGGCGCCCAGGCTGATGGCTCCCTCAAAAGGATCCTCCTCTTTCTTGGTGCAACCGACGGTGCCTGCTAAAAGGCCGGCGCCCGCCAGCGCTCCGGCATAACCGAGAAATCTCCGCCGCGATACCCGGGAGGGTGCATCGCTTGCTAAAGTCTGTTCATTCATGCGTACAGAAAATGAAAAATGAATGGTTTGGTAAGGTGGTGCGGACAGCCCGCGGGCTCGTAAGATACAGCTTGATTGCAAAGCAAGATACTGGAACCAGAAAATCCAAACAACAAATCCATTGAAAGAACGCGAATAAAATAAACAAAGCCACCCCGGGGAGGGTGGCCTGACGGAGCTGTTATAGGGACTGTTAGTTCTTGCTGATAATAAACACAAAGGGCAGGTGCGCCCGGCCGGCCATGGCCATGCGTACCTTTTTCGGAGTACGGTGCAGGCGGTAGCGCTGGAGATCAGCTACTTCATGGTAAGCAGCCAGCGTACGTCCGCGAAGCGCATGACGCATGTAAGAAGAGAGAAAAACGGCCGAAGCGACATCAGCCGCGATAATGTCATTCAGATAATGCATCCATACTTTATCCTGACCGCTCCACATACACGTAGCTTTTTGATGGTAAAAGATCAACGGCGTCTCGGCAAGTTCACTCTGTTGAGGTCGGAGCCGCACCCGCATTTCTTACTGGTATTACAACTTTGTGCCAAGATGAGTCCTCCCGCTAAAAAGAGGATGAAAACTACCCTTCGATTCCATATTTTTTGAAGCATTGCGATGATTCGGGTGTCTATTGCGGTCAAATATACTTTTGCAAAAATAGCCCTCCCCAATGCCCGCATCAGCCAAACGTATCCTAATTGCGCCGTTAGACTGGGGACTCGGACATACCACACGCTGCATCCCTGTGATCAGGGCGCTGAAGCAGCTGGGCCACAAGGTCATTTTCGCTGGTACCGACCAGCAGATCGCATTCATCTGCAAAGCATTCCCTGACATAGACAGTCGAATATTGGAAGGCTATAGGGTGCGTTACAGCAGGAGGTTGTTAATGCTGACGGTATTATGGCAAATGCCCCGCCTGATGGGCGTCATTCGCAGAGAACATCAATGGCTTAAAGGGATTGTCGCCCGCGAGCAGATAGATGGCATTGTGTCGGACAACAGGTATGGACTGTGGCATCCCTCAACGCCTTCCGTGATCATCACCCACCAGCCCGCAGTGGCCACCGGAGCTGGCTCGGGAGCTGATGCCGCCATTCGCAGGATGCATGATCGTTACCTGAACCGGTTTGGACAGGTCTGGATTCCAGATGTGCCGGGAGCGGAAAATCTTGGTGGGAGGCTGTCGCATCCGTCATGCCTTCCGGCAAAGGCGAAGTATATCGGCTGGCTGTCTCAACTTCTTCCAGGCGCGGCCCGAAAGAGCTCACAGGTCTCGAAGACCTCTGCGGAAGCCGGTAAAAAGCACGTGCTCATCCTTCTTTCCGGCCCGGAACCACAGCGCACCATACTCGCCGACAAGCTCTGGGAGCAAGCCAAAGCACACCCCGGGCCTCTCGTGTTTGTGGAGGGGAAGGCTGGTGTTCGCCGCGGGGATATACTCCCACATATCCGCCATTTTTCCCTTGTGGATGCTCAGGCCCTCCAACCGCTTTTTGAAGAAGCTTCGTTAGTCATTTGCCGCAGCGGCTATTCTACGCTCATGGACCTGGCGCAATTCGGAAAGCCGGCCGTCCTCATCCCGACACCCGGGCAAACCGAACAGGAATACCTTGCTGCGTACCTCTCAGACCGGCGG
>JADMIO010803638.1_pt1 | contig 61119 bp, 59 predicted proteins | sample 8958161 | NCBI WGS metagenome assembly JADMIO01 (sample SAMN16585339, study PRJNA669376) | soil metagenome | isolation source: Crop rotation soil | place: USA: Cullars Rotation, Alabama | collected 2011
CCGCGACAACTTGTCCACGTGGAATTCTAAGCTTAGGATCCCAATGTGCTGGAAAGTGGATCCGCCAGGTCGGCAGGCAGCAGGTGGTCGCGGTAGTGAGCCTCCGCCCAGGCCGTCAGCTTCGCGTGCAGCGCCGCGTCGAACCGCTGCGCAGAGTTGGTCGCCGCCAGCTCGTCCTGCGTCAGCACCACCCGCAGCCGCAGGCAGGCCGGACCGCCGCCGTTGCGCATGCTCTGGCGGACATCGACGTACTCGACCCGGCCGATCGGACCGTTGGAGGCGATGGCCCGCTCCACAGCCGCCGCCGCGCGCGGGGTCTCGGCGGTTTCCATCGGCGCGATCAGGGTCAACCGGTCATCGCCCGGAAGAGAAATCAGCATCGAGTTGAAAAGATAGGCCTTCACCGCCTCGGGCAGCGGCAGGTCGACCTCGTCGATCTGCACGAACTGAGGTTCGAACCGGCCGCCGGCGGCCGCGCGGACGCCAGCCTCCATCGCCGCACGATCCTCGAAGGCCGCCTCGTGGAAGAACAGGCATGTCCTGGCGCCGACGCAGACGACGTCATTGTGGAAGACACCCGCGTCGATGGCCGCGCGGGCCTGGCGGGCGAACACCGCGCCCCCTGCCCCGTGCCGCCGGACAATCCCCTCGAAAGCCTGCTTCGTCTGTCGCGCCGGGAACTTTCCGGTCCACGGCTCATAGGCGTCACGCCCCCAAACGAACAGGTTCACCCCCGGCTCGCCGTGGTCGGCGCAGAGCCGCACGTGATTGGCCGCCCCCTCGTCGGCGAAGTGCGGCTGGGCCGGCAGCGGGTCATGGACCGCGAACCGCGCCGGGTCCGGGAACAGGCGACGTAGCGACCGCGTGGTCTGCTCGCCCTCGAGGCTGCGGTGCAGGTTGGTCAGCAGGTTGGCCGGCGTGAAATGCAGGCGGCCATCGGCGGCGTCGGCGCTGGGCGACACCGTGGCGGCGTTGGCGGCCCACATCGGCGAGGCGCTGCAGGCCGTGTTGAGCAGCTCGGGCGCCTGGCGGGCGGCGGTTTCGATCACCGCCGCATCGCTGCCCCCGAAGCCGACCGACCGCAGGAACCCGACGTCCGGCCGCTCGTGCGGCGGCAGCGCGAACTGCGGCAGGCCAAGGTCGGCCAGCAGCTTCATCTTGGCCAGTCCCTCCAGCACCGCACCGCGCGGATTGGAGGGATCGCCCTTGTTCATCTCGCTGGCCAGGTTGCCTGGCGCGAGCCCCGCGAAGCTGTGCGTCGGCCCGACCAGGCCGTCACAGTTAGCTTCGACGGCGGCTGCGCTCACGGCCGCAGCCCCTTGATTTCATTCAAGGTCGGAACGATGGCGTCGGCCTCGAAACTGGCCACCGGATAGGCGCAGTAGTCGGCGGCGTAGTAGGCGCTCGGCCGGTGGTTGCCCGAAGCCCCGAGGCCGCCGAACGGCGCGGTTCCGGCCGCGCCGGTGGTCGGGCGGTTCCAGTTGGCGACGCCCGCGCGGATGCGCTTCTGGAAGCGCTCCCACAGGGTGGCGTCGTCGCTGATCAGCCCGGCCGACAGGCCGTATCGGGTCGCGTTGGCCAGCGCGAGGGCGCCGTCGAAGGTCGCCGCCCGGCGCACCTGCAGCACGGGCGCGAAGATCTCCTCGTCCGGCGTCTCCAGGTGGCTGACGTCGATCAGGCCGGGGGTGATGAAGGCCTCGCTCAGGCCTTCGATCGCCCTCGCCTCGCGGATGACCTTGCCGCCGAGCGCCTTGGCGGCCTTCCGCGCGGCGACGGCGGCGCGGGCGGAGATCAGCGGCCCCATGAAGGGCTCGGTCTCGTCGTTCCAGGCGCCGGCGATCAGCCGGTCGGACAGAGCCCCGACCGCCTCGATGATCGCCTCGCCCTCATGGCCTTCCGGCACGATCAGGCGGCGGGCGCAGGAGCAGCGCTGGCCGGTGGTCACAAAGGCGGACTGGACGATCAGCGCGGCGGCCGCCTCGGCATCGGTCGCGTCCCAAACCACCAGCGGATTGTTGCCGCCGAGCTCCAGCGCCAGGATCACGTCCGGCCGGTCGGCAAATACCCGCCGGAAGTGCGCGCCTGCCGCGCCGGAGCCGGTGAACAGCAGTCCGTCGATCTCCTGTTCGATCAGCGCTTGGCCAGCTTGCCTGCCACCCTGAATGAGGTTGACCACGCCCTTTGGCAAGTCGGCCGCTTCCAGCGCTTCCAGCATCAGCTCGCCGGTCCAGGGCGTCTCTTCCGACGGCTTGAACACCACCGTGTCGCCGGCCAGCAGGGCCGGGACGATGTGGCCGTTGGGCAGGTGGCCGGGGAAGTTGTAGGGGCCGAGCACGGCCATCACGCCGTGCGGCCGGTGGCGCAGCACGGCCCGGCCGAAGGCGGTGGCGCTCTCGCGCACGCCGGTGCGCTCGTCATAGGCGGCGATCGAGGCGTCGACCTTGGCCATCATCGAGCCGAGCTCGGCCCGGGTCTCCCAAAGCGCCTTGCCGGTCTCCCGCGACAGAGCCTCGGCCATCGCATCCTTGCGGGCATCGAGGGCGGCCTTGTAGCGGCGGACAGCCTCGATGCGCGCGTCCCGCGGCCCGTCGGCCCAGTTCTGGAAGGCGGCGCGGGCGGCGGCGACCGCGTCGGCGACGTCGGCGGCCGTGGCCGTCGCGCCCTCCCAGACAGATTGACCCGTGGCCGGGTCGATCGAGGTCAGGGCCGCGCCCTGCCCGCTCTTCCACTGGCCGTTGATGAACAGTCCGCGGCTCATGAGAACTTCACCTTCACGACTTCGCCTTCGCTCACGCCCAGCACCTCGGCCGCCTCGCGCGACAGGATGGCGGCGTCGCCATCGACCAGCACCGGCGCCCGCACGGCGCGAAAACGGCTGATCTCGGCGGTGGAGACCAGAGCCTCCTCGCCGAACGCATCCTCGCCCAGCTTGACGGTCAGTCGGCGGGCTTCCTTGACCGTGCGGATCTCATCACGCGGCGCGGCCAAGGTCGGGCCGGCGTCGAACAGATCGACCAGGCCCTGATAGCGGAAGCCCTCGCGCTCCAGCATGGCCCGGGCCGCCTCACCGTCGCGGTGGACGCGGCCGATGCTCTCGCAGGCCGCCGCCGGGAGCAGGCCGGTGTAGATCGGGTGGCGCGGCGCAAGGTCGAGGATGAACTGGCCGTTGGTTGAGGCGCTCATCAGGTCGGCCTCGTCGAACTCCAGCCGGAAGAAGCGGTGCGCGACGTGATCCCAGAACGGGCAATGACCGTCCTCGTCAAACCAGCCGCGCAGCTCGGCCAGCACCATCTCGGCGAAGCGCTGCGGCTCGATGCCGATCAGCATGTAGCGCGACTGGGCCAACAGCCGTCCGGCGCCGCCCTTCCGCTTCTCCGGCCGCAGGAACAGCGAGCCGACCTCGGACCAGCCGGCGCATTCGTTGACCAGCACCAGGGCTTGGTGATCGAAGCGGGTGCCCAGCACCGGCGACGACTGCGCCAAGGTCACGACCCGGAACGAGAAGAACGGCCGCTTCAGGCCAACGCCCGCCTTCACCCCCGCGACGCCGTCGATGGCGCCGGTGTCGCTGTCTTCCAGCATCAGCGTGTACCAAGCCTCGGGCGGGGCGACCTCGCCGCCGAAGCTGGCCCGCGACAGTTCCAGCCGCTCGCGCAGCGTCGGCTCGTCCTCGGGCAGGCTGGTGAAGCCGCGTCCGGACAGGACGGCCAGCTCCATCAGCGAGTCATAGTCGGCCGGGACGGCGGGGCGGACGACGAGCATTCAGTGGGTCTCCATGAGGGCGCGGATCCCGCGCGCGTCGATCTCGCCCGACGCCAGCTTCATAAGGATCAGGGCGGAGAGCTGCGCGCGCTCGGCGAAGCTGTCGGCCCAGGCGAACTCGTTCTCGCTGTGGATGTCGCCGCCGCGCACGCCGAGGGTGTCGACGTTGGGCAGGCCGGCCGCGAACAGGTTGTTGCCCTCGCAGACGCCGCCGGACGGCTTCCAGGCGATGTCCTGGCCGAGCAGGGCTCCGACCTGCTTCACCTTGCCGAACAACTCGGTCTGAGCGGCGTTGAACGGCTTGGCCGGCCGGGTGAAGCCGCCGTGCAGGCTGACGGTCAGGCCGTCGCCCTCGCCGATCTTCATGGCGGTGGCGATGCCGGCCTCGAGCCACGCGGCGGCCAGGGCGTCGGGGAAGCGGACGTTGAAGCGGACCACGGCGATGTCGGGCACCACATTCAGCGGCGAGCCGCCGTCGATGCGCGCGACATTGAGCGTCACCCCGTCCCGCGCGCCGTTGAGGGCGTCGAGCGCGCCGGCGATGCGGGCGGCGGCGGTGATGGCGTTGCGGCCGCTGGCGAAGTCGCGTCCGGCATGTGCCGTCCGGCCCGCGACGCGGATGTGGAAGTTGCCCGAGCCCTTGCGTTCGCCGGCCAGTGTCCCGTCGGCCAGAGCGGGTTCGTAGGTCAGGCCGACATGGCCGAGCTTGCCGAACTCGGCCAGCACCGGACCGGAGGCCAGCGATCCGATCTCCTCGTCGGGCGAGAGCAGCACCCGGTAGCCGAGGTTGGCGGCGTCGGCGGAGGTCTCGAAGGCTTCGAGTGCGGCGAGGATCACGCTGATCCCGCCCTTCATGTCGGCGATGCCGGGCCCATGCAGGGCGCCGTCGGGCCGGGTGCTGACGGTCTGGAAGCGGCTGTCGACGGGATAGACGGTGTCGTAGTGGCCGGTCAGGACCACCTGCATCGCCGCCTCGGGCCGCACGATCATGGCGATGGACGGCGGATGCGACTGCTCGGTCTCACGCCCGTCGGCGGCGATCTCGATCGAGGCGGCCAGCGGGATGTCCTGGGGCTCGGTGGGCAGGACGGCGAAGGCGTCCTTCAGCAGCGAGCGCGTGGCCTCCAGGCCGTCGAGGTTGCGGCTGCCGGAGTTGACGGCGCACCAGCCGACGGCGCGGTCGACGATGGTCGATCCGCGTTCGGCGATGGAGTCCAGAACGGCCTTCTCTTCCGGCGACAGGCGCATCGGTTTGATCGTCCAGCTCTAACGACGCCATTGCCGCGGACCAGGTCAACGCGTGCTTCGGAAAGGGCGACCCGCCGGAATGGCGCAAGACGGGAGTCGCCGAACGACTCTACGTAGCCGACGGGTGACGGTAGGTGAACCCCCGTCCGTCGCAGCTTGATCAGTAGTCCTTGCGCCAGCGCACCGACAGCTTGGTGGCGCCGTCGCCGGCCACGCGGGAGATGATCGACAGGTTACGGCGCACCCGCCATTCGACCTGCGCCGCCGGCCCTTCGCGGCTGCCGCCGATGATCTCAAGGTAGACGTCGTCGGTCAGGTACTTGCCGCCGGCCACGGTCATCGCCCCGCCGTCGCCGCCGCCGGCGAAGGTCAGCCGGTCGAGGCCGGTGAGGTTGCGCAGGTTGCCGATCACGTCGAAGCCGCCGCCGCCCGCCAGGTTGGCGATGGCCGAGGCCAGCTGGGCAGCCTCCAGCGGCGACAGCTGAGCGGCCGAGGAGCCAAACAGCACCCGCGACAGCACCTCGTCCTGCGGCAGGACCGGGGTGGAGGTCAGAACGATCTCGGGCTTGGACGCCGTGCCGCGAACGCGGATCACCGCGGTCAGCGACGGGTCGTCCCGCGTCGCCGTCAGATCGAGGCGGATGCGATCGGGCGAGGCGGCGAGGTAGACGGCGCTGCGCTGGTCGAACTCGAACCGCTTGCCGGCGAAGTCGTACTCGCCGCGAACCATGCGGGCGACGCCGTCGAGCACCGGCCTGGCGCTGGTCCCGGTGACGCGGGCGTCGATGGACATCTCGGCGTCGAGCCCCCGGCCCACGATGAAGACGCGGCGGTCGGCCTTCAGGGTGACGTCGAGCGTGACGACCAAGCTGCGTTTGGGCTCGGGCAGAATATCGCCTTGAGTGGCGCCGGGCTTGTTGCGCTCGATGACGTCCATCGGCACCACGCCGGAGGGCGTCGGCGGATCGGCGGCGACCTCGGCCCGGTCGATGGTCAGGGCGCCCGTCAGCGCCACCTTGCCCTCGGCGTCGCGGTTGAGCACGGCCTCGCCCGAGGCGATGGCCTCGATGGCGTCGTTGTCGATCAGCCGGAAGCCGGTCAGGTTCAGACGGAGGTTGCTCGGGCCGTTGCGGAGCAGGCTGAGCCGGCCGCCGCCCGTCACCTTGCCGCCCCGCCCGTCGGCCGCCGCGAAGCTGTTCACGTCGATGGCGTTGTCGGCGAGGTCGGCGCTGACGGTCATGTCGCGCAGCTTCAGCCCCAGGCCGCTGTCCTCGAAAGTTCCGCTCTTGAGGTCAGCGTGGCCGGCCAGGCGCAGGTCGGCCAGGGTGCCGGCCATGGTGCCGTCCATGTCGACGATGCCCGTCAGGGTGCGGTCGCCGCCGACCAGCAGGTCCCACAGCGGCTTGATCTCGCCATTGGCGCTGAAGCGGCCGCGCATCGGCTCGCGGGTGGCGATGGCCAGGCGCAGCGGCGCGGCGGAGGCCCGCACCGGCAAGGTCATCACCGCTTCCGACCGCAAACCGCCGGCGTTGGTTGCGGTCGCTTCGATGTTGAGGATCTGGTCTTCCAGCACCGCCTTGACCTGTCCGTCCACGGACAGGGCGCGGCCGGCGCCGCGGGCGCGGGCGCCCTTCAGCTCGACGTCGGCGGTCCCGCCCAGCCGCGATCCGCGACCGTTGAGCGACACGGTGCCGCCAATGGTGCCGGCCAGATCCTCGTTAAAAGCGCCCAGCGAGACGTTGGCGAGGTTGGCCTTGAGGTCGGCGACATCCGCGTCCAGGCGGGCGGTGATGTCGGCGCGGCCGCCGCCCAGCTCCAGCGCCAGGTCCGCGAACCGCTGCTTGCCGGCGAAGCCGATGCGGGCGGTCTCCAGGGTGCGGAACTCGGCGCTGCCGAAGCGGCCCGAGCCGTCCAGCGCCAGGCCGGTGGAGCCGTTGGCCTGAGCGAAGACGCCGTTGCCGATGAACCGCCAGCGGTTGGCCCCGTAGGCGCCGCGCAGGTCGAGCTTAAGCGGCAGTCGCGACAACGGCCCATCGGCGGTGATGGTCCCGCGCCAGAAGCGCAGGCCGCCCGCGCCCCTGACCACCGCATTTTGGGCCGTGAGGTTGAGCGTCGCCCGCGCGCCGCCGGCGGCGTCGGTGATGGCGGCGGTGCCGTTGATCTGGCCCTGGGTCAGCAGCGCGCCCGGACCGATGGCGAGGATCAGGTTGGCGGTCGAGGGCAGGCCCCGGCGCAGGGTGACGCCGCCGGTCGCCTTGATCCCGCCGGCGTCAGCGTCCAGCCCGCTGAGGTCGATGCCGCTGCTTCCGAAGTTGAAGTTGGTCCTCGCCCGCGCCGGGCCGTACTCGCTGTCGCCGGTGATGGCCACGGCGCCGTCTGTCCCGCCCGGCCCGCGCACGAAGCTCAGCACCAGATGGGCGTTGGTCAGCGGCAGGCGCGGCAGGTCGACCCGCTGGATGTCGGCGATCAGGTCGGCGCGCGGCGCCCGAATGCTGCCGGTGACAGCGCCCGAGCCGCTGGCGTCGCCGGCGATCTCCACCGGCCCCGCGCGGAACGGGCCCTTGGCGTTCCAGTCGAGCTTCAGACGCAAGGCGCCGTCCGGACCAATCACCCCGGCGGTGCGGGCCGAGCCGGACAGGCCGTCCAGCCGCGCGTCAGCGACCGAGACCACGCCCTTGCTGTATTCGGCCTTGCCCCGGAAGCGCGGCTTGGGCCCGAGCAGGCGGTCGAGTTCGGCGAGGCCGGTCGCGAACCCGGTTCCCGTGGCGTCGACGGTGAACACCCAGGGCTTGCCCGCCCCGCCTTGCGAGGCAGACCACGAGCCGCTGGCCCGTCCCTTGGAGCCCACACGGGCGGCCTGGAGGTTGGTCAGATCCGCCTTGCCCTTGAACGACAGCCCGCCGAGCAGGGTCCGTTCGCCGGTGGCGTCCAGGTTCAGGCCGGCGCCCGTGGCCTGGACCCGGCGCAGCAGCAGCCGGCCGTCCTTCAGGCGCGCGGCGACGATATCGGCGCGCGGCCGGGCGCCCAGCAGGGCGGCGACATAGCCCTTCCCGCCCCCGCCGGTTCCGGCCAGGGTCGTCTCGACGGTCCATTCGCCGTTCTTGCGGCCGAGCTTCACGGGGCCGGTGGCGCTGGCCAGCTGGTAGCCGGCGGCGGCGAAGTTGGTGGCGGCCAAGGAGCCGGTGTAGGCGAACTCATCGGCGTTGCCGACCAGCACGCCCTTGGTCACCGCCGCGCCACGCACGGCGTCACGTGTCAGACGCTGCAGCGAATTGGTGGTCAGGCTGATGGCCAGGCCGTCCTTGCCGGTCAGGCGCTTGCCGATGTCCGCCTCGCCCTTGGCGGCGACCGAGAGGGTCTCGCCGAACACGGTGGCGTCGATGGCGTAGAGGCCGCTCTTGGCCTTGGTCCCCGTGCCCGCGAAGCGGATCTCCGGGCCCAGCATCTTTGCGTAACCGGCGGTGAGGGTGGAAGCCGCCAGCGAAATGCGGCCGGAGGCGTTGCCGCCCGCCGCGTCCCAGGCGCCGGTCGCCTCGGCGGGGGTGGTCTCGCCGACCTTGGTCAGCAGCTCGAACTTGCCCTGGCTGGTCGCACCGCCCGCCCGGACCCGAAGCAGGAACGGCTGGTTCGAGGGCAGGCCCAGCGCCCCGGCGAGGGCGCCGCCCTGGGCCTCGTTGGCGTCGGCGATGATCAGCAGCGGCCGGTCCTTGCCGGTCTCCAGCGCCAGCGAGAGCTTGTCGCCGACATGCAGCTGGCTGGCCGCGCCGAGGTGGACGATGGTCGGCCCGCCCCGCGCGATGTTCAGCCCACCGACGACGTTGAACAGCCCGCGCCGGTAGCTGAACTCCGGCAGCATCTCGACCTGCCCGCGCATGTCGTCGAGCACCACCGCCACCGGCATGCCCTTGGACACCGTCTTGGGAGTCAGGGTCGGCCGGCGGAGGACCCGGACATGCTGGGCGTAGACGTTGTCGGCGTGGAAGCGGCGCACGAACAGCTCGTGGTAGCGCCATTTGACGGCGAGGTTGTCGGCCTCGAGCCAGACCCCCTTCTCGTCGGTGATCGTCAGTCGACGGACGGTGAAGTTGCGCCACAGATCGCCGCGCAACCCCTCGATCTTCAGCTTGCCGTATCGACCGATCTTCAGGCCGTTCGCCCGCGCCTCGACGAACAGCAGCCCAGGCGCGGTGTTGACGCCGAACCGGGTGACCAGGCTGACGCCCCCGACCAGCAGCACCGCCAGCAGCGAGATCAGCATGATCCAGCCGGGCGCCGTGCTCGGCCGTATCCGACGGCGGCCCTTGGCGGGCGGCGGCGCCTCGGCGGGCGGCATGTCGACGGGCTCGGTCAAAACGCCTGCCCAATGCTGATGTAGATCTGGAAGTCTGCGTCGCCCTTGCGCTTGTTCAGCGGCATGGCGATGTCGGCGCGGATCGGTCCGAAGCCGAGATTGTAGCGGACTCCGACGCCGGCGCCGACGCTGTAATCGTCGCCGGTCGGGAAGGAGTCGGTCCCGACCGCGCCGGCGTCGACGAAGGCGACCGCCCCCCAGCGCTCGGTAATCTGGCGGCGCACCTCGAAACTGGTCTCCAGCAGCGACAGGCCGCCCTGCGGGGTGTTGTCGGACAGGCGCGGGCCGACGGCCTGCCAGCCATAGCCGCGCACCGATCCGCCGCCGCCAGCGTAGAAGCGCCGAGGCGCCGCGACCTCGTCGACCACGGCGCCGCCGATGGTCCCGAACTTCAGGCGTCCGGCGAGCACGGTCTTCGCCTCCTCATCGAGCGAGAAGTACATCGTCCCCTGGGCCTGGGCCTTGAGATAGAGGGCCTGGACATCACCGAGGGTGGCCGTGGGCTCGCCGCGCGCCTCGACCCGCCAGCCCTTGGTCGGGTTCAGCGGATCGTTCGAGCGGTCGAGGGCGGCGGCGCCGAGGACGGCGACGGTGAAGATGCTGCGTTCCTGATCGCGGACGGTGACGTTGTTCACCCGCCGCTTCTCGGCGCTGCGGCTAGCGTCCAGCGAAATCCCGGCGGTGACGTAGGTGGAGGCCGCGGTCAGGGCGGTGGTGCGGCCGAAGCGGCGCGTGACGTCGGCGTTGGCCATCACGCCGGCGGCGTCGTAGGCGTCGGTCCGCTCGTTGTAGACCCCCGCCAGCATGGTCAGGGTCTGCTGCGGCCGCCGCCAGTGCGGCAGGGCCAGCTTGCCCTCGAACCGCTGTTCCAGCTCGGCCAGCCGCAGGGTGTAGGTCGTGGTGTCCGCGCGGCCGAAGCGGTTGTACCGGGTCCGGCGCAGATCAAAGCCCGCGCCTTCGCTTGTCGAGTAGCCGGCGGAGATTTCCAGCGTTCGCCGCGCGCGGTCGGTGACGGTCACCAGCACCGGCCGACGTCCCTGGGCGTCGGCGGCCGTCTTGGGCTGCAGCGAAACGGCCACGGAGTCGTAGGCGCCGGTGTCGAGCAGCCGGCGCTCGAGCTCGGCGATATCCTCTGGATCGTAGACGTCGCCCTCTTCCCAGGGGGCCAGGCCGCGCAGCCAGTCGGCGTTGGTGCGGCCGATCTCGCGCAGGGTCAGGCCGTCCATGTGGACCAGCTCACCGGCCTCGATGCGGAAAGTCGGGCGGACGGTGTGGTCGGCGTGGTCGACGATGACCTCGCGCGGCGCGGGGCCGGCGTCGGCATAGCCGCGCTTCTGGATGGCGGCGACGATCCGGCCTTCGGCGGCCAGCACATCCGCGGCCCGGCCCGGCGCGCCACGACGGATGGCCATGGCCTGGTCGGCGGAGATGACGACTTCCGGCGAGGGCTCTTCCCCGACCCAGGCGACCCCGGCGCCGGCGAAGCGGAAGCGAGGCCCCGGGGTGACCTTGATCACCGCGCGTGGCGGAGCGCCGCCCTCGTCGTCGTCGGGATCGACCACGTCCGGCTCCACCTCGTAGCCGTAGTAGCCCTGGGTGCGGAGCGCGGCGATGGCGTCATCAGCGGCGGCGCGGGCGCGGCGGCGCGCCTCAAAGCGTGTGGTGGCGGGCGTTTTGGCTTCGCCGACGGCGCGCTGGATGGCTTCGAGGAGCTCCTCGTCGGCCACGCCCTCGATCCGGGCTTTCGACTGCTGAGCCCGCGCATCGGTCGCGGCCACGCCAAGGGCGAGCGCTGCAGACACGGCTAGGGCCAAGCGCGAAGGCGCCAAACTGATCATCTCCTGTAGCGCCCCGGAATCCCGTGTAGTCGGCGTCGCAGCGACTGTCACGCCCCTCCGGCCTTTGCACGGGCGCCGAAACTTGCACAAATGCCGGGCAGTCTGACGTCCCGGCGATTCCTTCGCCGGAAACGAGGCTTATGATCGGCGAGAAGCGTTAGGAATGAACCGTGAAGAGGCCATGACGGCCATGGACGAAACGGATCCCGACGTGAGCGTGATCAGCGTGAAGAATCCCGTCCTGCCGATGACGGACGCGGCCTACCTGCCGGGGTCCGCCTTCGACGAGATGTATATCGCCGGCGGCGACGTGCGCGACCACTACGCCGCCGTCCATGCCAGGCTGACCACCCTGTCGCCCGAGGCCCTGGCGGATCGGCAGAAGACGCTGGAGCGGTCGTTCCTGCTGCAGGGCATCACCTTCACCGTCTACGGGGCCGAGACCACCACCGAGCGGATCATTCCCACCGACCTGGTGCCGCGGATCATCCCTGCGGCCGAATGGAAGCGGATCGAGGAAGGCCTGACCCAGCGCCTGCGCGCGCTGAACATGTTCCTGGCCGACATCTACGGCGAGCAGCAGATCCTGATGGACGGCATCGTGCCCCGGGAACTGGTGCTCGGCGCGCCGTCCTACCGCCGCGAGATGCAGCACCTCTATGTGCCGCACAAGGCTTACGCCAACGTCTGCGGCAGCGACCTGATCCGGGGCCAGGACGGCGAGTTCGCGGTGCTGGAAGACAATCTGCGGGTCCCGTCCGGCGTCTCCTACATGCTGGCCAACCGCGACGCGGCCAAGCGGACGTTCCCCGGCACCTTCCGCTCCTCGAACGTGCGGCCGGTCGAGCGCTATCCCGACCTGCTGCTAGCGACCCTGAAGAGCATGGCCGCCGACTGGCGTCCCAATCCGCAAGTCGTGGTCATGACCCCGGGCGTCTACAACAGCGCCTACTACGAGCACGCCTACCTGGCCCGGCTGATGGGCGCGCCGTTGGTCGAGGGCCGCGATCTCGTCGTGCACGAGAACATGGTCTACATGCGCACCACCACCGGCCTGCGCCGGGTGGACGTGATCTACCGGCGCGTCGACGATGACTTCATCGATCCCCTCACCTTCCGGCGGGATTCGGGGCTGGGCCTCGCGGGACTGTTCAACGCCTACCGGGCCGGCAACGTGGTGATCTGCAACGCGCCGGGCACCGGCGTCGCCGACGACAAGGCGGTCTACGCCTACGTCCCCGACATCATCCGCTACTACCTCGGCGAGGACGCCATCCTGCCCAACATCGAGACCTACCTCTGCCGCGAGCCGGCGCAGCTCAGCCATGTGCTCGACAATCTCGACAAGCTGGTGGTCAAGGCCGTGGGCGCTTCAGGCGGCTACGGGATGCTGGTCGGGCCGCACGCGACCCGGAAGGAGCGCGAGGCTTTCGCCGACGCGCTGAAGGCCGATCCCGCCAACTACATCGCCCAGCCGACGATCAACCTGTCGACCGCGCCTTGCCTGATCGACGGGCGGATCGAGCCGCGCCACGTCGACCTGCGGCCGTTCATCCTGTCCGGCGAGAAGATCACCGTGACGCCGGGCGCCCTCACCCGCGTCGCCCTGCGCCGGGGCTCGCTGGTGGTGAACTCCAGCCAGGGGGGCGGATCAAAGGACACCTGGGTGCTCGTCGACGACGACGCCGAAGCGGAGGGCGTGCTCGCATGATGCTCGCTCGGGTCGCCGACAGTCTCTACTGGATCGGCCGGTACATTGAACGCGCCGAGCACCTGTCGCGGCTGGCCGACGTGATGCTCAACGCCACGCTCGACCGCTCCGACGCCGCTGCCCAGACCGCCTACATCGCCCTGTCGGCGGTCGGCGATCCGGACATGGCCCGCGCGGCCCGCACCTACGAGGCGGCGCGGACCCTGGTGCTCGATCGCGAGGACCCCAACTCGGTGCTGATGTCGCTGGCCCACGCCCGCGAGAACGCCCGCCAGGTCCGCGACCAGATCACCACCGAGACCTGGGAACGGCTCAACCTGCTCTATCTCAAGGTCACCGGCGAAGGCGCGGCGGCGGAGTTCGAGAGCGGCTCCTCGGCCTTCCTGCACGACGTGATCGCCGACTTGCACCTGTTCAAGGGCGCCGCCGACGCCACCATGAGCCACGGCGAGGGCTTCCGGTTCCTGATGCTGGGCGTCTACCTCGAACGCGCCCACCTGATCGCGCGGCTGCTCGAGGTCTGTTTCGGCGATGGGCGCGGCAACAACGTCACCGACCGCATCGCCCTGATGAACCTCCTGCGCATGGCCTGCGCGCTGGAGCCCTATCTGCGGCGCTACACCGCCGAGATCGAGCCCCGCAACATCCTGGAATTCCTGCTGTTCGACGAGGAGTTCCCGCGCTCGATCCGCTTCGCCACCGCCCGTATCGAGGAGCACCTCGTGGGCGTCTCGCGCCACGTGCAGTCCGGCAACCTGGCCACGCCCGAGCGGCTGGCCGGACGGCTGAAGGCGCGTCTGGAGTTCGCGGACGTAGACGAGCTGGAAGCCATCGGCGCCAGCGAGCTTCTGGCGACGGTCGTGCAGGAATGCGCGAACATCCACGGAGCCATCTATTCCAACTACGTGGCCTATTCCCTCGAGATGAGATTGCCGGCCTGATGCTCCTCGAAATCCGCCACGTCACCCAGTACCACTACGAGCGCGCCGTCCGCGAAAGCGTGATGGAGCTGCGCATGCAGCCGCGCAAGAGCGTCGGCCAGCGGCTAATCAGCTTCGACCTCGAGCTGGAACCCAGGGCGCAGATCTTCTCCTACGCGGACAATTTCGGGAACGCGGTCTATCACTTCGACGTGCCCCAGCCGCACGACACCCTACGCATCGAGGCCCGGTCGGCGGTCGAGACCGAGGTCCCGCCGCCCCTTCCGGATAGTGTCGATCTGGGCGAATGGGACCGGCTGCGCAGTGACTTCGTGCGCGGCGAATGCTTCGACTTCCTGCGGCCGCACGGCTTCGTGCGATCGACCGAGGCGCTGCAGGCCTTCATCGACGAGCGCAACCTCGACGCCCTACGCCAGCGCGACCCGCTGTCCGCCATGCGGGCGCTGAACCAGATCATCTACGAGGCCTTCGACTACACGCCCGGCGTCACCGCCGCCGACAGCCCGATCGACCTGGCGCTGAGCGTCGGTCGCGGGGTCTGCCAGGACTTCGCCCACATCATGCTGGCCATCTGCCGAGGCTGGGGCATCCCCGCCCGCTACGTGTCCGGCTATCTGTTCACCGACCGCAAGCAGGGCGACCGCTCCGATCCCGACGCCACCCACGCCTGGGTCGAGGTCTTCCTGCCGACCTTGCGCTGGGTCGGCTTCGACCCGACCAACAACGTCCTGGCCGGAGAGCGCCATATCGCCGTGGCCATCGGCCGCGACTATGCCGACGTGCCGCCGTCGCTAGGGGTATACAAGGGTGAGGCGGACAGCCATCTGTCGGTGGCCGTCGCGGTCAGCAAGGCCCGCGCCGCCCTGACCGAGCCGGAATTCCTGCGCATGCCCAAGCCGGCCTTCGCCGCCGGCGGCCGCCGGCGCGCCAGCGCCGACGACCTGCGCCGTCAGGAACAGCAGCAACAGCAGCAATAGGCCGCCCGGCGCCCTAGCCGTTCGGGTAGGTGTGAACCTTGGCCGCGTCGACGTGGACGTTGGCGCCCACGGTCAGCGTCCGGCCCTGCTCGCGGGAGACCTGGGCCTCCAGCCGCTGGCCGTCCGGGGTCTGCAGATCGACGTGGGCCACGGCCCCGTCGATGCTGATCCGCTCGACGCGCGCCTCGAAGCCCTTGCCGTCCAGGACCAGATCGTAGGGCCGCACATAGGCCAGAGCCGGGCCGTCGGCCGCGCCCTTCGCCGCCAGCGACACGCCGGCGGCGGTGAAGCGGCCCTTACTGATCGCGCCCTCGAAGCAGTTGGCCTCGCCGACGAAGCCGCAGACAAACGGGTTGACCGGGTTGTCGTGGACCTCGGCCGGGGTGCCAACCTGTTCGATGACGCCCTTGTTCAGGATGGCCACGCGGTCGGCGAGGTCGAGGGCCTCCTCCTGATCGTGGGTCACGAAGATGGTGGTCACGCCGGTGGCGTCATGGATGCGGCGCAGCTCCTTGCGCAGCGACTTGCGCACGGTGGCGTCCAGGGCGCCGAACGGCTCGTCGAGCAGCAGCACGCGCGGCGACACCGCCAGGGCTCGGGCCAGGGCGACGCGCTGACGCTGGCCGCCGGACAGCTGCGAAGGGAAGCGTTTGCCGAGCTCGCCGAGCTCGACCAGCTTCAGCAGCTCGTCGACACGGGCGGCGATCTCGGCCTTGGGCGGCTTGTCCTTGCCCTTCCGCACGTCGAGCCCGAAGGCGACGTTGCGGGCCACGGTCATGTGCTTGAAGAGGGCGTACTGCTGGAACACGAAGCCGACGCGGCGCTGGGCGGCGCCCGAATAGGTCACGTCCTCGCCGTCGAACAGGATCTGGCCGCTCTCCGGATATTCCAGCCCGGCGATGGCGCGCAGCAGCGTGGTCTTGCCCGAACCCGAGGGACCGAGCAGAGCCAGCAGTTCGCCGGGTTTGATCTCGAGGCTGATGTCGTTCAGAGCCGGAAAGCGGCCGAACGTCTTCTGCACCGAGCGGATCGAGATGGTCATACGTGTGGTCCAGGTCCGGTCAGTGGGTGGTCTTGCGGCTGTGCTGTCCAGCCTCGAGCAGGCTCTTCAGCACCAGGGTGACGACGGCGAGCAGGCAGAGCAACGCCGCCACCGCGAACGCGCCGACGAAATCATACTCGTTGTAGAGGATCTCGACATGCAGCGGCATGGTGTTGGTCAGGCCGCGGATGTGGCCGCTGACCACCGACACGGCGCCGAACTCGCCCATCGCCCGGGCGTTGCAGAGCAGCACGCCGTACAGCAGGCCCCAGCGGATGTTGGGGCTGGTCACGCTCCAGAAGGTGCGCAGGCCCGAGGCGCCGAGGGAGACCGAGGCCTCTTCCTCGTCGGTGCCCTGCTCCTGCATCAGCGGGATCAGCTCGCGGGCGACGAACGGGAAGGTCACGAACACCGTCGCCAGCACGATGCCGGGAATGGCGAAGATGATCTTGATGTCGTGCTCCACCAGTGCGTTGCCGAACCAGCCCTGGGCCCCGAACACCAGCACATAGATCAGCCCCGCCACCACCGGCGAGACCGAGAACGGCAGGTCGATCAGGGTGATCAGGAAGGCCTTGCCCGGGAAGTGGTGCTTGGCGATCGCCCAGCTGGCGCAGAGGCCGAAGACGGCGTTGAACGGCACCGCGATGGCGGCGGTCAGCAGGGTCAGCTTGATGGCGGCGATGGCGTCGGGGTTCTGGATGGCCTCCAGCGCGACCGGCAGCCCCTTGCGGAGCGCCTCGGCGAACACCGAGACCAGGGGCAGGATCAGCACCAGCCCCAGGAAGCCCAGCACCAGGCCGATGATGACGACCTTGGCCCAGACCGGATCGTCGGTGGACCGGCGGGCGTTGGCCTTGAGGATCACGGCGGTGTCGGCCATCAGCTGTACCTCCGGGCCCAGGCCTGGATGGCGTTGATCACGAAGAGCATCAGGAACGACACCGCCAGCATGACCACCGCGATCGAGGCGGCGGCGGCGTACTCGTACTGCTCCAGCTGGATGACAATCAGCAGCGGCGCGATCTCCGACTTGAACGGCATGTTGCCGGCGATGAAGATCACCGAGCCGTACTCGCCGACCGCCCGCGCGAAGGCCAGGGCGAAGCCGGTCAGCCAGGCCGGGGCCAGGGAGGGCAGCACCACGCGGGCGATCGTCTGCAGGCGATTGGCGCCCAGGCTGGCGGCGGCCTCCTCCACGTCGGCGGCGAGGTCGCGCATCACCGGCTCCAGCGTCCGCACCACGAACGGCAGGCCGATGAAGGTCAGGGCGATGACGACCCCGGTCGGGTTGTAGGCGGCCTTGATCCCCAGCGGCTCGAGATACTGCCCGACCCAGCCGTTGGGCGCGTACAGCGTGGCCAGGGCGATGCCGGCCACGGCGGTGGGCAGGGCGAAGGGCAGATCGACCAGGGCGTTGATCACGCCCTTGCCGGGAAACTCGTAGCGGACCAGCGCCCAGGCGGTCAGCACCCCGAACACGCCGTTGATCACGGCGGCGACGGCGGAGGCGCCGAAGGTGAGCTGATAGGCCTTCATCGCCCGCTCGGAGAAGGCGGCGGCGATGAACTCGGGGATCGACAGCTGGGCCGACTTGATCACCACCGCGGTCAGCGGGATCAGCACGATCAGCGACAGGATCGTCAGGGTCACGCCCATCGTCAGGCCGAAGCCCGGAATGGCGCTGCGCCGGCGGAACAGCGGCCTGCGGGCGCGCGGAGCCGGAAGCGGGAATGCGGCGTCTGTGGCTGTCATCGTCGCTGCGCGGCTCGGCCTGTTGCTAGTGGCCGACTACGCAAACGCATAGAGCCCCGGTTTTGATGCCGGGGCCATCGGCGACCCCGGTGATGGCGTTAAAGTCTACCACCCGGGTGGGCAAAACAGATTTTCTGAGGCGGTGGTTACGGAGCCTGTCAGGAGGCCGCGCCGATCGGGCCTACGGTGCTCTGGCCGCCGTCTTCTCGAACGCCACGAGGCTGACGCAGCGCGCTTCCGTCTCGTGGTCGCAGAGGATGTCCACGGTCACATAGGCGACGACCCCGTCGGCGTTCACCGCGCACTTCAGCCTGTTCGCGCCGGCGTCGTTGTCGACCCGGGCGATGCGCCAGGGCAGCGCCATCGCCACGCGGTCCCGATCGGTCTCCCCGCGCGCCACGACGGCCTCGAGGCCACCGATGCAATAGTCGACGTTCTTGAGCGTGCTCAGCTCGTCGGACGGCTGGAACCCGTCACCGCCGCATCCGCACAGCAACAGCATCACGCCGCCGAAAACGACAGGCTTCATGGCTTTCCCCCAACACGGAGGCTCAGTGTGGTTTGGGGTGATCTCCACTTCCATCGCGCTTCGACGGCCGGGCCGTGTGAAGCGATGAAGTGGTAGGCCGGGTGGGGGTCGAACCCACGACCATTCGATTAAAAGTCGAATGCTCTACCACTGAGCTACCGGCCCGCTCGCGAAGCAGCGGAGGCCGTTCGAAGCGGCGCGGACCATAGGGGCGCCGCTTCGAGGGAGCAAGCGGGCGTCCGCCTTTCCTGCGCCTAAAACTGCGGTTTATGCTGCGGGCGATGCGTATCGTCCCGATTGTCCTCTCAAGCCTCGCCCTGGCGGCCTGCGCGAGCACCAAACCGCCGCCGGGCCGTATCCAGACCACGGAGCAGATCAACCGCGGCAGCATCACCGGCGCGGTCAGCGCGCCCGCCCGCGACCTGAACCTGCTGCGCACCAAGATCCCGCCGGTTTTGCTGCGAGCGCTGGACGATCCCTACGAGCGGCCAAGGCCCGCCAGCTGCCAGGAGCTGATCGCCCTGATGCAGCCGCTGAACGAGGCCCTGGGCTCCGACATCGACGAGCCGCCCTCCCCCGACGAACGCGACCTGATCGACAAGGGCCGCGACGTCGGCACCGACGTGGCGCTGGGCCTGGTGGCCGGAGCGGCACAGGATCTGATCCCTCTGCGAGGCTGGGTGCGGAAGCTGACGGGCGCGGAGCGGCACGACCGACTGGTGCGGGCCTCGATCACCGCCGGCGGCATCCGTCGCGGTTATCTGAAGGGTCTGGGTGAATCGCGCGGCTGCAATCCGCCGGCCACGCCCAGCCACATGAAGACGGAAATCATCAAGAGCCGCCCGGCGCCGGTAAAGGGTCCGCGCTACCCGGTCCGCCCGAAGAGCTAGGCCTTCACCCGCTGCCGATCGCGGAACGCCTTTCGGAAGGCCTCGAAGCGGCCCTCGGCGATGGCCGCGCGCATGGCGCCGGTCAGGGCCTGGAAGTGGGCGATGTTGTGCCAGGAGAGCAGCACCTGGCCGAGGATCTCCTCCGACCGGATCAGGTGGTGCAGGTAGGCCTTGGAATAGTCGCGGCTGGCCGGGCAGTCGCTGGTCTCGTCCAGCGGCGTGTCGTCGTCGGCGAAGCGGGCGTTCTTCATGTTGATCGGCCCGTCCCAGGTCCAGGCCTGGCCGTGGCGGCCCGAGCGGGTCGGCAGCACGCAGTCGAACATGTCGACGCCGCGCGCCACCGCCTCGACCAGGTCGATCGGCTTGCCGACGCCCATCAGGTAACGGGGCCGGTCGGCCGGCAGCATGGCGGGGGCATAGTCGAGCACCTCGATCATGCCCTCGTGCCCCTCGCCGACCGCCAGGCCGCCGATCGCGTAGCCGTCGAAGCCGGTCTCGATCAGCCGTGCGGAGGATTCCTTGCGCAGGTTCTCGAAGGTCGAGCCCTGCTGGATGCCGAACAGGGCCTGGCTGTCTCGCGTGCCGAACGCAGCCTTGGACCGCGCGCCCCAGCGGGCGGACAGCTCCATGCCTTCGCGAGCGCGCTTCTCCTCGGCCGGCCAGGCGACGCATTCGTCCAGCTGCATGACGATGTCGCTGCCCAGCAGGTCGGCCTGGATCTCGATCGACCGCTCGGGGGTGAGGACGTGCTTGGAGCCGTCGAGGTGGCTGGCGAAGGTCACCGCCTCCTCGGTCACCTTGCTGATCCCCGACAGGCTCATGACCTGGAAGCCGCCGCTGTCGGTGAGGATCGGCTTGTCCCAGCGCATGAACCGGTGGAGCCCGCCCAGCCGCTTCACGCGCTCAGCCGTCGGCCGCAGCATCAGGTGGTAGGTGTTGCCCAGGATGATGTCGGCGCCGGTGGCCTTCACCTGATCGACAGTAAGGGCCTTCACGGTGCCGGCGGTGCCCACGGGCATGAAGGCCGGCGTGCGGATATCGCCGCGCGGGGTCCTGAGGACGCCGGTACGCGCCGCGCCGTCGGTGGCTTTCAGTTCAAATGGAAAGGCGGCCAATCTCAAATCCGTCTTCCCGGCGAAGGCCGGGATCCAGGTGAAGCCCGCCGTCGCTCAGGATGTATCTGGGTCCCGGCCTTCGCCGGGAACACGGGTGGGGTCAGGCGCGGAATAGCAGGCTGGAGTCGCCGTAGGAATAGAAGCGGTAGCCGGTGGTGATGGCGTGCTCATAGGCCTCGCGCATCTCCGCCTGCCCCGCGAAGGCGCTGACCAGCATGAACAGCGTCGATTTCGGCAGATGGAAGTTGGTCATCAGCACGTCGGCGGCGCGGAAACGGTAGCCGGGGGTGATGAAGATCGCCGTCTCCCCGGACCACGCATGAATGACATTGTCCTCGGTCGCGGCGCTCTCGAGCAGCCGCAGCGAGGTGGTGCCGACGCAGACGACGCGGCCGCCGGCGGCGCGGACCGCGTTCAGGGCGGCGGCGGTCTCGGCCGAGACCTCGCCGTACTCGGGGTGCATGCGGTGGTCGGCGACCTCGTCGACCTTCACCGGCAGGAAGGTGCCGGCGCCGACGTGCAGCGTCACGAAATGCTGCGAGACGCCCATCGCCGCCAGCCGCGCCAGCAGCTCCGGCGTGAAGTGCAGACCGGCTGTCGGGGCGGCGACCGAGCCGTCCTCGCGCGCGTAGACGGTCTGGTAGTCGGCCCGGTCCTGGTCGTCCTCCGGCCGCTTGGCGGCGATGTAAGGCGGCAGGGGCATGTGGCCGCGGGCGTTGATGGCCAGGTCGAGGTCCGGTCCGGACAGATCGAAGGCCAGCACGACCTCGCCGCCCTCAGCCTTCTCGACCACGGTGGCGTCGAGCGCGACGGCCTCGCAGGCGCGTTCGACCTCGACGCCGAAGTGGACACGGTCACCGACCTTCAGCCGCTTGCCCGGCCGCATGAACGCGCTCCAGCGGCTCTCGGTCAGGCGCCTGTGAAGCAGGGCCTCGACGGCGATCGGCGAGCCGTCGCCGCCGCCTTCGGTGCGTCCTTCGCGGCGACCGTTCAGACGCGCAGGGATCACGCGGGTGTCATTGAAGACGATGGCGTCCCCGGCGCGAAGCAGGCTCGGCAGGTCGCCGACGGTCAGGTCCTCGCGCCCTTCGCCCGGGCGGACGACGAGCAGTTTCGCCGACTCGCGAGGCGTGACGGGTCGCAGGGCGATCAGGTCGTCGGGAAGGTCGAAATCGAAGTCGGAGACGCGCATGTCGCGGAACCGCCACGCCTCGTCGACTTCGTCAAGCGCGCGATAGACAACGGCGGTCGGTATGACGATGGTGCGCCGGTTCATCGGGGGACTATCTGCCATGCGTCTTGCGACCATCGCGCTCACCTGCGGCGCCCTTTTTCTGACCGCCGCCTGCAACCGCAAGGCCGAGAAGACCGCCGAGGTTTCGCCCGCCGTCGCCTCCGCGCCGGCCGCGCCGACGCCGGCCGAGGTCCATGTCGTGGCGCCGAACGGCTTCCGGCATCAGGCGAAGTTCGACGCCTCCGGCTACTATGTGGCCGAGGGCGTGCGGGTCGGGAACTACCAGCTGAACAACATCGGCGTCGGCGCGCCGAGCGACTTCAGCCAGTGGGAAGAAGGCGACCGGGCCTCGGTGTTCGGCCCGATCCTGTTCCAGTTCGACGACGTCACCAGCCCCAAGAGCGTCAACGAACTGGGCGCCGAGACCCATACGGTCACCGTCCGCGTGCTGCCGCAGGCCTACAACCTCGAAGCCGGAAAGCTGGCGTTCAAGGGCAGCGATCCGAAGCTGGGCGAGGTGATCTTCGACGGCAGCTTTGATCAGGCCGCCCTGGCCAAGGCCAAGACCGAGGGCAGCAGCAACACGCCTATCCTGCGCGGCGAGCTCAAGGTCGGCGACGCCCCGGCCCGCAAGGTCGCCCTCACCTATTTCGTCGGCGAGTAGCCGTTCCCGAATCCCGTGCTAGAGGGCTGACGTGAAGTTCCTCCTGTCCGCCTTTGTCGAGATCGTCCGCGCCGGCGCGCTGCTGCTGGCGGCCGGCTGCGCCTTGCTGGCTCTGGCCGCCCAGGGTGGACGGTTCAGCAACAAGCTGGACGCCCTCACCCACCTGACGCCGCTATTCCTGGTCGGAGCGGTCGCGGCCGGGCTGGTCTGGCTGCTCGCGGGGCGGAAGGGGCTGATCACCCCGGTCCTGGCCGGCGCCGCGATCATCTCCGGATTGGTGCTGATCTGGCCGGAGCTGAGCGCCAAGCGGGTATTTGCCTCGCCGGAAACGACCACGCTGAAGCTGGTCCAGTTCAACACCTGGGTGCGCAACAGCGACCCGGAACGCTCCGCCGCCTGGATCCTCGAGCAGGACCCGGACATCGTGGTGCTCGAAGAAGCCACCCGCGATCCCGGCGTGGTCCAGCTGCTCGCCGATCGCTATCCGCACCGCACCACCTGTGACGAGCCGATCCCCTGCTCGACCCTGATCATGGCCAAGCGCAAGCCGATCGCCGAGGGCGGCCTCTCGGGCCCGCAGCGCGCCAACCTGATGGGGGCCTGGGCGACCTATTCCTCGAGCGCGGGCGACTTCACCGTGGTCGGCGTCCACTACACCTGGCCCTGGCCCGCCGGACCGCAGCAGATGCAGACCAAGCGCCTGGCGAAGGTCCTCGATCGTTTCCCGAAGGATCGGCTGATCGTGGCCGGCGACTTCAACTCCACGCCCTGGTCGTTCTCGCTGCAACGGCAGGACGCTCTGTTCGGGCTTGAGCGCCGCACGCATGGGCTGTTCAGCTGGCCGGCGGCGCCGATCTCGAGGCTGAACATCGCCCTGCCCTTCCCCGTCCTCGCCATCGACCAGATCTATGCCGGCGAAGCCTGGCGGACGGTGTCGGTGAAGCGCGGGCCCAAGCTCGGATCGGACCACTATCCGGTCGTGATCAAGCTCGCCCACGTGAGCGCGCGTTAGTCGCAGATCATCGTCCCCAGGCTGGACGACCCCGCCGCATCACCCTTAGATACCGCCGTTTTCGGTGGGGATTTCACATGATCATGTTCACGCGTCTGGCGTCGGCTTTCGCCGGCCTGTCCGTTCTCGCGCTGGCGGGAGCCGCGGCCTCCGCACCGTCCTGGAGCGGGCCCTACGACGAAATTCCGGGCGGCTCCTATCAGCGCTCGTGCCGCGACATCACCGCCTTCAACGGCCGGGTCTACGCCCGCTGCGACAGCGGCAGCGGCAGCTTCTACGAGACCGAGCTCAATCTCCGTTCCTGCTCGCGCGGCCGGATCGAGAACATCAACGGCCGGCTCGAGTGCGAAGGTGGCGGTTCGGGCGGCGGCTATCCCGGCGGCGGCGGCTGGAGCGGCGGCGGCAACGGCCCGACCGGCCTGATCGTCTACGCCAACCCCGACTACAAGGGCACGCGCCTGGAGATCTCCGACAGCGTGCCGGATCTCGCCGGCTCCGGCCTGGACGAGGAAATCACCTCGATCCGCGTGATGCGCGGCGCCTGGCTGCTATGCTCGTCGCGCGATTTCCGCGGCGACTGCCAGACCGTCGACGCCGACAACCCCAACATCAAGGCCATCGGCCTGAACGACCGCGTCAGCTCGATCCGCCGCGTTAGGCGCTAGCAGCAAGAAAAAGGGCGGGTCGCCACCGGCGCCCGCCCTGATCTTCTCGGCTGGAGACGCGTCTTACGCGTCAGCCGCGACCTTCATCGAGACGATCTTGCCCGGAGTTCGGGGCGGTTCGCCCTTGGGCAGGGCGTCGATGTGGTCCATGCCGTCAACGACCTCGCCCCAGACAGTGTACTGGCCGTCGAGGAAGGTGGCGTCGTCGAAGCAGATGAAGAACTGGCTGTTGGCCGAGTTCGGGTTGCTGCTGCGAGCCATCGAGCAGACGCCGCGCACGTGCGGCTCCTTGCTGAACTCCGCCTTCAGGTCAGGCTGTTTGGAGCCGCCCATACCGGTGCCGGTCGGATCGCCGCCCTGGGCCATGAAGCCCGGGATCACGCGGTGGAACACGACGCCGTCGTAGAAGCCCTCGCGAGCCAGTTCCTTGATGCGATCGACGTGGCCTGGAGCCAGGTCGGGGCGGAGCTTGATCGTGACCGGGCCAGTTTCGGTGGTCAGGATCAGGGTGTTTTCGGGATCGGTGCTCATGGCGTCTATTTCACTTCCGCAGGAATGTTCACGTCGCAGAGCGAGAAGTCCGCGCCTTTTGCCTTACGCACGCGGGCGATCTCGCCTTTGAACCATTGGCCGGCCGGGTCGATGACCCGCACCGTCGGCCGTTCGGAGGCCGGTATATCAGCCAGAACGCGCACGCGGTCCATCCGGTCCTGAGGGGAGGCCACCGGTTCTCCCGTCTTGATGCCGCGCACCACGTCCAGGCCGCTGATCACCCGGCCAAACGCCGTGTAGCGCTTGTCGAGCGACATGTAGGGCTGGCGCATCAGGAAGAACTGGCTGTTGCCGCTGTCGACATTGTCGTCGCGGGCCATGCCGACCACGCCAGGGCAATAGGTGCCCCAGGCGGCGACCTTCTTGTCGCCGGTCACCTCGGTCCAGCTGATCCCCTGGCTGATCACCGGCAGGCTCTTGAGGAAGCCTTCGTCGGTCCCGGTCGGGCTGGCGGCGGTGACGAAGGCGGTCGAGGCGTCGCGGCGGAAGGTGAACTCGGCCTTGAGGTTGGGCAGTTCGGTCTGGCCCTCGCCGGTGTCCTGCGGGTCGCCGGTCTGAGCCATGAAGCGGTCGATCACCCGGAAGAAGGTGCGGCCGTCATAGGTCCCCTTCCGCGCCAGCTCGCGCAGGCGGCTGGTGTGGCCGGGCGCGACCTCGGGGACCAGCTCGACGATCACCCTCCCCTTGTTGGTGTCGATGACCAGCACGTCCTCGGGATTGGGGACGCGCCAGTCACCCGCCGCCGGCGATGCGGCCAGGCCGGGCGAGGAGACCGCCGCGGCGGTCGCGACGGTGGCGATCAGAACGGTCCAGCGCATGGGCGCTCCTATGGGGATCAGCCGATCTTGGCGGGGATTTCGATGCTGCAGGGATCGACGTAGGCCGCGCCGGCGCGGGCCTTCTCGACCAGGGCGCGGAAGGCCGGGCCGCTGGTGTCCATGACCTGCACCTTCGGACGCTCGGCGGCGGGAATGTCGGCCAGGACGCGGACCTTGGTCATTTTGTCCTGAGGCGCGGCCACCGGCTCGCCGGTCTTGATCGCGACAACCACGTCCTGACCGGACAGCACCCGGCCGAAGGCGGTGTAGGAGGCGTCCAGCGAGGGATAGGCGCCGCGCATGAAGAAGAACTGGCTGTTGGCGGAGTTCGGGTTGGCCGAACGCGCCGCGCCCAGAACGCCCGGGCAGAACAGACCCCAGCCCGGCGCCTTGCCGTCGACGGCGACCATCATCTGCATGCTGGGCGCGCCGCGCACGGGAAGCACGCCGATGAAGCCGACCTCGGTGGCCGAGGGCGTGGTGGCGTCAGCGGGCAGCTTGCCCACGGGCGTGAACTTCACCTCTGGGCCGCGACGGAACGGTATCTCGATGTTGAGGTCTGGCAGGTCCGAGCCGCCGGTGCCGTCGTTCGACGGGTCGCCGGTCTGGTCCATGAAGCCGTCGATGACGCGGAAGAAGGTCAGGCCGTCATAGAACCCGCGGCGGGTCAGGGTGCGATAGCGCTCGACGTGAGCCGGCGCCACGCGGGGCTCCAGCTCGACGATGATCCGGCCCTTGTTGGTGTCGACCACCAGCACGTTCTCGGGATCAGGTGTACGCCAGTCGGCGGCGGAAGGCGCCTGGGCCACGGCCGGAGCGGCGGCGAGCGAAAGCAGGACGAGCGCGAGCGACGCGGATTTCATAGGCAACCTTGTTTCACGAAAAGTCCCCCTTCCGCCGTAGAACGGCGAGACGGCGGGAACAAGTCCGGGTGTTGGGGGCTAGGCGCGGTCGACCTTGCTCAGCAGGCGCTCGGCCACCCCGGGGGTGACGAACTTGCTGATGTCGCCGCCGAGCTTGGCGATCTCCTTGACCAGACGCGAGGCCACCGCCTGGTGACGGGGGTCGGCCATCAGGAAAACAGTCTCGATCTCGCGGTCGAGCTGCTGGTTCATGGCGGTCATCTGGAATTCGTACTCGAAGTCCGCCACGGCGCGCAGGCCCCGGATAATGATGCCGGCGTGCACCTCGCGGGCGAAGTGCATGAGCAGGCCGGAGAAGGGCCGGACCTCGATCTCGGCGATCTTCTGGAGGTGGGCGGTCTCGTCCCGGACGATGGCCACCCGCTCCTCGAGCGTGAACAGCGGGCCCTTGCCCTCGTTGATGGCCACGCCGATGACCAGCTTGTCCACCAGCTTCACGGCCCGTCCGATGATATCCAGATGACCGTTGGTCATCGGATCGAACGTACCCGGATACAGCCCGACTCTCGCCACACAGAACCCCTTTGCGCCTGACCTATTCGGCGGGGGTCTGCTCGCCCCCTTCGTCTTGATCGCCTTCGTCGCCGCTTTCGGCCGAGGCTTCAAGCCTTTCCACGCTCACGACGTGCTCATCTTGTGCGGTGCGGAAGACGATGACGCCCTGGGTATTGCGGCTGGCGATGCGGATCTGGGCGACCGGGCAGCGGATCAGCTGGCCGGCGTCGGTGACCAGCAGGATCTCGTCTGCCTGCTCGACCGGGAAGCTGGCGACCAGGCGGCCGCCCTTGCGGCTCAGGTCCTGGGCCAGCAGCCCTTGGCCGCCGCGACCGGTGCGGCGGAAATCGTAGGCGCTGGAGCGCTTGCCGATGCCTTCCGACGACAGGGTGAGGATGTGCTCCTCGGCGGCCTGCAGCTCGATGATGCGCTCGGGCGTGAGTTCGGCGTCGCCGACCTCTTCCTCGTCGTCGGCCGGAGCGGCGACGTCCTCGCCCTCCCCGTCCTCGGCCCGCAGGCGGGCGCGCTCGTATTTGAGATAGGCGGCGCGTTCGGCCGGCGTGGCGTCCACCCCGTGCAGGATGGCCATCGACAGGACCTGATCGCCCTCGGCCAGACGGATGCCGCGCACGCCCGTGGAGTCACGGCCGGCGAAGACGCGGACTTCGCCCACCTCGAACCGGATCGCCCGGCCGAGCGCGGTGGTCAGCAGCACGTCGTTGGCGGTGGTGCAGAGGCCGACGCCGATGATCGAGTCACCCTCGTCCAGCTTCATGGCGATCTTGCCGTTGCGGTTGATTTGGGCGAAGTCGCTGAGCTTGTTGCGGCGGACATTGCCCGACCGCGTCGCGAACATGACGTCCAGCTTGTCCCACTGCGCCTCGTCCTCGGGCAACGGCAGGATCGAGGTGATGCTCTCGCCGGACTCGATCGGCAGCAGGTTCACGAAGGCCTTGCCGCGCGAGGTCGGTCCGCCCACCGGCAGACGCCAGACCTTCAGGCGATAGACCTTGCCGCCCGAGCTGAAGAACAGCACCGGGGCGTGGGTCGAGGCGGAGAACACGCGGGTGACCGCATCCTCGTCCTTGGTCGACATGCCCGAACGGCCTTTGCCGCCGTGGCGCTGGGACCGGTAGGTCGAGAGCGGGGTGCGCTTAACATAGCCGCCGTGCGTGACGGTGATGACCATGTCCTCGCGGGGGATGAGATCCTCATCCTCCATCTCGGCGCCGCCCTCGACGATCTGGGTCTTCCGCGGCACCGCGAAGCGCTCGCGCACCTCGACCAATTCCTCGCGGACCACGGCCATGATGTTGGCGCGGTCGGACAGCAGCTCCAGCAGACCGGCGATCGAGCCGGCCAGGCTCTTGGCCTCGCCCATGATCTCGTCCTGGCCGAGACCGGTCAGGCGCGAGAGGGTGAGGGCCAGGATGGCGCGGGCCTGCTCGTCGGACAGGCGGACGTTGTCGCCTTCGGTGATGATGGTGCGCGGATCGGCGATCAGCGCGATCAGCGGCATCATGTCCCCGGTCGGCCAGTCCTTGGCGCACAGGCGCTCGCGGGCCTCGGACGGATCCGCCGAGCTGCGGATGATGTGGATGAACTCGTCGATGTTGGCGACGGCGATGGCCAGACCGACCAGCACATGGCCGCGGTCGCGGGCCTTGTTCAGCTCGAACTTCGTCCGCCGGACGACAACCTCTTCGCGGAAGTCGACGAAGGCGCCGATCATCTCGCGCAGGCCCATCTGCAGCGGACGGCCGCGGTTCAGCGCCAGCATGTTGTAGCCGAAGCTGCTCTGCAGGGCGGTGAAACGGTAGAGTTGGTTCAGGACCACGTCGCCCTGGGCGTCGCGCTTCAGCTCGACGACGATGCGCATCCCCTGACGGTCGCTCTCGTCGCGGATGTCGGAGACACCTTCGATCTTCTTGTCGCGCACCAGCTCGGCGATGTGCTCGACCAGCGTCGCCTTGTTCACCTGGAACGGGATCGCGGTGATGATGACCGCTTCGCGACCCTGACGATGCTCCTCGACGGTAGCCACGCCGCGCATGATGATCGAGCCGCGGCCGGTCATCAGGGCGTTGCGCGGGGCGCTTCGGCCGACGATCTCGCCGCCGGTCGGGAAGTCCGGGCCCGGCACGAAATCAAGGATCTCGTCGAGGCTGATCTCGGGGTTGTCGATCAGCGCAAGACAGGCGTCGACGACCTCGCCGAGGTTGTGCGGCGGAATGTTGGTGGCCATGCCGACGGCGATGCCGCCCGCGCCGTTGACCAGCAGATTGGGAATCCGCGCTGGCAGGACGGTGGGCTCTTCTTCCTTGCCGTCGTAGTTTTCCTGGAAGTCGACGGTGTCCTTGTCGATGTCCGCCAGCAACGCCATCGCCGGATGCGCCATGCGGCTCTCCGTGTAGCGCATGGCGGCGGGCATATCGCCGTCGACCGAACCGAAGTTCCCCTGACCGTCGATGAGCATCAGGTTCATCGAGAAGCTCTGCGCCATCCGGGCCATGGCGAAGTAGACCGACTGGTCGCCGTGGGGGTGGAAGCGACCGAGCACGTCGCCGACCACGCGCGCCGACTTCGAGTACGGCCGGTCGGGCGTCATGTTCTGATCGTACATCGAATAGAAGATGCGGCGGTGCACGGGCTTGAGCCCGTCGCGCACGTCGGGAAGCGCCCGGCTCACGATCACGCTCATGGCGTAATCGAGATAGCTGCGCTTCAGCTCGTCCTCGATGGCGATGGGGGCGATGTGCCCGCGCCGGCTGTCGTCCGGAGGCGTGTGTGTTTCGTCGGTCAAGTGCGGGATTTTGCTATCAGAATCGGACACAAAACGTCCGTCTGTTAGTTACCATCTGACATTGGGCCGCGCCACCTTTGGCCGCCCTTTTCCCGGTCACAGGAGTCCTGCCTCATGCGCCTCGTTCCCACCGCCCTCGCCATCGCCGCCGTCGCGCTTCCCGCCATGGCCGCGCCGGCCTCGGTCACCGTCGACCTCAAGGGCCCCAAGGGCGAGAACATGGGCAAGGCGACCGTTACGGAAGGCGCTCGCGGCGTTCTCGTCCGCGTCGACGCCAAGGGCCTGACGCCGGGCTGGCACGGGCTGCACTTCCACGAGAAGGCCGACTGCTCCACCCCAGACTTCAAGTCCGCCGGCGCTCACGTCCATACGGTCGACAAGGCGATCCACGGCTTCCTGGCCGAAGGCGCCAACGACGACGGCGACCTGCCCAACATCTTCGCCGGCGCCGACGGCGTGGCCAAGGCGGACGTGTTCACAGGCTTTGTGGAGTTGGGCGCGGCCCACTCGCGTCCGAGTCTGCAGGACGCCGACGGCTCGGCCATCGTCATCCACGCCAAGGCCGACGACTATACGAGCCAGCCGATCGGCGGGGCTGGCGACCGCGTCGCCTGTGGCGTCATCAAGTCGAAGTAGGCGGCGGGCCCGAGGCCGCCGCTACCGCGGCGGCCCGGCGTTCCGACAGGGCGACCAGCGCCACCCCGACCAGAGTCGCGGCGCCCCCGAGGGCGAGGTTGACGGTCATGTGGTCGCCCATCAGCCCGATGCCGATGCCGCAGGAGACCAGCGGCGTCAGCAGGAACCAGGGTGTCACCCGCCCCGCCTCCCGTCGCTGGACCAGCCAGAACAGCAGCGCCGTGGCGCCCACGGTCGAGGCCAGCGCCGCGAACAGCACCGTTCCCCAGACCAGCCAGTTGGCCTGCGTCATCGCTCCGACCACGTCGCCCTCGAAGGCGAACGAGGCGCCGAGCAGGATCGGGGCGGCGACCACCGATGTCATCGCCTGCATCTTCAGCGGCGGCACGCCCGGCATCCGGCGCACGAACACCGTCCCCAAGGCCCACAGGCCGCTCGCCAGCACGCCGATGGCGATGCCTGGCAGGTCGGCTGCTCCCTTGGGGTCCAGGCTCATCCAGGCGACGCCCAGGAAGGCGACGATCATGCCGCCGAGGGCCGCCGGCTTCATGGTCTCGCCCAGCACCCGCCAGGCGAAGAAGGCCGTCAGCGGGATCCACAGCTGCAGCGCCACCACCATGGGGCTGAGGTTCTCGATCATCGAGAAGCCCCAGTAGATCAGCCCGAAGTGCAGCGGCCCGCAGAGCAGGATGATCGGCAGGATCTGGCGCGCGCTCGGGAACGGCGGCTTCAGGAAGGGCAACAACACGATCAGCGCGATCCCGAAGCGCAGGCCGCCGACCAGCAGCGGCGGCAACGCCCCGGTGGCCACCTTGGCCGCGGCGTTGTTGACGCCCCAGACCAGGATGATCACGGCGATGGCGCCCCACTCGGCCAGCGAGAAGGCGGATCTGGAAGATGGCGTGGTCACGGGGCGCTCTTCGCATGCGCCTCATGGGGAGCGAAACCCCCGCGCCCCTCAAACCGGGTTACGGAGTGTGGGCGGCTGCCCCCGCGCGCTTGGCGTCCTCGAGGCGATAACGGTCGAACACGGCCGGCGGCTGGGTCTTGAGCGAGGCCAGCAAGGCTTCCATCGGCGCCTGCCCCTCGCGGACCCCTCCCGTGGTCGGGCGGTCGATATCGAGGATCAGCAGGAGCGACAGGGTGAGCAGCACGAGCATGATGGCCGCGGCTCCGCGCCCCCGGCTGCCGACGAAGACGTAGCCGAGCACGCCGGCCGTTACCACGAGATAGAAGGACAGGACGCCGAACACGACCGTGGGCACCCGCACCTGGCGCGCCGCCTTACGGGCCGCGTCGAGGTCGATGACCGCATTCATACTCTGCAGGAACACGGCCGACAGACCCGGGTCGGTGATCGACGGGAAGGCGGCGACTGTAGCGACCCAGAGGTCGGTGACCAGCTGGTCGTTCTTCACCAGAAACGCGCTGTTGTGACCGGGCTGCGCCTTGGCGAGGACGACGCGGTTGTCTGTGTAGTCGAACAGCAGCGCGCTCATCCGCGCGCGGTGCGGCGCCTCGAGCAGCTGGGCACGCAGATAGGCCGTGCCGATAGCGTTGGCCTCCTCCAGCACCAGCCTTCGCCGGGTCTCGAAGCGATCGACGGCGAGCGAGAAGGTGAAGCCCATCAACAGCGCCAGCAGCGTCAGCACCGCCGAGACCACATAGCCTTCGAGATTCTGGCCTCCGGTCCCGTTGGACGCGGTATGGCGGTCGTTCCAGCCGCGCAGGGCTATCCCGACCGCGACGGCGATCACCATCAGGACGACGATCGTGCCGCCCAGCCAGAGCAGCGACGCGTTGTTCAGCCAATGCTCGAAGCTGCTCCAGCCCATGGACGCCTCCACGGTCAGGGTGGCGTCAGGCTCGCCGGCTGTACATCGGGCAAATCCCTCGGTCGACGAAGGACCGCCGGCCTCAGGGGTCAGGCGTAGGCTCTCGTCTCCGCGGCGACGCGGGCCGCCTCGCCCAGACGCAGGGGAAGGCGAATGACCGCCTGGAAGCCGGCTTCGCCCCGATCGGTCTCCAGCGACGCCGCGTCGCCGTAGTGGGCGGCAAGCCGGGCCCGGATGTTGGAGAGGCCGATGCCGCGGCTGGGGCCCGCCGGGCGTTGTGGCGCGCGGCCGTCTCCTGTGTCGCTGACCTCGACCCGTAGCGCATCGCCCTCACCTCGGGCCGCAACTCTCACGGTGACAGGCTTGGAGGTGGCGCTGACGGCGTACTGGATGGCGTTCTCGACCAGGGGCTGGAGCAGGAACTGCGGCAGAAGCGCGAGGCGCACCTCCTCCTCGCAGACCATCTCGACGGTCATGCGCGCGCCGAAACGCACGGCCTCGACATCGAGATAGGCCTGCAGGATCGCGTACTCCTCGGCGACCGTCACCTCGGAGCTGCTCTCCTCGATCGAGGCCCGCAGGAAATCCGAGAGGCGGATGGCCATGTCGTCGGCCTCGCCGTGGCGGCCTTCGGTGATCAGGCCGGAGATTGAGTTCAGCGAATTGCACATGAAGTGCGGATTGAGCTGCAGCCGCAGTCGTTCCATCTCCGACCAGGCGACCCGGGCCTGGGTGCGGCTGAGTTCCAGCTCCTGGTCACGCACCGCCTGCGCCGCTCGGACGATCCAGAAGGTCGCCGCGTTGCAGGCGTAGACGCAAAGATAGATGAGGTTGGTGAGCAGCAGCGACCGGATGTCGCTCGGCGGCATGACCACATCCGAGAACAGCGTCTTCAGAATGAACTGGCCCGTGTAGTCGGCGATCGTCTGCAGAACGGCCGTCGCCGTCACCCCGACCACCAGAACCACGAACCGCGCCACCGGCGGCAGCGGCTGAATGGCATGGAAGAAGAGGTAGAGCGGAATGGCCAGAAGCACCCCGGTCAGGCTGCCGGACACCAGCGAGATCGCCTCGTGCGCGTTGGCCACTTGCCCGGCGAAAATGGTGGCGGGGGCGATGAAGGCCAGCACCGTGCACCACAGCACCACCGTCAGCTTCGCGGAAGTGCGGGCGACGGGGCTAAGCATGGCGAACATGACGGCGTATCCGTGAGCGAACGACTCGCATCTACAGCTCCGCGTCGGCCGCCCGCAACCGCCGCGCGACGAACACGGACGGCATCTTCAAGATCAGGAAACGGGAGCGTGGTCGCACCCTTGGCGGCGCGCTGCCGGCGCTATCGTCAAAGGCTGTCCGGGACAGCCAGATATTCATGAGCCGTGGACGGCAATGATCGGCGTGTATTCAGCGGGAAAAGCCCACCTGAAGCTTGCCGCAAGGGTGCGGGATTACCCTGATTGACCGGGATTGGGAGCTAGGACCAAGGTCGTGTGCCGCAACGTATCGGGGCATGCTACTGGCCGCGTGGGACATTCCAATGCAATTCGGCATCGCCGACATGATGGTGATTGCGCTGATCACCATCGGACTGCTGACGGCGGCTGTGGTCTGCGCGACCCTTGCCGTCAGGGTCGCCCCTGACGACCAGACGCCGCGCTAGCCGGGGAGCGCGGGCATGGCGACCGAGACCGAAGCCCCGGCGGCCCCGCCGCCCCAGCCCACCAACCTGGTGCGTCGGCTGACGCTGATCGTTCTGCTGACCGGCCTTGGGATTTTCATCTACAGCATCTTCGCCGACCGCCTGACGCCCTACTCCGATCAGGCCACGGTCCAGGCCTATGTCGTGCAGATCGCGCCGGACATCAGCGGGCGGGTGAAGACCGTCAACATCATCGACAACCAGATGACCAAGGCCGGCCAGGTTCTCTTTACCCTCGACGCCGAGCGGTTTGAGATCGCGGTCGCGTCCGCGGAGGCGCAGCTCTCGCTTGCCGGACAGTCGGTCGGCGCCTCGACGGCCGGTCTGGCGGCCGCCGAAGCCACCCTCGCCCAGACCGAGGCCGTCCTCGCCAACAGCCGCCAGCAGACCGCGCGCACCCGGACGCTGGTCAGAACGGGCTTCGAGACCAAGGCGCAGGGCGACATCGCCGAGGCAGAGCTCGCCACCTCGATCGCCTCCGTCGGCCAGGCGCGGGCGGAGGTCGAGCGCGCCCGCCAGAACCTGGGACCCCGAGGCGCTGACAATGCCGAGATCCGCGCGGCCCAGGCCGCGCTGCGCAAGGCCCGCCGTGACCTCGAGGACACCGTGGTGCGGGCGCCGTCCGACGGCGTGGTGACCAGCCTGAAGCTCGCCCCCGGGCAGTTCGTCAGCACCGGCCAGCCCGCTCTGACCTACTTCGACAGCCGCGTGATCTGGGTCGACTGCGAGATGGAGGAAAATGGCCTCGAGCACATCAAGGTCGGAGATCCCGTCGACATCGTCCTCGATATCCGTCCGGGTCGCGTCTATCGCGGCAAGGTCGAGAGCATCGGCTGGGGCGTGGACACCCGGGACGTGGACCCCCAGACCGGCCTGCCGTCGATCCAGAACGACTCCGGATGGATCCGCGAACCGCAGCGGTTCCCCGTGCGGATACGCTTCGATGAAGACAAGCGACCCAGAGGCATCCGCCTCGGATCGCAGGCGGACGTGGTTGTCTACACCGGCGACAACCTGCTGACCGACGCGATCGGGCGGATCTGGATCTGGCTGGTGTCTCTCTTCAGCTACATCTCCTGACATGGCGCGGGCCCGCCTTCTGGGCGCCCGCCCCTTCGCGCCGCTGACAGCGGCCGACAGCCTCGTCCTGCGCATCGGCTTCGCGGCCGCCGCCGGCTTCGCGATCGCGGCGCTGCTGGACTGGGAGTTCAGCTTCATGACGCCGCTGCTGGCGGTGCAGATCCTGGCGGCGATGCCGAGGCGGCCGACGCTCGTGCAGGGCCTCGCGATCCCGCTGGCGATCCTGTTGGCGACCCAGGCGGCGATGTTCGCATCGGCCCTGTTGGCGGGGCTGCCGCATGTGCTGCTGGCGGTCGTGGGACTGGCGGTCTTCTGGTCGTTCTACGGCCAGCGGCTCGGCGCGCCGGGGATCATCATGCTGATGGTGCAGATCGCTTTCTGCTGCGTCCCGCTGATGTCGACCGTCTCCATCGACCTGGCCCGCCAGTTCTCGGAGTTCCTGTTGAAGAGCAGCCTCGCCGCGATGGCCATCGTCTGGGTTGCTCACGGCCTGCTTCCCGGACCGCCGCCACAGACCCCGGCCACGCCCCCTCCGCCGCCGGCGCCGGGGATGTCGCGGGGCCGGGCAAGCTGGGTGGCGTTGTCGGACACTCTGGTGCTGCTGCCCTTGCTCGCCCTCTTCCTGAGCGGCGGCGACGTCAACAACGTCGTCATCATGATGATCACCATCAATCTTCTCGGAGAGATCGAGATCCCCCGCAGCGCCAAGGTAGCGGTGGTGCTCCTGCTGGCGAATCTGATCGGCGGCGTCGCGGCCGTCCTCACGCATCAGTTCGTGCTGCTGTCCGACAGCCTGCTGCTGTTCCTGATGAGCGTCCTGTTCGTCGCCCTCTTCCTTGGGGCGCGGCTCGCCAAGGGCGGCCCGACCGCGCCGATCTACGCCCTGGCGCTCGCGACCTTCTTCCTGGTCCTGGGACTGGCCATCACCCCCATCCCGACCGCGGCGGCCGAGCTGTTCACGATCCGACTCCTCAAGGTCGCCCTGGCCTGCGGCTACGCCCTCGGCGCGCTGAGCCTGGTCGGGTGGGTGAGACAGAGATACGAGGCGTAGAAAAGCGGCCGATCCATGGGACCGGCCGCCCGTTCGCTCAAACCTCGCCACTCAGCGATCAGAACGGAATTTCGTCGTCCAGGTCGGCCGAGAAGCTTTCCTTGGGGCCGGACGGCTGGGCGCGACCGCCGCCACCGCCGTAGGAGCCGCCGCCGAAGTCGCCGTCGTCACGGCCGCCGCCGGCGCTGTCGCCACGGCCGCCGAGCATGGTCAGCTCACCGCGGAACTTCTGCAGCACGATCTCGGTGGAGTACTTCTCGACACCGGCCTGGTCGGTCCATTTGCGGGTCTGGATCGCGCCCTCGATGTAAATCGTCGAGCCCTTCTTCAGGTACTGCTCGGCGACCTTCACCAGGTTGTCGTTGAAGACCACCACCCGGTGCCATTCGGTGCGCTCCTTCTTCTCGCCCGAGGCGCGGTCGCGCCAGGACTCGGACGTGGCGAGCCGCAGGTTGGCGACGCGGTCGCCGGAGTTGAGGGTGCGGATTTCGGGGTCGGCTCCCAGGTTGCCGACCAGAATGACCTTGTTGACGCTGCCCGCCATGGACTTGCTCCTTCACGCCCGGCGACCAAGAGCGCGCCGGAATCTGACGCTCAAGCTAACGAGCGTTAACACTTTCCGAAAGAGTGTTCACATAATGTTCTTGTGCGCAAGTCGTAGAATCTTGCGACGCGGGCGCAACCTGAATGCGCCCTACTGGACGGCCCCGGGCATAATCAGCCGGCCGTCACCGGAGCGGACCAGCATGATGTACTCGGCCCCCTGCCACTTCTGGGCGCGATAGATGCCGTCCCGGCGCAGCAGGATGAAGCTGCCCTGGTAGGTGCCCATGATTTCCTTGGTCTGGCCGCCCATGCGCAGGAATCGCAGCCGCATGCCCTCGAGCTGCGCGGCGCAGTTCTCGATGTTGGGAATGTTCCGGGCGACGATGTTGAACTTGTAGGTCCCGTCGTCCTGCGGCGCCATGTGGTAGCAGACGCCCTTGTCCAACGGGGCCTCGATGGCCTTCTGACAGGCGGCGAGGCCGAAGGCGGCGACGGCGAGCGCGGCGAGGGTCGTGATCCTGAACATGGTGCAGACCCTAAGCGCGCGCTCGACCCGGCTCAACCCACCGGCGGGATGGAGCAGTTCGGCCCCTGCTCGGTCAGCGTCCGGAAGCGGCGGTTGTCGGACGAGATCTCGACCTTGTCCTTGACCAGACGCAGGGTCTGGTCGCCCCAGCGGCCATAGGTGGCGCCGCCGCGCTTCTCGCACTGGCCCGCGAACAGGGTCTGGACGCAGGCGTTGAGGTCCGAAGCCCCCACCGCCGACCAGTTTCCACCGGCGTAGCGCAAACAGGACGGCCCCCCTGAAGCGGCCGACGGAGCCGGCGTGTCGGCGACAACCGTCGGAGCCGGAGCCGCCGGCTCGGCCTTTGGCGGCAGCGGCGCGAGGATGGTGCCAGCCACATCGCTGGCGGCCAGGGCGCCGGTCTCGTCCACCCCCACATCCAGCGCACCGGTGGCGACGCCGTTGCGCTGGGCGCAGTCGGCCAGGGTGACTTCGCCGACGAACTGGCCGGCGACGAAGCAGCGGATCGGGCGGGAAGCGTCCAGCTTGGCGTCGTCGTCACGCCCGGTCTGCACGACCAGGCCGCCGGTCGAGGCAGGCGGCGGCTCATCAGGGCCGTTGTCGCCGCGCATGATGGTGGCTGCGATGAGGATTCCCAGCAGCAGCGCCACACCGGCGCCGATGGCGAGAACGACGCGACGGTCCTTGAACAATTCCATGGGTCCACCCGCTAACCCGCAGGCGTGACGCTTTCAAGTCCGCGTGATCGTCGCTGCGTCAACCGCCGCCGGTCAGGCGATCAAGCGCCGCCTGATAGTTGGAGATCTGGTTGCTGAGATAGGCCGGCACGGGGCCGTTGGCGCCGGGCTTGATCGTGCTCTCGGGCTTGGCCGCGGTCTCCAGCGTCCGGTAGGCGTCGCGAATCTTCGTCATCGATTTGGCGAGGACGGCGAGCGCATTCTTGATGTTGTCCGCGGTCGACAGGTTGATATCGGTCGGCAGGCCGATGCCGAACACCGGGCCGCCCCCATCCGCCGAGACGCTCTTGCCCTTGTCGTCGATCTTGGTGTTGCGCATGACGCCCGCGGCCAGTCCCAGGGACTCCAGCGCGTCCGCCCCGCCCTTCCCCGGCAGGATCTCCACGGACGCGCCGGTCTGGGCCGGACTGATCTTCAGGCGCCGGAATTCGCCGTCCGAAACCACCTCGACCTTCGCCTTCATGCCGGCAATGCGCTTGATCCTGACGGCCAGGGTCTCGAGCGTGTCATTGGCCTCGATGGTGATGGTGCCCAGCCGTCCGCCCTCGGAGGTGCGGACCTGGAAGGTGTCGCCAGCCCTGGCCGAGGTCGCCGAAACGATCTTCTGGGAGTCCGCGTAGAGCAGCGTGCCCTTGGGCAGCCCGAGCTTGTCCAGGGCGCTCGCGCCGCTGGTGTCGACAGCGATCGAGGTGGCGGTCGCGATGCCGTCCTTGCCCGTGAGCCGCTGGACATCGACATCCCCGGCGCCGACGTCGATGGCGGCGAGGTAGCCGTCCTTCTTGGAAATCTTCTCGGCGCCCGGCTGGTCTTCGGACGCGCGACCGGCCACCCAGACCTTGCCGCCGGCGACGGTCATGGCGGTCACCGTGTCGTCGCCCGTACCGCCGAAATAGGCGAGATTGTCCTGGCTGGAATCAGTGAGGTCGGCCGAAACCCGCGCCGCGAACGCGTCCAGGCCGCCGGCGTAGCTCGCAGTTTTGCCGCCAACGCTGAGGTTGGCGTTCCGCGTCGTACCGGCGATGTAGAGTTGGCCATTCTCGATGGCTAGGCCGGCGATTTCCCCGCCCTCCAGCATCCCCAGGTAGCGAACGCCCGCGGCGGCTACCGTCGCGGCCGATGTGTGAACAGTCGTCGTGACCTTCACCGGATCGTCGCCGCCGTCATGCGCGCCGTAGTCGGTCGAGACGGTGTTCGAGGCTCCGTTCGCCGTCGTGGTGACGGTGAGGTTGGTGAAGCCGTTGTCGTCGGTGCGCACCGTCTCGGTGCTGGTCTGGTTAACGTTGAAGCTGCGCAGGATGGCGGCGCCGCCTTCCATGCTGGCGACGGTCACGGTGTCGCCGTTGACGACCAGCCCGCCGACCGTGTCGTCATCGGCCGAACCAAACTGGGTCGTAAAGAGCGTCTTGGGGACGCCCTTGCCGTCCGGCGCCACGGCCATGAGATAGTTGTCGAACTTGCCCTGGAGGCCGCCGGTGGCCCCTGGAATAGTCGATTTGGTGCGCCCCGCCACAAAGACGACGCCGCCGGCGCCGAAGGCGACCTCGGTCGCCTCATCGTCGGCCAGGGCGCCGCGGCGCTGGGTCCACATCTCGTCGCCCTTGGCGTCGAAGACGGTGACGAAGCTGTCGCTCTTGCCGGACTTCGCGTCGGAGTTGATCGGGCCGTTGGTCGCGCCGTTCAGAGCGCCGGTGATCTTGCCGGCGATCGCCACCCGGCCGTCGGCGGCGATGCTGAGCGCCATGCCCTGGGCGTCGTCGGACGCTCCCAGCGTGCGGGCGTACATCAGCTTGCCGGCGCTGTCGTACCGCATCAGGGCGACGTCGCGCTGGCCCTTCACGGTTTGGCCGTCCACCGAGGTCTCGACGTCGGCGAGCACATACAACGACCCGTCCGGCCCGACCTTGCTCGACCGGACAGACTCGATGGTGCCCTCAAGTGTGGCGGACGAAATTCGTGAGCCCGGGGCGCCGACGCTCGTGCCGTCGAGCTTGAGAAGCGTGCTCTCGAACTTGGCGTCGTCGGTCTTGCTGTTCTTATCCGGGTCGGGATCGCCGGCGTAGGTGGTGACGTAGACCGCCGGCTTGCTGGTGGTCGCCGAGAAGGTGAGAGACTCGGTCGAGTCGCCGGTGATCTTGAAGTTGTAGTTGTCGGCCAGGGCCGGCAGCGTGACCTTGGTGCCGTTCATCTCGACGACGCGCTTTTCGCCCGGCGTGCGCTCGACCGCGAAGCGGGTGGTCAGGCCTTCGGCGGCGAGCTTGTCGTTGATGAACGAGGTCACCGCCCCCATCGTCCGATCGCCGGTCATCTCGGCGAGGTTGATAGTGATGTCCTTGGTGACCTTGCCGCGGACGACGGTCATCTTGAACTCGACCGCCCCCTGGAAGGCGGTGACCGGATCGGCCTGGGCGCCGGTGTGCACCGTGCCGGTCTTGTAGGCGTAGACGGCCTTCGGCGTGCCCACCGCGCTCTTGTTGGTGATCATCGTGTCGCCGCGGGTGATCCGCATGTCGGCGAGCTTCAGCTTGTCGGTATAGGTCGCGATCTCGCTCAGGCCCTTGGCGAAGATCGAGGCCAGACGGGCCTTCTCGGTCGCGGAGACCCCAGAGGTGTTGGCGCGATCGGCCAGGCCCGTGAGGGCGTTGAGCCCCTGATAGAGCGAGAACAGCTTCTTGTAGTCGGCGCTGGCCCCCGGCAGATCGAGCTGGGCCGCGCCTTCATCGATGAACCGGCGGCCGGCCAGGGCTTGCTTGACCAGTTCGCTGGCCTTGGGGGCGACGGACTTGGTGTCCCAGGGCGGAGTCGGGGCGTACTTCGGCTTGCCGTCCGCGCCGACGGCTGTCTGGGTTCCACCCGCGTTGAGCAGGCTGGACCCGGAGGCGCCGTACTTGGACTGGTAGAAGCCAAGCAACACGCTGCTGTCGAAATTGACGGCCATCGAATCCCCGACGCGGTTCTCCCGCCGCGACACCTTGCCTTACAAGGGCTGACAGGATGTTAAGGGCCGCCTAGGCGGCGATGAGCCCCGCCTCCGAGAGGGTGCGGCGAGCCGTGGGAGCCCGGGCTTTCCATTCGTCGGCGAGAATGCCGAGCAGGACCACGTCGCGCGGGACGCCGTCCTTGAGGACATGACCGCGCAGATAGCCCTCGCGCCGGAAGCCGGCGGCGGTCTGGACTTTCATGGCGGCGTCATTGTCGGCCATGACCTCGGCCCAGACCTTGTGAAGGCCCAGCTCGCCGAAGGCGCGGTCCAGACCCAGGACCTGGGCGGCGCGGCCGACGCCCCTGCCCCGCGCCTCGCGATCGCCGACAAACCAGTTCCAGGCCGCCCGACGATGATGTCCCGCGAGGCCCGTCAGGGTCAGCAGGCCGGAAGGTCGCCCGCCGCGCTGGATGATCCAGCCACGCAAATCAGGATCCTGGGACAGCTGGTCGAACCAGGCGCGGTGAGCCTCGCGGCCCGAGACGTCCGCGTCGGACATCCAGCGAGCCACCTCGGGTTCGCCGCGCCAGGCGAACAACCGTTCCTCGTCCTCGGGAAGCAGGTCCCGCAACTCGATCATACAGACGCTCCGCGAAGCCCATGCGGCTCAGTGTAACCCAGCCGCCGTGACGCTTCGATCAACCCTTGAACAGCGACAGGACGATCTGCGGGGCGGCGTTGGCGATCGACAGCGCCTGGGCGCCGAGCTGTTGCTGCACCTGCAGGGCCTGCAGTCGGGCGCTTTCCTTGGCCAGGTCGGCGTCGACGAGATTGCCGATCCCCGAGGTGAGCACGTCGGTCAGCTTGGAGACGAACTTGTTGTGGCTTTCGATCTGCCGCGCCTGAGCGCCGAGATCGCCGAGCGCCTGGTTGACGTTGGCGATCGAGGCGGTGAGCGCGGTCTGGATCGTGCTGGCGACCGTGGCCGTGCCGATGGAGCTGGCCGCCGCCATGGTGATCAGGGCGCCGCCGAGCGACAGGTTCTTGGTCGACAGGGTGACGTACGAGTTGGCGTCGGAGTTGGCGAGGAAGCGGATGCTCGCGCCCATCGATCCGTCGAGAATGTTGGCGCCGTCGAACTCGGCGTCGTTCACGACCTGCTGGACCTGCCGCAGCAAGGCCTTGTAGTCGGAATTGAGGGCTGTCCGCGACACGGTGTCGAGGGTCGGATCCTGCGCGGCGGTGACCTTCTCCTTCATCTGCACCAGCAGATCGGAGACCGTTTCGCCGGCGGACATGGCCACGTCGGCGATCGACTGGGCCCGGTCGAGGCTCATCTTGACGGCGTTGAGCGCCCCGACGTCGGCCCGCTGCGCCTGGGCGATGCCCCAGACGGCGGCGTTGTCTTTCGGGCCAGAGACCTTGAGGCCGGTGCTGATGCGGTTCTGCGCGCTCGCCAGCTGGTCGTTTGTCTTGTTGAGATTCTGGAGCGCAACCAGTGCTGACTGGTTTGTATGGACGCTTATCGCCACGGGTTTCTCCTAGCTAGTCGCTTCGCAACTGGCGACTCACCCAGCCGCCCCACAGGAGAAACTGGCGGGAGAAAGTGTGCTTATGGTTAACGCGCATAAACCAAGATTACCGCCGTCCCGGAGAGGACGTCGGCGAGACGGGCTGCTGGCCCAGGCGGCGTGATCGCCGCTATGGAAAACGCGTCAGCTTCGGGAGTCTGCGACCTCGCCCGGGACGTAGGACGGCGCGTCTCTGAGGCGCACGACCTCCTCGCGGGGAAGCTGCCGGACGATCTCGCCCGTGCGGCGGTCGAGGGTCTTGTAAACGATGATGCCCGAGGCCTCGTCCTCCTCGATGATCAGCCGCAGGTCGGCGTTCTGATGCGGAGGGGTCTTTGGCGTCGACGCCGAACGAGGCGCGACCTGCGGGGCCTGATAGGCGCCTTGGTCGTGGATCGGCGAGACGGATGTGATTTGGCTTTTCATATCTCCTGCCGCCGACCTGTTCGGGCCGACGTCTCTCTGATGGCGCGAACGGCGAAGACCCGAGGGCCTTCGCCGCGGCGACGGGAGGCGAAGGGCAAGAGCCCCTCGCCTCCACGCATTCCTTAGCGGAACAGGCCGAGCAGGGCCGAGGTCGACGAGTTGGCGATCGACAGAGCCTGAACACCAAGCTGTTGCTTGGTCTGCAGCGCCTGCAGTCGAGCACTTTCCTTCGCCAGATCGGCGTCCACCAGGTTGCCCACGCCGGCGTCCAGGCTGTCTTGCAGCTTGCCGACGAAGGTCAGGTGGCTTTCCAGCGCCTTGGCGCCGGTGCCGAGCTTGGCCAGGGCCGCGCCGACATTGGTGATCGAGGTCGTGACCGTGGTGATCATGGCCGCGGCGACGGTCGCGGTGTTCAGCGAAGCAGCGGCGCCCACGGTGACGATCGAACCGCCAAGGTTCATGGCCTGAGCGGCCACGGTGATCTTGGAGGCGGCCGCGCCGTCGGCGTTGCCGAGGGCGGTCACGGTGTTGCCGCTGGCCTTCAGCATGTTGGCGCCGTTGAAGTCGGCGTTGGTCACGGCCTTGGTGATCTGGTCACGCAGGGCCTTGAAGTCTTCGCTCAGAGCGGTGCGGCTGGCGGTGTCCAGCGTGGTGTCGGAAGCGGCCAGGGCCTTTTCCTTCATCTGCACGAGCAGGTCGGAAACCGTTTCGCCGGCGGCGATGGCGACGTCGATGGTGGATTGGCCGCGCTGGAGCGAGTCCTTGACGGCGTTCAGGGCCGTGGAGGTACCGCGCTGGTTCTGGGCGATGGCCCAGATGGCGCCGTTGTCCTTGGCAGAGCCAACCTTCTTGCCGGTGTTGATCCGGGCTTGAGTGCTGCTCAGTTCCGAGTTGGTGGTGTTGAGGTTCTGCAGGGCGATAAGCGCGCCCGTGTTCGTGTTAACGCTGTTCAGCGCCATGACGATAATTCCCTTCCAGGTGTCCGGCGTCGTTTTGACGGCCGGGGACGTTTTGTCCGAAGGGGTTAGAAGCAATCGCCGGGCCAACCGGCTCAGGGGCCAATTTCGCGGCCAAGCAACTGAAAAATCAGCGTTATATCGGCGTTAAGAACGTTGTTCAGCGGCACTTTCTGCCGACCTTGACGCCCAATCGGCAAAAACTGCCGAGCAGACATGGGAAAAGGCTGCCGGGCGAGGTGGTCAACCTCGCCCGGCTTCGCGACCTATCGGAACAGTGACAGCAGCGACTGGGTCGACGAGTTCGCGATCGAGAGCGCCTGGACTCCGAGCTGCTGCTTTGTCTGCAGCGCCTGAAGCTTTGCGCTTTCCTTCGCGAGATCCGCATCGACCAAGTTGCCCACACCGGCGTCGAGGCTGTCCTGCAGCTTCCCGACGAAAGTGATGTGGCTGTCGAACGCCTTGGACTTGGTCCCCAGACGGGCCAGGGCCGCGCTGGTGTTGTTGATGGAGTTGGTGACCGTGGTGATCATCGCCGCCGCCGTGGTGGAGGTGCCGATGGTCCCAGCCGCCGCGATCGTGACGATCGAGCCGCCCAGCGCCATGATTTCGGCGCCGACAGTCATCTTCGAAGTGCCGTCCGCGTTCGCGAGGGAGGAGAACGCAACCGCGCCGGTCTTAATGAGATTGGTCCCATTGAAATCGGCGTTGGTCACAGCCTTGGTGATCTGGTCACGCAGGGCCTTGAAGTCCTCGTTCAGCGCGGAGCGGCTGGCGGTGTCGAGCGTAACGTCCGACGCAGCCAGGGCCTTCTCCTTCATCTGCAACAGCAGGTCCGAGACGGATTCACCAGCCGCGATGGCCACATCGATCGTGGACCGTCCGCGAGCCAGGGAATCTTGCACCGCATTGAGCGACTGCGACGTGGCGCGTTGACCTTGGGCGATAGCCCAGATGGCCCCGTTGTCCTTCGCCGTAGCGACTTTCTTGCCGGTGTTGATCCGTCCTTGAGTGTCAGAAAGCTCCTTGTTGGTCGCGTTGAGGTTCTGGAGCGCAATCATCGCGCCCACGTTCGTGTTCACCGAATTGGTGATCATCGGCTGGTCCTTCCATTCTGGTCGGGGAACTAATCCGGCTTTTGCCAGTCGGGCATTTCTCGCCCGCGCGAGGCGTCGCAAGGCGCGCGCCAAACGGCCGCCGAGCGCCGAGCGCCCAAGAGGCTGTTTTCAAACGGATTTCTCAGAAACGAAAAAGGCGCGCCCTAAGGGCGCGCCCGGCGCGGATGACCGCGCGGAATCTTTTGCCGGAACGTAACGACCCCGTCAGGGCCTAGGCGGCTTGCGACTGCCCCGAGAGGCCCTGCATCATGATGCGGTTGATATCGATCAGCGGATCGATCTCCTCCTCACGCCGGATGACGGCGCTGGTGTGCCGGCTGACCCAGAGGCTGAGGGAGATGATCTGAGCCCGAAGCGGCGGCGGCAGGACATTGCCGGGATCGGCGCAGTCGCTGGCCAGGGCGGACCACAGGCGACGGTTCCAGTCGAGGGCGTCGACACGGCCGCGCACCTCGTCGAGCGGCATGGCCTGCGCTTCGATCAACGCCCGGGTCACCTGGCCGAAAAGGCGATACTCCGCGTCCCGCGGATTCTCGCTACGCGCCGCGGTCTGCTGATACGCCTGAAGCGACATGCCCCAACCTTTCGTCCTCGTACTCGATAAGCTTCCGGCACATCATGAGCGCCTTGTAGTATTCCTTGCCCATGGCGTGCTTGGAGATGGAGACGCAGTCGGCCAGCACATCAGGGTTCCGGATCACCCCCATGAACTCGGACATCCGACGCACGAATTCGTCGTAGTAGCGAAGCGCATTGGCCTCATCGAGGTACATCATCATGACCGGGAAGTAGACGAGGCGGGCCGGGGTGGTCGCCTCCTCCTGCTGCATGATGTCCTTCTCGCGGAGGACCGAAGCCTTGTTCTGAAGGACCAGCACGCCGCGCCGGTCTCCGTTCTGAACGACGGCGCCGTTGAGAACGAACTTCTCTCCGGGCTTAAGCGACAGTTTTAACGGCACGGCGTTCAAGACTCCAGGTTCGTCGAGGCGCAACGGCGCAGAACCCTCTGTTCCAAGGAATCTCGCCCACCCGACCTAAGGAACGCTAAAGTCGCATGGTTAATTCCTCGTTGCAGCCCCCACGCCCACAGGGTCGCTGCTTTTAAGGGGCGGTTAAGCATAAACCGGCAACGGAGAGGGGTCGCTCCGCTCGGAAACGCTTCCACATGCCCCCGCCGCCCGCCTCGCCCCTGCCCGCCGGCAAATCCGCCGCCTCGGCCGCCGCCCTGGGATTCGCTCCTGTCGCGGCGCAGGCTCGGATTGCCGCGCCGGCGGTGGGGCAGGCCGGTTCCCGGGCGGCGCTCGAGCGCCTGCGCGAGTCCATGGCCGAGCTCAAGGCCGTCGCCGTCCAGCCGCTTCTGGAAAAGGCGGCCGTAGCCCTTCAGGCCGACGACTTCGTCACCGGCGGCGCTCTGGCCCTGCAGGCCCTCGAGGCGGACGAGACCAACGGCTTCGCCTGGTACCTGATGGCCATCGCCCGCGAACGGGCCGGCGACTTCGGTTTCTCTCTGCGCTGCTACGAATCGGCGCTGGCCCTGATCCCCGAGCAGGCCGAGATCGCCAATGATCTGGGCCGCCTCGCCTATCGGATGGGTATGAAGGAGACGGCCGAGAAGCTGTTCGCCCACTATCTCGCCCGCCATCCCACGTCGCACGAGGCGGCCAACAATCTCGCCTGCGCGATCCGCGACCAGGCCCGGTTCGAAGACGCCATCGAAGTCATCCGCCCGGCGCTGCTCGCCAATCCCGAGAACGCGCTGCTCTGGAACACCCTCGCTTCGATCGTCTCCGAACAGGGCGACCTCACCGGCTCGATCACCTTCTTCGACGAATCCCTGCGGCTCGACCCCGACTTCACCAAGGCGCGTTACAATCGCGGCAACGCCAAGTTCCAGAGCGGGCGGACCGCCGAGGCGCTGATCGACTGCGAGGCGGCCCTGAGCGGACCGGCGGCGCTGGACGAGCGGCAGATGATCCGCCTCTCGCGCTCCAGCATCCTCATCGCCCTCGGCCGCCTCGCCGAGGGGTGGGAGGACTACGAGGCGCGGCTGGATCCGCATTTCGCCGACGTCACCCTGTTCGGCCTCGACCGGCCGCGCTGGACGCCCGGCGCTGATCTCGCCGGCAAGACCTTCCTGCTGTTCGGCGAGCAGGGTCTGGGCGACGAGGTCATGTTCGCCAACCTGGTCCCCGACCTGATCGAGGCGCTGGGGCCGGACGGCAAACTGCTGATCGCCGTCGAGCCGCGGCTGGTGACGTTGTTCCAGCGCTCGTTCCCGACCGCCACCGTTGGCTCGCACAGCACCTGGAACATCGACGCCAAGACCGTACGCGGCGCGCCGTTCGTGGAGGATCTGGACGCCGTCGACCTGTGGGCCCCGATCGGCTCGCTGCTGCGCCAGTTCCGCCAGACGGTGGAGAGCTACCCCAACCGTCCCCGCTACATGACGCCGGATCCAGTGCGGGTCGAGCACTGGCGCGCCCAGCTGGCCGCCCTCCCCGGCCCCAAGGTCGGGCTGCTGTGGAAGAGCTTGGTCAGCAACGGCGCCCGTCACCGCTTCTTCTCGCCGTTCGAGCAGTGGGCCCCGGTGCTCGCGACGCCCGGCGTGACCTTCGTCAACCTGCAGTACGGCGACTGTACGGCCGAGATCGCCGACGCTCGCGACCGGCTGGGCGTCGACATCTGGAGCCCGCCCGGGATCGACCTGAAGGCCGACCTCGACGATGTGGCGGCCCTCAGCTGCGCGCTCGATCTCGTGGTCGGCCCCTCCAACGCCTCGAGTTGCCTGGCCGGGGCCTGTGGCGCCCCGCTGTGGCTGGTCTCGACCCCAGGCGCCTGGCCGGTGCTCGGCACCGATCGCTACCCCTGGTACCCGCAGGCGAAGGTCTTCAGCCCGCCCGCCTTCGGCCAGTGGGACGTGACGATGGACGCCATCGCCGAAGCCCTTTCGGTCGCCTTCCCGACCGGAACGAAGGCAGCACTGGCGGGTTGATTCCGGGACGAAGGGGCGCCCCGCCCCACCGACCCAGGAGTCTCCCATGACCCCCGAAACCACTTACGACGTCGAGTACGACGCGCAGGATCGCGCCGAGGTTCTCGACGAGACGAACCTGACCGAGGACGGTGAGGCGCTCGCCAACTTCGACGAGATCGAGGACGTCTTTGACGCCACCAGCGCCGAGGACGACGACGATGACGACCTGGACGAGGACGACGAGGACTTCGATCCCGACGCCGATCCGGACGAGGTCGCCGACGAACTGAGCGCCGCCCGTGATGACGAGGGCCTGGACCGCGACCTCGAGACCCTGTCGCTGGCCGACGAAGACGATGAAGACGGCGGTGTCGCCAATGACGACACGCCCGAGTCTTTCGAGTGTGACGACGATCCCGCCGAAGACGTCGACGACGACGCCGACCCGCACGTCGACCGCCAGCTCGACAAGGGCCTGAAGGAAACCTTCCCCGCAAGCGACCCGGTGTCGATCAATCCCGGCGCCGACTAGAGCTCACGACTTCACCTATACGCGAGGGTGATTGGTGACCCGGCCATGAGCGCCTACCTTCCAGGTAAGGAGACGCTCATGGCCGAACCCAAAACCCGCGACGACCTCGAGCAGGAGGCGCTCGACCTGCTGCTCGATGACGAGCTGGAGGACTCCTTTCCGGCCAGCGACCCGCCGTCCGCCCTGCTACGCGAACCGCACGATCCGCCGAAACCGGCTTGAATGTCCCGCGCCGCGCTCTAGTCTGACCCTGAATTGAACGTTTGTTCGAAACCGGTTCCAGCCGGTCGAACCCAGGGGATGACATGAGCCAACGCTTCGAAGGCACCGACAGTTACGTTGCGACCGAGGATCTCAAGGTGGCGGTCAACGCCGCCATCGCCCTGCAGCGGCCGCTGCTCATCAAGGGCGAGCCCGGCACCGGCAAGACCGTGCTGGCCGAACAGGTCGCCGCCGCGCTCGGCGCGCCGCTGATCACCTGGCACATCAAGTCGACCACCAAGGCCAGCCAGGGCCTCTACGAATACGACGCCGTCACCCGTCTGCGGGACAGCCAGCTCGGCGAAGAGCGGGTCAAGGACGTCAAGAACTACATCAAGAAGGGCAAGCTCTGGGAGGCGTTCACCAGCGACGTGCGCCCGGTGCTGCTGATCGACGAGATCGACAAGGCCGACATCGAGTTCCCGAACGACCTCCTGCAGGAGCTCGATCGCATGGAATTCTTCGTCTACGAGACCGGCGAGACCATCAAGGCCGAGGTCCGGCCGGTGATCATCATCACCTCGAACAACGAGAAGGAACTGCCGGACGCCTTCCTGCGCCGCTGCTTCTTCCACTACATCCGCTTCCCCGACGAAGAGACCATGCAGAAAGTCGTCGACGTCCACTATCCGGGGATCAAGGAGAAGCTCGTCGCCGAGGCGCTGCGCATCTTCTACGACATGCGCAAGGTGCCGGGCCTGAAGAAGAAGCCCTCGACCAGCGAGCTGCTCGACTGGCTGAAGCTGCTGATGGTCGAGGACATCGACGAGGCGACCCTGCGCGAGAAGGATCCCACCAAGCTGATCCCGCCGCTGCACGGCGCGCTGCTCAAGAACGAGCAGGACGTCCACCTGTTCGAACGCCTGGCCTTCCTGGCCCGCCGCGAAGGCACGGGCGGGGCGCGTCCGGGGCAGTAACGCTTCAGGACGACGACATTGCGAACGGGGGCCTGCGCGAGCGGGCCCCCGTTTTGCGTTGAGGCGCCCCTCTCCGGCGTTACCGCGATTTCACTGGACGATAACGACGGCCGGCAGCACCCTTGCAATACAAGAGAGCTGGAGAGGACCACCCATGAACCGTATCGCCCTGCTGGCCGCCGGCTGCGCCGCACTCGCCCTGGCCGCCTGCGATCATCCGGACGCCAAGCGTCAGCAAGCCGAGCGCGCGCTGAAGGTTGTCTCCAAGCTCGACTGCCCCGAGACCCAGGGCCAGCTGAAGCGTGTGAGCGCCACGTCGGAAAGCTGCGTCTACACCGCCGGCGAGGGCGCCGAGGTGGTCCTGAAGCTGGTCAAGCTGAACGGGGCCGAACCGGCCAAGGCGCTTGAACCGCTTGAGGCCGAGCTGAAAGCCCTGATGCCGAAGAGAGAAGCCGACGCCGAAAAGGCGTCCGAGATCTCCGCCGACGGCGAGGACGTCAGCATCAATCTCCCGGGCATCAACATCGAGGCCAAGGCCGACGGCACGGCCAAGGTCGACGTAGCCGGGGCCAAGATCAACGCCGATGACGAGGGCGCCGAAGTGCGCATCGAGCGTAACGTCCGCGTCGACGGCAAGACCGTGGAGTCGAGCAAGCATCGCCGCCATCGTCGCGACGACGAGGTCTCCGCCCGCTTCATCCTGGCCAGCGACGCGGCCGCCAAGGACGCCTGGAGCGTGGTAGGCTACGAGGCGCGCGGCCCGAAGGGCGGCCCGCTGGTGGTCGGCACCCTGAAGGCCAAGGAAAGCCAGGGCGGCGAGAACCACGACCTGTTCGACGACATCAGCGACCTGATCCGCCACAACGTCGGCGGCCGGGGCCACAAGGGCTTCGTCATCACGGCCGACTGACGGCTAGATCCTCGGGGTGATCTTCAGGCTGCCCGGCGGCCTGGGGAATCGCCCCTTGGTGGCCTTGATCGGCGGATCAAACGCCTTGGCCGCCGCGGCGAGGTCGCCCAGCCGCTGATGGACCTTCCGCCGGTCCCTCATGGTCAGCGCCTTGTAGCTCTGGACGTCCGGCAGGTACTGCTCGAGCCAGGCGCCGTAGCCGCGGCCCCAGGTCCGGCTGGTCCGCCCCAGTTCCTCCTGCAGCTTCTCGTAGGCCACCAGAGCGCGGCGCCAGCGGTGTTCGTCGAAGTCGAACTCCTGGGTCAGCTTCTCGCCCGCAACCTGCCCGAAGCCCATGAGCTTGCGCGACAGTTCCGGCGGCATCGACAGGTTCATGCCGCCCTCGTCCGGAGCCAGATAGACCCGCGCCACCCGCTCACGCTGGGCGCCCATGACGCTCATCATGGTGTCCTGCCAGTTCTGGGCGGCGGAGAAGACGCTGTTGCCGAAGTCGAGCAGCGAGGCGAAGCCGTTGATCGAGGTGAATGAGCCGCCCCAGGCGTGTTGCGGCAGGTAGACCCGGCCGCCGTCCGGCTTCATGCCCGGCGCCAGCTGGTCCAGGCTGAGGGCGAAGGTCGGGCGGCCCGGCAGCATGGCGTCGAAGAACTGGATCGGAAAGTTGCTGGTCACCCCGCCGTCGGTGAACCAGATCGGCCGGATCGTGGCCTTGGGATCGGGGATGTCGATCGGATCGATCGTCCCTTCCTGGTCCTTGGCAAGCATCACTAGGCTGATATCCAGGAAGCGCAGCGGCACGGCGGTGAACAGCACCGGGAAGCTCAGGCTCATCCGCACCGCCACGATCACCGGCAGATCGTCGGGCGCCGGGAAACGAGGCAGCTGATCCCAGGGCTCGGCGTCGGGCTCCGGCTTGATGCTGGCCAGCCCCATCAGATGCTTCATGACCGGCTTGGGGAACAGCCGCGCCCAGGCCTGCTCCTCGAAGCGGAATCCGTCGCCCGGGTTGGGTAGGCTGCGCGGACGGCCCATCGAGAGGTCCGTGGTCACCGCGCGCAGGGTGATGGTCGGCTCGTCGGTCTTCCTGGCGCGATTGATGTTGGCCAGATCGCCGAAGGTCAGCGGCGTGTCTCGCCCGCCCTCCCCGAAGGCGATTTCCTGCAGGGACTGGTAGATCCAGTCGGTCAGCGCCGGGTGACCGTAGCCGGGCTGGGTGAGACCCGTGCAGAGACCGAAGTCGTTCTTCGGGATCGCGGAAAGCTGGGACAGGACCCGCCAGGCCAGGGCGATCACGAAGCCGACGATGGCGCCGAGGACCGCCCCGGCCCAGCCGCCGCCCAGCAGCCACATCAGGCCTCCGCCGACGAGAACGCCGACCAGCAGCGGCAGCCAGAACACCATCAGAGCGCCGAAAAGGTTTCCGGCCTGGGCCTTGAGCAGGAACCGCATCAGCGGCGCGAGCGCCTTGGTCGGCTGGAACAGGCCGAGCATGATCCCGGGCAGGCTTTCCGAGCGTGTCTTCAGCCGCAGGAAGCCGCTGGGATCGCCGTTCTGACGGGCATATTCCGCAGCCGCGGCGAAGGCGGCGGCGATGGCGCCGGCGGACGTGCCGCCGATGCAGCGGAAACGGTACTTCTCGGCCAGCTCAAGGATGGCGAAAGGGTAGACCACCCCGGAGGTGATGCCGCCCTTCATCACCAGATCGCATTCGGGCGGCTGGTCCGCCGCCCGTTTGCCTTCGAACTGTGACGCCGCGTACGCGTCGCGCAAAGCCTGAGCCATGGCGCCCTCCCTCAACCTTAGGGCGCGAATGCTGACAGCATTTCCCGTGGCTGGCGAGGCGCGTTACTCGGCCGGCGTGACGTCCGTGACCTTGTAGGCCAGCAGACGGCCGTCCTCGTCGGCGACCGACACGTATTCCCCGACCGAGAAGCGGTGCTCACCCAGACGATGGACAGGCTCGTCATCGGTGTCGTCGGCATCGTCATAGTCGAAGAACCAGGTCTGGCCCTTGCGCGCCAGGCGGCCCGTGACCGCGTCCTCGTCGGGCGCGAAGCGGCGCACGCTGCACCCGGCCTTCGCCTTCTGGAAGCCCTCGACATCGAGCTTGCCGTCTTCCAGCAGCGGCGCGACGAGCGTGTAGCCACGGTGGTCATCGCCGTCGGCGAATTCGGTTCCCGGATTGCGCGCAAGGCGCATGACGATCCGCGATAGCGTCATGATTTCCCTCTTTCTTGTTGGCTTTAGTGGGAGAGGAACAGCGACGGGCCGTCGTTGTTCAGTAACGTCCTCGTGGTGCCGCCGAAGATGTACTCCTGCAGCCTCGGGTGCCCGAAGGCGCCGACCACCAGGACGTTGGCCGACAGTCGCTCGCAGGCGCCGAGCAGCAGCTGGGCCGCGTCGCCGCTGTCGGGCAGCACCTCGAGTTCTGCCTTGACGCCGCGCGCCGCGAAGAAGGCCTGCAGACGCGCGGCGTCGAAGGTGCGGGACGAGGCGGCCGGCGCCGAGACGATCACCACTCTGCCCGCCTTCTCCAGCAGCGGCAGCGACGTGCGGGCGGCCCGCGAGGCCTCCTTGCCTCCGTCCCAGGCGACCAGGATGGTGCCGTCGGCCTTCAGGCCAGGACGGGCGACAATGGTCGGGCGCTGCTCGTCGGCGACCACCTGCTGGAAGGCTTCGGCCAACGGGCCACGGCCGCGTGCGGCCTCGGTATCGAACAGGACCACGTCGGAGAGGCGGCCCTCCATGGAGAGGCCGGCCCAGACCGGGGTCTCCAGCGAAACGAACTTGGTGTTGGCGTAGCCGCAGCCGTCCACGGCGGCGCGGGCGGCGCGCTCACCCTCGGCGGCGGCCTCCTTGAGGCTGTCCATGGCGGTGATCTGGACCCCGCCCATGAAGCCTTCGCCCATCCAGGGCATGAGGTCGGCGATGTCTGCGGGGGCGTGGACAGCGGCGACTTCCGCGCCGAACGGCCCGGCGACCTCGGCCGCGTATTTCAGGATGTCGATGTCGTGAGCCCCGCCCGCAAGCGGCGCCATGATCCTCGCCCAGCTCATCCAGATCTCCTCTTCAACCCACAATCACCAGAACGGGAACGTCTGGTCATTGATCTTTCTCAAACGATGCGCCAGTTGAAGCGCCCTCTCCAATCAAAGGAACGTTCAGTTGGCGAAAGGGCTGCGAGGCGCACGTTCGCCGAACAATACACCGCGAGCCTGGCAGCGCATGCTGTCGGGCCGGCGTCTTGACCTGCTTGATCCCTCGCCGATGGACATCGAGATCGAGGACATCGCCCATGGCCTGGCTCGCGTGGCGCGCTGGAACGGCCAGACGATCGGCGAGCACGGCTTCTCGGTGGCGCAGCACTCGATCGTGGTCGAGGACATCGTCGCCCACATCCAGCCCGGCATCGATCCCAAGTGGCGGCTGGCCGCCCTGCTCCATGACGCCTCCGAGTACGTGATCGGCGACATGATCAGCCCGTTCAAGGCGGCGCTGGGCGTTTCCTACAAGGACTTCGAGGAGCGGCTCGAACACGCCATCCACGCCCGCTTCGGCCTGCCGGCCAAGGTGCCGGTGGCGATCAAGAAGCTGATCAAGCAGGCCGATCGCGCCTGCGCCTACTTCGAGGCGACGCAGCTGGCGGGCTTCGGTCACGAGGAGTCGCTGGGCTTCTTCGGCGCCCTGCCCGAGGGACTGGACCTGACTTTGGTCCCGCAGCCGGCCAGTGAGGCGCAGGAGCATTATGTGCGCAGATTCCATCTGCTTTCCGAGGCAGCCGGCTTCGAACCGGCCGCCCAGGCGTTCGATACCGAGTAGATCGCGTTTTCGTGCAAACAACTCGGCGTGGCGCGTTCTAGTCTGCCAAAAGCAGGAGAAGGCGACATGACGGACATCACCTACGAAATCGTCGAGCACGACGGCGGCTGGGCCTACAAGTCCCAGGGCGTCTTTTCAGAGACCTTCAGGACCCGCGACCAGGCGGTGGCCGCCGCCAAGCGCGTCGCCCGCGAGCAGGAACTGCCCGGCGAGGACACGGGCATCGTCTACGAGGACGAACGCGGCCACTGGCACTCGGAACGCTCCGACGGCAACGACCGGCCGACGACGCACGTGAAGGAGTAGCGGGGCTTAACCCGGCTTTACGGGCCGATAGATCCGCAGGACCCGCATCGCGCCGCATCGGCTGCAGAAGCCGGCGGTGCGCTTCTCGCCGATCGCCTTCCAACGGATGCCGCCGGTCGACCAGACCGACCGCTCCCGTCCGCAGGTGGTGCAGCTGACCGTCCACTCGCGCGACTCGCGTTCAATGTCGGCGCGGACTCTGCGCAGTCGATCGCGAATGGCGGTGATGAGGCTCATTGTCCGTAGCGTCGTCGCGCCGAAACGGAACGTCAAGGAGGGCACGGCGTCGCCGCCTCACGCTGAAGAGCCATGAAGGTGGGGGAGGTGGTGCGGAGCGCTCCGGTCTTGCCCGGATGTCTGTTTGTGCAAGGTCTGAGATGAGCAGGACTGAAGGCGCTCCGCGAAGTTCGTTTTCCGGGAGCCGCCGGTAGGCAGCCCTCTTAGGGCTTAGCCGGCAGAAGCCTGCGACGGGCGGGAGCCGGGCAAGGCTTCCCCGGACCGGACGAGTAACCCCCTCGTCCCTGTCCCCGTTCGAACTCCATCCCATTCACCGCAAGGTCGCCGGCCGAGCGCCCTCCCCGTGTGATCGGGACGGGTTGAGGATACGGCGAGCGGAAATGGGGGTGGATAAGTTCGGCGCTCGATGTCGGGGCTTTCGTAAAGCCTCTTTCTGAATCAGGCCCTTAGCTGCTGGGATCTCTCACCAACGCGGCTGTCCTCTCCCTCTTGGGAGAGGGGGACCATGCGGAGCATGGTGGAGAGGGAAGCGCCGCGGATCAGGCCTGGGCGACGCGGTGTCAGCCGCCAACACGGCCGCCAACCGGCTGTCTCACCACATCCCTCTCCACCACCCTTCGGGTGGTCCCCCTCCCCCAACAGGGGGAGGATCGCGCGCCTGGCGAGGACTCGCTAGGGCCCGCCGACCAGTGCTACCACCACCTCAATGACCCTCTCCGTCGTCATCGGCCTGTCCGCCGTCATCGTGGCCATCCGCAACGGCGAAGCCGTGGTGCTGACGGTGCGGCCGCACGACGCCGCCACGGACCGGGCCTCGACGCTGGCCGGCCTTCCGTTCGGCCCATTCGACCCCGAGGGTCACCGCACCTTCGAGATCGCCCTGCGCGCCTTCGTGAGCGAGCAGACCCGGTTCGACCTCGGCTATGTCGAGCAGCTCTACACCTTCGGCGACAAGGGCCGTGACGCCCCCCGGGCCGAGGTCGGCGCCGGCGCGGCGCGGGTCGTCTCGGTCGGCTATCTGGCCCTGACTCCCGCCGCCATCGATACCGAGGCCCCGGACACCGCCTGGGCGCCCTGGTCGCGGTTCTTCCCCTGGGAGGACTGGCGACAAGGCCGGCCCGCGCTGATCGACGAGGCCATCGCCCCCGCCCTGCGCGGCTGGGCCGGCCGCGACGAGGAGCGGCTGTCGCGAGCTCGGCTGCTGTTCGCCCTCGACGGCGCGGCCTGGAACGAAGAGCGGGTGCTCGACCGCTACGAGCTGCTCTACGAGGCGGGCCTGGCCCCGGAAGCGGGCCGCGACCAGATCCGCGACCGTGGCGGCGCGGCGGCAGAGCCGACCGCCCTGTCGGCGGCGCTGGGCGAGCCGATGCTGTCGGACCACAGACGCATCCTGGCCACCGGCTTGGGCCGTCTGCGCGGCAAGCTGAAGTACCGCCCGGTGGTGTTCGAGTTGATGCCGCCGGAATTCACCCTTTCGGCCCTGCAGCGGGCCGTCGAGGCGCTGGCCGGCGTGCCGCTGCACAAGCAGAACTTCCGTCGCGTGGTCGAGCGCATCGACCTGGTCGAGGGCCTGGGCCGCATGGACACCGAGACCGGCGGCCGGCCGGCGGAGCTGTTCCGGTTCAGGCGCGAACTGCTTACTCAGCGGCCGGCGGGAGGGCTCTCGCTGCCTCTACTTCGCGACTAGCCGCCGCTTCCCGCGCCCGCCACTTCGCCTTCAGCGTCGCCGAGGTGTCGCGCGAGCCATCCGGCGTCCAGCCCGGCGGGCCGAACAGGTAGCCCACGACCTCCCGCACCGACCTCGCCCCGGCCAGGTCCTTGCCGATGCCGACCCACTCGTGGAACGCCACCCGCAGGATGTTGAAATCGCCGAGGTTATGGACCAGCCCGTAACGCGGCGGCTCCTTCTCGTCCTCGGGGATGAAGGTGCCGAACATGCGGTCCCAGATGATCAGGATGCCGGCGTAGTTGGCGTCCAGGTAGCGGGCGTTGCGGGCATGGTGGACGCGGTGGTGCGACGGCGTGTTGAACACCGCCTCGAACCAGCGCGGCATCTTGCGGATCGCCTCGGTGTGGATCCAGTACTGGTAGACGAGGCTGACGCCCTTCTGGATCGCGACCATGGCCGGCGGGAAGCCGATGAAGGTCAGCGGCAGCCACAGCAGCCAGGTCCCCGCCACGCCGCCGGTCCAGGTCTGCCTAAGAGCTGTGGCGAGGTTGTAGTGCTGCGAGGAGTGGTGATTGACGTGGCTGGCCCACCAGAACCGCCGCTCGTGGGCGATGCGGTGGAACCAGTAGTAGGTCAGGTCCTCGAGGAAGAAGATCGCCACCCAGGCCCAGATCGCCGTCATGCCGATGTCGAACAGGCGGTACTGATAGACCCAGAGGCTGACCGAGAAGATCGCCGCGCCGGTGATGGTCCCGACGATGGTGCTGCCAAGACCCATACCGAGCGAGGTAGCGGTGTCCTTGGCCTCGTAGGCGGCCTTGGCCTTGCCCATCCGTCCGAGCGCGATCTCCAGCAGGATGGTGATCACGAAGATCGGGATGGCCCAGGTGACCGGGTCGAAGGCGGGCTTGAGCGGATCCATGGTCAGGCGGCCCTCACGGCGTGGGCGGCTTGGGGCGGCCAAGGATTGATGCCGCTGACCGCCAGGCGGGCGACCGGGGCGGCGATGTCGCCGATCGGCAGATGCACCCGGCCCGAGCGCACCGGCGCGGCCAGGGCGCGGTCCCACGGCAGGCTGCGCGCCACCCAGGAGTCGCCCAGGCGATAGACGACCAGGGCCTCGGCCCCTGCCCGGCCGATGGCGCCGAAGCCGTCGGCGGCGATCCAGAGGTCATCAATGGCGTGGTCGGGGAATTCGGCGTGCAGCAGCTCGCGGGCGGACGCCGCGTCCAGCGCCGCGATCGGCCGCGCGATCCTCGCCCAGGCGGCCACGGCGACCATCGCCGCCACGGCCACGAAGGACGCGCCAAGAATTATGAGCTCGGTCACGCCGTTTGTTTTCTCCCCCGACAGTACTCTGACCTGCGGCGGCTGGGCGTCAACAGTTTCGTTGTCGCGGGGTTGCGTCCTTCGAGACGCTCGCTTGAGGCTCGCTCCTCAGGATGACGAACTCAGAGCGAGTCATCCTGAGGAGCGGCGCAGCCGCGTCTCGAAGGACGCAGTGAATCCCCACGAAAAAGCCCCTCCCGTTCCCGGGAGGGGCTCGCTCGTTCAGAAGGTCCCGACCGACCTAGAACTTGCGGCTGTAGGCCAGCGCCAGCACGTCGGCCTCGCCGCCGTCGTAGTCGTGGCGGGTCCAGTCGACGCGGACGCCGTCCTTGGGCGTGAAGTTGTACTGGCCGCCGACGCCGTAGGCGAAGCCGTCGCCGTCCACTTCACCCAGCGGGGTGTCGATGGTGGAGCCGCTGTAGCCGACGCGGGCGAACAGTTCGGCCTGCGGGGTGACCGGGACGGAGCCGACCGCGAACACGCCGAGCTGGTGCTTCAGCTCGATGTCGGCATCGTCCTTCACGCCGAACGCGGCTTCGCCCTCGACGGCCACGTAGGGGTTGAACTTGTAGCCCAGCCGGCCCTGGATCACGCCGAGATCGGCGGCGTCCTGGAGATCGACGGCCCCGTAGCCGATGGTCCCGTACACTTCCTGCGCTTGCGAGACGGCCGGAATGGCGGCGGTGGTCAGAACCGCGGCGGCCGCGGCAAACATGAGAGTTTTCATTCGTCAGTACTCCTTGACGCTTTTATCAGCTCCCCAGCTACCCAAAGGCGTAGGCACCAAACGCGGCGGGTCGCGGGCGGTTCGAAAGCGGATTTGAGTCCGGTTTGTTGCGTTGCAACGAAAGCACACGTGCTGACGCCGCCGCCTGGCGTGCTATCTAGGGGGCAGCAACAAGAAGACGCCGCGCGCCCTTGGCGCCCGCGGCCATCGGGAAATCCGTCAGTGCATCAGGCCGTCATCGCCGCCACGGGGCTCTTCACCCCCGAGCAGAGCATCTCCAACACCGAGCTGGTCGACACCTTCAACGCCTATGTCGAGCGCTTCAACGCCGCCAACGCCGAGGCCATCGCCGCCGGCGAGGTCGAGGCGCTGAGCCCCTCCTCGCCCGAATTCATTGAGAAGGCGTCCGGCATCAAGTCGCGCTTCGTCATGGACAAGGCCGGCATCCTCGACCCCGAGGTCATGACCCCTCGCCTGCCCGAGCGCACCAACGAGGAAATCTCGGTGCTGGCGGAGATGGCCGTGGAAGCGGCCAAGCAGGCCATCGCGCGCTGGGGCAAGGATCCGAGCCAGATCGACGCCGTCCTCTGCGCCGCCTCGAACATGCAACGCGCCTACCCGGCCATGGCGATCGAGGTGCAGCAGGCGCTGGGCATCGGCGGCTTCGCCTTCGACATGAACGTGGCCTGCTCCAGCGCCACCTTCGGCATCAAGACCGCCGCCGACTTCATCGCCACCGGCTCGGCGCGGGCGGTGCTGATGGTCAATCCGGAGATCTGCTCGGGCCACCTGAACTTCCGCGACCGCGACAGCCACTTCATCTTCGGCGACGTGGCCACGGCGGTGATTGTCGAGCGGGCGGAAGACGTGGCGGACGGCGAAGGTTGGGAAATCCTCGGCACGCGGCTGAAGACCCAGTTCTCCAACAACATCCGCAACAACTTCGGCTTCCTCAACCGCGCCGCCCCGGAAGGGATCGGCGCCAAGGACAAACTGTTCGTCCAGGAAGGCCGCAAGGTGTTCCGCGAGGTGGTGCCGATGGTCAGCGAGATGATCGTCGAACACGCCGCCGACCTCGGCCTCGACCCCAAGGCTCTCAAGCGCCTGTGGCTGCACCAGGCCAACATCAACATGAACGACATGATCGGCCGCAAGGTGCTGGGCCGCGACCCCGAGCCCGGCGAGAACGTCATCATCCTGGACGAGTACGCCAACACCAGCTCGGCCGGTTCGATCATCGCCTTCCACAAGGCCAACGACGACTTCCAGCCCGGCGACACCGGCCTGATCTGCTCGTTCGGCGCCGGCTACTCGGCCGGAACCGTGTTCGTCAGGAAGCGGTAGCCGCCGGCCGCAGGGCCTTGTTGCGGAACCACTTCGAGATCAGCCACTTCTGGCCCGACGTCGGCGGCGCGCCGGCATGCAGGCTGGTGGGATCGACCGTCCCGTCCGCCTTGACGCTGTCGAACACGATCGCGCAGCCGCGCGGCGGCTTGTAGGCCACCTCGAGCCGCGAGAACTCGGTCGCGCCGCCCTCGAAGCCGTCGTTGAGATAGACCAGCAGGGTGCGGACGCGCTGACCGCGCAGACGCAGCTGCTCGGCGTTCTGGGCGGTCTCGGGGATGTAGTCGACGTGCGGGGCGTAGCGCTCGCCCGGGGCGTAGTGCAGCACCCCGAGGGCCTCGCCGTTTTCGTCCGGCATCTCGGCGGCCGCGGCCAGGCGCATGTTGATCAGCTCAAGGATCACGTCGCTGTCGACCAGGCCGAAGTGCATCACCGTGTTCGAGCGTTCGCCGCGCACGATCTCTCCGCCGGTTTCGTCCAGCACCTTCCCACGGGTCAGGGTCGGAGCGGCCATGGCGATGACGTAGTCGCACAGCCAGGGCGCCAGCAGGTTCTCCAGCAGCCAGATCACCGGATCGGCGCGATCCTGATGGCGGGTGATCGGCTGGGTGAACGGGGTGAGGTCGGCGGTGGCGGCCAGCGCCTGCCAGTCGACCGGCGACGACTCTCCAACCCTGCCGCCGAGGAACAGCGACGCGACGTGCGAGCCGCGCACGGCCGCCTCGTTCAGCGCCGGTCCGGAGCGGGTCAGCAGGCCCAGCTGGCAGGCGGCGCGGGCGTCGCCGCGCTCGGCGAGGGCCGCCAGCCAGATCAGCGCCTGGCCGACATCGCGCGGCGTGCCGATGCCGCCGGCCTGGATCACCGAGGCCAGATGCAGGCCGTACAGATCGCCGGTGCGCGCGGCGGCGATGATCTTCTCGACGCCCTTGGCCGGCGCCGCGGGCATGCCGAAGCCGACCAGCTCCCAGAGGCCGATGCGGGCTACGGCCGAGGCGCTGCCGCCCTTGGCCGCCTGGCTGAGCCAGGCCAGGGCCTCGTCCGGCTGACCGTTCAGCTCGAAGGCCTGGGCCAGCTGTTCCTGGGCGGCGGTGTCGCCGACGCGGGCGGCGGCGATGATGCGCTCGTTCTCGTTCATGCCCTCTTCTAGCCGCGCCGCCCGCCGCGCCGCTAGCTGTCTCGCCGTCACACCCGAATTCCCGCCGGTCTGAAGGCGGATCTGGTCACCGGGATTGACCCGATACCCTCTTCGACCCGTCGGGACGTAGTCTCGGCTCGGAGCAATGAACCGTGTCGAGCAGGCCGATGGCCAACAAAGGTCGAGCGCCATCAGGTTAAAACGAAGTCATAGAACGTTGTTTTGCTGGCGCACGAATAGTCAGTCAGCTACCGGACGCGCCCTTTTGGTCGACGACGAACGCAACCGAGCCTGTCTTTCAGGACTTTCGTCGCAGAGTCGTCGTCCACGAAAGGCGGGCTGCTATGGCCCGTTCGCGCGATGATTGTACGGGACTGGACGGACTGACATGGGGCAAGACGACGAAAAGCAGGGCGTGGACCTGAGCCGGCGGCGGCTGCTGGGCGGATCCGGCATGGCGCTGGGCGTCCTCGCGACCGCGTCCGTGGCCGTCGCCCGGCCGCGAAAGCCCGCCGCCGCTGCGCCCGCTGGGAAAG
>JADMIO011204626.1_pt1 | contig 61108 bp, 55 predicted proteins | sample 8958161 | NCBI WGS metagenome assembly JADMIO01 (sample SAMN16585339, study PRJNA669376) | soil metagenome | isolation source: Crop rotation soil | place: USA: Cullars Rotation, Alabama | collected 2011
GCCGCGACTTCAAGTCACGTGAATTCCAAGCTTCGGATCCCACTGTGCTGGAAAGGCGATCGCGGCCAGGATCACGTCGTGATATTCGCGGTCGGCGCGCGCCAGCGCGGCGAGGAATTTGGTCACCAGTACCTTGTCCGCCAATGTCTTGGGCGAGGCGAACACCGCACCAAGCTGCCAGGGCGTCTCGTCGCCGACCCAGCCCAGCAGTTTGGCGCCATCGGCGTCGATCAGCGTGCGCGCGGTGGAGACCGGCAGCAGCGCGGCGTCCACGGTCTCGCCTTTCAATGCCGCCGCCGCATTCGACAGCGACTGCAGCGGCAGAACTTTCAGGTCGGCCAGCTTGAAGCCGTATTTGTCCGCGAGCAGGCCGAGCGAATAGTGAAAGCTGGAGCCGACCTGGGTCACCGCGATGCGTTTGCCCGCCAGGTCCTTCGGGGTTTTCAGCCCGGCGGCATAGGCGTTGTTGCTGGCGAAATATCCGATCAGCGGATAGCCCGGCTTTTCACGGCTCATGCCGCCGATCACCTTGAGGGTGCCTTTGCCGGCGAGGTTGTAGAGCCCGGCGGTAAACGCGGTGACGCCGAAATCAACATCGCCCGAGGTCACCGCGACCGCGATCGGCTGCGCGGCGTCGAAGAACTTCAGCTCGATATCCAACCCGGCATCCTTGAAGTAACCCTTGTCCTGCGCGATGAACACCGGCGCCGACGACGACAGGCGGAGCACGCCGACTTTTGCCTTGTGCGCGGTTTGGGCGCTGGCAGTGCCCAGCGGTACCGGCGCCAAAGCGCCGAGCAGCGTCCACGCTACAAGATTGCGAACGGCCTTGGTGACTATCGTCATGAACGTTTGTTCCTCTTCAACGGGTGCGTTGTAACGCACTCTTGCCCCAAAATCCTCCGTCATTCCGGGCCTGCGCCCCAAGAGGGGCGCATCCCGGAATGACGAGGCTCAGTCACAGCCCTTCAGGAACCTGCTCATCCCGTCCGATAAAGGCGCCTTGCGCTTTCAACTGCGTCTGCAGCCGGGCAACGGCGATGTCGCGCGGAACCGCGTTGCCGGAGAGCGCCAGCGCCGCGGCGGTGCCGGCGGCTTCGCCCATCGCAAAACACGCGCCGGACACCCGCGCCGCGGACTGGCCGTCATGGGTCATCGAGGCGCAGCGTCCGGCCACTAGCAGGTTGTCGATGCCTGAAGGCGTCAGCATCCGGTAGGGCAATTCGTTGAAGCCGCGCGACCCGGGAATCGGCGGAAACTTGAAGATCACGTCGCCGGCGACGTGGCTTTCGATCGGCCAGCCGTTGACGCCGATCGAATCATCGAACGATGCGCAGCCGAGCACGTCCTCGCCGCTCAGCATGATGTCGCCGATGACACGGCGGGTTTCGCGGATGCCGAGCTGCGGCGGCAGGTCGACGATGTAGGAGTTTTCGAAGCCGGGGACCGTGCGCAGGAAATGAAAGGCTTCCAGCGCCTGGCGGCGGCCTTCGATCTCGCCGCGCGTCAGATCGTCCACCTCCAGGCCGTTGATTGCGGCGCCGTCCGGCCGCGTCAGTTGCGTAAAATTCACCCGCCACTCGATTGCCGAGCGCTGCGGCCGCACGATCGCGCCCCTGCGCGGAAAGCGGTGCGTGCCTGCCTCCTCCGCCGCCTGCATCAGCGCCGGAATGCTCCGCCACGCCTCGCCGGCCTGTTGCGGATCGACGCCGTTGAGGCGGAACATCATCGAGGGATACAGCATGCCGCCCCTGTTGTCGCCGACCTCGAAACGCGCGCCCGCCCAGGCGGCAAGATCGCCGTCGCCGGAAGCGTCGATGAAGATCTCCGCGCGCACCGCCTGGCGGCCGGCCTTGGTTTCGACCATCAGCGCCTTGATCCGGCGTTCGTCCTCCATCACCGCGCCCGCGCCGAGCGCATGGAACAGGATGTCCGCTCGATGATGGGCGAGCAGATCGTCGGCGGCGATCTTGTAGGCGGCGGTATCGTAGGCCTGCGCCAGGATTTTGCCGAGGATCAGGTGCGGCGCATTGAGCCCGCCGAGGCGGTCGATGCGCGTCAGCAGCTCGGAGGCGACGCCCCGCACCACCCGGCGCATCTCGCCATGAACATTGGCATGCAGGCCGCAGAAATTGGTCACCCCGGCGGCCGTGCCCATGCCGCCGAGAAAGCCATAACGCTCGATCAAGAGCGTACGCCGGCCCGCCCGCGCGGCCGCCACCGCCGCGGCGATGCCGGCCGGCCCGCCGCCGAGCACGGCGACTTCATATTCACCGTAGAGCGGGATCTGGCGAGCGGGTTCGGTGATGGTGGGGAGGGGCAAGTGGGCGTTCCTGATGGGTTTGCGTCATTGCGCGCGAAGCGAAGCAATCCAGAGGCCGCAAGGCAAGACTGGATTGCTTCGTCGCAAGAGCTTCTCGCAATGACGGCGGGGAGCGCCGCTATCTCCCCTCGCCACCCCTATCCGATTCGGGCATCGGGCTCTGGCTGCCCCGGACGCAGCGCAGCGTGAAAACTCTTGCGAAACGATGCGCTGCAGAGCCGGGGCCGTAAAGCAACGCCGGCGCTTGGTGCGGTCCCGGTTCTGCGAAGCAGCGCGAAGAGCGCTGCATCGCGCCCGGGACACGATACTCGTCATTGCCGGGCTTGACCCGGCAATCCATCCTCTTCGAAAGACCTTTGCGAAGAGCGATGGATACGCGGGTCAAGCCCGCGTATGACGGAGGTGTCGCAGCCCTACACCTTCACCATGCGCTTGCCGCGGTTCTCGCCGGCGAGCAGGCCGATCAGCGCCTGCGGCGTATTCTCCAGCCCGTCGATAATGTCTTCCTGCACTTTCAGTTTGCCGGACTTGACCCAAGACTGCAGGTCGCCGAGCGCGCGGTCGCGCTGGTCCATGTAATCCATCACGATAAAACCCTGCATGATCAGGCGTTTTACCACGACCAGGCCGGGCACGCCGCGCGGGCCATGCGCCGACGGGACGCCGTCATATTGCGAGATCGCGCCGCAGCAGGCGATGCGGCCGCGATTGTTCATCTGCGCGAGGCAGGCTTCGAGGATGCCGCCGCCGACATTGTCGAAATAGACGTCGATGCCTTTCGGCGCCGCCGCCTTGAGCGCCTTGAACGTCGCCCCATCCTTGTAATCCACCGCCGCGTCGAAGCCGAGTCTGGATGTCAGCCAATGGCACTTGTCCGCGCCGCCGGCGATGCCGACGACATGGCACCCCTTGATCTTGGCGAGCTGGCCGACGATCGATCCGACCGACCCGGCCGCCGCTGAAACTACCACCGTTTCACCGGCTTTCGGCTTGCCGACCTCGAGCAGTCCGAAATAGGCGGTGAGACCGGCGATGCCGTAGACGCTGAGCAGATGCGTCATCGGATCCATCGCCGGCATCTTGCTCAGGTGCTTGCCCGGCAGCGCGGCAAAATCCTGCCAGCCGGTATCGCCGAACACGATGTCGCCCGGCTCAAGTCCCGGCGCCTTCGACGATACGACTTCGGCAATGCCGCCGCCCGCCATCACGGTGTTGGCCTCCACCGCCGCGCGGTAGGTGGCGCCGTGCATCCAGGCGCGGTTGGCCGCGTCGAGCGAGATATAGCGCACACGCAACAGCGCCTCGCCGTCCTTCGGCTCGGGAATGCCGCCTTTGATCAGCTTAAAATGCTCGGGTCCGAGTTTTCCGGCCGGCTTTTCGACCAGCAAGATCTGGCGGTTGACGTGGTCGTTCATCGCGTTGCCTCCCCTATGGTCGTCATTGCGAGCGCAAGCGAAGCAATCCAGGGGCCACAAAGCAAGGCTGGATTGCTTCGTCGCAAGCGCTCCTCGCAATGACGGCGGTGTGCCAATGCGACTGGCATGCCAGCAAAGGTTGTTGCGGGCCGTGCAAAACCTGCGACAATCCGCCGGCCGAATAGCGGGGGGTCGCAATGTCCAACAGGTTTACGCAATACATCCTGATCGCAATGGGGCTTGGCATTGTGATGGGTACGCTGGTGTTCAATTATCTTCCCGACCAGCGGGTGGAGATCGCGGCCAACGTAAACCTGATCGCGATGTTGTTCCTGCGCCTGATCAAGATGATCATCGCGCCGTTGGTGTTCGCCACGCTGGTCGGCGGCATCGCCCATATGGGGAGCGGCGCAAGGCTGGGACGGATTTTCGCAAAGACCATGGGCTGGTTCGTCACCGCCTCCTTCGTGTCGCTGCTGCTCGGCCTGATCATGGTCAATCTCTTGCAGCCCGGCGCCAATTTCCCCGGCACGCTGCCGGCCGCGGGCCAGTCCACCGGACTGCCGGTCTCGGCGTTCTCGATCGACAAGTTTCTCACCCATCTGATCCCCACCTCGATCGCCGACGCCATGGCGCAGAACGAGATTCTGCAGATCGTGGTGTTCGCGGTGTTCTTCTCGGTCGCGATGGGGGCGATGCCCGAGCGCTCCAAGGCCATACTCGGCCTGATCGACGACCTCGGCCACATCATGCTCAAGGTCACCGGCTACGTGATGCTGTTCGCGCCGCTCGCGGTGTGGGCCGCGATCATGGCGACGGTGTCGAAGAACGGCCTCGGCGTGCTGTGGAAGCTGATCCAGTTCATGGGCGGCTTTTATCTGGCGCTGGCGATCCTGTGGGCGATCCTGGTCGTGGTCGGCTTCATCATCATCGGCCCGAGATACGGGCATTTGCTGCGGCTGATCCGCGAACCGCTGATGATCGCCTTCTCGACCGCGAGCTCGGAGGCCGCCTATCCAAAAACCCTGGAGGGACTGAACCGCTTCGGCGCGTCGTCGCGGATTTCCAGCTTCGTGCTGCCGCTCGGCTATTCGTTCAATCTCGACGGTACCATGATGTACTGCACCTTTGCCAGCATCTTCATCGCCCAGACCTACGCGATTCCGATGTCGCTCGGCACCCAGCTGGCGATGCTGGCGACCTTGATGATCACCTCGAAGGGCGTCGCCGGCGTGCCGCGCGCGTCGCTGGTGGTGATCGCCTCCACGCTGGCGCAGTTCGGCATTCCCGAGGCGGGCCTCTTGATGATCATGGGCATCGACACCTTCCTCGACATGGGACGCAGCGCCACCAACGTGATCGGCAATTCGCTCGCCACCGCGGTGGTGGCGAAATGGGAGGGGGAAATGGCGCCGGTGGACGCGTCGGGACCTGACGAGGAGCTCGTTCCGGCCATGCAGACCGGCCACGCATAGGGGATGAGCCATGCGCCTTGCTCCGAAGCGAAGCCTGCAGGCGGCAAGCCTGCTGCTGGCCGGGTTCTTGCTGGCAACGGCGGCCGTTGCCCAAACCGGCGGCGAAGGGCTCAGCCCGACGCTCGCCAACATCAAGAACACCCATGTGGTGAAGCTGGGCTACCGCGAAAGCTCGCCGCCCTTCTCATTCCTCGATCATTCCAACCGGCCGATCGGCTACAGCCTTGAACTGTGCGAGGCCATTGTCGAGGAGATCGGCATCGAGGTCGACGACGCCAATTTGAGAATAGAATACGTCAAGGTAACCTCCGACGACCGCATCGTGGCGGTGGTGCAGGGCAAGATCGACCTCGAATGCGGCTCGACCACCGCCAACGTCGAGCGCGCCAGGCAGGTGGCGTTCTCGCCGCTGATTTTCGTGGCCGGCACCAAGCTGATGGTGCCGAAGGCATCATCGACCTCGGCGCCGAAGGATCTGCGTGGCAAAACCGTGGTGGTCACCAAAGGCACCACCAACGAGCAGGCGATGCACGCGCTGGACAAGAAATTTTCGCTGTCGCTCAACGTCGTGACCGCACCCGATCACGAGCAATCCTACCAGATGCTGGTGGACGGCAAGGCCGACGCCTTCGCCACTGACGACATCCTGCTCCACGGCCTGATCGCGCGCCACAAGACACAGGACAAGTACAAGGTCGTCGGCGATTATCTGTCCTACGATCCTTACGGGATCATGTTCCGCAAGGGCGAACCGCAACTGACCGAGGTGGTGGAACGGGCGTTCCGCAAGCTCGGCTCCAATCGCGACCTCGTTCCGCTGTATAATAAATGGTTCGTCTCGCGCCTGCCCACCGGGGAGAAGCTCAACGTCGCGATCTCGCCGCAGCTCGAGGAAGCTTTCAAGGCGCTGGACGATTCGCCAGGCGGGAGCAATTAGGGCGCTTGGTCATCGCCGCGAGGCGTAGCCATCGCGCGGGACGAATATCCGCTGGCGGCTGCATTCTGATTCAAGGCCGCAAGGACTGGCATTGCGAGCGCCCGCCATAGCGTTTGAATGGAAAAATCGATCCTGTCGAAAGCGCAATCGATAACGTAAAGCGATGGCCGGTCCGCGATCCAGATTGTATGCAACCGGCGATCATTGCGCGGGGCCGCCTACGCGTGACGTTGCGATTGTTTTCGTGTTAGCTATTCGCTGCGAATCAGGATTGATTTTTGACCTGGTTCCACCGCGTTCGTTGTCACGTTTGTGGCGCCTGGGATTGATCGGCCGATGCAATTTCAAAAAGCCCATATCAGCATCGTCAGGTCGATCCGGCATGTCAGCCTGGTGCGGGACTGGCAGCGCGCGCGGGGAACGCGGGAATTGCCGGAGTTCACCGATTTCGTCCCCAACGAACGCGCCGGAGATTTGCCCGACCTTTCGATCAACGAGGTCAGGCGCGAAGGGGGCAAGCTCGTCTACCTCTGCCGCCACGCCGGCCCGCGCCTGGAGCAGGTCCACGACACCAAAATGTCGCAGCGTTTGCTCAGCGAATGCCTTGATCCCTCCATGGCGGCGGCGGCGAAGCCGATCTGGGACGCCTGCGTCTGGACCAAGCTGCCGGTCTATTGCATCATTCCGGTGTCGGATCGCAATGGTTGCCCGGTGACCGTCGAGCAACTCTTCCTGCCCTATGCCCACCGCGGCAAAGGCGCCGACGTCATGGTGGCCGCGCTCCATGCCTGCAGCACCGAAGGGCGCTTCGTCCATCACGGACTGATGCGCAATCTTGCCAAAGCGCCCGTGCACTGGGCCGTGATAGTCGATCCCGCAGCCGCGCCTACGGCCGGGCGGGACAGTGACGCCACCGTCGTTCTCGATGACGAGGTTTCCTCCGCGACGCGCTGACTGCCCGGGCATACGTTCCGCAGCTACTGCCGTCATCCTGAGGTGCTCGCCGCCTTCGCGGCGAGCCTCGAAGGATGAGGCCCCAGCGCCTGCGGCCATCCTTCGAGGCTCGCCTAAGAGGGCGAGCACCTCAGGATGACGGTAGCGCTGATTGCGCCTGCGTCCGGTTACTTCGTTGCGCTGCAAAAAGCGTGAACTGTAACGGCACTTGCCATTTTGGCGTAACATCATCCGATCATGTAAGCTGCGGCGAAAGACCTGCGGCAAAAGGGGGGATTCGAATGGGAAACGTCACCGAAATGCTGCTGATCCCGTTCTCGCCGCGCTTCATCGTGCTCACGATCTGCTGCGTCGTGACGGTCCTGCTGATCGGCATCGCCATTGTCGACCACAAGGTGATCGACATTGTCGTCATTCCAATTCTGATCTTCGGCGGCCTGTCGCTGCTCGGTTTCCGCGACCTGCTGCAGCAAAATCACGCGGTGCTGCGGAATTATCCGATTTCGGCGCACATTCGTTTCCTGCTCGAGGAAATCAGGCCGGAGATGCGGCAGTATTTCTTCGAGAGCGAGAAGGACGGCATGCCGTTCAGCCGCGACACCCGCTCGCTGATCTATCAGCGTGCGAAAATGGTGCTCGACAAACGCCCCTTCGGCACCCAGGAGAGCATCTATGCCGAGGGCTATGAATGGATGCATCATTCAATGGCGCCGCGGCCTCATGCCGCCGAGCAATTCCGCATCACCATCGGCGGGCCGGATTGCACCAAACCCTATTCGGCGTCGGTGTTCAACATCTCGGCCATGAGTTTCGGCGCGCTCAGCCCGAACGCGGTGCGGGCGCTCAACGCCGGCGCCAAAAAGGGCGGTTTCGCCCACGATACCGGCGAAGGCGGCTTCAGCCCGTATCACCGGGAAAACGGCGGCGACATCATCTGGGAGATCGGATCGGGATATTTCGGCTGCCGCAACCGCGCCGACGGCACCTTCAATCCGGCGGAGTTCGCGCGCGTCGCCGCCGACGACCAGATCAAGATGGTCGAGCTCAAGATCAGCCAGGGCGCCAAACCCGGCCATGGCGGCGTGCTGCCGGCCGCCAAGGTATCGGAGGAGATCTCGAAAATCCGCGGCGTCGGCATGGGCGAGGACTGCATCTCGCCGGCCTATCACAAGGCATTTTCCACGCCGCTACAGATGATGGCGTTTATCGGCGAGATGCGGCGGCTGTCCGGCGGCAAGCCGGCCGGCTTCAAGCTCTGCATCGGCCACAAGTGGGAATTCCTGGCGATCTGCAAGGCGATGCTGCAAAGCGGAATCTATCCCGACTTCATCGTGGTCGACGGCAATGAAGGCGGCACCGGCGCGGCCCCGCTGGAGTTCATGGACCATCTCGGCATGCCGATGCGCGAGGGCGTCAATTTCGTCCATAACGCGCTGATCGGCATCAACGCGCGCGACCGCATCAAGATCGGCGCCTCGGGAAAGATCGCCACCGCGTTCGACATCGCGCGCGCGATGGCGCTGGGGGCCGACTGGTGCAACTCGGCGCGCGGCTTCATGTTCGCGCTGGGCTGCATCCAGTCCTTGAGCTGCCACACCGACCGCTGCCCGACCGGCGTGACCACCCAGGATCCGACCCGCAATCGCGCGCTGTCCGTCCCGCTCAAGACCGACCGGGTCTACAACTATCATCATGCCACGCTGCATGCGCTGGCCGAACTGATCGCGGCCGCCGGCCTCGATCATCCGCAGGACATCCGCCCGATTCATTTCACCCAGCGCGTCTCTTCGACCGAGGTAAAATCGCTGGAGCAGCTCTATCCCTCGCTGCGCCCCGGCGAATTGATCGACGGCACCGAAGACGTCCGCTTCAAGGAGGCCTGGGCCATCGCACGCGCGGACTCGTTCTCGGCGGCGGGGTAGCCGTCGTCCCCGCGTAGGCGGGGGCCCGATCCATCCCCGTCATTGCGAGCGAGCGAAGCAATCGATTGTCCCGCACACGCGTATGCGGAAACATGGATTGCTTTGTCGCAAGGGCTCCTCGCAATGACGGCGCTATTGGTTCCCGCTTCGCGGGGACGACGTAGACAACGCGCGGGCTTCAAAACTCGCCGTGCAAGCGTCCCGAAAAAACCGACACCGGGCCGCGGTCGGCGTTGTAGGCGGGGTTGGTGATGAACTGGTAGTCGGCCGTCAGCGTGATCTGCTTGTTGAGCGCGTAGGCGTAATAGGCCTCGAGAATGCGCTCCCGGCGGTAGTTGAGCGCGCCGTCGCCGATCAGGACGCCGAGCCCGCCCGCCGCGATGAAGTCGCGATGATCTTTCGACAGCGCGTTGATCGCGCCGCCGATGCCGATCACGTCGTCCGGCCGTCCCCACCGCGCGCCCTTGATCGAAAGGCCGCCGGCCAGGCTGGCGTCGATATCGGTAAAGGACATGATCTCGCTCTTGCCGTCGTTCCAGCTCCAGCGGGCGAACAGCCCGACGTCGCTGCTCAGCGCCTGCTCGAGGCTGAACACGTAGCCGTACTTGATGCGGCCCTTGCGGGTTTGGGCGATATCGAGGTCGAAAGCGGGGTTGTTCAGCGTCTCGCGATAGCTTCCGGAATAGGCGCTGTTGAACCAGCCGATGCTGCGCAGCTTGCCGGGCAGCGAGAACAGCGAGTACCGCGTTTCCAGCTCGAGCACATAGCTGCCGCGCTCGAACCATCTTGTGTCGAAATTGTTGGAATTCGAGGTGCCGACCATCAGGAAATAGCCTGCCCGAAGCGCCCATTGCTTCTGGTTGAATTCCGCCGTGGCGCCATAGGTGAGGCCGACCTTGTCGGCTGAATAATCGAACGCGCCCGGTGCCCACATCGACCAGTTCATGAAATCCTTGCGGGTGTCCTTGGCATAGGCGTTGCCGTCGAAAATATCGACGACCGCGAATTTGCCGGCCTGCACCGTCAGCCTGGATACGTCGACCTTGCCGGCCAGCTGGGTCGGGCCGCTGGCAAGTTCTTCCTGCTCGCCGCCAAAGCCAAAGGTCTGCCGCAAGAACAGCCGCGAGGTGTTGTAATGCGGATAGGGGAAGTTCGATTTCTGCGCTTCGCCGTTGGGGAAGCCGCCGGCGCCGACCGTGTCGTTCAGTCCAAAGCCCTGCAGCAGTTCCGGATTGTAATAGAGCTCGCCGCCCTCCCACAGCCGCGTGTTCAAGAACAGGCTGCTGCTCCAGGTCGCTTTTGCCTGCGGCGCGGGCGTAAAGCTGTTCGGCCCGGTATAGGGGGCACGAAAGCCGGGATAGCCCTGCGGCAGGTACGTGGTCTGGCCATGAATTTCCCAGCGGTCGGATTCGGGGTCGACCAGGGAGACAAGCGGATCGGCGCCCGCGGGCCAGGCGATCTTGCGGTTGAGGCCGACGCGAAGCGACTGGAAGTTCAGCGTCGATGCATGCATCGCGCCCGACCCGAACTGGACATTGGCGTTTTGAAATTCGCTGTAGAGATATTCCAGCCGCAGGCTCCAATGGGGCGCGAAGGCGACCTCCGCCCCGACACCGGCGGTCCAGCCGGGGCGCATCAGCAGCCGCTTCTCGTCATTGCCGTCCGCCGGCGTGTTGAGGAAGCGCTCGCCGGAAAACGCCAGGCCGCCGGTGGCGTAGAACAGCCAGGGTCCCGCGGCGTAGCCCAGGCGGCCGCGCAGGCTGCCGACAAAATCCATCTGGTCGAATACCCAGGATTTTGCGGTTGCAAGCATCGAAATGACGGAATTGCCATGGATGTAATTCGGAAATGAGACATCGGCTTCAATCCCGAGCACGACCCGTGATGGCAGCTGGACATTGTAGCCGGCCTGCAGCCCGCCCACCGGACCGCCGAAGAAATTGCCGGCCGCAGCCACGAAGGGATCGGTCAGCGTTGCCTCGGAATGGCCGCGGCCAAAACCGGCATGGGCGCCGAAATAGAGCCCCGTCCAGTCGTGGACTTGCTGGGGTGGCGGAGCCTTCAGCGGGATGTCGGCTGCTGACGCGCCATTCAGCCCCAGGAAGCCAAGTGCAAGCCCCGCCGTGACGCGCTTGATGGCTGCCCGCGATTGCCGGTCGCGCCCCATTGCCCGATGCCCCACTCCCCAACCGCTGCGTGTCGATGCAGCTAACCCCTCGGAATCACGGGAAACAACCGATGCGGCCGCTGTGTCCGCAAACGCCGGCCGACGGGTGTCCTATCGGCAACTATAATTGCAACTAATTTGCAACTGCAAGAGGGGAGTGGTTGAATGCCGCAGCGGGTGGCCGCCGTGCAACAGCGGCGCGACGTTCACCGCCTTCCTTGCGTGCGCCGCGGAATGACGCCGAGTTAGGAGCCGCCGCACGGCCCTTCAACGAGCCGGCTGACGTCGAAATCGTCCACCTCGGCAAGCAGTTCGCAGAATGCCCGCGCACCGTGATCGAGCAGCAGCTCGCCTTTTTCCGCCGAGGCTGACGTGGCGTCGCCGGCGGCCCCGCTTGGGTGGAGATCCTGCGCCTGCCATGCCAGCACCGCGGGGCGACGCGTCGAGAGCCAGCGATATTGCTGCTCGATGGCGATGCTCGCGGGCACGAAATTGGCAACCGCTTCCCTGCATACGTCGTTCGGGTAACGCGCCAGCATGATCGACGTCTCGACGCCGCCGCCGTGAATGCCGTGGCGCAATTCCGAGTCCGAAAAGACCCCGTCCGGCGCGCCGAAGCGCGACCACGCCGTGCTTACCGCGAGCACGCGATGCCGCGCGCGCAACTCCTGCGCCACAATCGTCATCGCCGCGCTGTTGCCGCCGTGGCTGCTGACGATCACCAGCTTTTTGATGCCGGCGCCGACGACGCTCTCGCCGATCGCCATCCAGCTTTTCAGCGCGGCATCGGCGGACAGGGTGAGCGTGCCCGGATAATCGGTATGTTCGGTCGAAATGCCGACCTCCTCGACGGGCAGAAACGTCGCGGGAACGTGCCCGGGCAAAAGTTCGCGTACCCGCTCAAGATAGGCTTGCGCGATCAGAACATCGGTGCGGAGCGGCAGATGCGGGCCGTGCTGCTCGGTCGCGGCCAGCGGCAATACCGCGATCCAGCGCGCGGCATCCTGTTTGGCAATGTCCGGCCAATGGATCGCGGTCCAGTCGCGGGGAGGGGTCATCAAGCGCAGCATTTCTTTGCACGGATTTGCAGGGTAAAAGGCCGGCGTCGCCTTATCAATGGGCAGAAGAATAGACGGAGTCCAATCATGAGCGCGGGCTTTTTCCTGCGAACGTTAATGGCCGGCCTCGCGCTCGCCGCCACCTCGCCGGCCGCCGCCCAGACGCCGGACAAGGTGTCGTTCGGCACCAACTGGGTCGCCGAGGCCGAGCATGGCGGTTTTTTTCAGGCCGTGGCCGACGGCACCTATAAAGCCTACGGGCTCGACGTCACCATCGTGCCGGGCGGCCCGAACGTCAACAACCGCGCGCTGCTGATCGCCGGCAAGCTCGACTTCTTCATGAGCGCGAACACGCTGCAGTCGTTCGACGCGGTGGCCAACAACGTGCCGGTCATTGCCATCGCCGCGATATTCCAGAAGGATCCGCAGGTGTTTCTGGCGCACCCGGAATCCAAAGTGACAAAATTGGAAGATCTGAAGCCGCTGACGCTGTTCGTCTCCAAGGAAGGCGTCGCCGGATATTTCCAATGGCTGAAATCGGAATACGGCTTTACCGAGGACCGCATCAAACCCTACACGTTCAATGCGCAGCCGTTTCTGGCCGACAGGAAAAGCGCGATGCAGGGCTATGTCACCTCGGAGCCCTACGCGGTGGAGAAGCAGGCAGGGGTCAAGCCGACCGTCATTCTGCTGGCCGATCATGGTTTCAACACCTATTCGACGCTGATCGAAACCAGGCGCGATTTCACCGAAAAAAAGCCCGACCTGGTGCAGCGCTTCGTCGATGCCTCGGCGATCGGCTGGTACCATTATCTCTACGGCGACAACAAGCCCGGCAACGACATGATCAAGAAACTCAATCCGGAAATGACCGATGACCTGCTTGGCTATTCGGTGGCCAAGATGAAGGAAAACGGCATCGTCGATTCCGGCGATTCGTTGAAAAACGGCATCGGCGCGATGAGCGACGAGCGGATGGCGAGTTTCTTCAACAAGATGGTGCGCGCGGGCGTCGTCAAACGCGACATCGACTTCAAAAAGGCGTACACGCTGCGCTTTGTCAACAAGGGCGTCGGCCTCGATCTGCGGCCGAAGAACTAAGCCATGACCTTGATTTGGCGCCAGACCTTCAGCCGTCATCCTGAGGAGCCGCGCGCTTGCGCGGCGTCTCGAAGGATGGCCGCTGGCGGTCGTGGCTCATCCTTCGAGGCTCGCCGCCGAAGACGGCGAGCACCTCAGGATGACGGCGGTGCAGGGTTTGGCCATGGCTAATCCCGCTGCAGCGTTTTCCGGCAGCGATAACAGCCCTTCGGGCGGCGTTGCCGTCAGTCTGCGCGGCGTCGCCAAGATCTACGACAGCGGCGTTGTGGCGCTCGGCGGAATCGATCTCGACGTGCGCAACGGCGAGTTCGTGTCGCTGCTCGGGCCGTCCGGCTGCGGCAAATCGACGGTGTTGCGCCTGATCGCAGGCCTGAGCGATCCGACGTCGGGAATGGTGCAAGTCGCAAATAGCGCCGGGCAGGGCGGGCGTCGCATCGGCTTCGTGTTCCAGGAACCGACGCTGATGCCCTGGACCAGCGTCGCCGAAAATGTACGCCTGCCGCTAAAGCTTGCGCGTCTGCCCCGCGAGCAGGCGGAGGCGCGCGCCGCCGCGGCGCTGGTCCAGGTCGGATTGGCGGAGTTCGCCGATGCCTACCCGCGCGAACTCTCCGGCGGCATGAAGATGCGCGTCTCGCTGGCGCGCGCCCTGGTCACCGATCCGGACATTCTGCTGATGGACGAGCCTTTTGCGGCGCTCGACGAGATCACCCGCTTCAGGCTCAACAACGATCTGCTTGCGCTGTGGCGCAGCCTGGGCAAGACCGTGGTCTTCGTCACCCATTCGGTATTCGAGTCGGTTTACCTGTCGCAACGGGTGATCGTGATGACGCCGCGCCCTGGACGCATCGCGACGGAATTCCGCATCGATGCGCCCGCGCCGCGCGGCGAGGAATTCCGCACCTCGGTTGAATATGCCGCCCATTGCCGTGAGGTCTCGATCGCACTGGCCCGCGCCAGCGGCGAGAGGTTCGCGCCATGACCTCGCCGGAAATGCCGCAGGGGTCGGCGCCTCCGGCCAGCGAAGGCAAGACGCGCCTTGCCAGGATAGCGCTTCCGGTCGTCGTGCTCGCGGCCGGCGTCGCGGCATGGGATCTGGTGGTGCGCGTCAACGATATTCCCCCCTACGTGCTGCCGGGTCCCGGAGCGGTATTCAAAACGCTGATCGAGGACTGGAACATCCTTTTCCAATCGCTGCTCACCACGCTGTGGACCACGCTGGAGGGTTTTATCGCGGCTGCCATCGGCGGCATGGCGCTGGCGCTGCTGTTCAATCAATCGAAGTGGCTGGAATATTCGCTGCTGCCCTACGCCATCATATTGCAGGTGACGCCGGTGATTGCGATCGCACCGCTGCTGTTGGTCTATCTGCCGCAGCAGACCGCGGTGATCGCCTGCGCCTGGATCGTGGCGTTCTTTCCGGTGCTGTCCAACACCACGCTGGGTCTCAATTCGGTGGACCGCAACCTGGCAGGCCTGTTCCAGCTCTACGGCGCCTCGCGCGCGCAGACCTTGCGTTATCTCAAGCTGCCGGCCGCGCTGCCCTTCATCCTCGGCGGCTTGCGCATCGCCGGCGGCCTGTCGCTGATCGGCGCCGTGGTCGCCGAAATCGCGGCGGGTTCGGCGGGGGCGGGATCCGGGCTCGCCTACCGGATCGCCGAGTCCGGCTATCGGCTCAACATTCCCCGAATGTTCGCCGCGCTGCTGTTGCTCTCGCTCGCGGGGATTGTCATTTATATGCTGCTGGCGCTGGCCTCGCACCTGGTATTGCGGCGCTGGCATGAAAGTGCGCTTGGAAAGGAAAGCTGATGGCTGCCGCGATTTCTTCGGAAAAGATCGATCTTTTGATTTACGGCCCGCACAAACATATTGTCGATAACGGCTTTTCCGACCAGTTCGTGCTGCACAAGTATGAGACCCGCGGCGACCTCGACCGCCTGACGCCGGCCGTTGCCGAAAAGGTGCGCGGCATGGCGGTGACCTACAACACGGTGCGCGGCGACAAGGCGACGCTGTCGCAGTTTCCAAAACTCGAGATCGTCGCCAGTTTCGGGGTCGGCTACGACCACATCGATGCCGCCTATGCGGCCGAACACAATATCATGGTCACCAATACGCCCGACGTTCTCACCGAGGAAGTCGCCGATATCGCGCTCGGCCTGTTGATCGCCACCTTGCGCGAATTCGTCAAGGCCGATCGCTATCTGCGCTCCGGCTTATGGACCACCCAGCAGTACCCGTTGAGCGTCGGGTCGTTGCGCGACCGTAAAGTCGGCATGGTCGGCATGGGCCGCATCGGCCAGGCGATCGGCCGCCGGCTGGAGGCTTGCCGGGTCCCCGTGGTGTATCATTCGCGAAAGCCCGCCGAGGGGGTTTCGTACAGACACTATCCCGACTTGATCGAGATGGCGAAAGCGGTCGACACGCTGGTGCTGATCGTGCCGGGCGGGCCGTCGACCGCGAACATGGTCAACGCCGAGGTGATGAAGGCGCTGGGGCCGCGCGGCGTCATCATCAACGTGGCGCGCGGCTCGGTCGTCGACGAGCAGGCGCTGATCGCCGCGCTGAAGAGCGGCACCATCCTGTCGGCCGGTCTCGACGTGTTCGCCAACGAGCCGAACGTGCCCGATGAGCTGAAGGTCATGAACAACGTGGTGCTGCTGCCCCATATCGGCTCCGCTTCGGTCGTGACGCGCAACGCCATGGACCAGCTGGTGGTCGACAACCTCAAAGCCTGGTTCGCCGGCAAGCCGCCGCTGACGCCGGTCGCGGAAACTCCGGTGAAGGAAAGGTGACGATGCGCATCAGCTGCCGTTATTCCGGGGCGCGCTCTTCGCGCGAACCCGGAATCCAGACGCCGGCACTCGTCTCTGGATTCCGGGTTCGCACGCGCAAGAGGCGCGTGCGCCCCGGAATGACGATGGCGGGGGGTCTGGATTGCTTTGTCGCTGCGCTCCTCGCAATGACGGCCACTTTCGTGGCCCTCAGTCCATCTGGGGCGCAGGATGCCGCTACGCTGAAGAAAGAGATGATGGGACAGTGGGAGCTTTCCACCACCGAGCGCAGCAAGACCTGCGTGATCACCTTCAAAGACGGTCCGGCGCAGAACCTGAAGCTCGACCTGGAGCGCGGCTGCGCCGCGGCGCTGCCGTTCACCAAGGATATCGCCGCCTGGAGCATCCGCGGCCTCGGCGACATCGTGCGGCTGCAAGATCAAGCCGGCCAGCCGGTGATCGATTTTACCGAAGTCGAAAGCGGCATCTTCGAGGGCATGCGGCAGGGCGAGGGCATCTACATCCTGCAAAACCTCGCAGCCGCGCGCTCATTGGCAAAATCGATGGACCAGATGATCGGCGACTGGTCAATGGTGCGCGGCAACGGCCGGCCGATCTGCGGCCTCACCCTGACCAACACCGAGGCGACGGCCGACAATTTCCAGATCTTCCTCAAGCCGAAATGCGACCCCGCGGTCGCCGGCTTCGCGCCCACGCAATGGCGCCTGGAACGCGGCGCCTTGCTGCTGATGGCGGCGGGCGGCGAGACCTGGCGCTTCGAAGCCGACGACAACGCGCAATGGCGAAGGGTGCCGGATTCAGCCGATCCCTTGATTTTGCTGCGGCAGTAGCGGCTGCAACGGAACGCGCACTTCGTCAATGCGCGTATCGGCGCCCGACTCGCTCATCCTGAGAGGCTGTGACGCTTTCAGCCGTCATCCTGAGCAGACGCCGCGCAAGCGCGCGGCTCCTTAAGGATGAGGCCGGATGTACCGCATCCGGAATACCACCGCATCCCTCACGAAATCTGCTTCATCGGGCCTCGGAATATCGTGAGCTTCGGCGGAGGACCGGGATCAACGTAGTTGGTGATGATCCTGTGTTCCTTGTAGTCCTCCAGATGCACGATGACCGCGCCTTCTTTTTCCGTCCACGTCACCAGAAACAGCATATCCCTGATCGGGTCGACCTTGATGGTGACGGTCTCGACATTGCTGGGATCGAGTTCCCCGTTCGCCTTGACGCCGGTGTAGGTCATCGAGGTTTCCGAATGGAAATCCAGCTGTACCTTGAAACCGCCGCTGCCATCATCGGCTTTGAAGTCGACGAGGTATTTATGTCCGACGGCCGGAAAAACGTCTGGCATGCTGCAATCTCCCTACCTGATCTCGACCCTGAATGGCTTCTTTCCGGCTGTTTCGGTACGGGCGGCCATCGCCTCGGTCTGCGGTTTGCCGCCGAGCAAGCCGTCGCGGGTGTGGACCTGGACCTCGATGCTGTCCGGGTTGACCGATTCCGTGGCTCCGAGCGCATGCGTGCTGATCGCGGCGCGCGCCTCCAGATGAGTCTGGCAATTGGCGCAGCCATCCACATGCCAGCGGCTCAGAACGGCTTCGGTGCCGACGTGCTGCTTTTTTCCGTCGACCGTGGCGAACGCAGAAATCAGGAAGGAGCCGCGGATTCGCGAGCGGTTGATGCCCCTGACGCTGATCGTTCTGCCGGGCGCGGTCGCCGCCGCGACGAGCTCCTGGGATTCCTCCAGCGAGCCGGGGCCATAGGTGTAGCCGAGCTGGGTTTCGATGTTGACGCAGTCCAGCGACGTTACGGCGCGTTGCTTGCCTGCTTCGCTCCTCGTGAACGGGTCGAGCGGCGACTCCAAAGTGAGCCAGGAATTGGCCGCGGTGCCCGGCGTCGGCCCTTGATTGTCGACCGAATTGGTTCCCGGATATTGCGGGATGATCTCGAGCTTGTCGGTGAAACCGTGCTTCTTCTGCCAGAGCCAGAACACCCGGTCGACGAAGCAGTGATGAAAGAAAAAGATCGGGTCGAGACCGGCGGTGTCGTTTTCACCCATGTCGCCGTTGGCGCCCTCGATCGGCGAGGCATCAAATATCTTGGGCAGGTCGAAGCCGCCGACGGCCAGATGCACGCTATTGTGCGGGCTTTCGATCGGCACGATGTTGACGCCGGTGTCGTCGAACCATTGTGCTGACGAGGTCGTGTTGGAGAAAACCGTATAGTTCGGCGCATTCAGACAGGCCGTATATTTGTCTTTGACATGGCCGCCAGGAATCGGGTTGCCGTCGACGATCACGGTGGCGTTCAGCCAGTTGACGATGTTGTCGTTCAGAAGTTTCACATTCTGATCGAAATTCGGGAATTTGGCGTTGTGGGCGTCGGTCGCGGCCTTGTCGGACGGGCCGACCAGGCCGGACAACGGATAACGCACCGTCTCGTAACCTTTGGGCTTGCTGTAGTCGGCGTCGGGGAAGGGGCTCAGATGGTCGACGATGCCATGGTTGAGCACGAACGAGCGCAGCGGATTGGCAATCGGCCGGCCATCGAGCACGAATTCCTTCTGCGTCAGCGCCGCCGGAATTCCACCGCTGAGCGAATCCGCGCTGCACTCGTCCCAGAACGGCAGCGTCACGTCGCTGCAGCCTTCAATGCTGCGCAACGCATCTTCCAACCTCACGAGGTAGGCACGGTGCCAAGTCGGGAACAGTATGTTGCCGTGGTTGCAATAGCCACCCCAATATTGCGAATTGCCCCAGCCGGCGCCCCGGAACGGTTCGCCGTGATAACCGCCGATCACGAAGAACGAGTTGGGGTCGGTGGGAGGAAGCTCCTTGATGCCCTTCCAGGCCCGCATCACGTCTTCAAGCGGTTTTTTGTTTCCGCTGTCGAAATCCTTCTGCAGGTCCTGGATCGATCTTCGAATTCGAAGTGCTGCTGCCATGGTTGCTCCCCTCTGCCCGGTGGAGCACATGGGACTGAAAATTGTCCGATGCGCCTTATCGAAAATTGCACGTTCGGAACATAACCTCAAGTTGATAAACTATAGGACGCCCGGTTTTGTGGTAAGGCGTTCAAATCAGCTTCATGCCCTTCAAGCTCGCATGGCCGTTCTTGCCGACGATGATGTGGTCGTGCACGACGATGCCGAGGGGCCCTGCGATATCGACGATGCCGCGGGTCATCTGGATGTCGGCTCCTGACGGCGTCGGATCGCCCGAGGGGTGGTTGTGCACCAGGATGATGGCGGTGGCCGACAGTTCCAGTGCGCGCTTGATCACCTCGCGCGGATAGACCGGGGTGTGATCGACGGTGCCGACCTGCAGCAACTCGTCGGAAATCAGCTGGTTGCGCTTGTCGAGGAACAGCACGCGGAGCTGCTCCTTGTCGGCGAATGCCATCGCGCTTCGGCAGTAATCGATCAAGTCGGCCCATGACGACAGCATGGTACGCGCGTTCAATTGCCCCTTGGCGATGCGGCTCGCCGCCGCCGCGACCAGCTTTATTTCGGTGATGGCGGCTTCGCCGAGCCCGTTGATCTCGCGCAGCCGCGTGACAGGGGCGTGAACCGCTTCGGCGAACGAGCCGAATTTGCCGATCAGCGCCTTGGCCAGCGGTTTGACGTCGCGGCGCGGCAGCGCGCGGAACAGCACCATTTCCAGGAGCTCATAATCGCTCAAGGCATCGGCGCCCGCGCCGCGAAAGCGCATCCGCAGCCGCTCGCGATGGCCATGGTAATGCGGCTCGTCGTCGAATCCGGATTGTTCTGGCTCGCTGCGCGGTTCGGGAAGCATCGGGTGCCCGCTCGGTGGAGTGCTGGGCAGCATGCCGCGCGGTGCGGCATTTGCAACCGACGGCAGGTTGTGTGCGGGCGATTTAGACTGTCATTCCGGGGCGAACGTTCCCTTGGGCGGCAGACCCATAAATCTCGAGATCCGGGTTGGCGCGCAGGCGCGCGCCCCGGAATGACGTTTACGGCGCCGGCGGTTGCTCGTTCCTGCGCCGCGAAAGGGTAAAGATCTCGACGCCATTTTGCGTGACGCCGACCGAATGCTCGAACTGCGCCGACAGCGAGCGGTCGCGCGTCACCGCGGTCCAGCCGTCGGAGAGGATTTTGACGTGCGGCTTGCCGAGGTTGATCATCGGCTCGATGGTGAAGAACATGCCGGGCTTCAGCGTCACGCCTTCGCCGGGTCGGCCGATATGGATGATGTTGGGCTCGTCGTGGAACATGCGCCCGAGGCCGTGGCCGCAGAAATCGCGCACCACGCTCATGCCCTGCGGCTCGACAAAGCTCTGGATGGCATGGCCGATATCGCCGGTGGTGGCGCCCGGTTTTACCGCGGCGATGCCGCGCATCATCGCCTCATAGGTCACCTCGATCAGCCGCTCGGCTTTTCGCGCGATCGCGCCCAGCGCATACATCCGGCTGGAATCGCCGTACCAGCCCTCGACGATGAAGGTCACGTCGATATTGACCACGTCGCCTTCCTTCAGCACCCGGTCGCCCGGCATGCCATGGCAGACCACGTGATTGATCGAGGTGCAGGTCGAATAGCGATAGCCGCGATACATCAACGTGGCGGGATAGGCGCCATGACTGAAGGCGAAATCGCGCACGAAATCGTCGATTTTGGAGGTCAGCACCCCTGGCCTGACGATATCGGTCAGCGCATCGAGACATTGCGACACCAGGGCGCCGGCCTTGCGCATGCCCGCGAAGCCCGCAGGGCCGTGCAGCTTGATCTGCCCGGTCTTGCGCTGGGAGGTTTCGGTGGCTTCGACGTAGCTCATCGGATTTGTTTCGGCGGGAGGGCGATTTGGCACTCTAATCTAATGATCGGGGCGGTTAACGCAAGCGGCCAAGACATCTGCATGGCGGAACCAACGGCGTCGCCCAAGCCAAGACCCCGCAGGCACGAGTGAACCACCGTTGACGGAAAATAGAGCCGGGCGTTAGCTTCGAAACATCAACCATCCGGCAGGTTTGCGATGCCGACCGATCTGACGCATGCAATCCAGTTTCTTCAAACCGGCTTCACCATTTTGCTCGGTTTGGCGCTCGGAGAGGCATTTAAACAATTTGTACCCGATGGCGATCAAGACATCAAACGGGAGAGATTGCATTCTCCGCTGGCGTTTCTCTTCATGATCTTTCCGTTTTTTCACGGTATCAGCAGATACTTCTACAGGACATATTTGGTGCTTCCCGAGGTCCCGCTGGGGAAGGTCGCTGGTCATGTCATGTTCGATGGCACGGTGTTCATGACGCTGGCCGCGTTGTTTTTCATCATGTCGCGTTCACTTTCACCTAGTCACTGGACTCGATTTTACATTTCCCTGATTGCCCTATTGTCGGTTGATACAATGTGGATCATCGTATCGATGGTCTATCACTCGCCGCTTCTTCCGTGGTTGATACTCAATATCATCCTTATCTTGCTTTTAGTCGTGACCTTGATGACGTTTTGGCCGAGCGCACCCTATAGCGCCACGAATATTCCGTCCCGAGCTCCGGGTTGGCTATGCGCCTTCTACACATTCAACACCACCCTCTTGAGCTATTTGTGGATGACCGATTACTACTTCCCGGAGTGAATTGCGCTTCAGCATGCTGCGGTCTGCCGGCGGATTGGCAAGCTAAATCATGATCGCAAGCGCAGTTCGCAATGCGGACGAAATCGCCGCGGTCTGCTCACCCCGGCACTTCCACCGTGGTGCCCGCCGGCAGCGCGGCGCCGCGGATGCGGATTTCGCGGACCGGGTAGGGCACGCGGATGTCGTCGTGCTTGAAGGCGTCCCAGAGCGTCAGCATCACGTCGCTCTTGACCTTGTCCATGCCGTCGGGATCGGCGATCCAGAAGGTCAGGGTGAATTTCATGCCGGCTTCGGCGAATTCGGTGATCAGGCAGTTCGGCGGCTTGCCCTTGGTGGCGCGGGGCGAGGCTTCGGCGGCTTCGATCGCCAGCCTGCAGACCAGCCGCGGATCGGCATCGTAGTTGGTGCTGAAATTGACTTTCACCAGCGTGTTCTTGTCCGTGTAGGTCCAGTTCACCACCTTCTGGGTAATCAGATCCTCGTTGGGAATCAGGAACTCGCGGCCGTCGCCGGCGGCGACCGAGATGTAGCGCGTATTCATCGCGCTGATGCGGCCCGAACTGTCGCCGATGGTGACGAGGTCGCCGGGCTTTACCGACTTGTCCGCCAGCAGGATGACGCCGCTGATAAAGTTGGCGACGATCTTCTGCAGCCCGAAACCGATGCCGACGCCGACCGCGCCGGAGAAGATGGCCAGCGCCGACAGGTTGATGCCGACCGCGCTGAGCACCACCACCACCGCGAGCACCATCAGTCCCAGCCGCAACATCTTGATCAGCAGGACCTGGATGGATGGCGTCAGGTCGTGCGACTGGGTGATGCGGCTTTCAAGGAACTTGCTGGCGAGGTTGGCGAGCCAAAGCGCGACCGCCAGCAGGACCGAGAGCTTGATCAACAGCAGCGGCGTAAGCCGCAAGCCGCCAAGCTCGATCGCGACCGAATCCAGCGCGTTGATCGCCGGATCGAGCTGGCCGATGATGCTGAGCGCCGCGACCAGCCAGGCCGCCACGGAGACGACGCGGACGATGAACTCGTTGCGGATCACGCTGGCGGCGAGGCGGATGATCAGCCAGGCCATCGCCAGCTTGGCCGAGACGCCGAGCAGGTAGCTGCGGCTCGGCCAGGTCGATGCCAGCATCACCCCCCGTGCGACGATCATCAGGACGGCAAACGCCGCGGTGGCGGCGCTGGCGACCAGCACCCGCAACAACAGCCTGAGCGGCGCCGGCCAGCCCATCGCGCGCGATGTCATGTCGACGCGGGAGCGGACCGCCGCGCCTAGTCCGAGCGCCATCCCGGCGCCGGTCAGGATAATGCCGAGCTGGAGATAGAACCAGGGCGAGGCGACCTCGGCGCCGACCGAGCGCGCGGCGCCCTGCAGCCATTCGTTGAATTCGCCCCATCCCATCATGGTCAACATCTCGTTTCGAACGCACCGGCTACGCCATCAACCTGATTCGAATCTGCAGCAGGTTCCCACAAGCGCGCGGTCGGCGCCATCGCGGCAACACGCTTGTCCCGTCATCCTGAGGTGCTCGCCCTCTTGGGCGAGCCTCGACGGATGGCCACCAGCGCATCTGCGGCCATCCTTGGAGACGCCGCGCCGCGGCGCGGCTCCTTAAGGATGACGGCTACCTCTTGTTCGCCGTCATTCCGGGGCGCGCCCCCTTGGGCGCGAACCCGGAATCCAGAACGGTGCGCGGTGCTGGATTCCGGGTCTGCGCCCAAGAGGGCGCATCCCGGAATGACGTACACATTCACATCCTCTCAGGATGACGGAAATACTGCGGCATTTGAACCGCCAGATATCGGTTGGCCTTGCCGGAGCGCGACGATATGCATGCAGATACGGAAATTCCTCGCGACTAGACGAAGGTTCATGGCCTCCCTCGATCACGTGAGCATAGCCATTCTTCTTGGCGCGGTTCTGGTGATGGCCGGCATCCTCTCCAGCCTGCTGGCGCTGCGGTTCGGCGCGCCGCTGCTGCTGGTGTTTCTGTTCATCGGCATGGCTGCCGGTGATTCCGGCCCCGGCCAGATCCGGTTCGACGACGTGCGTACCACCTATCTGGTCGGATCGGTGGCGCTGGCGCTGATCCTGTTCGACGGCGGCTTAAGGACGCGCTTTCAAAGCATCCGCGCGGTGCTGGCGCCGTCGATGGTGCTGGCCACCGCCGGCGTGCTGCTGACGGCCTTGATTACCGCCCCCGTCGCCAAGATCGCGCTCGACCTGAACTGGACCGAGGCGCTGCTGGTCGGCGCCGTGGTGGCCTCGACGGATGCCGCGGCGGTGTTCCTTCTGGTGCATGCCCAGGGCTTGCGCCTGCGCCCCCGGGTCGGCGCGACGCTGGAGGCGGAATCCGGCACCAACGACCCGTTCGCGGTGTTCCTCACCTTGATGCTGGTGGAGCTGATTTCGATCGGCGAAAGTTCGGTCGGCCACGTGATGCTGGAATTGGTGCGCGAGGCGGTGCTCGGCACCATCGTCGGCGTGATCGGGGGACGGCTGGTGGTGCTGGCGCTGAACCGCGTCGCCCTGCCGCAGGGACTGCACGCCCCGTTCGTGACCACCGCGGCGCTGGTGATCTTCGGCGGCGCGCAGATCGTGCACGGCTCGGGATTTCTGGCCGTCTATCTTGCCGGCATCATCATCGGCAACCGGCCGACCCGGGCGCATAATTCGGTGGTGGCCTTTCTCGACGCCGCGACCTGGCTGGCGCAGATCGTCATGTTCGTGCTGCTGGGCCTGCTCGTATCGCCGCAGCGGCTGGTCAGCAGCATCGGCGCCGCGGTGGTGATCGCCTTGGTGCTGATGCTGGTGGCGCGGCCGGCCGCGGTGTTCCTCTGCCTGGCCCCGTTCAAGTTCAACTGGCGCGAAAAAATATTCATGGCCTGGACCGGCCTGCGCGGCGCGGTGGCGATCTTTCTGGCGTCGATCCCGATGCTGGTCGGACTATCGAAGGCCTATTTGTACTTCGACGTCGCGTTCGTCGTCGTCATCATCTCGCTGCTGCTGCAAGGCTGGACGCTGGCCGCCGCCGCACGTCGTCTCCACGTCGCGCTGCCGCGCTCCGACCGCGGACCCCGCCGCGTCGAACTGGACCTGCCGGGCCAGCTGGAGCAGCAGCTGGTCGGCTATTCGGTGCGTCCCAAAAGCCTGTATCTGCGGCGCGGCCTCATCCCGTCATGGTCGAAGCCTACCCTGGTGATCCGCGACCAGAAGATATTGTCGCCGGCCGAGGCCGAACCGGTCGCGGCCGGCGATTACATCTACCTGCTGGCGCCGCCGGAAAAAGCCGCGGCGCTCGACCGATTCTTTGTCGACATGGCGCCGGGCTCCGCGCCGGACCCGCATCTGCTCGGCGATTTCACCGTCTCGGCCGAACACACGCTTGGGGAGCTCGCCGAGATCTACGGCGTGGCGGTGGACGAAGAGCAGGCGAAACTGACGCTGGCGGATTATTTCGACATCCATCTCGATCACGCGCCGAAGGAAGGCGCGACCCTGCCGCTCGATTCCATCGTTCTGGTCGCCCGCAGCCTCGGCGGCGGCAGGGTGAACGTGGTCGGACTGCGCTTGCCCGAGGATGAGGACGAGGCGCCGCCGCCGACGCGAGGCGCCTTGATCAGGCGCAAGCTGGCTCGGATGTGGAAGTCGGCGGCGGGGATATAACCTCAGGCGTCATCGCCCGGCTTGACCGGGCGACCCAGTATGCGGCGACGGTGCGGTTGATCAACAATTGCCTCTGGAATACTGGGTCACCCGCTTTCGCGGGTGATGACGACTGAGATTGGCGGGCGCTCCCGGCCGCTCAGGCCGGCAACACCTCCACCCCCCCGAAAGCGGTGATCCGGCCGCGCTTGAGCATCACCACCTGCGTCGCCAGTTGACGCATTTCGGCGGCGTCGTGGCTGACATAGACCATCGGCACGTTGGCCTGATCGCGCAGCCGCACCAGATAGGGGAGAATCTCCGCCTTGCGCTCCTCGTCGAGCGATCCGAGCGGCTCGTCCAGCAGCAAGAGCCGCGGCCCGGCCAATAGCGCACGGCCAAGCGCCACGCGCTGGCGCTCGCCGCCCGAAAGCTGGCCGGGACGGCGATCCTTGAGCATGCCGATATCGAGCAGATCGGCGATCCGGGCCTGCTTGACGCGGTCGGCCGCGAGGCCGTTCATGCGCCGCCCATAATCGAGATTCTGCCGCACATCGAGATGCGGAAACAGCCGCGCGTCCTGAAACACATAGCCGATTCGGCGGCGGTGGGCGGGAATGTGCAGGCGCGCCGCGGTGTCGTCGAGCATCTCGCCGTCGATGGCGATGCGGCCGCGGTCGGGCTTGAGCAGTCCGGCGATCATGTTGATCAGCGATGTCTTTCCCGCGCCCGAGGCGCCGAACAGGCCGGTGACCCGGCCCTCGCTTACGAACGAAGCCTCGATGAAGAATTCGCCGAGCTGTTTTGCGACCTCCACGCGCAGCATGGTCAATTTCCATGCAGGCGCCGCCTGGCGCGCCGCGCGAAAAATTCCGAGGCAATCAGCGCGGCCATGGCGATGAGAATAGAAACGATCACCAGCCGCAATGCCGCGGCATCGCCGTCCGGGGTCTGGATCAGCGAATAGATTGCCGAGGAAATGGTCTGCGTCTCGCCGGGAATGTTGGAGACAAAGGTGATGGTGGCGCCAAATTCCCCGATCGCCTTGGCAAAGCCGAGCACCATGCCGGCCAGCACGCCCGGCAGCGCCAGCGGCAGCGTCATGGAGGTAAATACCCGCCAGGGGGGGGCTCCGAGCGTGGCCGCGGCCTGCTCCAGGCGTTTATCGATCGCCTCGATGGAAAGCCGGATCGGTCGCACCAGCAGTGGAAACGACATGATGCCGCAGGCCAGCGCCGCCCCGGTCCAGCGGAACGCGAACACGACGCCGAAATGATCCGCAAGCCAGGCGCCGACCAGGCCGCGCCGTCCGAGCGCCAGCAGCAGCAGATAACCGGTCGCCACCGGCGGCAGCACCAGCGGCAAGTGGATCACGGCATCGACCACCGATTTGCCCCAGAACTCGCGCCGCGCCAGCAGCCATGCCACCGCGATCCCGAGCGGCGTCGCCATCAGCGTCGCGACCAGAGCGACCCGCAGCGACAGCAGGATCGCGGTCCATTCGGTGGGGGAGATGTCAAACATCGAACCTCGACGAGTTCGTCATTGCGAGGAGCGCTTGCGACAAAGCAATCCATCCCTCCGCCTCCGCGCTTGTGACCAAGATGGATTGCTTCGCGGAGCCTGTCATCGGGCCGCGCCTTGCGCGGACCCGTTGGCTCGCAATGACGGGGGGAGTGTCTTGCGTCATTGCGAGGCGCGCTTGCGACGTGACGCGGGTCATGTCGCCTCGCTGAGGAGAAATACGAAGCCGTATTTCTCAAAGACCGTCCTGGCCGCCGCCGAACGCAGGAAGGCGAGATAACCGGCGGCTTCCGCCCTTGCGGTGGTGGTCGCCGCGGCGGGATAGACGATCGGCGGATGGGAATCCGCCGGGAAGCTGCCGACGATTTTCACGCCTGGTTCGACGTTCGCATCGGTCGAATAAACGATGCCGAGCACCGCCTCGCCGCGCGCCACCAGCGTCAGCGCGGCGCGCACGCTCTCGGCAAACGCGAATTTTGGCCCGGCCGCGCCCCAGGCGCCGAGCTTCTGCAGCGCCGCCTTGGCGTATTTGCCGACCGGAACCGCTTTGACGTCGCCGGTCACAATGGAGCCGTCGCCGGCGAGTTTTGCAAGGTCGAACCCCGGTCCGATCGTGACGGCGTCGATCTTGGAATCCTTTGGCGCGATCAGCACCAATTTGTTGCCGAGCAGGTGGACGCGTGTCGCCGCGCTCACATTGCCTTTGCCGATCGAATACTCCATCCAATCGGTGTCGGCGGATATGAAAACATCCGCCGGCGCGCCGTGTTCGATCTGCCTGGCCAGCGCCGAACTCGCGGCGTAGCTGGCGACGACCTTGACCCCGCTGCTGGCGGAATAGGCCGCATCGATGTCGTCGAGTGCATTCTTCAACGACGCTGCGGCGAATATCGTCAGGCTCCCGTCCTGTCCCTGCGCGGGCGCCGATCCGAACAGGATCGCCAAGGCGACGAGAAAGCCGGGAAAACGCATGATGGCGCTCCGTGCATGGTCGCAGGCGCCATTGACGCGCGCAACTAAAGCGGTGGTGTCGATGAATGCGACAGGCGGAAGCGCCGTTCCGGTCCTCCCAGGCTTGCTTACGGCAGGCCCGGGCGATCGCGTCGTGACTTTAACCCATCGCCGCGGTCAGGCAAAGGCCGGGCGGCCTCCCTCGTCACCCCTCATCCTGAGAGGCTGTGAATGTTTGCGTCATTCCGGGATGCGCCCTTTTGGGCGCAGACCCGGAATCCAGCACCGCGCACTGCTCTGGATTCCGGGCTCGCGCCCAAGAGGGCGCGCCCCGGAATGACGTCGCCGTCATCCTCAAGGAGCGCGCCCGCGCGTCTCGAAGGATGGCCCTCAGCCCCTGGTTCGAGACGCGCCGCTTCGCGACGCTCCTCCCCATGAGGGCAATAGTTCCAAACGCGGCTACGGCTTGACGTCGGGCGCCGCCAACACCTGTCGGCATGCGGCCGGCAACTGGGCCAGCGTCATCGGCGGCTTGGGCGGCGGCGGGATTTTCGGCGGCTTTGGATGCAGCACCGAATCCTTGAACCAGTAGGCGAGATCGCCGGCGCCGCAGCCTTCGCCGTCCGCCGGCGGGGGCTGCGACTCGCACTCGCCGTTGCCGGGCGGGCACTTGATGCGGATGTGGAAGTGATAGTCATGGCCGTACATCGGCCGCACCTTGGAAAGCCAGCCGCGCTCGCCCTTGGCCTCGCGGCACAGCGCCTTCTTGATCGCGGCATTGACGAAGATGCGCTCCACGCCGGGCTCCTGCGCCGCGGCGCGGATCACCGACAGATGGCTCGGCTTCCAGACTTTGGGATCGATATCGCGCCGGTCCTGACGCACCATCATCACCGCCGACATTTCCTCGCGCTCGTTGCGCGACAGTCTCCGGTTAGGCATCGGGGTCAGCCAGACGTCGGCATCGAGCCCGACCTGATGGCTGGCGTGCCCGGTGATCATCGGCCCGCCGCGCGGCTGCGACATGTCGCCGACCAATATGCCGGGCCAGCCCGCGTCCTTATGGGCCTTGACCGACAGCCGCTGCAGCAGCGCAACCAGGTCGGGATGCGCGAAGTTGCGGTTGCGCGACAGCCGCATCACTTGCCAGGTATCGCCGTTGATCGGCAGCGCCTCGGCGCCGGCAATGCAGCCCTTGGCATAGAAGCCGACCACGCGCGCCGGCATCGCCGCCGGCAATATTTTGCGGGCGAACAGTTCCTTGGCGCCAAGCTTGGGATCGTCGGGATTGGCCAGCGGGGGCAATAGCCTCGGATCGATGCCCTTGTCCTGCGCCGGCGCGGGGCAGGACAAGGCGGGGATCAGCAGCAAAGCGAGAATCAGGCGGAGGCTCATCGCCGTCCATATAGCGCACCTGATGCGCAAAATCAGCAGCGCCTCCCGTCGGTCCCGGCTCCGCGTCTGCGCCCTGCGAATCAGGGGTGGACTGCTGTCTGGCGTGTCCCACGCCGAGCGCCGCGTTCCGGAATGACGAAGGCGGGCCGATTAAGCTTAACCGCAAACTGCAGATGCGGCGCCGCGTCCCGGCCTTTAGCGTGCATTTCCAGTTCGCATCTTGCTCAACAACGATCGAATGAGAGAGGCGTCAACATGAAACGGCGATCGAGCCGATGGCTCGCGGCGCTGATCTTCGCCGGCGCGGCGATCCCGACATCGACGCCGGCGCATGCGGGCGTCGTGGTCCATATCGACAAATACGCCCAGCGCATGGTGGTGAGTATCGACGGATACCCGCGCTACAACTGGCCGGTATCGACCGGCCGCAGCGGCTATGGCACCCCGAGCGGTGTATTCCGGCCGCAGCTGATGGCGCGGCACTGGTTTTCGCGAAAATATTACAATTCGCCGATGCCGCACGCGATCTTCTTTTATCATGGTTATGCCATCCACGGTACCACCGAGCTGTCGCGGCTCGGCGGCCCCGCCAGCCATGGCTGCGTCAGGTTGCATCCGGCGCATGCGGCAGCGCTATTCTCGCTGGTGACGCGCGAGGGCCGTGGAGGCACGCGGATCGTGATCGACTAGCGGTTTCTTACCTCTCCCCGCTTGCGGGGAGAGGTCGGATCGCATCGTTAAGATGCGATCCGGGTGAGGGGGACTGTCCGCGATTCCGAATGTGTGGAGAGTCCCCCTCACCCGAAACCTTGCTGCGCTTCGGCTTCGACCTATCCCCGCAAGCGGGGAGAGGTGAAAAAGCCTCCCTACCGTTTGCGCGCCGTCTTGCGCTTCGCCGATCGCTTGGTCGCATTGCGCTTGCGCGTGGCGGCGGCCTTTTTCGCCGAGCGCGAGCGTGCCGCCGCGGGCCGGCTTGCGGAAGCCTTGCCGCCACGCGGCCCGCCGATCCGCCCGCCTCTTTTCGCCGAGACGTTGGTGTCCGGCACGCCGCGTCCGGAGCCGCTCTTGTTGCCGCCGCCGGTTTCCTTGTTGACGGTCGCCCAGGCCCGCCGCTCGGCTTCCTTCTTGGGGGTGCCGCGCGCCTCATAGCCTTCCTCGATATGTTCGGCCATGCGTTTCTGCTTGCCGGTGTAGCTCGATTTGTCGCCGCGCGGCATGATGCCCTCCTCTGGTTGCGGACGGTGACATCGAAACGCGCAGCCGCTCGCCGCGGTTCCGAAGGCTGCAACTTTCTGCTAGGCTATCCGTATTTCAGTCCGTCACGGTGAAAGGCGAAAACGGTGGCGCAAAAGGGCTTTCTCCTCATCGCCGATATTACCGGCTACACCGTGTTTCTGACCTCCTCGGAGCTCGAGCACGCGCAAGGCGTGCTCGACGCGCTGTTCAAGAGCATCTTCGCCGAGATCAGGGCGCCGATCGTGCTCTCCAATCTGCAGGGCGACGCGGCGCTGGCGTATCTGCCGGACCAAAGCGTGCCGCAGCGGCAGTTTCCGCTCGACGCGGTCGAGCGCATCTATTGCAGTTTTGCCACCACGCTCGGCGCGATGCGGCTGAACACGACATGCAGTTGCAACGCCTGCCGCAACATGGGCAGCCTTGATCTGAAATTCTTCGTCCACCATGGCGAATACGCCGTGCAGGCGCTGGCGGGCCGCCGCGAGCTGCAGGGACCGGAGGTGATCCGGCTGCACCGCCTGATGAAAAACTCGGTCACCAAGGCGACCGGGATCAAGGCCTATGCGCTGGTGACGGAGCAGGCCGCCGCGGCGATCGGCTTGCCGGAGTTTTTCGCGACCACCATTCGCCACGTCGAACATGGCGACGATTTCGGCGACACCGTGTGCCATGTCTACGATCTGGCGCCGGTGTTTACGAAATGGCGCGCCGCGCGCCGCATCTTCGTGGCGCCCGACGAAGCTCAGGCTTTCGAATCGATGGAGTGCGACCTGCCGGTGCCGCCTGCGGTCGCCTGGGCCTATTTCACCGACATCGAGAAAAAGATCCGCTGGCAGCAGGGGATCGACAGCATGACCATGAGCGGATTGTCAGGTGGCCGGATCGCGCCGGGAGCGATCCAACATTGCGCCCATGGCAAGGACTCCTTGGCCCACAGTATCGTCGACTGGCGACCGTTCGACTACGTCACCTGGCATATTCACCTGCCGCTCGGCGCGGTAGTCCGGCAGACGGCGGAGTTCACGCCGCTCGAGAACGGCGCCACCCACCTGTCGTTGCGCTGCGCGCAACCCGAAGGCACGAACCCGGTCGCAACGGCGCTGGTTCGTGCGATCACGCGGCTGATCATCGCCAAAAAGCAGTTGCGTGACCAACGCGCCTCGAAGATAGCGCTGGAAAGACTGGTAGCGAGGGATATGGCGGCGGGAAAACGGGCGGCCTGAATTCCGTCATTGCGAGGAGCACTTGCGACGAAGCAATCCATGCTTCCGCAGATCGCTCTGCGGCGCCATGGATTGCTTCGCTGCGCTCGCAATGACGGCTGGCTAGCCGCCCGACGACACCTGCTGCGAGGTGGTGCGCGGCGCCTCGGTGCCGCCGCTGAGCAGCGCCTTGCCGACATCTTCATAATGGTTGTCGCGCGCCTGCACCTGCTGGCTGATCGCATGCATGTCGCGAAACCGCCGCTCGAACGGATTGGCGCGAAATACCGCCGTCGCCCCCGCCATGCGGTAGGCGGCCTCGACCACTTGGGTCGCCTGATGAATGGTCCAGGTCGCGGCCAGGCGCAGCGCGGTACGGTGGTCGCCGGTGAGCTGCCCGCCGCCGGCCAGATCGCGCCACACCTCGCGCGCCGTGCCGTAGAGATAGGCGCGCGCGGCGCGCAGGTCGCCTTCGACGCGGCCGAGCCGGCCTTGAACGGCGTTGTTGTCGCGCATCGCCTTGATGCCGGGGGAAGCCTTGCCGCGCGCGAGCTCGATCGTCGCATCGAGCGTGGCGCGGGCCACGCCGAGCGATACCGCGGCAAAGCCGAGGCCGAATACGTTGTAGGTGGGCAGCTTGTAAAGCGGACCGCTCTCGCGCAGCGCTTCCGGCTCGTCGCGCAGCGCCGCGAATTTTTCTTCGATGAACAGGTTGTCGACCGAATAGGAGTCGGTGCCGGTGCCGGCAAGCCCGATCACGTCCCAGACGTCGTACATCGTGGCGCGCTGAATCGGAAACAGGATGGTGCGGATCTCCGCCGCGCCATCCGGCCGGCGCCGCCGCGTGCCGTCGGCCTCGACCACCTGGACATGCGCGCCGAGCCATTTCGCCTGCCGCGAGCCGCTGGCGAAATCCCAGCGGCCGGTGGCGCGGTAGCCGCCCGGCACCGCGTGGACCTCGTGCGCGATCGCGCCCCAGGCCAGGATGCTGTCGGGCCCCGAAAAAATCTCCCGTACCGCGTCCGGCTCGAGATAGGCCGCGGTCATGCCGCAGACGTTGCACTGGCCGAGGCACCAGGCCGTCGAGGCATCGGCCTTCGCCACCTCCTCCAGCATCTGCATGAACACATCGACCGCCACCTCCGCGCCGCCCGCGCTTTTCGGCAGCAGCGCGCGGTACAGCCCGTTGTCGATCAGGGCCGCGACCACCGGCGGCGTCAGCCGCCGCGTGCGCTCAATCTCGTCGGCCTGCGCAGCGATCAGCGGGACAAGCGCCCGGGCGCGCGCGACGAGGTCGATCTCGGGCGGCTTGTTCATGGGACCTCGTTGGTGTTTTTGATTGGCGCCAAGAAGGGTTAAGGCATCCGGAGGTGCCGATCAAGCCGATCAGAACGGCGGCACTTCGTCCCAGTCGCCACGTTTCCCCTCATGGTGGTGAGGAGCGCGTCTCCGCGCGTCTCGAACCATGGCCGCGCGGCCATCCTTCGAGACGCCGCGCAGGTGCGCGGCTCCTCATACGGTGTGAATGTTTGCTTCATTCCGGGATGCGCCCTCTTCGGGCGCGAACCGGGAATCCAGAAACTGTGCATAGCGCTGGATTCTGGGCCTGCGCCCGAAGAGGGCGCATCCCGGAATGACCAAACATTCACAGCCTCTCAGGATGAGGGGGGAGCGGTAGCTATTCGGCTGCGCTGACGCTTGCCTTACCCGGCCTGCGAGCTTTTGCCCAGTCTCCAGGCACCAGCACCTTGCTCGCGGAGAGGATTTCAATGCCGATGACGCGGCCTTAGCTGTCGACGTCATAGATGAATGGACCGGCCTCCTCGGTGCGGTCGATGTCGGCGCGTCCCATCTTGATATAGACGGCATCGGCTTCGGGATCGTAGGTTATGTCGATCATCGTTTTCGCCTCGCGTTCCGGTCGAACATGACGCTCATAACGCGAATGTTCGAATCTGTCTCGACACATGCCACTCGCAAGATGCGATTGCCGAACTCCGGGATGGCGCGAAACGGCGTTCAACCGTTGGGTCGCTCGGTTCAACTTCGGCCCAATCTGGGTCCGAAGTCGTTTGTTCAATGCATTTAGGATTAATATGTCGGCCATGCAATCTGATCCTTGCATGTCCGGTGAGGACCACAGGCTTTCGCATCGAACGTCTGCGCGATTATCGGAACTGTATGATCAAGCGCGCTCGCACCGCGAAGCCCTTTCGCCGTTGCGGGTGAGGGCCGCGCCTTTTTGCGTGAGTTTGCCATCAACGCGACGTAACATCTTCCCGGAGGGGATTCCACGTCGCGCCGGTTGAGACCTTCGAGGGCTTAACGGAAATGTATAGGTAATGGCGAGATAGGAGCGGCGCGTCGATACTGCTGACTGACTGGACAAACCGTCATTGCTTCGTCGCCTCGCTCCTCGCAATGACGTTATCCTAGCTATCCACCTTCAGCGCCGCAATGAACGCCTCCTGCGGGATGTCGACCTTGCCGAACTGGCGCATCTTCTTCTTGCCTTCCTTCTGCTTCTCCAGAAGTTTCCGTTTGCGCGTAATGTCGCCGCCGTAGCATTTGGCGGTGACGTCCTTGCGGAGCGCGCGCACGGTCTCGCGGGCGATCACCTTGCCGCCGATCGCGGCCTGGATTGGGATCTGGAACATGTGCGGCGGGATCAGCTCCTTCATCTTCTCGACCATGGCGCGGCCGCGCCCTTCGGCGCGCTGGCGGTGCACCAGCATCGAGAGCGCATCCACCGGCTCGTTGTTGACCAGGATCTGCATCTTCACCAGATCCGCCGGCTTATAGTCGGTGAGGTGGTAGTCGAACGAGGCGTAGCCCTTCGACACCGATTTCAAGCGGTCGTAGAAATCGAACACGACTTCGTTGAGCGGCAGGTCGTATTTCACCATCGCGCGGTTGCCGACGTAAGTGAGCTCCTTCTGCGAACCGCGGCGGTCCTGGCAGAGCTTCAAGACGCTGCCGAGATATTCGTCGGGGGTGAGGATGGTGGCCTCGATCCACGGCTCCTCGATCTCCGCGATCTTCACCACGTCGGGCATGTCGATCGGATTGTGAATCTCGATCACCTCGCCGTCGGTCAGATGCATCTTGTAGATCACGCTCGGCGCGGTCGCGATCAGGTTGAGGTCGAATTCGCGGCTGAGCCGCTCCTGGATGATCTCCAGATGCAGGAGGCCGAGGAAGCCGCAGCGGAAGCCGAAGCCGAGCGCGGCGGAAGTTTCCATCTCAAAGGAAAAACTGGCGTCGTTGAGCCGCAGCTTGCCCATCGCCGCGCGCAGCACCTCGAAATCATTGGCGTCGACCGGAAACAGCCCGCAGAACACCACCGGCACCGCGGGCTTGAAACCCGGCAGCATCTCCGTCACCGGCTTCTTGTCATCGGTGATGGTGTCGCCGACGCGGGTGTCCGCGACCTCCTTGATCGCCGCGGTGATAAAGCCGATCTCGCCGGGCCCGAGTTCCTCGACCGCCGCCATCTTCGGCGTGAAGAAGCCGGCGCGCTCGACCTCGTAAGCCGCATTGGTGCCCATCATGCGGATGCGCTGGCCCTTTTTCATCACGCCATCGACGATGCGGACCAGCACCACCACGCCGAGATAGACGTCGTACCAAGAGTCCACCAGCAGCGCCTTGAGCGGCGCGTCGCGGTCGCCCTTCGGCGGCGGCAGGCGCTGCACGATCGCTTCCAGCACCTCGTCGATGCCAAGTCCGGTTTTCGCCGAGATCATCACCGCGTCCGAGGCATCGATTCCGATCACATCCTCGATCTGCCGCTTGACCTGGTCCGGCTCGGCGGCCGGCAGGTCGATCTTGTTGAGCACCGGCACGATTTCGTGTCCGGCATCGAGGGCGTGATAGACGTTGGCCAGGGTCTGCGCCTCGACACCCTGGCTGGCGTCCACCACCAGCAGCGAGCCTTCGCAGGCCGCCAGCGAACGCGAGACTTCATAGGCGAAGTCGACATGGCCCGGCGTGTCCATCAGGTTGAAGATGTAATCCTGGCCGTCCCTGCCGTGATAATTGAGCCGCACCGTCTGCGCCTTGATGGTGATGCCGCGCTCGCGCTCGATATCCATCGAGTCCAGCACCTGCTCCTTCATCTCGCGCGCCTGCAAGCCCCCGGTGACCTGGATCAGGCGGTCGGCGAGGGTGGATTTGCCATGGTCGATATGGGCGACAATGGAGAAGTTGCGGATGTTGGAAAGGGGACCGGTCGCCATGGGCGCGGCTTATCAGCCATGGATGCGAACGCCAAGCAGAAGCAGCCCGAGACGCCCGCCGCTCGGATTGCAGAGGATTGCTATACGTATAATATACGTATAGAGTACGCGGATGCAAAAGAAACTGACCATCTCGGTTGATGCCGACGTCTATGACGGCTTGCGGGAACGGATTGGCCCGCGCCGCATCAGCCGCTTTCTCAATGATCTCGCCCGGCCTCACGTTACGCCGAACGGGCTAGAGGCGGGCTACGCCGAGATGGCGGCCGACGAAGCACGAGAGGCGGAAGCTACGGAATGGATCGAAGGCGTGATCGGCGACGTGGCTGATGAGCCGCGCTGAACAGCCTCTGCGCGGCGAGGTGTGGTGGGTGGCGTTCGATGCCCCGCTCGGCGGAGAAATTCGAAAAACCCGGCCGGCCGTGATCGTCAGCAATGACATCGCCAACCGCGTCTTGAATCGCGTGCAAGTCGTGCCCGTAACCAGCAATGTCCGCCGGCTGTATCCTTCGGAAGCCTATGTCACGGTCGCAGGGGAGCGGAGCAAGGCGATGGCCGATCAGCTCGCAACCGTGTCGAAGGCGCGCCTGCGCGAGCGAATCGGGCATATCGCGGCCGAAGAACTCACGGCAATTAGTCGAGCAATCAGGGTGCAGTTGCAGCTTTAGTCTTCACGCCAAGCTGATTCCACCGGCGCCTAAAACGCGCTAGGCACTTTGCCATGCCAATTGCTTCATTTCTATCCGCAAACTCCCGCGCCCGCCGCCGGTCGAATATGCGGCGCGTGGCCGCGTGGATTGCAGCTTCGGCCAGCGATCCGAAGGCGGGCCTGCGGCTGGTGATCGGCTTTGCCGCCGCGCATGCGGCGCTGTGGACGCTGGTCCTGGCCAACCTGAAGGCCGCGCAAGATGTCCATATGGATGTCGCGGAAGCTTTTGCGTGGGGCCAGAAATTCCAGTTCGGCTACGGCAAGCATCCCCCGCTGGCGGCCTGGGTGGCCGGACTCTGGTTCAGGCTGTTTCCGGTCGCGGACTGGTCGACCTATGCGCTGGCGATGACGACGCTCGGTTGCGGTCTCGTCATCTGCTGGGCCATTGCAACCCGCGTGGTCGATCGCCGCCGCGCCTTCTTCACCGTGGCGATGCTGGCGCTCTACCCGATCTTCAATTTCAAGGGGTTCAAATACAATCCCGATCTCTTGCAGCTCGTGACGTTGCCGCTGCTGGTGCTGGCGTATCTCAATGCGTTCCAAAAGCGCAGCATCCTCGCAGGCGTCATGCTCGGCCTTGCCGGCGCGCTGGCGCTGATGACGAAGTACTGGGTGCTGACCATGATCGGCGCCGTCGGTCTCGCGTCGCTTATTCATGCCGATCGGTTGCGGTTTCTGCGCTCGCCGGCGCCGTGGGTGGCGATCGCGACCCTCGTCATTGCGATGATTCCGCATCTGCTGTGGCTCAGGGAAGTGGACTTCGTGCCGCTGACCTATGCCGGCGACGTCTACGGCCTCGACAGCCGCGCGCAAAACCTTAAGCTCGTGCTCGGTTACATCGGGCACAATCTCGCGCTGCTTGCGCTGCCTGCGGCCATTGCGGCCGCGGTCTTGGGGTGGAGCTGGCGGCGGCGGCCCTTGGCCTCTGTCGCGCCGGGCGGCAATTCCGGCGTGAATGTTTCGCAGGCCCTCAACATCTGGATCATCCAGGCCGTGGTCGCGATCGGGCCGCCGCTCGGCGCGCTCATTTTCACCGTCTATATGAAAACCGATTGGGGCATCTCGCTATTTTTTCTTTCACCCTTGGCGCTGGTCGCGATCCCCGCACTGCGCCTGCCGAAGATCGCGCTGTTTCGTATCGCCGCGGTCTGGCTTCTGATCACGCTGGGAGCGCTCGGCGCCTCGCCCCTGATCGCCGCCTATGAGATCGAGCGCAATCCCAACGCCGCCAACACCTACGCCGCCCGCTCGAGTCTCGCGCGTGAACTGACCGAGGCGTGGCGCCTGCGCTTCAAAACGCCGTGGGCGGTGGTTGCAGGAACCACCGAGATCGGCGAGCCGATGACCTTCTACAGCGCCGATCATCCGGCGCCGTTTACGCCCGGCGAATTATGGTCCTCGGGGTTGACCTCGCTCGAGGAAGCGAGGCGGCTGGGTTTCATCGGCATCTGCGACACCACCGATTATCGGCTCGCGGTATGCGAGGAATGGATGAATGCGAATGCGCCGGGAGCCGAGCGGCTCGCGATCACCACGCAGCGCTTCTTCAAGGGTCACGCCGGGCCATCGACATTGTGGAAAATCTGGATCGCGCCGCCGGGGAAGTAGGCCCCTGGCGGACTCCGTCGCGCTGACGCGCACTCGATGTCGTCCCCGCGAAAGGCGGGGACCCATAACCCCGGGTTTTCAATTGGGGTGGGATGTTGCGACAGCGGTGCGAAACCGCGAGCGCGGTGGTTATGGGTCCCCGCCTTCGCGGGGACGACGAACTATTCTTCCTCGTTGAACTTGTTGCCGATCAGTTCCGCCAGCGCCGCCACCGCGGCTTCGGCGTCGGGCCCCGTCGCCGAAACGATGATGGTGCTGCCCGGTCCGGCGGAGAGCATCATCAGTCCCATGATCGAGTCGCCGCCGACCGTCTCCACGCCGCGCGTAACCCGAATCGTCGCCTCGAATTGCTCGACCATCTTGACGAATTTGGCCGACGCCCGCGCGTGCAGGCCGCGTTTGTTGATGATGGGAATTTCTCTGATCACCGCGCCCGATGGCGGTGACGGGGCATCGGCCCTTGAATCCTCGCCGGACGAAGCCGCGTCGTCGGTCATTTTCCGGCGAGAACCCGGCTGGCGATGGTGACGTATTTGCGCCCGGCTTCCTGCGCCATGGCGATGGCGTCGGGCAGCGGCCGCTCCTCGCGCACCTTGGCGAGCTTGACCAGCATCGGAAGATTGATCCCCGCCAGCACCTCGACCTTGGGTCGGCTCATGCAGGAGATCGCAAGATTGGAAGGCGTGCCGCCGAACATGTCGGTCAGAATGGCGACGCCGTCGCCGCTGTCGACGCGGTTGACCGCCTCGATGATATCGCTTCGACACAGGTCGGCATCGTCTTCGGCGCCGATCGTCACTGCTTCGATTTGCTTTTGCGGACCCATTACATGTTCCAGCGCCGCCTTGAACTCGTCGGCAAGGCGCCCATGGGTAACAAGTACCAGACCAATCATCGAAAACTCCTCGCGGGGTGCATTTGGTGCACCGCACGAACGGGCCACTTTGACCATCCGGAGCCCTCACGCAAGAGGGCATCTTCGCGATTCTCCCTGTCAGCGGTAATGAGGGGGAGCCAGCGCCGGTTTACTGGGTGGCGATAGTGGGACTTATATGGTTACCAATTCCCTTCGAGCAATCCTCGGACGGAGCGGTGGTAAGCGCGGCAATCACCAGGGGCAACGGCTGAAATCCAGCCGTCACGGGAATTCGCGGTAGCATAACACCCTCAATCGAGGTAAAAAGCGCGTCAGGCGCCGGCATGCGCGCGGCATCGGCAGCGGCCAGGTCCACGACCAGGCCGACGACGGCCTGCGCGACAAATTCGCAGCGGCGGATGCCGAGCCCGCGAATTTCGATCAGCCCCTGAAGTTCGCGGGCGGGCCGAACCACGAGTTGCCCTTCGGCGGCTTCGAGATAGACCCGGTCGTCGCCGATCAGCACCGACGCTGGAAGCTTTCCTGCGCGGCCGGCCAGGATCAGATCGAAGGCGAGCCGCGATTTCCCGGACCCGGACGGACCACGCAGCAGCACCGCGCGGTTTCCAATGAGCACCGCGGAGGCGTGCACCGTCACCTTCGCCGTCATGGCGCCGGCAACCGCACCACGAAGCGCGCGCCGGCCACGGTAGGCTCGCCGTCGGCATTGGGGGGGCCGGGACGGTTCTCGGCCCAGATGCGGCCGCGGTGGGCTTCAATGATCTGTTTGGAGATCGACAGTCCCAATCCGGAGTTCTGGCCAAAACCCTGGTGCGGCCGGTCGGTATAAAAGCGCTCGAAGATTTTCTCCAGCGCGTCCTCGCGAATGCCGGGGCCGTCGTCGTCGATGACGATCTCGATTTCGGAGCGTACGCGGCGGCAGACGATGCGAACCTTGCCGCCGGCATTGGAGAACGATTGGGCGTTGACCAGGAGGTTCGAGATCACCTGACCGAGCCGGGAATCGTGGCCCGGGATCGAGAACGTGTCCCTCGGACTGCCTTCGAAACGGACGTCGACCGCGACATCGTGGCCGAGCCGGGTTTCGTTGGCGACCGAAGTGAGCGTGCTGAGCAGGCGGCGCAGATCGACCGGCACCTCGTCCTGGCGCTGCAGTTCGGCATCGAGACGGCTGGCATCCGAAATGTCGGAGATCAGGCGGTCCAGCCGTTTGACGTCGTGTTCGATCACCGCGAGCAGCCGCGAGCGGCTGTTCTCGTTGCGCGCCAAGGGGAGCGTTTCCACCGCGGAGCGCAGCGAGGTCAGCGGATTTTTCAGCTCATGCGCGACGTCGGCGGCAAAGGTTTCGATCGCCTCGATACGGTTATACAGCGCGTCGGTCATGTCGCGCAATGCGCCGGACAGATGCCCGATCTCGTCGCGGCGACCGGTGAAATCCGGGATTTCCACCCGCGTCCGGATGCGGCCCCGGACCCGCTCGGCGCTGTCGGCGAGGCGCCGCACGGGACCTGCGATCGTGCTTGCCAGAAGTAGCGAGAGCACGATCATCACCGCGGAGGCGACGCCGAACACCTTGAGAATGGCGAGCCGTTCGGCGGTGACCATCTGGTCGATGTCGTCGCCTTGCGTCGACAGCATCAGCGCGCCATGCACCGCGCGAAAGCGCTGCACCGGCACCGAGACCGAGACGATGACTTCGCCGCGCTCGTTGATGCGCACCATGCTGCGCTTCTGTCCGTCGAGCGATTGCTGGACCTCCGAATAGCCTTTGCCGTTCTCAGGTCCGAGCTCGCGGTACAGCGGAAGGTCGCCGCGATTGAGCCATGTGCGCACCGCGATCATCGCGCGCTCGGCGATGCCCGGTTTCTCGGTTGAGGGCGGCGGCAATTCGAACCGCAGCACGTCGCCGCGGGCATAGAGGCTGCGGCTGTCGAGGATCAGCACGCCGTCGCGGTCGTAAATCCGCGCCCGCGTCTTGGTCGGCGTGATCAGCCGCCGCAGCAACGGCGCGACACGCTCGGGATTGATGGGAAAATCCAGCCCGGACAATTCGTCGGGAGCGCCGTAGGACTCGCCCGGCTTGAGGTCGAGCAGCCGGTCGGGATCAATGGTGATGGTGTTGGTTTCCACGGTCGCGGAGGCGGCGATCGCGCCGGCGATGATTTCGGCCTGGGTGAGCAGGCTCTGCGCGCGCGCGTCGATCAGGCCGGCGCGGAATTGCGACAGATAGAGGATGCTCGCCACCAGCGCGATCAAGCCGGCAAGATTGAGCGAAACGATGCGGCGGGTCAGGCTGGAAAAGCTGAGCGCGAAAAAAAACTGTCCGGCCCGGCGCAACCAGCCGAGCAGGCGCTGGCCGCCCTGCGCCTGCGCATCCGCATGGTCGGCAACGCGGCTCGCCAAGCTGCCCTCGGCGCTCAGACTGCGATCGGGCTGGGTTCGATCAAGCAATGGCCAACCGTTGGTTAGGGTATTCTGCCGACTTCACCGCCGTCATTCCGAACTGCGCCTCTTGGCTAGCTCGCATTGCTGGCGCCCCGGAATGACAAACATATCAGGTTTCCTTGAAGCGGTAGCCGACGCCATAGAGGGTTTCGATCATTTCGAAGTCGTCATCCACGACCTTGAACTTCTTGCGCAGCCGCTTGATGTGGCTGTCGATGGTGCGGTCGTCGACATAGACCTGGTCGTCATAGGCCGCGTCCATCAAGGCGTTGCGGCTTTTCACCACCCCGGGGCGGGTCGCCAGCGCCTGCAGGATCAGAAACTCGGTGACGGTCAGTGTGACCGGCTCGTTCTTCCAGGTACAGGTGTGGCGCTCCGGATCCATCCGCAACAGCCCCCGGTCCAGCGCCTTGGCGTCGGTCTCCTTTGGCGCGGCCGTCGGATCCTTCGGCGCGGCGCGGCGCAGCACGGCTTTGACGCGTTCGACCAGCAGCCGCTGCGAGAACGGCTTGCGGATGAAATCGTCGGCGCCCATTTTGAGGCCGAACAATTCGTCGATCTCTTCATCCTTGGAGGTCAGAAAGATCACCGGCAGATCGGACTTCTGCCTTAAGCGGCGCAGCGTCTCCATCCCGTCCATGCGCGGCATCTTGATATCGAGGATGGCCAGATCCGGCGGACTGGTTCGGAAGCCGTCGAGCGCCGAGGCGCCGTCGGTGTAGGTCATGATGCGATAGCCTTCGGCTTCCAGCGCGATCGAGACCGATGTGAGAATGTTGCGGTCGTCGTCGACCAAAGCGATTGTGGGCATGAGCTGCTTTCCGAAAGTGGCTTGGAATGACGGCGATTCCTACGATCTGCCGTATGGTAGCGCTTCGAATCCGGTCAACGAGCAATGCAAGCTGGGCTGAAGTGTGACCGAGTTCCCGGAAAACCAATGAACGATCAGCGGGTTCCCCTCCCATATAAGCAGCGATTTAGCGTAAATAAGGCTCCGCGCGCAATGAAACGGTGGATTTGACCGATGCAGGAAAGTGCCGATTTCAGCGCCGCGAGACTGGCGAAGTCGCTGCTGCGGCGCTCCCGGCACGGCGCGCTGGCAACCCTGATGCCGAGCAGCGGCGATCCCTATTGCTCGCTGGTCAACGTGGCAACCCACTGCGATGGCTCGCCAATCCTTTTGATTTCGCGCCTGGCGCTGCATACGCGGAACATCCTGGGCGACCCCCGGGTCTCGCTGATGCTCGATGAACGGGCCCCAGGCGATCCCTTGGAGGGCGCCCGGATTATGCTGGCGGGGCGGGCCGAACAGGCCGCCGAGGCCGATGAGGCGACCTTGCGCCGGCGCTATCTCAATGCCCATCCTTCCGCCGAAACCTTTGTTAATTTTAAGGATTTTTCGTTTTTCCGGGTCCGGCCGCAGGGCGCGCATCTGGTCGCCGGTTTCGGCCGGATCGTCGATCTTTCGCCGGAGCAGTTTCTCACCGATATTTCCGGCGCCGAGGCGGTGATGGAGGCCGAGCAGGACGCCATCGAGCACATGAATGCCGACCATCGCGATGCGATGAATCTCTACGCCACAAACCTGCTGGGCGCGGAGGCTGCGGACTGGCGCTGCACCGGCTGCGACCCCGATGGGATCGACATACAATCAGGGGCGAAAACGCTGCGGCTGGATTTTCCGGAGCGTGTGACCAACAGAACTGCGCTCCGCAAGATGCTGGTCAGGCTGGCGGGGGAAGCGCGCGCCAAGGCATAGCGCAAAATGACTTCATCAGCACAACGGCGCGGCCGGATATCCCCGCAAGTCGTCCGTCATCTCATTCGATCACCTCGTCCGCAGTGGCGAGTATCGTTGCTGGCGGGTTCAGGCCGAGCGTCTTGGCGGTCTTGAGATTGACGACGAACTCGAAGGCGGTCGGCTGCATTACAGGTAGGTCGGCCGGCTTTGTGCCTTTCAGTATCTCGCCGATATACAGACCGGCCTGATGGTACATCCAGGTAATGCTGGGGCCGTAGCTCAACAGCGCGCCCATTGTGGCGAACTGCTTGACGAAGCCGACGACCGGCAACCGATGCGCCTCGGCGAAGGCGAGGATCGGGCCACGGCGGTCGAGGATGAGAGGATCGCTCGCGGTGACGAGCGAATTAGCTTCCCGTCGCAGGGCCTCCGCGAGCGCGGGATCTATGTCGCCGGGCTTCCGCGCATTAACGATGATCGCCTCGCAGCCCAGCGAGCGAGCACCGTTCTCCGCATCCTGCTGCTCGGCTGCGGCCGTGAAGTTGTCTGGGTTCATGACCAGAGCGACCCGGCGCACTTCGGGAGCCATCCTGGTCAGTAGTTCGATGCGCTTCGCCATCAGCACGGAGGAGAACAGGTTCACGCCGGTGGTGTTGCCGCCCGGCCGGTTAAGGCTGGCGACCAACCCGTGCCGAACCGGATCGGCGCCGATCGTGAAGACGATTGGGATGGTGTTCGTTGCCGCCTGCGCCGCTCGTACCGAGGCGATGTCCCCGGTCGCGGCGATAGCCGCGACCTTCATGGCCGCGAGTTCGGCGGCGAGTGCAGGCAACCGCGAATAGTCGCCGTCACCCCAGCGGTACTCGATGTGGACGTTGCGGCCTTCGACGAACCCGGCTTTGGCGAGGCCTTCCCGAAACGCTACCGCGTTAAAGTTATAGGTGCCGGGTGACACCGGGTTGAGAAAGCCGATGACAGGAAGCGCCGCTTGCGCCCGCGCCGGACGGACCGCAAAAGGCAGTGCCGATAACCCGCCCAGGAACTCACGCCGCTTCATTCAACCACCTCATCACCTCGGGTGCCAGGGTTGGCGGTACGCAAATGCAGAACACAGCCGTCTTCGGTTTGATGATCAGCTCGAATTGGCGGTCATGGAATCTGGGCCGGCTCGGCTCCGCCATTCATTTTGATGCCCCAGCCTCACCGAGTACCATCTTTAGCCGGCTTGCGGCAAAGCATCCAGTGAGGGCCATGAGGGGTAGGGGCGGCGATTTGTGCATTGCAAAAAACCACCCACGACCATTCGCCGCATTCGAATAAACCAAATTTGACAGGATCGGCTTGGCAAGAGAGGCGTTCCTCAGTATTAGGTCGCCGGACCGTGGCCGGAAAGCTATATTGACGGTCACCGCGACGACAGGCGCGTTTTGGCGGCATTCGCGCGATCGAGAACCGCGGGTTCGAGGAGAGGAAACTTCGTGCAAGAGACGGGTCTACGCAACGGTGCCTTCGGCGCCGACAAATTCGGCTTAAAAAATCTCAAAGCGCTGTACTGGAATTTGGGTGCGCCCCAGCTTTACGAGCACGCGCTCGCCGCAGGAGAGGCCGTGCTGTCGTCGGACGGCGCGCTATGCGCGGACACCGGCGAGTTCACCGGCCGCAGCCCGAAGGACAAGTTCACGGTTCGGGATGCGACCACCGACAAGAACATGTGGTGGGCCGGCAACCAGTCGATCACCGCCGAGCAGTTCGAAACGCTGTATCGCGATTTCATCAAGCATGCCGAAGGCATGACGCTGTTCGCTCAGGATCTCTACGGCGGCGCCGATCCGAAGCTGCGTATCAGGACGCGGGTGTTCACCGAGCTCGCCTGGCATTCGCTGTTCATCCGCACGCTGCTGATCCGCCCCGACGCCGGGGAGGTTTCCAGCTTCGTGCCTGAACTGACCATCATCGATCTTCCCAGCTTCAAGGCCGACCCCAAACGTCACGGCGTCGGCTCGGAGAATGTCGTCGCCATCGATTTCGCCCGCAAGATCGTGCTGATCGGCGGGTCTTATTATGCCGGCGAGATGAAGAAGAGCGTGTTCACCACGCTGAATTATTATCTGCCCGAAAAGGGCGTGATGCCGATGCATTGTTCGGCCAATGTCGGGCCCGACGGCGATGCTGCGATCTTCTTCGGCCTTTCCGGGACCGGCAAGACCACGCTGTCGGCCGACCCCGAGCGCACGCTGATCGGCGACGACGAACACGGCTGGGGCACCGACGGCATCTTCAACTTCGAAGGCGGCTGCTACGCCAAATGCATCAAGCTGTCGCAGGAAGCCGAACCGGAAATCTACGCCGCCAGCAAGCGTTTTGGCGCGGTGCTGGAAAACGTGGTGCTCGACGAGAACACCCGCGAGCCCGATTTCGACGACGGCTCGAAGACCGAAAATACCCGCTCGGCCTATCCGCTCGACTTCATCCCCAACGCCTCGCGAACCGGCCGCGCCGGCCATCCGAAAAACCTGGTGATGCTGGCCGCCGACGCGTTCGGCGTGATGCCGCCGATTGCAAAACTCACCCCGGCGCAGGCGATGTATCACTTCCTCTCCGGATACACCGCCAAGGTGGCCGGCACCGAGCGTGGTCTCGGCAACGACCCGGAGCCCGAATTTTCCACCTGCTTCGGCTCGCCCTTCCTGCCGCGCGATCCTTCAGTATACGGCAGGTTGCTGCGCGATTTGATCGCCAGGCACAATGTCGATTGCTGGCTGGTCAACACCGGCTGGACCGGCGGCAAATACGGCACCGGGCGGCGGATGCCGATCAAGGTGACGCGCGCGCTTTTGACCGCGGCGCTGAACGGTAGCTTGCGCAATGCGGATTTCCGGACCGACAAATATTTCGGCTTTTCGGTGCCGACCTCGCTGCCCGGCGTCGAGCCGCATATCCTCGATCCGATCAAGACCTGGGCCGACAAGGCCGAGTTCGACAAGACCGCCCGCGCGCTGGTCGGCATGTTTCAGAAGAATTTCGCCAAGTTCGAAAAGGACGTCGACGCCGAGGTGCGCGCCGCCGCGCCGGACCTGAAGCTGGCGGCGGAGTAGCTAATTCCGACGGGCGTGGTTGCGAAAGGGCGGCTGGTACGCCGCCCTTTCGTCATTGCGAGCGCAGCGAAGCAATCCATTTTCCCGCGAGACCATATGCGGACGAATGGATTGCTTCGTTGCAAGCGCTCCTCGCAATGACGGGCTTACGCCTTGAAATACGCCATCTGTGTCGTGGTCGCGAGCAGGCGGCCGTTCGGCGACCACAACTCGCCGCTCTGGTCGCCAAAGCTCCGGTAAAAGATTTTGGCATCGGCCACCGCCAGGACGTGGCTGATATTTTCCCCCGCAAGATCGTCCGCGCCGGCATGAAAATACGTCGTCAGCGACACCGTGCCGAACGGCACGAATTCATTGCGGACGTGGAAGATGCGGCCGAAGAAAGCGTCCGACATCGACATCAGCGACAACAGGTCGACGGGCCGCGGTTTGCTGTCGGCGATCCACAATGTCGAAAAGGCGCCCCCAGGTTTTGCATGCGGCGGGCCGCCGAGCTGCGGCTCGCCCTCGACGAAGCGGAAATCATATTGTCGCACCCACGACATGTTCAGGCTGCTTTTCGGATAAGGCCGGGTCTGCTCGAACGGCGGGGCCTTTGGAGGCCGCGCCACCTGGTGCGACCATGACGGCCGCCGCGCTGCGAAAACCGCGCTCGCAAACGTCGCAACATCGGCCCCGTTTTGCGTCAGTTCGACCGACCAGTGCTGCGTGGAGCGGTTGGCCTTGATCAGCCGGACATCGAGGTCGAACGGCCCTTGCGCAATCGGCGCGCAGAAATTGACGGTGAGCGCCAGCGGATCGCCGGCGCGCTGCGGATGCTCGATGATCGCCCGCAACATGGTCGCCGCGGTCACTCCGCCGAACGGGCCGACGAATGCCCAGTAGTCCTCGCTGGTATGGCCGCGCCAGCGGCTATCGCCGGCGGCAACGCGCGTCGCGTCGTCGAACAGATGCCCGACGGCATCGGCAGATTTCGTCAGCATGCAGTGCTCCGGCAGTGGTCGTTTGCATGGACATGGCGCAAGGCTTGGCCGAATGCAATGACCTCGGAGATAACGGAGCGCGCCGTACTTAGGGCCGCGGCGTGATGCGCAGGTCGGTTTCAGGTTTCGGGTAATTCCCGTCATGGGCTTTGAAGTTGTTGTCCCATTCCCCGGCGAGCTTGACGAGAGCTTCGGCCCGCTTGCGCATTTCGTCGAGCCAGCCGGCGCTGACCGGCTTGTAATGGGCCGTATCCGGCGGATAGCGGCGCAGGAAGGCCTCGAACAGCTCCGGCGGCGGAGCCGGCGGCACCGCGCTCGCCGGTGCCAGCGAGGACGGCGTTCCGTCATAGGCGTGCCTGAGTTCGAATAATGTCGATTCGAGGCGCACCATCGCGATCAGGAAGCGGCGCCATCGATGATCGTCGAGGTCGAATTGCTGGCTGAGCATATCGCCTGCCTGGGTGCCGTACCCTGAAAGCAGCCCGATCGTCGCCGAGGGCATGTCAAGATTGAGTCCGCCTTCGTCGGGCTTGAGCGCCACATGAACAATGCGCTCGCGGTAGCCTTGCTGGGCGCTCTGGAGATTATCCTGCCAGTCTTTCGCCGAGAAAATGATGCTGGAGAGAAAGGCAAACAACCCGTCGATCTGTTTGATCTGGAGCAAGGAACCGCCCACGGGGACTTTGGGCAGCCACACTCGGGTCTCCTCAGGATGTGTATTCGGATCGTAATCGGTGTCCCGTTCGTGCGAATATTCGTCGAGCCCGATCCCGAAAGTCGGCCGGTTCGGCAAAAGATTGTCGAAGAACTGAATCGGAAAGTTGTTGGAAAGTCCACCGTCGCTGAACAGGCACTTGCTCATCTTCGGCGGCTTTTTCGGCGGTGCCGTCCCGTCAGCCGTCGGCTTGCTGTTCTTGTCCCTGTTTTCGACCAGCGTGAAATCCACCGCGTAGAGCGGCACAGCCGTAAACAATAGCGGAAAACTGAGACTCATTCGGGTCGCGACGATGACCGGAAGATCGTCGCTCTTGGGGAAGCAATAGTAACCCTCGATTGCCTTGCCGTCTCTGGTTTCAAACTGAGGCGAAACCGTTGCCAGGTAATCCATGACGCGCTTGGGAAAGAGCTGCTCGAACTCCTCCTTCCTGTAGGCGAACAGGTTTTCGCTTTCGGGCTGAAACGGCAGGCGATACGGCCGCTTCATCGAAAGGTTTGTCGTCATCATTCGAAGAATGATCGGCCTCCTGCCGTTCGGCGGTCTGGTCAAATCACCGAACGTCAGGGGCCTCCCCCCGGGCTGGTTCTCCACCTTGAGGCCGGCGCATTCGTCGATCGTGTCGGCGAGCCATTCGGTGACGCCGGGAACTCCGTAGGCCTTCTTGTCCTGCGTGGCGCCGGTGCAAAGCCCGTAATTGTTATCCTTCAGATCGGACGTGACGGCCTTGTATAGCCGGAACCCCAGTGAAACGATCACTCCGAGCAGGGCAATGATGAGGAGCGAGGCGCCACCACCTGCCCAACCGAAACTCGCCAAGATCCAAAATGAAATAAGGCCGAGCACCGCGCCGATCAGGGCCGCCAGCGGATAGCCGGCGATGACCGCCCCCAGCACGGTGAGAAATTTCGGCAACCGGAATTTGCCCGGTTCCGACTTGGCTGTTGCGGCGATGAAGATATTGAAGAGAGCCTTCATGCCCGGCGACGGCTGGAACAGCTTGAGTAGATTTTTCCCGAGTTCGTTCGGGACTTTCGCGATCCGCTCGAACCCGCCATGATCCCGGTTGTATTCGGCAGCGGCCGCGACCGCCGCCGCGATGCCGCCTGCCGAGGTTCCACCGAGGTTCACGAAGCGGTACTTTTTCGACAGGCTGCAAATCGCCAGCGGAAACACCACGCCGCTGGTGATGCCCCCCTTCATGATGACATCGCATTCGAGCACGGGCTTCAGGCTTGCGGCTTCGGCTTCAGCGGCCATGACTTCCCCCAAGGTTCAGTTCTGCTTGTTCGGTCCATTGCCGTGGATCGCATTTCAAGGCTGCGCCGGGCTCCACCACGACCAGCCCGCGACAATGCAGGCCACCGCGATGGCAACGATGGCGAGGACGAATTTCACGCTCGCGCACAGCGAGGTCACCAGCACGATCGAGGTGGTGATGCGCCGCGTCAACATCAGCAGCAGGCCGGCATTCTCGATGCCATCGAGCACGCCGGCGAGCACTGCGCCGTAACCGGCGAGCTGCGCCACGCGGCCCAGCTCGGCGTGACCGCGCTGGCTCGCATAATCGGCCGTGTGAAGGCAGATGAAAAGCAGGGAGCAGGCATAGCCGAGAATGAAAATATAGTCGCAGCAGACCTGCCTGATCGCGACGTGCCGCAAACCGGTCCAGCCGCTGACAATCCGGCGCGCGTTGGATGCCGTGAAAGCGAGCTCGAAACGGATGATCCCCGGCGGCTTAAGCCTTGCGCCCTGGTACTTTAAATAGGCACCCATGCCGATCGCTACAGCAATCGCCGGCCATCCGAAAGCGCCCTGCGTGGCAATGTGGTGCAGACCCGTCGAAAAAGTCATGCTGCATAATGCATATAAGGATTTGCAATCCCGCGACATTCCGAAATTGAACCGGGCTTGTCAATGGATCATACCCGCACCCCAGGCTAACAATCCACGTCGGCAAAGCGCCTTACCCCCGTTTAGCTGGTCTGTTGAAGTTCAATCTAACTATCGAGGAACCCTGCCGGCGTGCTTTTCCGGCACTACCTATGCCAAGATTTATTAAGCATGCGTGGGAGTACGAGGTCCGGCCAGCCGGGTGAATGACGTCCCTGGACTTATCGTTTCGCCTGCCGCGCCGGCGAAGGCTGCGCGGTAGGCACCGGCACGTTCCAGATCTCTTCGGCATATTCGCCGATGGTGCGGTCCGACGAGAACCAGGGCATCCGCGCGACATTGAGGATGCTGGCCCGGGTCCAAGCCGGCACCACCTGCCAGCGCGCGTCGATGGCGCGCTGGGCGTCGAAATAAGCATCGAAATCGGCGCTGACCATATAGTGGTCGAGATAGCGCAACGCATGGGCGACCGAATCGAATCTGGTTGGATCGTCCGGCGAGAAAGCGCCGCTCTCGATTGCGGCGATCGCGCGCGACAGACGCGGCGAGCGCGCGATGACGTCGGTGGCGTCCAGCCCCCGTTTGCGGCGGCTCACCACCTCCGCCGCATCCATGCCGAAGATGGCGATGTTTTCCGCGCCGACGTGATCGCGAATCTCCAGATTGGCGCCGTCGAGCGTGCCGATGGTCAGCGCGCCGTTGAGCGCCAGCTTCATGTTGCCGGTGCCGGAGGCCTCCATGCCGGCGGTCGAAATCTGCTCGGAAAGATCGGCGGCGGGAATGATCACTTCGGCAAGACTGACATTGTAGTCGGCGAGGAATGCGACCTTCAGCCTGCCGCCGATGGCGCCGTCGTTGTTGACGACCTCGGCGACGTCGTTGATCAGCTTGATGATCAATTTTGCGTAGCGATAGCTCGCCGCCGCCTTGCCGGCGAAAATCTTCACCCTCGGCACAAAGGCGCGATGCGGATTGTCCTTGATTTCCTGATACAGCGCGACCGTCTCCAGCAGGTTGAGCAGCTGCCGCTTGTATTCATGGATGCGCTTGATCTGGACGTCGAACAGCGCTCCGGGATCGACCTGCACGCCGAGCCGTTCGCCTATCAGGCGCGACAGCGCGATCTTGTTGCGATGCTTGGCCGCGCGGAAGCGTTGCTGGAATGCATGGTCGCCTGCCAGCGGCTCAAGGCGGGCCAGATGCGTCGGATCGTCCAGTACTGCCTCGCCGCACGCTTCGCGCAGCAGATTGGTCAATCCGGGATTGGCCAGCATCAGCCAGCGGCGGAAGGTGATGCCGTTGGTCTTGTTGGTGATGCGGCCGGGATAGAGATGATCGAGATCGTGGAAGACGGTCTCCTTCATCAGCTCCGAATGCATCGCCGAGACGCCATTGATGCGGTGGGAGCCGACGAACGCCAGCTGTCCCATCCGCACGCGCTTGCCGGATTTTTCGTCGATCAGCGACACCGAGGCGCGAAAACCGACGTCGCCCGGACGGCGCGCCTCGGCCAGCTTCAGATGCGCGTCATTGATGCGATAGATGATCTCCAGATGGCGCGGCAGCAGGCGCTCGAACAATTCCAGCGGCCAAGTCTCAAGCGCCTCCGGCAGCAGCGTGTGGTTGGTATAGGACAGCACGGCCGTGGTGGTCTGCCACGCCTCGTCCCAGCCGAAAGCATTGAGATCGACCAGGATGCGCATCAATTCGGCGACGGCGAGGCTCGGATGGGTGTCGTTGAGCTGCACCGCGGCTTCATCCGCCAGCCCGCGCAGCTGGCCCTCGGAGGCAAGATGCCGCTTGATCAGATCCTGCAGCGAGGCGGCGACGAAAAAATACTCCTGGCGCAGCCGCAGTTCGCGCCCCGCCGCGCTCTCGTCGTTCGGATACAGGAACTTGCAGATCGCTTCGGCGCGCGCCTGCTCGGCGCTGGCGCCGAGATAGTCACCGGTATTGAAGACGTCGAGTTTCAAGGGGTCGGGCGCCCGTGCCGACCACAATCGCAGCGCGTTGACGTGCTGGCCGCGCCAGCCGACGATCGGCGTGTCGTAGGCGACCGCCTGAACCGTCTCGCCCGGATGCCAGATCGCCCGCGCGCGGCCCTTGGCATCGGTACTGTGTTCGACGGCGCCGCCGAAGTGGACGTGATAAACGACTTCCGGACGCTGGAATTCCCATGGATTGCCAAAGCCGAGCCATTCGTCGGGATATTCCTGCTGCCAGCCCTGCGCGATGATCTGACGGAACAGCCCGAAGTCGTAGCGGATGCCATAGCCGATGGCAGGAATTGCCAGCGTCGCCATGCTTTCCATGAAACATGCCGCGAGCCGCCCGAGGCCGCCATTGCCGAGCGCCGCGTCCGGTTCGCATTTGCGCAATTCGGACAGGCCGACGCCGAGGTCGCCCAGCGCCGCTTCGAACACCGGCAGCAGGCCCATATTGTTCAGCGCGTCGGTGAACAGCCGGCCGATCAGAAATTCCAGCGACAGATAGTAGACGCGTTTGCGACCAGCGTCGTAACTCTGCTTTTCGCTCAGCAGCCAACGGTGCACGATGCGGTCGCGCAGCGCCAGCGCCGCCGCCTTGTACCAGTCGCGTCGGGTGGCCAGCGCCGTGTCCTTGCCGATCGCAAGCGTCAGCTTGGTCAGAATCGCACTCTTGATCTCGGCCAGCGCCAGCTCATCGATGGGGGCGTTCAGCGGCGGAGGTTTTGGTAAGTGAGACTGATCTGGCAAACGGCAATCCTGGAATCACGCTGAGCGGAATGATACGCGCATTAATGGCGCCACCAAAATGTTCCGCGACAAGATACTGCTAGCGACGTGAACCGCGGCTGAAGGATATCCCCGCAACGGCCTGAGCCATGGAGCTGGGAACAAATTAAGAACACTTTAGCAAGCCGTTGATATATCATTGTGATTCGGCGCGTTGCCGACACAACATCTATGGCCTGCAAGCTTTACGAGGACTACATGTCCACCATCGCCTTCGATCAGTTCGCACTGACCCGCATCGCCGATTTCGCCCGTTCGCTGTCGCGGCTGCATGCCATCTCGCACCGGCAGCCGGTCGACGACGACCAGATCGACCGCGAGTTCAATGCCGTGTGCCTGTCGGTGTGGGGCTATACCACCGACGATTTCAGCGACGAGCTGTTCTCGGCAGCCGACCATGCCTGGCTCGATTCCCTGACCGAGGCGCAGGCGCGAATCTTTGCCGCCGAGCAGGGCTACGACCTCGTCGACGACAACGGCATGCTCACCGACTGGTGGGGCTATTGCTGGATGATCCTGGCCGAAAAGCGGGGATTGCTGACGCCGGAACACCGCGCGGCCGCACGCGCCGCCATCGAGGACAAGTATCTCGCGGCGCCGAATGTGATCGGCGTCATCGTCGGGCGATGACGTCTGTCATTGCGAGGAGCCCTTGCGACGAAGCAATCCAGTCTCTCCACCAGCGCCGCGCTCGGGGCCTGTGGGTTGCTTCGCTTTCGCTCGCAATGACGACTAATTCGCTTCCGCGCGTTTTGCCCTGACGGAGGCGATTTTCGGCACAACGCTGCCCGGCTGTATGTCGCGGCCGATCTCGGCGAGCGGCGCACCGCTGACGATGGTTTCGGCGCTGACCGGGGCAACCTTCATCTCGCCGAGCCGAGCGCGAATATTCGTGGTCAGACCGGGATAGGAAGCGACCGGGGTGAATTCCGCGCTCTGGTTGGTCGCGGTGCCGGAATAGGCCACCAGGCCGCCGCTAGTGGCGATCACGTCGCCGGGACGCAGCGAAGTGTCGAGCGCCAGATCCACCGGCGCCAGCCCGGCCGGATCGCGGCCGTTGCAGGTGCAGTCGGCGCGCAACGCCTTGCGATAGGCAAAGGCGTTGTCGCTGTCGGCATAGCGCTCGCCGGTCGCGGAGGACGCGCCATCGATCGAACTGCCGAAAAAAACCTTGGTTGCGCTTGCCGGACAAAACGCCTGACACATCTGCGCCGGCGTCGCACCGCTGCGGGCGGTCAATGGAAAATACTTGCCGTCGCAGCTGCGCACGCAGAAGGCGGGCCCGGAGCCTGCCGTGGCCACCTGGCGCGGCGGCGGCGCCGGCGCCTGGTGGAGGCCGAACGGATCGGCAAAGAAACTGGCCTGCACCGGGGCTTGCCGGTGCTGCTGCTTCTGGGGGTTGAAAAAAAAGTCGAACAGGCCTTCGGCCGAGGCCGGAGGCGGGAACAATGCGGCGGGCACCGAAACCAGCATGGCAACAAGCATCATGCGGCGCCGCATGCGCTGAACACGCAACTCTTTACGCAACGCTAACTCCACCCAACGCAACGACTGGGAGAAGCGCATCGCGCTTCATCCGGGAGTAACCTTAACGGGGGATGGTAAAAATTGGATGACCGCGGGCGGAATCGCGGAAAAGAAATACAGGGCTCGTCATTGCCGGGCTTGACCCGGCAATCCATCCACTTCGAAAGACCTCTGCGAAGGTGGATGGATACGCGGGTCAAGCCCGCGTATGACGCCTGAGAGTCATCCGCCTAGAAACTCGCTGGCCTTGTAGAGCGAGCGGAATGCAAGGCCGGCCTCTGCGAAATTTTCGCTGGCGCCTTCTTCGCGGTCGACCATGGTGAAAACCAGCACGATCTCGCCACCGGCGTCGCGCACCGCATCGACCGCCTTGATCGCCGAGCCCCCCGTGGTGGTCACGTCCTCGACGATGACGACGCGCTTGCCCTGCAGGGTCTCGCCCTTGGCAAGGCCCTCGACGGCGAGGCGGGCGCCGTGCTCCTTGGGCTTCTTGCGCACGAAAAACGCGGCGATCGGGTGGCCCTTGAGCCAGGACAGCTGCGCGATCGCCCCCGCGATCGGCACCGCGCCCATTTCCAGTCCGCCGACGTAATCGACCGCGTCGTCCTTGAGCGCCTCAAAGGTCAGGTCGGCCAGCAGCGCGGCGCCCTCGGCGTCGAGCATGGTCGGCTTGAGGTTGATGTAGAAATCGCTCTTGCGTCCCGAGGCGAGGGTGATCTCGCCGCGCCCGAACGAGCGCTTGCGGATGATCTCGGCGAGGCGAGCGCGGGAAGCTGATTTGGACAAGGCGGATACTCGTGTGTCGGCGGCGCAATCTATCCGCCAGGGACCGTGCATTCCAGAGCTTATCTTATGCCATCAACACTTGGCCGTCCCGGCCTCGCCCGGTCGACGTGGAGGGCGGTTGTATCGCCGTAACGTTCCGGGTACTGGATACCCGCTTTCAGCGGGGATTGACCGAACATGATCGAACTGCACACCTGGAACACGCCGAACGGCCGCAAGATCAGCGTCGCGCTGGAGGAGATGGGACTTCCCTACAGGGTCGTCCCCGTCGACATTACCAAGGGCGATCAGATGAAGGCCGAATTTCTGGCCATCAGCCCGAACAACAAGATTCCGGCGATCGTCGATCCCGATGGCCCCGGCGGCCAGCGCGTCAGCGTGTTCGAGTCCGGCGCGATCCTGCTTTATCTCGGCGAGAAGACCGGCAAATTCCTGCCCCAGCCCCTGATCGAGCGCATTCCGGTGCTGGAATGGCTGATGTGGCAGATGGGCGGTTTTGGACCGATGCCTGGCCAGGTCCATCATTTCATCGCGCTCAGCAACGAGCAGGACCGTGCCTACGGCCTCAAACGGTACTCGGCCGAGACGCGGCGGCTTTATGGCGTGCTCGACCGCCGCCTGTCGGACCGCGAATTCGTCGCCGGCGCGCTGTCAGTCGCCGATTTCGCGATTCTCGGCTGGGCCTGGCGCCACGAGCGCCACAAGGTGGCGTTCTCGGATTTCCCGCATGTCGGTCGCTGGTATGATGCGCTGATGGTGCGTCCCGCCGTCAAGCGCGGCATGGAGGCGAAGCTGGATTGAGCGGCGCCGTGTCCCGGGCGCGATGCGGCGCGTAGCTCTTGCGAAGTGCTGCTTCGCAGAACCGGGACCGCGGTTTCTTCAAGCAGCAAATAACCGGGACCCCGGCTCTGCAGCGCACCACGCCGCTGAAGAAGCGGCCCGCTGCGCTGCGTCCGGGGCACGCGGGTCACGCGAATCTGCTAGCACTGCGGCATGACCGGCGCGCCCGACACCTCGTTTGCCGCAAAACCCCGCGCTTCCTGGCGCGACGGATGGGCCGTTTACCTGCAGCGCCGCGTGCTGATCGTGCTGATGCTCGGCTTCTCCTCGGGATTGCCGCTGGCGCTGTCGGGCTCGACGCTGCTGGTCTGGATGCGCGAATCCGGCGTCGATCTCGGCACCATCGGGCTGTTCGCGCTGGTCGGGACCCCCTACACGCTGAAATTCATCTGGGCGCCGCTGGTCGATGCGCTGCACGTGCCGTTGTTCACGCGCAAATTCGGCCGCCGCCGCGGCTGGCTGGTGTTCTCGCAACTGCTCTTGATCCTCGCCATCCTGCTGCTAGCGCTGACCGATCCGGCGCGCTCACCGCTGCTGGTGGCGCTCGGCGCGCTGCTGGTTGCCGCGACGTCCTCCACGCAGGACATCGTGGTCGACGCCTTTCGCGTCGAAAGCCTGCCCGAGAGCGAGCAGGCCGCCGGCATGGCGTCCTATGTCGCGGCCTACCGCATCGGCATGCTGGTCTCGACCGCCGGCGCGCTGTTCCTGGTGAGCGCCTATGAGGGCACCGGAATAGCGCGCAGCTCGGCCTGGATGTGGGGCTATGTGTCGATGGCGGCGCTGGTGCTGATCGGCACCATGACCGCGCTCCTCGCCACCGAGCCGGAGCAGTCGGCGCGCGCCGAAGCTGCGAGCGGCACCGAAACCGCGTTCACGCGGGTGATGCATGCCGCGATCGGCGCGTTCTCGGAATTTTTAGGCCGCCGCGACGCCTTCGCGGCGCTCGCCTTCGTCGTGCTGTACAAATTCACCGACGCGTTTTCCGGCACCATGACCGCGCCGTTCGTGATCGACCTGGGATTTTCCCGCAACGATTACGCCGCCATCGTCAAGGGCGTCGGGCTTGCCGCGACCCTGATCGGCGGATTTGCCGGCGGCTTCGTGGCACGCCGCTATTCGCTGGCAACCAGCCTGTGGATCGGCGGCGTGCTGCAGGCGATCGCCAATCTGTCGTTCTCGTGGCTGGCTTTTGTCGGCGTCAATCAATGGGCTTTGGCGTTCGCGATCACGGCGGAGAATTTCACCAGCGCGATCGGCACCGTGATCTTCGTCGCCTACCTTTCGGCGCTGTGCCAGAACCCGCTGCACACCGCCACCCAGTACGCCCTGCTCACCGCGCTGGCCGCGGTTGGACGCACCTATCTGTCATCGGGCGCGGGCTACGTGGCCAAGGCAACCGGCTGGCCGCTCTTCTTCGCGATCTGCGTCCTGGTGGCCGTGCCGAGCCTGATCCTTTTGGCCTGGCTGCAGCGCCGCGGACATTTTGCGGGGCTGGGCGCGGTGCGGGTGTGATTCATCTGTCGTCCCCGCGAAGGCGGGGACCCATAACCACCGATGGTCATTGTTACGCCGAGTTGACGCCCAGCCTGTGCTAAACACAAACACGGTGGTTATGGGTCCCCGCCTTCGCGAGGACGACGGTGCGATTTGTGCCGGCCTAATGCTTGGTCACCACGCTCCATTTGGTGACCACGGCCTCGCTCATCACGCCGGCATCCTCGGCGCAGGCGACTTCGTCGACCTTCAGCGAAATATCCTTGCCGATGAATCCCTTCAATTGCGCGGTCTGCGCCTCGCTGTTGGCGACGATCTGGAAGGTCTCCGGCCCGGTCTCCAGGTTGCAAAGCCCGCTCGGCGGCGGCAGCCGGCGCGGTTCGCTGACAAGCTGATAGGTGTTGCTGCGCTTGCCCTTTTTGCCGCCGCGCATCCGCATGGCGTTGAGGTGTCCGGACAGAATATCGCCCGCATTGATCAGTCTGCCCGGCTTTGCCGAGGGCTCGGCCTGCTGTGCCGGCGCCTCGAGCGAAGCCGCCAGCACGATCGCTGCCGCCAAAGCGAAACATTTACCGAAGTCGCTTCCAGTCATAAATCCTCTTTCAGTTAAACGCCTCATTGCGAGGAGCCAACGGGTCCGGCCTTTGGCCGGAGCGATGATAAACTCCGCGATGAAGCAATCCAGTCTTTCTTTGTGGCTTGGATTGCTTCGCTTTGCTCGCAATGACGCTAGAACAACGTTCGCTGCCGCATCGCGGCTGCCAGCGTGCCTTCATCGAGGTAGTCGAGCTCGCCGCCGACCGGCACGCCATGCGCAAGCCGCGTGACTTTCACGTTTGCGTCCTGCAGGAGGTCGGTGATGTAATGCGCGGTGGTCTGGCCATCCACCGTGGCGTTCAGCGCCAGGATGATCTCGGTCACGCGCTCCTGGTGCGCGCGCGCCACCAGCGCATCGATGGTCAGATCCTGCGGGCCGACGCCGTCGAGCGGCGACAGCGTGGCGCCGAGCACGTGATAGAACCCATTGCTGGCATGGGCGCGTTCCAGCGCCCACAGATCGGCGACGTCGGCGACCACCACGATGATGGCCGGATCGCGGCGCGGGTCCGTGCACACGGTGCACGGATTTTGGGTGTCGATATTGCCGCAGGTCTTGCAGACCTCGATCTTGTCGATCGCCACCTGCAGCGCGCTCGAGAGCGGCGTCATCAGCGCCTCGCGCTTCTTGATCAAATGCAGCGCCGCGCGCCGCGCCGAGCGCGGCCCGAGGCCGGGCAGCCGCGCCAGCAGCTGGATCAGGCGCTCGATTTCGGGGCCGGCAACGGCGCCTGCCATGTCAGGTGAGGCCCAGCCCCGGCGGCAATTGCAGGCCGCCGGTCAGCGCCTGCATCTTCTCCTGCATCGCCGCTTCCGCCTTGCGCCGGGCATCGCCGAACGCGGTCACCAGCAGGTCCTGAAGGATGTCCCGCTCATCCGCCTTGACCAGCGAGGGATCGATCTGCACGGCCTTTACTTCCATCTTCGCCGTCATGCGGACGGCGACGAGGCCGCCGCCGGAAAAGCCTTCGACCTCGACATGGTCGAGTTCGGCCTGCATCGCCTGCATCTTCGACTGCAGCTGCGCTGCCTGTTTCATCATGCCGAGAAAATCAGCCATGACTCGTTCCTTTTGCCGGATTGTTTACTGATCGTCGGCCGACTCGGCGGGCTCTTCACCGCTAGCATCGGATTCCGGCGGCTCCGGGGCAAGCTTTCGCACTTCGAGGATTTTCGCGCCGGGAAACCGCGCCAGCACCTCTTTGACCCGCGGATCGGATTCGGCGGCGCGTTCGCGCTGATTCTGCTGCAACTGCGCCTGCGAACGCAGCGTCGGTTGCCCCGCTTCGTTGGAAACGATTACGGTCCAGCGCCGCCCGGTCCATTGTTCGAGCTTGCGCGACAGCTCATTGATCAGCGAGCGCGCCGCGCTGTGCTCCAAAGCGACTTCCAGCCGCCCGTCCTCGATTCGGACCAGCCGCATGTCGGCCTCGAGTGCGGCTTTGATGATCAGGTCGCGTTTCTCGCCGGCCAAGGCGACAATTTCGGCAAAACTGTTCAGCTTCAGCGCCGCCGGCACCTCGGCGGCCGGTTGGCTGAACTGCGGACGCGGCGAAGGTTCGGCGCTGCTGCGCGGCGCGGCCATGGCACGCGGGGGAGATTGCATGGACGGCGATGAAGCTGCCGGCGCGCTGCGTTGGGTGGTATTGGCCGATGCCGGCGCCGCGCCGCCGTTCTGCTCCAGCAGTCTGATCGCCTCGTCGGGGGTCGGCAGATCGGCGGCGTAGGCGATGCGCACCAGCACCATTTCAGCCGCCGCGGCCGGCCTTGTGGCGGCCTGCACCTCGGTGATGCCCTTGAGCAGCATCTGCCACATCCGCGACAGCACCCGCATCGAGAGCTTCGCGGCAAAATCGCGCGCGCGCAGGCGTTCGGTTTCGCCAAAGGCGATATTGTCGGCGGTCGCCGGCACGATCTTCACGCGGGTGACGAAATTGACGAATTCCGACAGATCGCTCAGCACCACGACCGGATCGGCGCCGGTGTCGTATTGCTCGCGGAATTCCTTGAACGCGGCGGCGATGTCGCCGCGCGCCAGCTGCTCGAACAGGTCGATCACGCGGGTGCGGTCGGCGAGGCCCAGCATCTGCCGCACCGCGTCGGCGCGCACCTTTCCCGCCGCATGCGCGATCGCCTGGTCGAACAGCGACAGCGAATCGCGCACCGAGCCTTCCGCCGCGCGCGCGATGATGCCCAGCGCCTCCGGCTCCGCCTCGACGTTTTCCTTGGCCGCGATGTTGGACAGATGCTTCATCAGCACGTCGGCCTCGACCCGGCGCAGGTCGAAACGCTGGCAGCGCGACAGCACCGTGACCGGGACCTTGCGGATCTCGGTGGTGGCGAACACGAATTTGGCGTGCTCCGGCGGTTCTTCCAGCGTTTTGAGGAACGCGTTGAACGCCGCGGTCGAGAGCATGTGCACTTCGTCGATGATGTAGACCTTGTAGCGGGCGCTGGCCGGCGCATAGCGCACGCTGTCATTGATCTGGCGGACGTCGTCGACGCCGGTATGGGAGGCGGCGTCCATTTCCAGCACGTCCATGTGCCGGCTTTCCATGATGGCCTGGCAGTAAACGCCGAGGGTGGGCATATGGATGGTCGGGCTTTTGATCGAACCGTCCGGCAATTCGTAGTTCAGCGCGCGCGCCAGTATCCGCGCCGTGGTGGTCTTGCCTACCCCGCGCACGCCGGTCAGGATCCAGGCCTGCGGAATGCGTCCGGTCTCGAACGCATTCGAAAGGGTGCGGACCATGGCCGCCTGGCCGATCAGATCATCGAAAGAGGCCGGGCGGTACTTGCGCGCCAGCACGCGATAGGGGGCACCCGCGGCAGCCTGGGCGCCGAGGTCGAAACCCCCCTGATCGTCCAAGGGCTTTGAGGGAACGCCGGCGTCGGTCATCGATCGATCCGCAATTGATTGTCTTTCGAACCCGGCATTGCGGAACAAGGGGGCAGAATCGCGCCCCCGGCCGTACTGGCTCGTGCCCGATTCGCCCGAAAAACAGGTAGGAGACTGACGAGCGACCCGATCCGAAACCTCGTTAGGGCTGCTTCCTTCCGGACCTGACCCGGTTGGCGAGTGGCTCGTCC